>Ga0210380_10000306_pt1 | contig 23343 bp, 32 predicted proteins | sample PLM4_5_coexredo_FD_155476 | JGI IMG/M metagenome (GOLD analysis project Ga0210380, IMG submission 155476) | Groundwater sediment microbial communities from an aquifer in East River, Colorado, USA - PLM4_5_coex redo | ecosystem: Environmental > Terrestrial > Soil > Riparian zone | place: USA... | reverse complement strand
GCGCCGCGCAGTTTTTCACAAGTTACGGTGTGCCGAAACGGCACACGGAAGTGTTCCAGAACGGAACACGGACGCAGATAGTTAGAGACAAAGCGTCAAAGGTTTGACAGACCGTCAAGACCATGACGGTCGAAGGTTCCACGTGGAACAGTGTCAGGGCAGGTCAAAGTCACATGAGGTAAACGCATGGGTGGCAAGGGGTCTGGACCGCGTCCCCGTCCGACGGCGCTCAAGGGGCTATTCGGCGTCAAGGACCGCGCGCGGTTGAATCCCGCGGAACCGGTGCTGGCGCCAGCTGGGGAAGTCTTCGACACGCCGCCGGCAGACCTGGACGGGGACGCGGAGGCGATCGCGGAGTGGACCAAGGTGGTCCCGACGCTACGGCGGGTCGGCCTGGTATCGGACCTCGAGCAGTCCTCCCTGATCGGCTACTGCCGCGTCTGGTCCCGGCTCCAGGCGGCAGAGCGGGAACTGCGGGCGTCTGGGCTGTTTCTCCCTGGCGAGTCCGGGGTGGTCGTCCATCCTGCCGTCAAGGTGGCGAATGAGTCCATCGATCGGTGTCTGCGGTACTGGCAAGAATTTGGGATGACGCCCGCGGCGCGGTCCCGCATGGTGTCCCTGATCAAGCGCGACACGCCCGCCGTGTCGAAGTGGGCTGGGGTGCTATGACGCGCGTCGAGTCGGCGTCCGATCGGGCGATCCGGCTGATCAACCAGTTCCACCATACGAAGGGTCCCTTCGCGGGACAGACGTTCAACCTACGCCCGTGGCAGCGCGCCATCCTGCGGAAGTTGTTCAAGACTGGCCCGGATGGCCGGCGGGTCTACCGTCAGGCGCTGCTGATGGTTCCCAGGAAAAACGGGAAGACGGAGCTATGCGCCGCCCTGGCGCTGTATTTCCTGCTCTGTGACGGGGAGATCGGCGCGGAGGTCTACAGCGCGGCAGCAGACCGGGACCAGGCGTCGCTGATGTTTAACGTCGCGGCGCAGATGGTCCGGTCGGACGCGGAACTCGAGGCGATGGTCGACATCGTCGAGAGTCAGAAACGGATGGTCTACCGCGCGACAGGGTCCTTCTACCGCGCCATATCCGCAGAGGCGTATTCCAAACATGGGTTCAACCCCTCAGCTGTGCTCTTTGATGAAGTCGCGTCCCAGCCCAACAGGGACTTGTACGATGTTTTAGCGTCGAGCATGGGCGCGCGGTCTCAGCCGCTCATGATCTCCATTTCGACGGCAGGGTATGACCGGCATTCGATTCTCTGGGAACTGTATGCCCACGCCAAAAAGGTTCTCGAGAACCCGTCGATCGACCCGACGTTTCTGCCGATCCTGTATGAAGCGCCGATCGATGCGGACTGGACCTCCGAAAAGGTCTGGCGGAAAGCGAACCCTGCCCTGGGGGATTTCCGATCGCTCGAGGAATTGCGGAACGCCGTCGCGCGGGCGAAGGAAATACCCGCGCAGGAAAACATGGTCCGGCGCCTGTATCTCAACCAGTGGACGGAACAGGAGTCGCGCTGGCTGAGTCTGGCATCCTGGGACGCCTGTCAGGCGCTCGAGGCGCCGGCGCTCGAGGGTCGGCCCTGCTGGGTCGGGATGGACCTGTCGAGTACCAAGGACCTGACGGCGCTGGTGGCGGTGTTCCCGGACGGGGCCGGGGCGTTCGACGTCCTGTCGCATTTCTTCATCCCGGCGGACAGTATCCGGGCGCGCGTCAACCGGGATCGGGTCCCGTATGACCAATGGCGCGGGCAGGGGCATCTGACCGCGACGCCGGGAAACATGGTCGACTATGAAGCGGTCCGGCTGCAGCTGCAGGACTGGGCGTCGCGGTTCGAGGTCCGGGAAGTGGCCTACGATCCCTGGAATGCCACGGACCTGGTGACACGGCTCCAGGACCAGGACGGGTTCGTCTGCGTCCCGATTCGGCAGGGGTTCCCCAGTCTGGCGGCGCCGACGAAGTCCCTGGAACGCGCGGTCCTGTCCAAGTCCCTGCGGCATGACGGCGATCCGGTGCTGCGGTGGAACGTGTCGAACGTCACGGTGGACACGGATCCCGCCGGCAACCTGAAACCGTCGAAGGACAAGTCCTCCGAACGCATTGACGGCGTGGTGGCGCTGATCATGGCGATCGACCGGATGGACCGGCAACAGTCGATCAGTCCGGCGCCGGTTCAGGTGCTATTCTTGGACGGCTAAAAGTGACAGTTCCACCGAACCGCCGCGGGCGCCCACGGCTGGACCCGTCCGGTCGTCCGGTCTCACCGGTCCAGGTGAAGCTGCCGGCGGCGGACTATGACGCGGTCCGGAAAGCGGCGGACGCGCGACGCGAGTCGGTCCAGGACGCGATCCGGCGCATGGTCCGGAAGGAATTTAGCACCATTAAATTGACGACCTGACGCGGTCGGCCACAAGATACGCCGGACCATGGACCGCGCGTATTCGGTTCTCACCATCAAATCGATCGACCAGGTCCGGCGGATTATCCGCGGGATGGCGTCGACACCGGAGACCGATCGGGCTGGGGACATCGTCGAACCGATGGGCGCCAGGTTCGCGCCTGAGATCCCCTTACTGCTGCATCACAACAAGCAGACGCCGGTCGGCGTGGCGCGCTTGCGGGCGACGCCCGCCGGGATCGAATTCGAGGCCGAACTGCCGGTCGTCACCGATGCCGGCGCGGTCCGGGACGAAGTCGATCGCGCCTGGACCTCACTGGTCCACAAGTTAATCCGCGGCGTCAGTATTGGATTCAAACCGTTCGAGGATGCGATCGAGCGGCTGAAGTCCGGCGGGTTGCGCTTTCTCAAGTCAGAAATTCTCGAGTTATCACTGGTCACGGTCCCGGCGAATCAGTCGGCCACGGTGGCAGTGGTGCGGTCGTTAGATCAGGCGGCGTCCCGCCATATCCATCCCGGCGTCACGGGTTCCAGAGTGAGGCCAGGTATGAAACCGACCACGAGTGAACACATTCAGAACCTCGAGAACAAGCGCGCCGCAACCACCGCGCGCATTGGCGAAATTCTCGAGACCGCGGCGGGCGACGGCGCGACGCTGAGCACCGAAGCGGCAGCAGAGCACGACGAGCTATCGACGGAGGTCAAGGCGATCGACGCGGACCTCGTCCGGTGGCGCGATCACGAAAAGATCCAGGCGGTTCAGGCGGTCCCCGTGATCGCGCCGAACACGGTCAAGGTCTACAACCGTGTCTCTGTTCGTCCGAACGTCGAAAAGGGGACGGAATACACGCGCTACATCATGGCGCTGGCGGCCTGTCGCGGGAACACGAACGAAGCGGCGCAGTATGCGTCCCGGTGGGATGATTCGACGCCGTCGGTGGCGCTGGCCCTGAAAGCGGCTGTCGCGCCCGGAACGACGACCGACGCCACATGGGCGATGCCCCTGGTCAACCAGGCGATCGCGTCCGACTTTATCGAACTGCTGCGTCCGGCGACGGTGGTCGGGAAGATCCCGAACCTTAGAAACGTCCCCTTTAACGTCAAGGTCCCGACGCAGACCGCGGGCGGCGCCTACAACTGGGTGGGAGAGGCGAAACCGAAACCCCTGACCAAACTGGCATTCAGTGCTGAAACGCTGGGCATGACCAAGGTGGCCGGGATCATCGTCCTGACCGACGAACTGGTCCGGTCGTCGAACCCGTCGGCGGAAGCGCTCGTCCGGGCCGACATGGTCGCCGGGATCGCGCAGTTCATCGACCAGCAGTTCCTGGATCCGGCAGTGGCGCCGGCGGCGGGCGTGAGTCCCGGATCGGTGACGAATGGCGCGGCGACGGCGGTGGCGACGGCGAACCCGCTGGCCGACATCATGGGCCTGATCAATCACTACGCCACGAATAACATTTCGGTCGACGGACTGGCGATCGTCCTGTCGTCCGCGAATGCCCTGGCGCTGTCGTTCCGGACGAACCTGGACGGCTCCCCGGAGTTCCCCGGCGTCGGCGTCAATGGCGGCAGCTACAAGGGGATCACGTTCATTACCTCGAACACGGCGGGCGCCACGATCGTGTCGATGCAACCACAGTTGATCCTGTTCGCGGATGACGGCGGCGTCACGATCGATGCGTCGCGCGAAGCGTCGCTCCAGATGGATTCGGCGCCGATGTCGCCCGCGGATGCGACGGTCGTCATGGTGTCGATGTTCCAGAACAACTGCGTCGCGCTGCGGGCAGAGCGCTTCATTACCTGGAAACGGATCGGCGTCAATGCGGTGAAGTACCTGACCGCGGCGAACTGGCCGGCGCCGTCCGGAACGACCGTCACGGTCGGATCGGCGTCGTCAAAGAAAGAGTAAGCGGATCGAATCACTGCGCCGTGCGGCGCCGGGATCGTTGCGGGGTCTTATCGCCATCTGTTCCCCGCGGAGACGGACCTGCAATGCCGCCGCGCGGCGCGGTGATTATTCGAAGGGATCTGAATGGACTGGGGATCGATTACTAAAGCGCTCGCCAGTCTGACGGCGCCGATGCGCGCCCTGGTCGGGACGGGGCGCGGGGGCTGGTTCCCCGTCGTCCGGGAACCGTATACCGGCGCCTGGCAGCAGAACCAGGAGATCACCGCCGAAACGTCCCTGACCTATTCGGCGGTGTTCGCGTGTGCGACGCTGATCGCCAGCGACATTGGCAAGCTGGGCTTACGCCTGGTGCAACTGGACGACGACGGCATCTGGACCGAAACGACCAGCGCGGCATTCTCACCGGTCCTCAGGAAACCGAACCGCTACCAGAACCGGATCGAATTTATTACGGCGTGGGTCATGTCCAAACTGATCCACGGGAATACCTACGTCCTGAAGGAACGCGACGCCCGCGGCGTGATCGTGGCGCTCTATGTCCTGGACCCGACGCGCGTCACGGTCATGGTGTCCCCGATGGGCGAAGTGTTTTACAAGCTATCGAAGGACGACCTGGCCGGTCTCGAGGGGGAGTCGGTCACGGTCCCAGCGCGGGAGATCATCCACGACAAAATGGTCCCGCTCTACCATCCCCTGATCGGCGTCAGTCCGATCCACGCCTGTGGCATTGCGGCGCTCCAGGGGCTGTCGATTCAGAATAACTCGAGCGCGTTTTTCCAGAATGGCGCGCGTCCGTCCGGCATCCTGACGACGCCGCAAGCACTGACGGACGCCCAGGTCGAAAGTCTCAAGGCGAAGTGGGGCGCGGGCTACACCGGGGCGAACGCCGGCAAGGTGGCGCTGCTGTCGCACGGGCTGACCTATGAGCAAGTCACGGTGAACGCCGCCGACGCCCAGCTGATCGAACAGCTGGAATGGACGGCGACGACGGTCTGTTCCTGTTTCCACCTGCAACCGTACATGATCTCGATCGGGGACCCGCCGCCGTACGCCAACATCGAACCGCTGACGATCCAGTATTACAGCCAGTGTCTGCAGGAAAAGATCGAGCACCTGGAACTGTGCCTGGACGAAGGTCTCGAGTTACCGAAACCCTACGGCACAGAGTTCGACCTGGACGACCTGATGCGGATGGACAGTTTGTCCAAGAATGAAGCGGCGTCGAAAGCGATCAGTTCCGGCGGCATGACGATTAACGAAGCGCGCAAGCGCTACTTCGGCCTGGGGCCGGTGGCGGGCGGGGATACGCCCTACGTCCAGCAGCAGTACTGGCCCTTGTCACAGCTGTCGTCCCGTCCCATCCCGTCGACGCCGACGAATCAACCGGCGGCGATGCCGGACCCGGACGACGACACGGGCGCGACGCCGGACGAACTGGAACGCATGTATCAGAAAGCGATGGCGGTCTATGCCCGTGTTGCTTGAGGATGTCGGAACGGTGGTCGGGCTGGCGATGAAAGCGGCACTGGCGCCGATGCAGTCAGACCTGGCGCTGGTGACGCGCGAACTGGCCGCGGTCAAGGCGGAACTGGCGGCGCGTCCGGTGGTCGAAGGTCCCCCCGGACCTCCAGGCGAACCCGGACCCGTGGGCGAACCTGGCCCGCCGGGGGAACCTGGCCCGATCGGGGAACCCGGACCCGCGGGTCCCAGTGGCGAACCAGGCGAACCCGGACCCGTGGGGACGTTTGCCGATAGCTACAAAGACACATTTACGATCGGGACCAGTTACGTGCGCGGCGATGTCGTCACGGATGACGGCGCCCTATGGGTCTGCAAGGTGGCGGGGACGCTGGACCGTCCGGGCCGGTCGGGGGCGTGGCGCCTGATCGTGAAGTCTCGAGGGGGACGGTAATGCCGGCAACCGCGTCCCTGGTGACGCTGACCCAGGCCAAAGCGCATCTGAATATCACGCTACCCGAAGGGGATCCCGGCGACGTCGAGCTCCAGGACTACCTGGACGCCGCGGAGGAAGTGATCCGGCATTACCTCAAAGACAACGCCGATCAGGTGAACTGGACGGACCCGACGACGGCGCCTGGTCCCGTGGTGTCGGCCATTAAGTTGATGCTGGGGCAGCTGTATCTCCACCGCGGGGACGACGACGCCGACGGCGCCGCATTCTGGAAACGGATCGACCTGATCCTGGCGCAGTTCCATACGCCCGCGGTGGCCTGATGGCGATCGGGGACTACCGGCATCTGGTGGTGTTCCAGGACCCTGGTCCGGCGCTGCCGGACGGGGCGGGCGGCTATACGCAGACCTGGACGGACCTCCAGCCATCGACCTGGAAAGTGGCGGTCCGTCCGGCGGCGGCGTCGGACCTCGAGCGCGTCGGGGCGGGGACGGTGACCACGCAGGGCGCCGCGATTGTGAGCGGGCATTACCATGCCGGCGTGTCGACGCGGTCCCGGATGCTCTACAACGGGAAGACCTGGTCCGTGACCGGCGTTCGGTATATCGACACGATCCCCCCGGCGATGGACCTGGCGGTCGTCGAGCAGGTGCGTCCGTGAGCGTCGAACTGAAGCTAATCGGTCTCGAGGAACTGCGCGAAAACCTCTGGCGACTGCCGGCGGACCTGGTCAAGTCGGCGGCGCCATTGGTGCGCGCGTATGCGGAAGCGGCGGCGCAGGAAATTCGGGACGACTATCCCGAAGGGGAGACCGGCAACCTGAAGCGCGGCGTCAAGGTCGGCAGCAAGGGCGGGCGGTCGGAACATACCGTCCGATCGGTGGTCCGGTCGACGGCGCCGCATGCACACCTGTATGAGACCGGGACGCAGACACGGCAGAACCGCGCGGGCGAGAACCGCGGGTATATGTTTGGGGCAAACGCGCCAGAGATTCACGGCAACTGGTCCCAGGGTCCGCGGCAGGGCGCGAACATCTTTGTGCCGGTGATCGTGCGGTATCGGCGCCAGATGTACGAAGACCTGATCGGGGTCCTCGAGCAGGAGGGACTGCGTGTCCGTCGCTAACGCTGCGGCGGTCGATGCCGCCCTGATCGCGGTCCTGGCGTCGGATGCGACGCTGATGGCGCTCTGTCCGGACGGCGTCTACCGGGATGTGTCGCCCGCGGATGCGACGGCGTTTGTGATCGTCCAGGCCCAGGTGCATGAAGACCTCGAGGGGTTCCGGTCGGCGCTGTATGAATCGTTTCAGTACCGGATCACCGCGCGGATCCTCGAGTCGACCGGCCTGAATGCCGACGCCGCCGCGGACCGGATCCATGTCCTGCTCCAGGACCAGGTGATCCCGGCGATCACCGGCTACACGCATATGGCGACACTGCGAGTCGAGCGTGTGAGAACCACCGACGTCGACGCCCTGGACAATGACATCCGCTGGCAGTTTGCCGGCGGCGATTACGAGATCACCGTCTCTCCGAACTAACGAAAGGACCGAAAAGCTATGGCACGTATTCACGGAAAAAAGGGCGACGTCCTGCTGGACCCGACCGGCGGCGCGACCGGGACCAGTCTGGCGTCGACGGATTCCTGGGACCTTGATCTCGCAAAAGATCGGGTCGATGTGACCTGTTTTCAGGACACCAACAAGCAGAGTGTGCTGGGTCTCCCAAGTTACTCAGGTTCCATGACAGGCTGCTGGGATTCAGCGACGACACCGGAGCAGCTGTTTGCGGTGATCTTCGGGGACGTCGCGGCGATGCTGACGCTGATCCCGAACACGATCGAACCGACGTTCCTGTTCAAGGGGCTGGCGAACCTGGACGGCGCGATCAGCGTGTCGGCTAAAGGGGCGGTGACCTGGTCGAGCAAGTTTGACGCCGCGGGTCCGTGGGTGATGGAACCCGCGATCGTTCCGTAGCAGTGGACCGACAGGGCATTGTCCGCGGCGTGGCCGGCGAGATCCGCTGGGCGTATTACATTGCCGCGGGCGTCGAGGGCTGGGCGCTGCTGGCGCCGCGTCCCGGCGTGTCGGTCAAGTGGCAGCTGACGGCGCGGATCGTCGGGTCCGACAAATTCAAAATGGCTCAGCGCCCGCTGCTGTTTGTGGCGGCGCTGGGCAAGGGTCGATCGCTCTGGCCGATCGAGCAGTTCCGGATCGAGGGGGACCGCCTGACGGCGACGCTGGGTCCCAGGGAGAATTACTGATCTATGTCGCGCTTCGTTCGACCGCAGACCAAAACGCTGACGCTGGCAAACGGGGACACGCTGATCGTCCGTGAGCGCCTGACGGCGGGCGAACAGCGCGCCTATCTGGCGCGGTTGTATACGCGCGGTCCCGACGGGCGCCATCAGTTCAACCCGCTGATGGGCGAAATGGCGGTGGTGCTGTCGTACCTGCTGGACTGGAATTTCCGGGACGACGCCGATCAGGCGGTGGTGATCCGGGACCTGTCCCCGGAGGACCTGCAGAACGTCCTGGATTCGCTCGATACGGAGTCCTTCCAAGAGGTCCGCGCGGCGATCGACGCCCATGCGGCGGCGATGCTGGCGGCGCGGGAGGAAAAAAAAACGATCCTGACTGGCGCGCCGGCGTGATCAGTGACCTGATTATCGCGCGTCGATTCGGGTGGCGCTATGAGTGGGTTCGGGACCTGGACGCGGATGTCCACCAGGTGCTGATTGAAGAATTGACGGCGGAAGCGGCCCAGGCGGACCGCGACTAATGGCAGTCACGGGTGTTTTCACCGCGGACTTTTCCAACTTCGACAAGGCGGTGACGTCGTCCCAGGCGAAGCTCGAGGGGTTCGAGGGCGCGTCGAAACAGGTGGAGTCCTCGCTGCGCTTAATGACGCAGTCCCAGGAACAGATCCTGGACAAGATCGGCGCGTCCGGCGGACGGATCCAGGACCTCGGGGAGACGGCGGAAACGACCGGCGGACAGGTCAATACGCTCACGGCGAGTTACCGGCAGTTCGACGGCATCCTGGCGGCGGCGGGCGTCAACATTGGCCCGCAAGTCAAAGGGCTGGAGGATATCGCCAACGCCGCCGGGAAGACGACGACGGAACTGGGACTGCTGGGGACGGCGGGCCTGGTGGCGGGCGCGGCGCTCACGGGCTGGAAGATCGGGACCTGGATCGGGGAAGTCACCGGGGCGACGGAAGCGGTGGCGAACCTGGGCGGGGCGCTGGACCGGCTGGCGGAACAGACCCAGGGCGCGAAGCAGGACACGATCAACCTGGCGATCAGCAAGGGCGCGAAGGAAACGATCAGTTACGCCGACGCTATCAAGTACATGGGCGATCAGGTCCAGGTGAACGCCGACAAGCAGATCAACTGGCGGGACAAACTGGCGGACGCACACCGGGAAGTGCGGAACCTGACGGACGCCCAGAAGACCGAAATCGGGATCGCGCTCGAGGCCGGCGCGACGACGGAGCAGCTGACCAACAAGTACGGCATTCATGCGACGGCGCTGGGACTGCTGAAGACCGAAACCGACAAGGCGACGGCGGCGCAGGAAAAACTGAACGCCGAACGCCAGAAGGAACTCGAGGCCACGGAAAAACGGCGCGTGGCGAATGAAGCCGGGATCGCGCAGATGGAAACCGACGCGCGGCTGGCGGCGGACCGCGCCAAGTTCGACGCCGAACAGTTAGCCATCCAGAATCAAAAGCTCGAGGCCGGAAAGGGCTGGATGGAACAGGTCGGGCAGATCGCCGCGCGCAATACGGAACTGGCGGCGACGGAAGCGGCGCTGGTCACCGAACAAGACAAGCTGACCGCGTCCAATGATGCGATCGTCGCGGGGATGCTCGAACAGACGGCGGCGCATACGGAGGCCGGCGCCGCGGCGGAACAGGGAACCGCGCAAGCGGTGGCGGGCTACCAGGCGGTGGCGCAACAGGTCGAGATCACCAGCGACGGCGTCCGCGGCTGGCTGGACCTGATGCGCGCGACGAATGCGGCGAACGCGCTGCTGAATCAGAACAGTTTGTTTACGACGGGGTCGACGCTCGAGAACCAGTCCCGGCTAGGCACGGCGTTTAGTCCGATCCCTGGGTTTGCCGGCGGGATCGAGAATTTCTCAGGCGGGCTGGCGAAGGTCCACGGCGGGGAAGTGCTGGCGAACCTGGCGCCGGGGACCTCCGTGTTTCCCCGCGGGCAGGGGCTGGGGTCGACGGTCAATAACACCTTCAACCTGGTCGACAGTGAATCGAATTTGGCGCGGCGCGTCGCAGAACTGATCATGCGACAGGTGCGCGCGGGGACCCAGCTGGGGACGGCATGAACGCAACCAACTATCTCGAGAACCGACTCGTCGACCTGCTGTTCCGGTCGGCCACGTATGCGAAACCGTCGGCGCTGTATGTGGCGCTCTACACCGCGGCGCCCAGCGACACGGGCGGCGGCACGGAGGTCACGGGCGGCGGCTATGCGCGCGTCAACCTGGCGCCCGGAGATACGAACTGGACGGCGACGCAGGGCGGGACGGCGGGCGCGTCCAATGGAACGAACGGCACGACGGCGAACGCCCTGCAGATTACCTTTGCGACGCCGTCGGCAGCGTGGGGCGTGATTACCCATTTCGCCATCCATGACGCGGCGACGGGGGGGAATGCCCTGATCTGGGGCGCGCTGTCCGTGTCGCGCGATGTCCTCAATGGCGATCCGGCGCCGCGCTTTCAACCAGGGACCCTCGCGGTGAAGGTGGACTAAGTGGCATTTGACGCGCACAAGAATTTAGGGATCGGAACCGTCGTCACGGCGCCGACGCCGCCGACGACGGGAACCACCGTCACGGTCGGCGCCGGGGAAGGGGCGCGCTTTCCCGCGGCGCCGTTCAATGGGACCGTCTGGGCGGCGGACATGCCGCCGGACCCGACGACCGCGGAAGTGTGGCGGTGTACGGCGCGGGCCGGCGATGTCTTGACCTTGGTTCGCGCTCAGGAAGGGACCACGGCGCGGGCGATTGTGGCGGGGGATCTGATTGCGGCGACGATCACCGCGAAGAGTCTCACCGACATAGAAAGCGGCGTGAACTTCCCCCTGATTAATACGCCGGGAACGGTCACCGGCTTAACACTAGCCGCCACGAGCACCGGGGATGTGGTCGCCAGTGCGGGCGGGGGGACGGCGTTTAAAGCGGTGCTCCTACAAAATACGGGCGGCGGCTATCGACTGGGCGTCGAAGCGTCGGCGGGGAATACGATCATCACGGGAGCGCCCGCCTACTCCACATGCTTGACCACGATCACGCCCACGCCGATCCTATTTGGGATCAACTTCGCGGAACGTGGGCGCATGCATGCGTCGGGCGGGTTCAGTTGGGGCGGGACCACCGATCCCGGCGCGGGGAATCTCTCCGTGAGTGGGACGGTGTTTGTGAACCGATCGGCGGAGGGGGAATTTCTTACCTCGAATACCGTCACGGGGGTGTATAACCGCGCCCGGATCAGTAACGGGAATACGACCTTTTATTTCGGCGTTGAGGATGCGAGGAACCTGCTCGGCCAAGGGGCGAACGCCGGATATTTCTATGCCGATTCGGCGGCGGGGATGCAGTTTACCGCCGCCCATCCGGGCGGCGCGGTCAGGTTTGCGACGGGCGGCTATGTGCGCGGGACGATGCATCCGTCGGGCGGGTTCAGTTGGGGCGGGACCACCGATCCCGGCGCGGGGAATCTCCAACTCGGCGGGGCGTTTGGCGCGGGGAATACGTTTGCGACCTTGACGCCGGGCCTGTTTTATATCGGCAATGCCGGGTCGGCGGCGACGGTCGCGGTCCAGTTTTACAACACCAATGGCGGCGTGGGGAATATCCAGACCTCGGGGACGGTGACGGCGTACAACACCACCTCGGATGCGCGGCTGAAAACCCCCCTGTCTCGACACAGTGACACCGACGTGTTACGCCAGACCGTTATTCATAACTTCGTCTGGAAGAGTGACGGGACGCCGGGGCGCGGCGTGTTCGCGCAAGAGGCCGCGTTAGTCGCGCCGTTTGCGGTCAGTGTCGGCACGGATGAGACTGACGAAGAGGGCCGGTTGACGCATCCGTGGGGCGTCGATTACTCGAAATACGTCCCCGACCTCATCACCGGATGGCAAGTGCACGAAGCGCAACACCGCGAAAACCTGAACGACCTGAACGACCTACACATCCGCTTGAATAATGCGGAACAGGATCTGCGGGAGTTACGACGGCAACTGGCCCCGCCGCCGCCGCCCAATGCGTATCTGCGCAAAGGCATGGGCGGGCTCTGGGCGTGGTTCGCGGCGATCTGGCGGAAACCGTCATGGGTCTGATAGCGCCGCTTTCGTTAACTAGCGATCTGGTGGCGGGGCGACCTTCTTGGGACGGCCGCCCTTCGCGCCGTTCAGGCGGGCCGCGAGGGTTTTCGCCTCGGAGGTCACGCGACCGCCGCGCCGACCCAGCGCGACGGCCGCAGGGTGCTTCTTCGTCGCCACTAACGCACCGTCTCGAGCAGTTGACGGGCGGCGCGACACGTCACACATTCACATTCAATCGGGCGACACTCGGGGTCGGAAATATGCCCGTGGGCAGCCAGCAACGCTTCTATTGTGTTCAGCAAATCAAGGATGAGTTGTCGATCTGTGGTCGCAGTCATCCCATCATTATAACCGAAGCGATTGGGATTGTCAAATGAGCAAGCGCAACCAGAAGCGAAAGAAGGGCCACGGGCCACGCAAGAAGGGCAAGAAGCGGCGATGAAGTTAGATGCAGTAACCACCGCAGACCGTGAGCAGACCGCCGCACTTGGGGCATGGTTCCACATCCACGTTCTCGGCGCGGACGGCGGCGATCAGGGCGTCGATAGCCTTATCGAAGTCCTCGCGGTTGGCCAGAAACGCCGCGCCGTACGCCGCTTCTCGCAGGTCAACGATGTCGTCCGCCATCAGCCGGGGAGTCTACCCTAAATGATCGGCGGGATCTATTTCGCGGGCGCCCCGTTTGCCGGGATGCTGAAACAGGGCATCTCCGCGGCAGCGCTCGCCGCCCAGGCGACGATCGGCCTGACGTCGACCGCGAACCTGTCCGACCCGCCGTTTCGCATGGTGGCGGCGGCGACGACGATCGATGTCCTGACCGCGCGGGCGGACCTGCGCGTCCCGATCGATACCACCGCGGGGATCTGGATCGGCGGCATCAACGTGACGGGGCGCGTCAAGGTCCAGGGGCTGATCATTCACGACATCCTGAACGACGCGCCGAACACGGCGACGTTCCAGCTGCGACTCGAGGCGCCCGCCGTCGGCCAGTCGGTGCGGATCCAGATGGGGACGCGGGTCCTGTTTACGGGATCCGTCCAGACCGTCGACCAGGCGTATGAATCGAAACCAGAACACCTGATCTGGAACGTCACGGCGATCGACGACACGGCGGCGGCGAACCGGCGGCGTCCGTTTGGGACCTGGTTTGAGACCTCCGCGACGACGATCGCGCAGTCCCTGACCTCCACCTATGCACCGGGGTTCTCGAGCGCCGGGATCGCGGCGGGACTGCCGGCGGTGACGATCGTGTTCGACGGGGCGGATCCCTTCATTGCCTGTCTGACACGGCTGGCGACGGCGGTCGGCGGCTACTGCAAGGTGGAGCAAGGCACGGTGTATCTCTTTACCGCGGACACGGCAGATCCGCCCGCGCCGATCGACGACGACCACCGGTTCCTGTCGAACCCGCCCATCCAGGTGACGACCGACAGCAGCCAGCTGCGGACGCGCGTGTATGGGAAGGGCTACGGGGAGAACGTCCCGACGGACATTGCCGCGGGGGAAACCCTGTTACCCATCCAGGACGGCGCCCTGTTCCCGGCGCTGGGCGGGACGGCAATCGTCGGCCTGACGGCAGACGGCGCCCAGTCGGACAAGATCGCATTCTCGAGCGTCCTGCGTCCGGTCGGCGGCACGTTAGTCGGCCCTGGGGCGGCGCCCGCGAATGCGCCGACGATGGCGCTGGCGGCGGGCGGCGTGGTCACCAGTGGACTGCATGAAGTGTCCGTGGTGCATGTCACGGGCGTGGGCAAGTCCCTGGCCGGACCGCGAGGCGCGATTACGACGGGTGCGATGCCGGCGCCGGGGGCGGCGCTGACGGCAGGGACCGCGGTCAATGGGACCGGCCCCGATCAGGGCAGTCACGATTACGTGGTGACGAACCTCATGCTGGGCGGGGAAACGACGCCGGGACCGGCGAGTAATGCCGTCACGACGTCGGCGGCGTCGGGGCAGATTAGTCCCCCGACGGCGTATCCGTATCCGCAAGCAGCCCAGAGCGGAACCGGCGTCCCGGACGGCTATCACGGCTACGGGCTGACGTTCGTCAATGCCCAGGGGGAAACACAGTTAGGCAGCACGGGTACGAATTTCGGCGTGGGGGCGGGTCCGGTGCTGACGGGGCAGATCCCGGCGCCGTCGTCGTATCCGACCATGACCGCGGCAGCTGGCGCCGGGACCGGCGCGGGGTCCCATTCGTATTCGGTGACCTTCGGAGATAGCCACGGGGATACCACGGTCGGCCCGTCCAATAGCATCACGACGACGGTTGTCCAACTGCCACAACCAGGCGGCGTCTGGGGGACCATCACACAAAAGGCGGGCGGGGGTCTAACCGTCGGCCAAGACTACGCGTGGCGCGTGACCTTTGGCGATACCGTCGGGGAAACCACGACCAGTACCTATGCCTCGAACAATAACAGTTACTTCAGGATCACCGCTGGGAATGGGCAAGTGGATATTTCCAATATTCCGATCGGCCCATCCGGAACCGTGAAGCGGTATCTGTATCGCAGTACCGCTAGTGGTCCGCAAAACCATTTGGTGGCGACGATCAACGACAACACGACCAGCGTTTATACGGATGGTCTCGCGGATGCGTCGGTCGGACGTTTACACCCTGGCGCGAATACCACGGGCGAACCCTACCATGTGGTCAATTTAACCAATATTCCGATCGGGCCGGCGGGAACGACGAACCGGAAGATCTGGCGCGCGGATCCCTTCGGGAACCCTGCGAAGTATGTCGGGACGCTGAACGACAACCTGACCACGACGCTGACGGATTCGACGCCGTATGCGTCGCTGGGCGCGACGGCGCCAGCGACGAATACCACCGGACAGACGCTGCCGTTCAACCAGATGGCGCTGGTGAATCTCCAAACCGGACCGGCGGGGACGACCAGTCGACGCCTGTATCGGCAGAACAACAGCGCGGGCGCGTTCCTGCTGGTGGCGACGATCAGCAATAACACCGAAACGACGTACCTGGATACGAAGTCCTCCCTGGGCGCGGAGGCGCCGTCGAGCAATACCACCGGGACGGCGGTCCAGCGCGTCCCCCTGACGGCGATCCCCCTGGGTCCGGGCGGGACGACGGGGCGGCGGATCTATCGGCGCTTCAATGGGGCGGGGACGTTCAAGCTGGTCACGGAACTGGCGAACAACTCGAGCACCACCTTTAACGACGGCGTCGGGAACAGCGCGCTGGGCGCGGCAGCGCCGACAGGGAACACCGCGGTCGGCAACCAGATCAACCTGAGCGGGATCCCGACGGGCGGCAGCAGTACCACCGCGCGCGAGATCTACATGACCCAGGTCGGCGGCGGGACGCTGCGGCTGGCCCTGACCATTGCCGATAACACCACGCGGGACGCGGTGCTGAACGTGGCGGATGCGACGCTGGCGGGCGCGTCGACGCCGCCGGTCACGGATACCAGTGGACTGCAGCAGCCGCAAGGGCAAGTGAATCCCGGATCCCCGACGCTGATCGTGGCGTCCCCCGCGCCGTTCCTGGCAACCGGCGGCTGGGTGGTGACCGGCGGCGGACAGGTGATTCGGTATACCGGCATCAGCGGGCAGCTGCTGACGGGCGTCCCGGCGTCGGGTCCGGGCGCGATCGTGACGACGATTCTCTACGGGCAACAGGCGCTGCCGGCGCCGATGCTGACCGGCGTCACGGGGCTGGCGCGGGCGATGCTGAAGGGCAGCGCGGTCCACATCTGGATCCAGCGCGACGACCTCCAGGCCCAGGCGGAACAGGCGGCACGGACCGGCGGGGACGGGATCGTGGAATTCCTGATCGTCGACCAGCGCCGCGGCGTCGACTCCCTGGCGGCGCGCTGCGTCGCGGACCTGGCGCAATTCTCGAGGCCGATTATCACCGTGAGCTATGCGACGCGGGACCTGAAAACCAAGTCCGGCAAAACGATCCTGGTCGACCTGCCGTCACAGGGTATCCTGCAGACGCTGACCATCCAGGACGTCACGATCACGGAACTGGATATTGCGCCGAACCTGCCGCCGCGTTTCACGGTGACGGCGTCGAGCGTAAGATTCTCACTCGAGGACACGCTGCGTCGGCTGATTACCGTCGGTCCGGTCACCGTCAATACGTGAGTGCGATCCGTGATTCTGGTGGACCTCGCAATTATTATCGGCGTGGTCCTCTGCGTGGTGTTCGCGGTGCTGTTTCGGTCGGATAAGAAACCTAGGGGGAAATGATGGCGTGTCCTGATTACTCGATCGAAGTGCAACTGATAGCCGACGCCAACCCGGAGGCATTCCAGAACTGCCATACCGGCAACGCCCATACCGAAGACTTCGTCCGGATCGTGGCGGCACAGCTGCATGAACTGGATCCGAATGTCGGCCTGAATGGCAAGCGCGGGAACCCGGACGACATCAGCGACGATGCCCTGAATTACCTGGACCCGGACGACGGTCCCGGCCATACGCCCGCGGGCGAGTCCTGCTGGGTGGTCGACATCGTGGCGGGCGCCGGGGCGCCGGGGGCGTCGGTGACCTGGAACGCCTACACGGACCCGGAAGCGTCGACCGGCGCCTGGGTCGAACCCGGACCGCCCCCGCCCGGACCGTCGGTTGATTACCCGTATCCGGACGAACCGACGACCGGCAAGGCGTATCAGGCCCGCGTGAAAGCGACGTATGAGGAAGCGGGACGCGCGTTCCCCGATCCGGCGGACGAGGATGCATTCAGGCATTTCATGCGCTACGGCTACAGCTGCCGCTACATGCCGGAACCGGACGCCGCCAACAAGCACATTGCCGAACTGCGGGCCGACTTGGGTCTGCCGACGGCGAAGTAAAGGACCAGACCATGCCGACGACACCACGATCCCAGTCCGCGCTTGCCGCGGATCAGAACTTCCAGAAACGCCTCTCGAGTCTCCTGCTGAGTGAGGCGATCGTGATTGCCGGGGAGGACCCGTCGACGGAGTCCCATCAGCAACGCCGCCAGCTGGCCCAGCAGATCATCCAGAACCCGACGCAGATGGCGTATTCCCTGGGGCCGACGATCGCCAATGGGACGAACCTGGTGGCGTCGACGACCAGCTATAACTTCGAGGCGGGCGCGATCGAGACCGCGGCGTCGGATGCGGAGATCCGGTCGCAGATCGTGACGTTATGGAACGTGATGTCCGGCGTCTGAGTCTGCCGCGGCAGGTCAACGGACGGCATGTCGTCGTCTGGGAGACGGCGTCGGCGCTCGAGGTCGACGCCGGACCGCGCTGTCCGAAACGCTGCGACACGGCGACGCCGCCGGAACCGGCGGGGCGCCGCGGGCGCTGGGTCTGCGTCTGCTGCGGAACCGAATTTACCTGGAAGGGGCAACCGTCATGATCACGGTCGATGTCGTCCTGATGGTACTGGCGCTGGTCTGTTTCCTGGCGGCGGCGGGGAACGTCGGCAGTCCCCGCGTCAACCTGATCGGCGCCGGACTGGCGCTCTGGGTGCTGTCGATCCTGATCTAGCGGCGTCGGCCCAACGGAACGCGAACCGCGCGCACTGGGCGGCGGCGCCGGCAGCGATGTCCCCGCGCGTCTGGTCGGTCCATTCGGACGTTTTGGCGATCCATTGCTGGCAGGAGCGTCCCCATTGGCGGGCGAGTGACCGCGCGCGTTTCTCTGCGGGCGTCACTTGATCTCCCGGCGGCACTGCGGACAGTCGCAGGGTGTGGCGAGGGATAACTTCGACAGGACCTCACGTTTGGTGTCTTCGGCAATGCCGTGGCTGCCGTCGTCCATGACCCAGCCGAACGGCAGATCACACCACCAGCCGTCGGGCGGCTCATGCGTCACGGTGACGTCACGGGGGCGGAGGCGCTTCTTTATGTCCATGTCCAAATTATACACCACGCCGGACGGGGCGGGTATGACCCAGATCACCCTGGCGCTCGAGGGCGATCCGGCGGCGGTCCTCTCGGTCCGTCCGGACGGGTCCGTCGAGGCGCGCTGGCCGGCGCTGGACCTCTGCGCGGTCCGGGCCGACTGGGCGGGGATGCTGGCGTATCTGCCGGACGTCTGCCGGTTCCTGGGCGTCCCGTTCCGGCTCCGGGTCCGATGAGTACGAACGCGCAAAAACTCATCTACTGGGAACAGCGCCGGATCGCGTGTAAAGTAGCTGGCGTTTGTCCCAGGTGTCGACAACCCAGTCTCGAGACCGTCGAATGTCCGGCGTGTCTGTTCCGTCGGAAGGTCTGGCGTGTTGCTGCTCGTGAGCGGGGCGACGCAGACCGCCCGCGGCGACGGGGTCGGCCATCTCATCGTCCCGACGCAGTGGTCCTTGAAGACCAGGGCGGACCTCCGTCCCGGCCAGTGGGCGATCGATAATTTCGCGTTCAAGTCCTTCGACACCGCGGCATTCCTGCGGACCCTGGAACACTTCCACGACGTCCCTGGGTGTCTGTTTGCGTCTGCGCCGGACATCGTGGCCGATGCCGCGGCGACGCGCGTCCAGTGGCCGTTCTGGTCGAAGGTCATCCGGGGCGTCGGGCTGCGTCCCGCGTTTGTGCTCCAGGACGGCATCCGGGCGGACCAGGTCCCCTGGGACGAGGGGATCGCCGTCTTCGTCGGCGGGTCGACGGAGTTCAAGGTGGGGCCGGTGGCGCGGTCCCTGATCGGGCTGGCGAAGTCCCTAGGCGTCTGGGTCCATGTCGGGCGCGTCAATGGGCGACGCCGCTACCAGCTGATGCGCGACTGGGGCGCCGATTCGATCGACGGGTCGGGGTTTTCCCTGGCGCCGGATACCAACATTCCCAAAGTGGCGGACTGGCGCGCGGCAGGGGACCAACAACCGCGCTTGATCCAGTAACGTCGACGGTGTTATCGTCGGCGCGTCTGAAAAGACGAAGCGCCCTGCTGGCGGTCAACCAGAGGGCGCCGACATTCGAGTGGCTGGACCCACTGGAACGCCTGTCGGGGCAGTCTAACCGACATCCTTCCTGTTGTCCAAATGCCATCGAATGCCGCGGGCTGACCTCCGGATCGGTCGTTGACTACCGTCACGGGCCTGGACCCGAAAACGTACGCGGAAGTGCGCTGACCAAGGGGACATCTTCGCGCCGCGTCCTTCATCTGTTGTGTAAGGTGTCGAGTGCGCTTTTTTTTTCACGGGTTGTCATGCCCAGATGAAGAAAAAAGATGTCCCCTGCTTTGTACAGAGTACATAGGTGTGGCCTTTCCAAAAGACTTCCGTCTTTCGGGTGGGGGGTTCCAAGGGGGGAGAAAATTCTAGTACGTACAGAGGGAATTTCTTTGTGCAAAATTGTCCAAATTGGTCTAGACTGGTCCGCATGAATCCGATCCATTTGATTACGCACTGGTCTGCGGTTCCCAGCGACGAAACGCCGCTCTGTGGCGCGGACAAGGATGCGCCCACGGTCTGGAACCGACGCACGATCTATGTGGACGCCGTCACATGCCAGGAATGCCTCAAGGTCGCCCGCGCGCGTCTGGTCCTCGCATGATTACGCGGATGAAAGCGGAACGGCTGCGGCGCGGCTGGAACCAGACCCAACTGGCGGCGAAGTCCGGGCTGAGCGGGGCGGATGTCTCACGCATCGAGTCCGGACGGACGAAACCGTATCCGGTCCAGGCGGCGCGTCTGTCCAAGGTGCTCAAGATGGAGACCGGCAAGCTGCTGGAACTGGTGAAGGACACAAGGCCAGGCTATGCGGACCTCTGAGGGGCAGACCGCGCTGATTGGGGCGCTGGTCACCGCCCGCGCGGCATTCGCCGTCGTCGTCAAGGAGGCCACGGGCGCGATCGGCAAAGAGGGCAACAGGTCGTACAGGTATGCGGACCTTTCGAGCATCCTGGACGCCGTCCTGCCGGCGCTCTCCGCCAATGGCCTGGTGCTACTGCAGTCCCTGGACGCGGAGACCTCGAGTCTGGTGACACGGCTGGCGCATACCTCCGGCGAATGGGTCGAGAGTATCTATCCCCTGCCGACGGCGCTGTCCCCCCAGGCATTCGGGTCGGCCCTGTCCTTTGGGCGTCGGTATTCCATTCAGGCGCTGCTCTGTCTGGCAGCAGTCGACGACGACGGGACCGCGGCGGAACACGCCCGACCCGTCGCGTCCAAGGCCAAAACGAAACCCGCCACGAAACCCGTGTCCGCGGCGATTCCCGGCGTGGTCAAGACCATCAACGCCGCGCAGATCAAGGTCCTGTTCACGGTGGCCGAACAGGCGGGCTGGAGTCACCGGCAGATGCGCGATTACCTGATCCGTGAAGTCGGCGTCGAGCATTCCAAGGACATCCCGGCGGTGGCGTATGACCGGCTGCTGGCCGACTTCGACACGCCGCCGGACGAGTCCGCCAGCGATCCCGCATGACGGTCGATCCGAACCCGACGGCGTGTTACTTCGAGGTCCCTGGCCCGTTTGCCACGAAGGGATCGACGGTGTCCTTCAAGGACCGCCGCGGCATCATTCGTACGAAGACCGACAGTAAATACGCGCGTCCCTTCGCCGCCGCCGTGCAATGGGCGGCGCGTCAGGCCGGGATCGTCAAGGTCCCCGCGGGCGTCGGCGTCAATGTGTCGGCCATCTACAGCTTCGCGCGTCCGAAGGGACGCGATCGCTGGCGCCTGACGCCGTGCGTCCGGCCCGATGCCGACAAGCTGGCCAGGATGCTGCTCGACGCATTGACCGGCGTCGCCTGGGATGACGATGGGCAAGTGACGAGTCTGAACATTCGGAAGATCTACGCGCCGACGGCGCGCGCACGGATCGTCATTCTGGCGGAACCCGAATGATCCGGCTGCTGCGATCGTGGTGGTGTCAGTGGGCGAATGGCGGGCATGAACTTTACCGCGGCGCCAGTGACGGCTGGATCTACCAGGAGTGCATTCTGTGCGGCTATCGGACGAGAGGCTGGCGCCTGTGATGCGGTGGTATGGCGGCGTCATGATCCCGTCGGCCTGGACGAGGTTCCTGTATCGCGGGTTCCTGTATGTCCGGACGCCGCGCGGGTCCTTTCAACGGGTGAAGACATGAAGCAGACCTCATTCTTTGACGACCCGCCGCCCGTCGACCCGGAACCCGACCCGGACCCGTTCGATCCGTCGACCGCGTTTGGGATCCCGCGGTATCGGGACAGTTCGATTACCGCGTTCTATAACTCCCTGGATGAGGGCGTCATTACGAAACGGAAACAGCAGGTGTATACCAGTCTCCAGTCGATCGGGCGCGCCACCATGAACGAAGCGATCGAGGTCGTCCAGCAGCACTATCCGGCGAAGGGGCAAAGCTTACGCCCGCGGTTCTCCGAACTCCGGGACGAAGGGTTCATCCGGGAAGTGGAGACCAGGGAATGCCGGATTACGCATCAGGTCTGTATCGTCTGGGAATGTGTCCCGCGCGACGAATGGCAACCGCCGAACTTAGTCAAGCGCGTGTGTCCCTACTGCGGCTGCGTCAATGGGCGTGAGGTCAAAGCATGATCCGGTTCTTAACAGAGGATGACGACCCGATCCCACTGACGCCGACGGTCCAGGTGCGGCTGGAGTTACGCTCGAGACCAGGCGTCTACCTGACCACGGAGGACCTGGCGCGCCTGACAGGGCTAACCCGGATCCAGGTGGCTACCGCGATCTACTGCCTGAGGTCCCAGCAGAATATCCGGCGCCGTGTCGAGCATACCCGCGGCGGCAGGAATACCGGACAGGCGTATGCGTGGCGGGATGGCGGCGCCTGTCCCAACTGTGGAAGGACGGCATGACGACGACGTTACCGATCGATAGCCGGCGTGGTCGACACTGCGAACTCAGAGTGACCTACACGCCGACGGACCCGAAACCGTACGCGGTCGGGCTGTTCCCGATCGGCGGCGATCAGGGGATCTGTATCGGCGTCGGCCTGTCGATGCTGTCCGCCCTGGGTGATGCGCTCGACACGCTGCAGGGCGGACGCTGGTCTCTACATGACGCGATCGGGGAAGAGGGCAAGCGGCGGGTGAACGAGTCAGTAATGGAAAAGGGATAAAACAGATGGCAACCACAGAAACCGAAGAGATAGACAAGCAACCACGGAGTTTACCGATCGCCAGCCGGGGCGTGAAGACCAGTAGTGATTTCGCGCAACTGATGTCGGCCCTGATGTCGGATCTGATTGATGGGCGTGTCACGCCACAGATCGGGAACGCTACCTGTAACGCGGGCGGGAAGCTGCTGAAGGTGGTCGAAATGACCTACAAGTACGGGACCCAGGCCGGGGATAAGAAGACCCTGGTGCTCTGTCTCGAGGAACCGGCGAAACCGTAATGGTGTTGCGGTACCGACGGGGCGCCCGCACGTGTAAACAGTGCGGGTGCTCCTTCGTTCCTAAGTCGACGTATTTCATTACGTTCTGTTCGCGTGAGCATTACTTTGAGTATCGGCGCGCGCATGGGATGGAATACAGCCGCCCGAAACCCATGGCGATCGGGTCCGTGTGTCCCGTGATGGAGTGGCATTGCGTGGTCTGTCACGGCGCGCGCGTGGGGCGAACGCGCAAGCGGTATTGTGGACCCGCCTGTCGGCGTGTGGCGGTGAACATCCAGTGTCGGAATACGCTCCGCGTGGCGCGCGCGGTGGCACGGGCGATTCGTCCCACCCCCGCGCCGGTCTCCCATACCTGCCGTTCCTGCGGCGTGGTCTTTACCGTCGGGGACAAGCGGCGTCACCGGTTCTGTTCCAAGAACTGTCGGAAATGGTTAGACAAGCAACACGCGAGGGGGCTACGCGTACCGGAGGAATGGTGGC
>Ga0210380_10000305_pt1 | contig 23381 bp, 29 predicted proteins | sample PLM4_5_coexredo_FD_155476 | JGI IMG/M metagenome (GOLD analysis project Ga0210380, IMG submission 155476) | Groundwater sediment microbial communities from an aquifer in East River, Colorado, USA - PLM4_5_coex redo | ecosystem: Environmental > Terrestrial > Soil > Riparian zone | place: USA... | reverse complement strand
CGGTCGAGCGCACATTGCCGAACGCATCGAGGTCTGCAACGCCTGTCGTCAGCACGCCGACGCCGATAGCTGGCGGCGTCGTGACCTCGCCAATGCCAGACGCGGCGGCAATTCCCGCAGGCAGCGCACCTGTCGCGTTCCAGCTTGCGGTGCCAACGCCGGTGAGCGGGCTGATCTCGCTGCCAGCCGGTTTTGTGTAGGCGCTTGCAGCGGATGCTTGTTCTAGCTGCACGCCCCAGAGATAAAGCGAACTGCCATCGCCAGCATAGTTCGGGTTCACTTGGTTGGCGGGCATCAACGCGATAGTGTTGGTGACGCTCGCACCGGCAATGGTGATCGTGATCGAACATCGATACCAGCCGCCGCCGACCGCTTCGATATTCCTTGATGTCAGCCCCGACGTGAGGCCCAGCGTTCCGGCGTTGAGATCGAAGACCGAATAGTACGTGCCGCCGCTGAGAGACAGCCTGATGAAGCCGCGCGTGCCAGCCTTGGCGTAGACCGACAACGTGTGCGGCTGACCGGCGACCGTCGGTCGCGACATCGAAACGGCGTGACCGCCAGACGCCACCGCGTCGTCGAAGATTTGATCGGCTGTCAGCGTACTGTTCGGTGCCGTGACAGCATTGGCTGTTACTGTCGCGTTGGTCTTCGACCATGCGGCGTTGTCAAATTCTTCGGAGTTCAGGATCGTGTTGGCTGATACAGGCGCGGTCCACAGCGCCGTCAGCGCGCCGGTGCCGGTCGATCCGGAGATGCCGCCCGGGTTGACGAGCGAGACGCTCTGCGCAGTGAGCGTGCCGGTGCCGTGATGCGTTGCTGCACCAACGCCTGAGACACTCGCTGCACCGCATGTCAGCGTGCCCATGTCGGGGATGACGAGCGTCTCACCCATCCACGACAGGAAGCCAACCGGTGTCGGTAGAGTGAACTCTGCCTTCTCTGTGCGGAGCGTTCCCTTGCTCGCTACTCCGCTCAACTGGGCGAACAGCGCATAGTTTGCGGCGGGGAAGGCCGCTGTCGAATACCCGCCTACACCTGTCGCCGGATTAGCGCTGGCGTTGTTGTTCCAGTTAAGGGCGTTCTTTCGAAACCAGATAAGTTTGGCAGGGACATTCCAAGCGACGCTGTAAATATCTCCGTCTACGAGGGCTGACGGCGATCCAGAAAACGATCCCTGAGAGACGTTATCAACGAGGACATTGCCCATCTGCGAGAGGATGGCGCAGCCGTTGTTGATAATATTTAAGGCGTTGCCAGTTTGCTTGATACCGAAAGCATGATCGGTGACGTAATTGTCCTGCAAGTATTCTGCGTAGTATTTTTCTGCGGCCCCAAGGGGGATCGTTCTGGTCGAGCGAATAGCCTGCGATTGCGTCACACTCGACGTTACGATCTTGTCGCTACCACTGAGCGAGAGCGATGCGTCTTTGTCACTGACGTTCCACGCACCAGCGGTCGGGATGATCTCGCCCATCCACGATTTGAATCCAATCGGTGGAGCGAGCGTGTAATCGGCGACCTCTGTGCGAACGCTAATCGAATCGCCAGAGTTTATTATGACGCCGAGCAACTTGCTGTTCGTTGGCGGCGTGGGGAAGCTGATGCCCCCGACGCCCGTCGCCGGATCGGCTGTCGCACTGTTATTCCACAGCCCGCCGTTTTTCCGAAACCAGACCAGCTTGGCTGAAGTATCCCACGCGCCGCAAGCGACATCACCATTCGCAAAGGTGCCGATGTTTACCCCGGTATCGACGGAGTTAATAAAAATCTTGCCACCGTTCTGAGAGAGGTGGTTGATGTTGAGCGTGGCTGCCAGTGCAGCGGCGTTCGCCAGCGTGGAATCACCATCCGCGAATCCCACCGTCAGCGACGATGTGCCGAGTTCTTTCTTGAACTCGGCGTAGAGTTTTGCCGCTGTCGCCGATGGGTTGCCTTGGGTCGAGCGTAGATATTGGCTGCCGTTTGAAGTGGTCGCTGTCTTGTCGCCGTTCGACAAGGTGACGCCAGTGCTCTTGTCGTTGACGTTCCACGCATCCGCCTGCGCGATATAGCGAGCAACGTGCTGGTTGTATCTCCATGTGCTGCCATCGACGACGAAGTACGGGATGACGATGGAAGAACCGTACTGATAAATTGCTCCGTCTCTTGATAGCGAAGCACGCGATGCCGGGACCGCAGCGACAAGCGACGTGGCGGGCGAATCCCACGTCTGCCCGTAGTTCACGGATTTCGCGACGTTGACAGCGCTGCCCGCCGAGTTGCGGAAGAACACCCAGAAATCAGTGCCGTCGTGCCTTAGCCTTGCAGGCTGCGCCGCGCCTGCCGGAAGTTGTGAGCCGGTGGTGAACGACGGCGCTGCGGCGCTGAGAAAGCGCCCGATGTTGTTGCTGGTGCTGTTGCCGTAGGCGTAAGCGACCCGCGTGTTCGCACCCTCGACCAGCGCGTCCGCTGCATAATCGTAGGTGCTGGTGCCAACCGATCCGCAATCGACCACGGTGCTTAGTGCATTGGCCGCGCTGAGCGTTCGCGATAGCCCCTGTCCGATGGTCTGGTTGAACCAGAACATGTGGACGACATCGCCTGCGCCAAGCACGCTTTCGCGAACCACGAAATCGCCAGCCGTATTCGAATCGCACTGTACAGGAGCGGACCACGTGTTCACCGCAGTTCGCCGCGTGTGATAGACGCGCGCGCGGTAGGTGCCCGATGTCTTGGTCTGCACGCCGTTGTGCAGCACGACCACTTCGCCGTTCGAGCGCACGACCACCGAAGCACTATGCTGCAGCGCGCCCAACTGCCCGGTCGTGATCACGCCGTTCAGGATCGTCTCGGCGTTTCCGGACAATCCGCCGAGCGTCATATCGAGGCTCTGGTAGGCCAAGAACGCATTGCCCGCGTTCGAGTAGCCGTAGACGAAGTGGACGGTGTCGCCTTGCTGATACGCTGACAGCGCCGTGCACGGTACGCCCAAGGGGACCGAAGCCGTGGTTGTCCACCCAGCGGTCGGATCACTCGATTTGATAAACCTGATCGTGGTGCCGTTATCGTCTACGCCCGCAGCGTAGTACATGTCGGTGGACGCACCGTGCATGACGAAGCCGAGATCGCCGCCCGTCTCACCGTTGTCGTTTGAGCCCTCGCCGGGAAACACATCGGTGTTCGAGCCGCCTGCGTTGTAGCCGTAGCCAGCTTGCAGCGAGACCGTCTGCACCCGTATCGCGTAGGTAACGCCCGCCTGAAACGTGAAGCCCGATGGAAACTCGAACCTGATGTAGCTCTTGGCACTCCCCACCGTGGCGGGCGCGACGGTGTCCGATGTGGCGAGGATCGTGCCCGTTGGAGAGAGCGACCGGATCGTGATCAGGATGCCGTAGGTCGGCGCTGGCGTGATGCGCGACAGCCACAGCGAGATCGCAGTGAGCGTAAATCCGGTGGCAGGCGTGAAGGTTTGCCCTGCCCACTGCGAACCGGTGGTGGTGTAGCCGATCTGGAAACTAGCCGTGGTGACAACGCTCTGCGCCAGCGGCGGACCGTTCGATGTCTTGAACGGTCCCACCATCGGGATGCTTGTCGAGAAGCTGGGAACGATGGTCTCTAGGATTCTGAATCCGTAATCGGTGACAGCGGACCCGATATTCCAAGCGGTGCCGTTGTGCGAGTACGAGCGACCGTTCGCATACCCGCTCGCGGTGTTCGATCCGATGCTGATGTAGTTGCCGGAATCGGTTACCGATTCTCGCCTGAGCGCGACCAGATATGTCGTGGACGCTGCAAGCGACAACGGCACGTCGAACACGAATGGCCCGAACAGCGTGGGGTTTCCTGTTACGACCGTGGCAATCGCAAGAGGTCGCGACGTTCGGAGAAGCTCGACCGGCGTCCCGCCCGGCCCGCTCATGCTCCACAGTTCTGCGATGTAATTGTCGGTCGGCGTGCCGCTTCGCATCAACTGAAGCATCACGGCGTTGGTCTCGGTCGCGTAGCCGGGCGTCAGAAATTCCTGACCCGCGCGCGTCGTCGGGTTCACAAGCCCGGCCGCGCCAGTGCCGTTGGTGAACTCGGCAATCGTGCCCATCAGGAATCCCTCGCAGGATCATGTGGCGCGACAACGCAGCGCTTCAGCATCGCGATGCGATCTTCATCGGTCGTCTCTTCGAGCGCGCGCGCAACCCACGTCACCGCGTCTTCGCTTTCGGCGAAGCCGGTGGCGATAGCCACATCCGGTTCTGGGTCAAGCACGATCCACTCGTTCATTTCAGAAGCTCACGTCCTCTGTCGAAGATTGCTTTGGGCATGTCGTTGTTCTTGATCGCGAGCTTGCGCCCGATGCGATCAGAGTTCTTGAAGATCAAGCGGCAATCGAATTGCTTGCACGCATGCGGCGCGCGTTCCCAGATCGTGCAGCCGCTCTCGCTGAGATAGATGCAATCGCCGTTCGCTTGACGGTCGAGGATCATGTACGGCGCTTTGCCGGGCGTGAAGCATGTCGCCGTGATGTACTGCGAAGGGTCGTCGCCCATCTCTGGACGCACCGGCGTCATCAGCCTGCAGCACAGATGACAGGTGCCGCATGGCACGACGTTGCGCGGTTGAGACACTGGCTCTCCTCCGCGCAACTCGCTCGCCATCTCCAACGCTAGGGGGGCCGTTACGCCGGAGCCGCGTAGGTCAGCGAGGTCAGCGACACTTGCTGGCCCGCAGAGATCACAACCGAGTTCAATTGAATGTCGCCACCGCCGCCCGTTGTCGTGACCGAGCACAGGATGATCGGTGTGCCACCGCCTTGGCGTAGCTCCGCCTTCGCGATGGTGCCGCCCACTGCGTTGGTGTCGGCGACGATGGCGTTCGCCGTCGCCGTGCCGGTTGCTGCAGCACCGAACGCCGGGTTGGCAAACGTGAGCGTTGCGACCGTCGCGTTCGCCGCCGTCTGCATGATCAGCTTGCCGGGCGGAGTGTTCACGTCGAGTTGGTCAACAACGAAATCCGCAAGCGCCGTTCGCACTGCGGTCGGGTGGGTCACTGCCATTAGAGCCTCCTGTTGAGGTTGGATGATGCGCGTGCGCGCGGGTTACTTCTTCGCTTCAGGTTCTTCGGCTTCGGTCACCTCCGCAGTGCCGGACACGCTGGATTCCGGTCCGCCTTCGCGCACCTTGCCGTCCTCGATCCACTTGTCGATCAGGCCCAGCAACTTCTCGTCTTCGTCGCGCGCCTCGTAGCTCAGGCCCGCAACGTAATCGCACTCGAACTCGTCACTGTGGAAGTTGTCGATCACCGTAAAACGTCGTCCCATTTATTCCTCCTCTTGCTCCTCGATGGGAGCGAACCTCTTGTCACCGAACGGAATGAACGCGCACCGGCAGTTCGGATGTGCCGGTATCAAGCCGCGCGCCGCATCGAGGTCGTATGGACCTTCCGCTGCGATGTCGCTGCAATCATCGCAGACCTTGTCGTCGCCTGCGGTCAGCACCTGCACGCCGCTCTCTTCGAGTGCTGCCTGCAACTTGCGCTCTGCACGCTCGCGTCGCTGTTGCGCGCGTGAAGAGATCGGTGCTCGACCTCCTATGATCGGCGGCGTGCGATCATGCAGCACGTGGCTGTCACGTGTTGGCAGCCACTCGGGCGAGATGCCGACCTGCGTGATACCGTTCTCGACGTAGCCGAACAGCTTGCCTGCGTTCACTGCGCGCACCACCGATGTGTTCACCAGCATGTGCAGCCGCAGCTTCGTGATCTTCTCCAGCACGCTGCGCACCTCGCGCATCAGCGTCTCGGGTGATTGATCGCGCTCCAGCGCCGAGCCGACGTGCCGCATCACCCTGCGCTGCGTCTCGCCTGCGATGCCGTGCACCTCGATGGTGGCAGAGTTCGCGTGAAAGCGTGACACGTCGGTGTGGTCGAGCCCTTCGATGGCGACCTTCAATTCCTGCCCGACCTGTTCGAGCCCTCGTGCCACAGCGCGATCTATCAGACCAGTGAGCCAATCGGGCGGGCTCTCCAGATTGTTCTCGACGATACGACCCAGCATCATGCCGCTGCGTTCGAGCCGATCACCACGTTGCTCGACGTACGATGAGAAGCCTGCAGGGAGGTTCGCCTTCTGGCGTAGACCGACCACGTCGTGGTCTTGCAGGTTCAGCCTTAGCTCACGATGAAGCTCGAACACCTTGCGATTGACGACGGTGCGACCCTGACGACGCAAGCCTGCGGAGCGTGTCGGATCGCGTCGGCTATTCATCCTCGTCGTCGCTCTCTTCCTCGTCGGGCTCCTCGCCCGTGTTCTTGAACTTCATCAGCGCTTCGGTCTCTGCGTTGAACTTCTTCTTCTGCGCAGGATCGAACGGGAGATCGGCGTGCCCGACCTCGTTCTCGAAGTGATCGAGCGGAATCGGCGTGCCGTTCTTGTCAACGTACACGCTTTCCTTTTCGCTGCCCTTGGCTGACGAGCCTTGGGGCTTCTCCTCTTTTGTCGGCGTCGTTGTCATACACTCCCCACTTCCTGAAGCCCTCCGACATCTTGTCGAAGTTCTTCTCGTTGTTGACGTTGCCAAGGATGACCTCCGGCGGCACGAAGCGCCCGGAGAAATCACCCTTCTTCGTTGCGAACCTTCCCATCGCCCGCGTCGCTGCGGTCTCGGGGCTCGCGTACATGTAGTAGCCTTCAAGCTCGTACTCGTGCGAGGGCGGAGCCTGATAAACGTCGATGCGCTTCTGGATGTTCTCGCTCTTCAGCGTACCATCGAGCACCACGTTCATGCCGATCTTCGCTGCGCGCGCGTCGATCTGCGCAACGATGTCGGTCGATTCCTCGTGATAGAGCGCAGCGTTCCAGCCCTTGTATCCCGGTAGCTTGCTCTTGATCTCGTCGGCGTCGAGCACCAGAGATTTCTCTGTGTCTATCGGCCCGTCCTTCGAGGTCAACCAGCTTTTACCAGAACCACCGCGTCCGCCAAGGATTGTCAGCATCGGAGATTCGCCGGGCTTCGGTGTGTACTTCCTCACCGTCTCCGGGTTGATGAACTCCTGCACGATCTTCTCGTGGATCGCTGCGCGCTCAGGCGTGTAGGTGCCGTTCGCGTTCTTGTAGCCGCCCTTCTCTGGCAGGCTGTCGGTCGTCACGAACTCCTTGAGCCGCTCTGTCGTCGCCCTCACCGCCTCTTCGCCGCCGGGCACAGAGGCTGCGATCTCCGCAGGTCCCTTGCTGGTCGGCTTGTAGAGCGTGCTCGCGTTCGCCTTCGGTGCCTTGCCTTCTTCGACATCGGGCTGATCGTCGGGCTCGACCGTCTCGATCTCATCCTCGTCATCATCTGGCACGCTCTTGCTGGATGATGCTTTCGCCTCTGCCCTTGCTGAAGCCTCGCGCGACAGCGCCGCCTTTGGGTTGCTGCCGAACGTGCTTGATGTCGCGAGCGCCTGCGTCGCCGTCTTCTTCGCCGCCGGGCTTTCGCTGTGCGCCTTCGGGTTGCCCTCCTTCACCGTCTTGGTGCCCTTGGGCTTCGAGCTTGCACCGGTCGATGATGCACCGGGTCCGAACTGTCCCGGGTTGTCGGGCTGTCCGCGCGGGTGAAGGTTCTCGTCGAAGCGCCCGGCATCGCGCGTCTTGACGCTGCCCTTCACCTGCTTGAAGTGCTTGCGCAGGCGACGGCTCATCTCCTCGATGCGCGCGTCGTCCCACTCGTCCTCGTCATCGGGATCGTCGATCCACGGGTAGTAGTGCGGATGACCGAGAATCGCCATCAGCTTTTCTTCTTCTTTTTATCGCGCAACTCCGCGAGGCTCTTCTCGTAATCGGTGTCGCGCTTCTTGCCGGTGACGCCCATCTCCTCCCACAGAATCTTCTCGGGCCACCACCACGTGGCCTGCGCACCTGCAGGCGTGAGCTTCAAGCCCTTGTCTTTCTCCAGCTTCACGAGCGCCTTGTTGAACACCTCAGTGATCCACTTGCGCTGATTGCCGTTGCGCGGTTGCTCGACCAGCGCGCCCTTGTGATACATCTCGACGCGCTCCGCCGCCTTCACCAGCGCGCTCTTCACGCGCGTCTTGTCGTCGTACTCCTTCCGGTACTTGACGAAATCCTTCTCGTGCTGCGCCGTGATCGCGAGCGCTGCATCGATGCGCGCCTTCTCGGTCTCAGGCACGGGAAGCCCCGCCTTCTCCATCTCGCTGGTGAGCTTCGCCATTTGCTTCGGCCCACCTTCGGCAACGCCGGTGTTCGTCAGGCGTCCCCATGCACGCATGAACCAGAGGTCCATCGTGATCGGCGTGAAGTTGCCGTTGAGGTTCTGATAGAAGCCTTGCCCGATCTTCGGCCCCATCATTGCGCTGCCGTACACCATGTCGTCCTTCAGCGTCGCGCTTGGCTCTTCCGTTGTCCGCTCTGTCAACTCGCGCGCGGTCATCTGTTCGGAGAAGAACTGTCGTGCGTGCTCGATGCCCTCCTTGCCACCGCCGCCGTCGGCGATCAGCTTGTTGAGCTTCTTCATGTTCTGCCCCGGGCCGGGCTTGATGGTCTTGATGTCCTCCGGCAGCTTGCCGGTCTTTTCCCAATGCGTGTACGCCTCGTCGGCAAGCCGCACGTTGTTGCCAACCGTCTCGCCCTGCGATGTCGCAGCGAGCACCGCCGTGTAGATGAAGCGCTTGTGCGGATCGTCCTTGACGCCGGGATAGATTTCTTCGGCGATGTTCATCGCCTTCTTCACCGTGTCGTCGTACCAGTGCTCGCCCGATGCGCCGCCGATCAGGCCTTCGCGCAACTCCATCGCGATCACGCCCGCCAGATAATCATCACGCTCCGGCGTGCGATTGTCCTCGTCGAGATAATCAACGCCGAGATCACGCTGCAGTATCTTGCCAGCGCGACCGTTCATCATCTTCGCGGCAACTTCCTTGTTGACGCTGTTGTGCTTGATGTTCGGGTTCTCGCGGATCAAAGCGGTCGGCGTCAGGTCGTACCCTTTTTCGCCGGTGGGCGGCTCCCAATGATCCCGTACGTTTTGCCAGATGGCTGGAGCATCTTTAACCGTGGATTGGTCGATGATGCTTTGATATACGCTTCGCGCGCGGTCCCGCTGTTCTCTGTCTGAGAGGGGCTTTCCTTCGTCGTCGGTGTCGTCGGTGTTTCCGATGAACTCGGCGCGCCCGGATTGGAAGTAGGCGTCTGCGTCATACTTCGCTGCAGCTTTCTCGATCTTCTTGAGGTTCGAGCCGTCGAGGTCAACGACGTAGATCGTTGCGCCGCTGCCGTCTTTCTTCGGCACGATGGTGTGATTCTCTAGGCCTTCCTTCAACAGCGCCTTATGGATCGCAGGCAGCTTGCCCTTCGCATCGAACTGCGCGAGCACACTCACACCACGCTCCTGCTGTTGAAACACCAGCACCGATTTCTGATCGGCGAGATGTCCCTTCATCACCGTGGCGAGCACGGCTTTATTCCAATCGCCTTCGGTGCGGGACATGATGCTGTTCTCTGCACCGTCCTTCCACGCGCCGATGATGTCGATCTCCTTGCCGCCTTCGAGGCCGAGCTTCTTGTTGATGTCGTTCGAGGCTGCGTGCAATCGCGTCTGTTGACGTGAGCCAAGCTCGCGCACCGCGCCCTTGAAATCGAGATTGCTCTTGACCGATGGCGATACGAACTCGGCGAGACGTGCCGGTGCCTTGCCCTCTGCAGCGCTGCGTCCCAGCTTCGCGCGCAGTGCGATGATCTTCGCACGACGCTGCGCACCGGTGTCGTCCCTCTCGCCTGCGCGTCTGCCTGTGCTGCGGCTCGTGCCTCGCGCGCCACCCTTCTCCGACGATGAGCCCGATGGGCCACCGCTGCCAACGCCGAACCTTCCGCTCTCAGCACGTGGATGCAGGCTCTCATCCCACTCGACCAAACGGTCGAGCAAGGTCGCTAAGCGACGAAGAGCCTTTCGCCGAAAGGGCCGATGCCACCGTCGGCCACCTCCGAATCGCCGACCGCTTTCTTCCTGACGGGTCTCTCTTCATCGACCTCTTCATCGGTCTCGCCGTCCATGCCGCCTTCGCCCTCGTCACCTTCCTCGTTCTCGTTGGCGGGCGTGGGCATCTGAGCTTCAAGCTCTGCAATCAACTCCTCGTTCTTGATCGCCTCTTCAACCGCAGCTTCGAGCCCCGGATATGTGCCGTCCTCGATCAGTTGATTGACGCGCCCCTGCACCAGCGCCTCGAACGGCACGAGCCCACTGTCGGCATCGACCTTCGCAGTGTCGGCTTTCTGTTTTGCGATGGTGGCCTTCTGCCCGTCGTCGATCTGCCAGAGGCTATTCCAGTTATAGAATATCTCTTCATCGTACTTGCCGAGCGCCGAGCGCATGATCGCCTTGTCGAGCTTCTCCATCGCAGGCGTGAGGCGCAGCGCCTGATCGCTGGCGATTCTGTCGTAGTAGTTTCGCAAATCGCTTTCGCCCGTGCTGTTCAAACCAGCCGGTGCCTGTCCCAAGAATCGCGTGACCGGGATGTCGCTCGCTCCCGCTGCGATCTGCAGATACATCTGCAGCACTTCGGGCATGCCTGCGAGGTTGACGCCGATGCGTTGCCAATCCTCTTCGGCATCCATCAGCACGCCGTTGATCACGCTCTTCGCCACGTTCGCTTCGCTGAAGCGCTTGATGATCCGGTTCGTGCCAGCCTCTGTCGAGAATATCTCGGTGAGCCCGGGCACCTTGATCACGTCGAACTTCGCTTCTGCGATCAGCGTTGCGATTGATCCTGCCACTGTGCCCGCTGCGTTCACTGCGTCGTGGATCATCTGCAGCATCGGGTCGCCCCACCCGTGTTGCTCCATTGCATCGGGCGTGTCGTTGCCGATCAGGCGCACCATGCGCGAGGGATGTATCTTCACATCGGACACACCGGCTTTGCCGCTGTCGTCGCGCATCGTGTAGAACAGCGGCTGCCCGTAGTACGGGCTCTCGATGTCCTTATCTAATTCATCGACGACGACCTGATGCGGCGCGAGCACGTGCAGCCACTTGAGCCCGTCCTTCTTGATCGTCTCGGGATCAAGCTCCTTCTCCATGTTGCCATCGACACCGATGAGGATGCATGCGCCACCATAGAGGCGCGCCTTCGTCATCGCTTGCTGCAGCTTCAACTGTATCTGCACGCGCTTCTCTGTTTTCTCCAGCGCCTCGATCTGATCGCCCTCCGCCTGCCACGCGCGCCACTCACGTGTCGCATCGAACGGCGGGATCGTGATCGCCTTGCGTGCGATCCAATCAGAACGGAACGACGCTTCGAGTTGCTGCCTCGTCCAGATTTGCGTGACGTACTGCGACGAGACGAGCTTGTCTCGCCCGATCACACCCATGCCGGACAGGAAGTTCGTGAAGGTGTCGAAGAGGTACGCCATCTATCGCTCCCACCTCTTCAGCGCATCCATGAACGTGAGCGCGGGCACCTCTTGATTGCTCCACTCGCCCTGCGTTGCATGCGCGCCGACGCGGATCGCGCACCAGTAGGCGAGGCTGCGCGGCAGCATCCAAGCGAGCTTGATGGTGAGAGCTTCAATCATGCTTCGTCTCGTGCCACGGCATGTCGGCCTGCGGTGCGCCCTCGACGATCTCCATCGTGTCAGGCGTGAGCACCGCCACTGCGAACACGCGCGTCGCTTCTTGCTCGACCGGGTTGCCCTTCGTGCCAGAGCGAAACTTGATGTGCGCAACAGCGCGGCCAATGTGTTCGGGGATGATCACGCCAGCGCCTTCCACCACGGTCGTGATCGTCACGGCGAATCCATCGAGCCCATACATCTCGTTGAAGAACATGCCGTCGGTTGAGAACTGGAACGTCAGCGCTGCGGGCGTCCACTCCTCCGGCACGGTGATGCGCACCAGTTGCCCGGCAGTGCAATCGACGCTGTCTGACAGGCTCTCGCCAGCTTGAATCGTCGGGCCTTCGATGACCTGCAACATCGCATGCTCCTGAAAACAATTTGTCTCACGCCGAGACAATTAGCCGACCCAGCTTAGGGTCCTGTCGTATGTGCCGATCTGCGCGGCGAGCTTGTTGAAAGCTCCAGCCGTCGCATCGACCTGATCCATGTACTTGCCGAACGGGAATTGCTCGTGCTCGTCGAGGAAATCCCTATTCCACTCACCGGCCTTGATGCTCACCTGCCCGCCCTGCACCTGCGCAGCGTAGGGCTCAGCGCGCACTTCCTTCGAGCCGGTCACCTTGTCGAGGTGCACACTGAACGCCTTGAACTTGCGCACGCTCGCCTCTGCGGATTCTTTGCCACCGCTGCCGGGCTCTTGCTCGAACCAGACCTGATAGCGCGGGCATATCGCAGCATCCGCCTGCACCGCCTGCATGATGCGCTCGTCACGTTCGAGCGCCGACCACTGTCCCCTGATCACGTTCTCGACGACGGTCGTGCCGTCCTTCATCTCGTGCACCAGCGACGCAGCCGTGTATGCGCCGCCGTCCTTCGTGTCCGCCTTGTCAACGTAGCGCACGCTGCGTTTCACGTTCGCGCGGTTCACCGATGCGATCACTTGGAAGCGCTCGACCGGGAATAGCTCGCCACCTGCAGCGATGGGCCGTTGCTGATAGAGCGATTCCCATGACGCCTGCGAGAGCACTTGCTTGCGCTGCATCAGGAACGACAGCGGCTTCATCTGCGGGAAGAGCGCATCGCCCTTGTTGCGGTGCTTCTCATCCTGTTCGGCGATGGCCGGATAGCGCAGCACCTTCGTGTCAGGGAAGTGCTCGATCCATCGGCCCACCGGATCATCGAGGTGCCACCTCGTCATGATCATGATGAAGCCTGCGGTGTTCGAGAAGCGACCGAAGAAATCGTCGGTGAACCACGACCACGTTCTGTCACGCAGCAACTTGCTCTGCGCTTCGGCTCTGCCCTTGATCGGATCGTCGATCACGCCAAGGTCGAGCCCCTGCCCGTTGATCTGACCCATCACCGTCGTGTTGCGGAAGCTGCCCTCGTACTGAACGTATTCGAGGAGCGAGCTATTGCGCATCCACCTGCCGCTGTCGCTCGACACGTTCTGTTCGTTGATGCGCGTGCGACCGAACACGTCTCGATAGGTCTTGCTGTCGAACATGCGCTGCAGCGACATGTTCACGCGAACGCCGAGATCGTCCGAGTAGCTCGCGAAGATCGTGCGCAGGTTTGGATTCTGCCCGGCGCACCAGCCGATGAAATCGATTAGCTGTTCGGTCTTGCCGTGTTGCGGTGGAGCTTGCAGCACCAGCGACGGTCGCTTGCCCGCGCGCAGGTCGAGGAAGAACATCGTGAGGTGACGAGCTACGTCCTTCTGCCACCATGCATCGATCAGGTTCGGTCGGATCAGCTTCCTGAACTTGAGGAAGTTCGCCCTCGCCTTTGCCGCCTCGCCCTTCTCGATCCAAGCGATGTCGTCGGGTGTGTAGATTTCCTTCTCGGGCGCGAACACCACCACGGCTCAGCCCTCGAATATGATCGGCCTCGCTGCACCGCCCATCCCTCGCAGTGCAACTTCGTCCTCCGCTTCCATCTGCTCGATGTCTTCCATCGTCAGCCTGCCGTACGCCGTGATCCCCTCCTCGACCAGATGCGGAGGAATCCCGCAATCGGCCACGAGCCTGTAGCGCAGGATCGCCGTCGTGAGCTTGCCTCGCTTCCACGCCCTGAGCATCGCATCGGCCCCTGCGAGGTCGAGCAACGCGGTGCCCTCTGGCAGTTCGACGTGATCAGGCCGCGTCATGAGGCTTGCCCTCGTTCACGTCCACCTCGATCAGGTCGTCGTCCTCGATCATCTCGATCCCGTCGTGGTCTACGGTCTCGGGCTCCTGATGCAGGATGCGGGTGACGGTCTCGACGCTGATGCCCCGGCTCTGCAGTTCGCGCCTGACCTCTGCGACCGTGTGATAGACCACCTCGACCTTCATGTCGTTGCGGGTCTCGACCTGATAGGGCAGCACTCTGCCGAGCAACATGACGAAGCCGCGCAGGTCTTCACGTGCCACCTTGCGCAGGAAGCCGACGAGCCGATCCTTGCCGTGCTCGTTCATCCCCTCAAGCTCAGCGGCGAGCATGATGCATTCCTTCAGGAGCTTTGGCGTCTTGTTTTCGACGCCTCGCTCTCTGCCGCCGGTCTTTGGCTTCCCCTTCTTGAACGCCTTGTCGTGGTTCGGCGCTTTGGGGTGACGCATCGGTGTGACGTTGGTTGGTTCGTCGCTCACGTGGGGACCCTCTCTAATTTAGAATAGGCCTCGCCCTCTCACACGTCCGGCGGTCCACTGGTTCGCACGTTTGCGAGACCAGATCAGCCGCACCACTTGGCTCCTGTCCTAGCGCAGGAGACCGGGCGCTAACTCCACTCGTCCGAAGCTCGAAAGCAAGATGACCTCCCGTTGCCGAGAGGTCATGCCTTGGTAGATTCCCTTGGCACCGATGAAGATGCCTGATGCGACCGTGACGCTCTGCCCAGCGCGGAAGCGCGGCGGTGCCTTCGGTAGCGTGATCATGCCGTTGCGCTCTTGCGCTCGCATGCCGTCGATCCATGTCGTCGGGCAGCGCGCAGGCACCTCACCTGTCATCAGCACGCGCGAGACGCCGAGCGTCGAGAACAGCGCGTGCCATGTGTCGGTGATCCACACGAAGATGTAGCGCGGGAATAGCCAGCGCGCGCTCGCGACCTTCTTGCCGCGCACGACGCGCACGATCTTTTCCTTCGGCGCGTACGTTGTGAAGCCCTGCCATTCGAGATGCCAGAGCGCTCGCTTCTCTGCAGTTGGTTGCGTGTTGACGACGCCCCAGAACGACAAGCGCACTCTCCCCGGCAATGGCTGGCTTCGATGGGTCGCTTTTCTCGCTCCGATTCGCGCAGCTTGCAACCTGTCCCGGTGGACAAGAATCCTGCGCATCACGTGGCAGGGAGAGGCTCAGGCGAGCCCTTTCCGGGCGCTACGCCCTGTCGATTTCGGGCTAAGTGCTTGATATCCCTGCCGAAAGAATTTTCATTTTCTTTACAAGTGCCCCTTGTAGCGCCGGGCACCATGCCCTATATTCCCTTTGTTGGTTTTGAGTTCTTCGGTCCTTCGGGACCACGGCGTTCCCCGCGCTAGGCAGGTCATAGAGAGAGGGGGGTCCGAGAGGACCGGGTTCGGTAGAGCCCGCGTGCACTGAGGGAAAAGATAATAAAACCATCCTCACGGCATCCGGTAACGGCCATTGGGTCACCCACGAACGTCAGCACGACGGCAAGGGGGTCCCGTTGCGGAGTTCAAGAAGCTCCCACTGAAATACTCGGAAGCGCGTCGCACGAACGGACGGCGCGCTGTTCGAGATCATCTGAGCACGGCGACAGGTAACCGGGACATAGGCTGATGCCGCTGTTAGCCCGCATCGCTGCGCGCCGTGTCGAGATGATCTTTCAACAAAGGAGCAAAGACCATGTCGTTTTTCAAATCGTTCGTTGCCGCCTCGATGTTCTTGATGGCGGCTGGTTACGGCTGCGCCGGTGAGGCGCTGTTCGTGAAGGGAGCCGAGAAGGTGATGGTGCAGAAATCCTCTTCGGGATTCTGGGTCGTCAAGAAAGTTTAACCAGACATCGCAAAGGAGCAACCTGATGTCGTTTGCAGGACAAGAGTTCGAATGCACCATCGCGGAAGCGGCGGTGCTTCTTGAGATTATGACCGACGCCGGAGACAAGGTTTTTCTCTGGGGCTCGCCGGGCATCGGCAAGACCGAGATCGTCCATCAACTGGGCGAGCGCAAGAAGCGCAAGGTGATCGAGTTTCACGCGACACTGCGTGAGCAAGTTGACCTGCGCGGCGTCCCGGTCGTCAACACCGAGACGAAGACCACCGATTGGTATCCGCCTTCGGAGTTGCCGCAGGCGGAGCGAGACGGCGAAGCCGGTTACCTGTTTTGCGACGAGTACAACCAAGCACCTCCGCAGATGCAGAGCGCGCTGGGCGGTCTCGTGCTGACGGGCAAGGTCGGCGAGTACGAGATGCCGAAGGCGTGGATCGTGATCGCCGCAGGCAACCGCGTCTCTGATCGTGCATCGGCGCAGCGCATGCCATCGCATGTGCGAAACCGGTTCGCGCATCTGATCGTCGTGCCTGATCTCCCCGCGTGGTGCGATTGGGCGAACAAGAACGCCGTCGCTCCTGAGCTTGTCGCTTTCCTGCGGCTGCGTCAGGGCGAGAACGGCGGCAAGGGTTTGCTTCACGTCATGCCGAAGGGCGACGAGAACGCCTACCCGACGCCGCGTTCTTGGGTGAAGGCTGCCAAGTACGTCAACGCTCCGAAGCAATATCGGGCGAAGCTGATCGCGGCGCACGTTGGCACCGCGTACGCGACCGAGTTCGATGCGTTCATCGATCTCTATCGCAGCATCGGCGACCTGCAGGACATCGTGAAGAATCCGAAGGCAGCCAAGCTGCCGAACGATCCCTCGACGCGGTATGCGACCTGCACCGGTCTGGCGCGGATGGCAACGAAGGGCAACATCGCGAACGTGGTCGAGTACGTGAAGCGCCTGAAGCATCGCGAAAGCGAGGCGCTGGTGATGCACGATGCGACGACGCGCGATGAGGCGCTGAAGAACACCGCGATCTACGGCGCGTGGGCTGTCGCCAACCAAGACCTCACGATCCAGTAAGTGCACGGCGGCGCGATCATGCGCCGCTGTTTTCTTTCCCTGCCATCAAAGGAGCATCCAATGGCAAACGCATCTCCCCTGTCCCGCAAATCTACTCTGGTCGCTGTCAACATCTCGCAGTGGACCGCACGTAAGCTCGACCGAAAGGTCACCGACGAGGTGAACGACAAGCACGGCGCATCGCGCGACGCGGGGCGCTACAATAAATTGCTGATCGCTGCGGAGCATCTCGAAGAGATGACCTCGCTCGTCAGCAAGGCGCGTGATCTTCATCACCGCATGACGCTGCCGTGGGCCGACAAGGGTCCGCGCATCTTGGCGAACGTGTTGTTCGCAAAGTTCAGCGATGAGTTTCGCGTGCTGAAGCGCGATTTTCATGCGGCGGCTGATCGCTTCGCTGCAGCGTATCCTTCCTTCGTCGAGAATCGGAAGCGCGAGTTGAACGGTCTGTTCAACGAAGCGGATTACCCGTCGGCGGAAACGATCCGCGAAAAGTTCAAGCTGGAGCTTCAGGTGCTGCCGTTTCCTGATGCCGATGATTTCCGGTCGGACCTCGATGAGGACACGGTCGCTGAGATCAAGGCTCAGTTGCAGAACACCACGGCGACCGTGATCGACACCGCAATGAAGAGCGTGGTCGATCAGATCATCGACGCGGTCGGCAAGATGGCGACCAAGCTGGCGGAGTTCAAGCCGTCTGGCGGGAAGGGCGACAAGGCTGAAGGCGTGTTTCGCGACTCTCTGGTCGAGAACGTGCGCGACCTTGCTGAGCTTCTCCCGGCGTTCAACTTGACGAACGACCCACGGCTCGACGCCATCGCGGCTCGCATCAAGAGCGAGCTTTGCGTCGAGGATGCGAAAGACCTGCGCGAGCACGACGAAGCCCGCGCGGCTGTTGCGAAGAGCGCCGACGAGATCGTGGCTGCGGTCTCTGGTCTCTTCGGCTGATCACTGCAGAGCGGCGCGGTCAGAGCGCGCCGCTTCACAGTGCTCAAGAGGCACCATCATCCACAAAGGAGCAACGACAATGCAGACCATCGAACAGCAAGCAATGGAGCGCGTGCAGAAAGCGCGCTCTGAGTTGATCTTCGCGCGCAAGTTCTACGGCGTGCTGGTGAGCAACATCGAGCCGGTGATCGAGCGCTCGAACAATCCGACCGCCGCGACAAACGGCAAGAAGCATCTGTGGAATCCTGAGTTCGTGATGAGCTTGAAAAAGAATCATCTCGGCGTCGAGGTCGCTCCGCAGTTGCTGGTGCTTGGCGTGCAGGCTCACGAAAGCGAGCACGACGCGCGCCACCACGGCACGCGCCGCAACGGTCGTGATCCGGTCGAGTGGAATATCTGTTGCGATTACTCGATCAACATCGACCTGATCGACGAGGGCTTTCACTTGCCCTTCGGCGCGCTGATCGATGCCAAGTATCGCGGCTGGAGCGCGGAAGACATCTTCCGGGCGCGCGAGCTTGACCGGCAGAAAGAACAGCCGAAGCCGGAGCCGGAGCAAGACGACGCCGACGAAGACGAAGGCGACGACGAGCAACCCGGCGGCGACAGCGGCGACGAAACGCCTGACAGCGACGAGCCCTGTGATGAGCCGGGCGACGAGCAAGGCGACGACGCTGAAGGCGACGGCGGCGAAGGCGAGGGCGACGAGGCGGGCGACGAGCCCGGCCAAGGCGCTGGCGCTGGCGCTGGTGAGGGCGAAGGCGAGGGCGAGGGTGAAGGCACCGGCGAGGGCGGCGACGCTCCCGGCGAGGCTGGCTCTGGCGCTGGCGAGCCCGGCGAAGGCGAAGGCGAGGGCGCAGGTCAGCCGTCGTTCGAAGGCAACTTCGGCGAGGTGCTCGACTCTGATGTCACCGACGAGCACGACGCTGCCGAAGAGAACGCTCGCTGGGAGAAGATCGTGCGGCAGGCTGCATCGGTTGCGAAAGCTGCCGGGCAACTGCCGGGTCATATCTCCCGGGAGATCGAGAAGGCGAACAACCCGCCGCGTGATTGGCGCGACGAGCTTCGCGAGTTCGCCGAACAGGGCGCGCTCAAGATCGAGACGTGGAACAAGCCGAACCGGCGCTTCGTCGGTCGCGGCATGATCCTGCCCGGCTCACAACGCGACGGCGTCAACAAGGCGGCGTTCATCATCGACACCTCTGGCTCGTGCGATCACGTCGCGCTGGCGCTGGTGAACGATGAGGCGCAGGCTTTGCTCGACGACGGAATCGTGAGCGAGGTCGTCGTGGTCTACGGCGATGTCGCGGTCACGCGCGTTGACGAGTACTGCACCTCCGACGAGATCGAGTTCGATCCGCGCGGCGGTGGCGGCACGGTGCTGCAGCCGCTCTTCGATTACGTTGCCGAAGAGCACAGCGACGCAACGCTGATCGTTTGCTTCACCGATCTCGGCCTCTACGGCGGCGACCTCGAAGGCGACGCACCGGCGGTGCCGGTGCTGTTCGCGGTGCACGGTTATCCTGACCGTGTGAAGAAACTGATCACGAAGGCCCCGTGGTCCTCGCGAGCCATCGACGTGGGCGCGCATTAAGCGCGCTCACGAATACCTCGCCCGGCGTAAGAGCCCGGCCCAAGAGGACCGCGAGATTGAAGCGAGTATCGGGCGATGCCCGACGGCGGGAATAAGTTGGAACGTAGCGTGGCAGCCACTGCGGGCGAACGACCACTGTTGCGGGCGAGGCGCAGACCATCTCGTAATAAAGCAAAGGAGCATTCACCTATGACAAACGTCGTCATCCACCCGGAGCTTGCGCGCATCATCGCGCGAGCGATCAACGACCGATCTGTTGCGAGCGACATGATCAGCACCGTGATCAATCGTGCAGAGTACAAGCACGGCGATTTCGAGTTCTGGCGCGAGCAACATATCGAAGCGACGCGCGCGCTCGATGCACTCGGCATCAACGTGCACTCGTACGACAAGGACCCGCGCGAGGCTTTCAAATGAGCGAGAACCTTTGCGGCTCCTGCACAGCGTGCTGCCGTGTGTTCGACATCCCGCAGCTAGAGAAGCCCGCCGGTGTCTGGTGTCAGCACTGCGACATCGGCAAGGGCTGCAAGATTTACGAGGCGCGGCCAGAGCCGTGCGTCGATTTCGAATGCCTCTGGCTCATCAGCCAGAAGCGACCCGAACAGGTGCAGCGCATGCCGATGTCGCTGCGACCTGATCGGTGCAAGGTCGTGTTCTCACCATCGACCGACGAGCGCGTGATGGCTGCGCTCACGATGCCCGGCGATCCGACAGCGTGGCGGCGACCTGCCGTGCGCGAGGTGATCGACGCGCTCGTGAAGCGCAACGAGTTCTCGGTCGTCGCTGGTGCTGCGCGCTCGACGAGCCGCACGATGATCGATGCCGACGGCGAGCACGACGTGCAGATGACAGAGCCGGACGAGAACGGCATGCAATGGAATATCCCTCAAGCAAAGGAGCAACGACGATGAGCGAAGCTGAACCACTGCACTGGGTTGACGGCGCGCGGGGCATCTATGTCCCGCAGGCGTTCGCGCAATCGATGGGCGATGACGGTCGGTCGAAGGCTGTCATCAACGTCAGCAACGAAGAGTGGGCGGTGCTCGACGCCGGTCCCGACCACGAACATTACTGGGATGTCTGGTCGGATGTCGAACAGAAGGCGGAGATCGTCTTCCCCGACAACAACGCCTATCGGCTCTATCAGGACGGCGACCTCTGGCTGATCCCGGTCGGCATGAGTTGGTCTGATGAGGAGGGCTGGTTCATATGGGAGGGCTGACGCGCAAGCGACTCCGCGCGGTGCTGCATTACGATCCGCTCACCGGCGCGTTCACTTGGATCAAGAGCGGTCGCATCGCTGGCCACGTCAGCAAGCGAAGCGGCCATCGATCAATCAAGCTCAACGGTCGTCCGTACCAAGCGAGCAACCTCGCTTGGCTTTACGTGAAGGGCCGATGGCCGACCCGCATCGTTGATCACGAGAATCGCGAGGCTGGCGATGATCGCTTCGTCAACCTTCGCCTCGCGACCAAGCGCCAGAACATGCATAACTCGAAGCCGCGTCGAGACGGCACCGGGCTCAAGGGCGTTGGACCTCAACGTGGCCGCTTCCGGTCACGCATCACGGTCAACGGCGTTCAACTTTTTCTCGGCAACTTCGCAACCGCCGCGCAGGCGAGCGCCGCATACCGCAGCGCTGCGCGGAAACATTTCAGAACGTATGCTGCAAAGGAGCAACCATGCTGACACGTGAGCAAGCGCGTGAATACATTTCGTTCTGCGTCGATGACGCGCTCAACGAGCGAAGCATCGACGACATGCCTGACAACGCGCGGCTCGTTGGCTGGCAGTGTGGCTTCGAGCCGTTCATCGTTGCGGTCTGGTCGTATCTGCCCGGCATCAAGCTACTCGATGTCGATGCCGAAGACATCGCAACCGATCTTCTCGTCGAGCGCGCATGGTTCTCGACGATGGGCGTGGACGGCGATCCGCCGCCACCCGATTTTATTCTGTAGGAGCGAGCATGCATCCACGCTTCGATCTAACCGGCCAGCGCTTTGGCCGTCTTGTTGTCATCAGCTTCGCTTCCTCCGGAAAGAACACGAGGTGGAATTGTCTCTGCGATTGCGGAACATCAACCATCGTGACACGCAACAAGTTGGTGACAGCGACGACCCTATCTTGCGGATGCTTCCGACGGGATCGGCTCACCACGCACGGCGAGTATCGAAGCCCGGCCTATAATTCGTGGGCCATGATGATCGCGCGCTGCACCAACCCAAACCAAACCGGCTTCGCTAAATACTACGGCGGACGCGGCGTCACTGTCTGCGAGCGATGGTCTCAGTTCGAGAACTTCCTTGCAGACATGGGACCGCGCCCGCGCGGCAAGACACTAGATCGCTTCCCGAATCCCGACGGCAATTACGAACCCTCGAATTGCCGATGGGCGACACCACGACAGCAACGCGAAAACCAAAGGAGCTAACCATGAAGACCCCGAACTTTCCACACCTCATCGACAACGACGAGGGCGAGATCACCGTGACGGTGAACGGCGAAGAGATTCGCGGCTGGAGCTACGCCAACGCCGAAGAGCAATGGCTGAAGATCAGGATGGCTCGCGAGTTCTGCGAGGGCTGGTACTGCGGCTTCGACCGGGGACTCGCGCGAGCGAAGGACGTGTTCATCGATGCTATGGACGCGCGCGAAAAAAATATTTCCAGCATCCTCTCCCCTTCTGTTGCAGGCACAAACCTCAACGACGTGTGACGCGCGCGTGCGTTTGCCCCTACGATTCTCGATGTCAAGTTTCGAGAATCGACAGCGTGCACCGCTGCAGCACAAGGCTTTGATGCACGCGACTCTCGCCGATCTGCGATTTGGCGGAAGTGCGTTTGCTATACTTCACTCGCTCAAACGAGCAACGCCGCGCCCGGGGCGAAACCGGACGCGGCGCAGGACTCCAACCGCAACACACTGAACAGAGGAATTGATATCATGGCAAAGCGAACGAAGACAATCGCCGATCTCGAAGCTGACGAGAAGCGATGGAAGACCCGGATGAAGCGAGCGTTCACCGCGCTCGACAGGATCGACGGGCAGAAGCGACGGCTCCTCGCCAAGATCGGCGCGCCGCCGCCGAAGACCAAGCCGATGATCGCAGTACAGCGACACGTCACGATGATCGGCATCGCAGCGCCTGACCGACCCGCGCCCGATCCGGTGCCTGAGCCGGTCATTGCTCCAGCCGCTCCGGCTGTGGCAGCCGACGACGGCTTCGACATCCCGGGCTTCCTGCGCCGGGCGAGAGGCACGCCAGCCGATCAGGCCGAAGCCGCACAACGCAAGGCGGAGCGCGAGGACAACGACCGCAAGACCGCCGACGCGATCCGCGCTGAGCAAGAGGCGACCAAGAAGCTGAAGGCGCGCGGTCGCATCGAGAAGATGAAGGCGAAGAAAGCCGGGGACACAAAGCGAATGCCTTTGACCGGCAAGGCAGCGCTCGACATGATCCGGAACGGCTGACGCGCCGCCCGATTCTATCCAGCACCGTACGACCTTGGCCCGGCAGCACGCCCGCTGCCGGGCCTTTTCGATTCACAAAGGAGCAAGACGCATGAGCGCATACGACGAAGAATGGGACGCCTCGCGCAGAGCCGCGCGTCGCGAGTTGAAGCCGCTGATCGAGGCGGTGGTCGATGCCCTCTTGATGTTCGAGGACATCGAGAAGGCGCGGCAGTTGCCCGCCTACGGCAACGTCGTCGCCCAGTACGTGGCGATGGGCAAGCAACTTCGTCGCGTGCTCGACGCGACCGGGCTCAGGTCAGAGCTTTCGCTATGACGCCTGCGGAAATGGTTCAGCGTCTTCTGCAGAACATCGAAGCCGCGCGGGCTCTGATCGATCAGGGTCCGTGCGGCTACGTTCTTCACACCGACGACCACGCGCGCTTCCTCTGTCAGGTCGATGACGTGTGGAAGCTCGACGCGCCGGTGACGCCCGGGCTCGTCACCATCAGAACGTACCGCAGCGCGCTGGTGATGAGACGATACTGGAATACGAAACTGCCGCACGACACGACCGGCGCGCGCATCGACATCTCGCTGAAGGGCGAAGCGCTGCGCGCCTACATCCACTGGCAACAGCTACTGCACGACGCAATGTTCGAGATGGCGGAGCGCAGAAAGAACTTCGACGCATGAGCAAAGGAGCAACGATGCACTACATCTTCGAACTGCAATGTCCGCGTTGCCGCGCGGAG
>Ga0210380_10000302_pt1 | contig 23544 bp, 11 predicted proteins | sample PLM4_5_coexredo_FD_155476 | JGI IMG/M metagenome (GOLD analysis project Ga0210380, IMG submission 155476) | Groundwater sediment microbial communities from an aquifer in East River, Colorado, USA - PLM4_5_coex redo | ecosystem: Environmental > Terrestrial > Soil > Riparian zone | place: USA... | reverse complement strand
CCCACGTGGGCGCCGATCGCGGGTGCCGGCTCTGCCTGGTGCGGTCTGCGTGCTCATGGCGACATCTCGGGCACCGCGGATGCGATCACCGGCAACTATCACAACTCGACGCTGGTCGAGAACTACGGCGACAACCACTTCCGCCAGATCGACCAGTCGAACCCGAGTGGGTTCTCCGACCACAACTACCCAGGCTACGGTTCGCAGTGGGACCAGATCCTGTACCGGGATTTCACGGCCGATGGAAGCGGCAACGTGACCGTGTCGTTCGACTACCGGACGGCGATGTCGCCCAGCAAGGCCAACGACGCCAACGGGAATGCGTATGGCTACTACCTCGGCGATCCACTCAAGGTCCCGGCGCTCAACGACTGGAACTTCATCTCGGGCACCGATGCCGGTCCGAACGCTCCGCGTGACTCGTTCCTGGTGTATGTCGGCTCGCCCGTCAATGACGCGGCGTGGGTCGGCGCGAGCGGTGGACCTCCGAAGCCGGTGTATGACAGGCAGCGCCGCTGGTTCTCGGAAGTCATCAACATCAACGCTCCGTATCGGCGTCTGTTCTCGGCCACCGGTGTCATGGGTGCGGCTACGAACTCGGGCGCGCTCGTGGCGGGCGGCTTCGGTGCCGGGGCGACGGTGCGTGTGGCGTTCCGGGTCAAGACCGATCGTGCGTTCGACGATGAAGACACCTATCAGCGTGGCTTTGGCTCGGGCTCGGTGGGTGCCGTTCTCCTCGACAACGTGATCGTGAACGGCAGCGGGCCGCATGGCTTCAACGCTGCGAGCGACATCGACAACAACATCGCGACGCTGCCGTCCAACACCTGGAAGGCGACCGGCAAGCCGCTGGCGTCGAACTGGCACTGGCACAACGTCGAAGGCGGAACGCCGTACACGAACCTGATCTATGCGGATCCGTGCGGCCCGATCGGCAGCGCCCGTCTCTGCAACATGCGCGGGAACGCCATCTCCGCCGGCAACCACGACCTGGCCGAGAAGCTCAACGGCGGCTACGGCACGTGGGACCAGGAGCACCAGGACTACTTCATCTCGCCGACCATCAACCTGCGGTCGCCGGGCAATGGGCCTGGCTTCTACAACGACGTCGGGATCGATCAGGAAATCGCCGATGCCACCAACGACATCCGTGTGCGCTTCGACATCTTCACGCACGGATTCGACCTGGTGAACTCGGGCGGCGGCATGCGTTGCGCGTGGAACTCGTATCCCGCGCAGCAGGGCGCCCTGTCCGGTCCTCAGCCTGCGGGAATCACGAACGCCGGCGTGAAGGTCTGGTCGCAGCGCAAGCTGTCCAGCTTCTCGAGCTACACGAACACGTTCGGCTGTTTCTCGTTCGCGAACCCGTCCGGCGCGACCGGCAGGATCTCGAACCTGATCAAGACGTCGAACTTCAGCGGTGTGCCGGACTCGCTGCAAGTGGTGATCGAGCGCCTGTCGGTGTGCTTCCGGAACACGGGCTCCGTGCAGGTTTGCGGTCCCGACCAGACCGATGCTGCCGGTGGTGGTTACATCGACAACATCGCGGTCGGTTTCGTGGACGGAGCGTCGGCGCCTCACCTGTCGATGGCCCCCTGGGATGTCATGCAGGATGCCTTCCCGACCAACGGCGACGATGCGCTGGTCGGCACCCCCGCGTTCGACCGCCTGACCTGCCTGACCGGCACCGGCTTCAATCAGGCCTCGTCGACCGGCTCGCTCACGCGGCCGGTCATCCAGGGCGACTCGATGTACGTGAGCGCGCCCGGCTCGGACATCCGGATCGACCTCGTCTTCCGCATCTACCCCGGTCCCGGCAACTACGTGACCACGGGCGATCGCAACTCGGGTCTGTGCCGGATTCCCGGCGCCGGCTGCACGCAGGCGATCGCAGGTGACGGTTCCTGGTGGGGCACCTACCTGGGCGACGTCGGTCTGTTCGGCACCAGCGGCCCCAACCTCTCGCCAAAGACCATGGATGCCGCGTCTGCGAACGCCACGGGTCCGACCCAGTGGGATCCGAACTGCTGGGTCTCCACGCGCCTGGACACCCTGGAGCGGATCACCAACGACGCGACCACCCTGAGCGGTCAGTACATGACGACGATCCACGAGCGTGATTACGGAGGTGCGACGCCAGACGCGGACCCGGACAACGGTCGCCGCGCGGCTCTCGCCTCGAACGAGGGTGTCAAGATCCTGCCGAACAACCTGTTCACGCCCGGCACGCACATCGAGTACTTCTTCCGTCGCGCGCTGACCGGGAACACCGCCGTCTACACGATGATGCCGGACACCACACTCATCTACCCCCAGCCACTGTTCGGCGGAAGCAACTTCGACGGGATCCGGTTCGCATCGTGGGATGCACTGCCGGATCGCTGGAAGGATCCGACCTTCCCTGGCAACGCCGGCACGCCGTTCGGATGCATGCTGGTCGCGAACTACGGCGCACGTCGCGGGGATCTGGTCACGTGGAACAACATGGCTCGCGTGATGGGTCTCGCTGTCACTCCGAAATGGGGGGCGGGGCATGGGTTCTGGTCGAGCGCCACCGGTAATCTACCCAGCTCGATCAGCGACCCCGAGGCGCAACCTGCGAATGGCGGCGCCGTGGTCGCGGCGAACCTCGGTGGCGAGGGCACATTCTACGACGTGTATGACGTGGTGGCCGCCGAGTCGAACGTGCCTGCGGGCCGCCTCGGCAACCGGAACGCCCTGGGTGGCTGCCCGCGGCCGACCGGTCCGTCGCGGAAAATGCTGCGCACCTATTATCGCAACCTGATCATCCTCGGTGCCGACCTCGGTCCCAACACCTGGGGCCCGTTCGTGGACCAGACCGACGACGATGCGGGTCTCATCACCGACTTCATCACCAACAACAATCCGAACGTCGTTCGGCTCGTCACCATCATGGGCCTGGACGTCGGCGCGGGTCTCAACGGTGCGGCTGCGACCTCGACCATGATGAACACCCAGTTCGGTGCCCTGCTCAAGGCAGACGACTATCGTACCGACTCGGGCAGCAGCGAAGACTTCCCGGACCTTCTGACCGCCGGCTCGCCGGTCATTACGACGGGTGGCATCTACGGAATCTACAGCCCGTGCTTCTTCCTCACCGACGCGTTCTCCGTGAACGGCGTGGTGAACGGCGCGACCGTGGCAGCACGCTACGAGAACACCGGGATCGGCGATCCGTGGCCGGCAGCGATCTACACGCCGGAGAACCTGGGTGCCGGTCGCCAGGCCAAGACTCTCATCATGGGCTGGACGCTGGGCACCTTCGGTGGCCCCGGCCTGCTGACGGAGGGTCTGGGTCAGCACGGCAGCCGCTTCACCATCACGCGCGGCGGGATGCACATGATGTGGTTCAACATGCTCAGCAACATGGCCCAGGGTGGCTGCTATGCGGACCTCTTCCATCCGGTCGGCATCGGTGACCTGCCGGGTCAGGACGGAACGCCGTTCGTGAACTTCCTCGGCCTGCGCTCCGAGAATCCGACGAAGTCGGGAACGGCGGTGATCTCGTTCGGCATCGTGAAGAAGGAGAACGTGGAGGTCGTCATCTTCGACGTCGCCGGCCGCAAGGTGAAGAAGCTTGCCGACCGCGTGTTCGAGGGCGGCAGGAATCACGAGCTGCGGTGGGACGGCACCACCGACGACGGTCGCAAGGTGGCGGGCGGCGTGTACTTCTATCAGCTGCGTTCGCCGTCGTTCACCAGCCAGAAGAAGCTGACCGTCCTGAGGGACTGACCAAGGTCACACGACACGGGGGGGCCGGGCGGATGACGCGCCGGCCCTCTCCCATTTGCACACGCGATCGATCTCGAATTCCAGCGGGGTCTTCATGCCGTCTTTGCGAATTCAGTCACCCCACGTTCTGCTTTGGCTCGCTGCCGGAGCGTGCATGGTGACCGGGAATGCCTTCGCCGACATGGTGAAGGAAAACCCGATGATCGAGATCCGGGCGATGGAATCCGCCGCCCGGAAGCCCGGCCTTCGGACCAACGGTCCGTCCGACCCCGATACGGTATGGGTAGGTCACGTCGCGGGCACCCACTCGGTGCCGTGGTCGGCGAATCCGAACTGGAGCGGATGGGGCCCGTTTCACGTCGGCCGCGGTGGCTATCGGGTGAGCACGTGGCCGGCGTCCTCGAACACCATCGACAACAACGGCTACTGGGACTTCGATCGGTTCAATCCTGGCGAAGCCGACACCCTGCAGGGCTGGAAGTCGGTTCCACATCCCTTCTCCAGCATCAGCAGCAGCGTCAGCGGCGATCGCTCCACCCGCTGGTTCTTCTGCATGGACTGGGGCAACAACGGCAACCACCGGGGCAACAGTTTCGGCAAACGTACGTACGGGGTGGTGAGCTACTGGCACCAGGATGGCGGAGCGCTCCAGCCCGCGGTCGCGATCCCCAATACCACTCCGGCGAGCCCGACCTGGACCCCGATTGGCGGCTCGGGGATGTCGATGTGGTGCGGCCTGCGCGCGCATGGTGACATCTCGGGCACGCCCGATCCGATCACCGGCAACTATCACAACTCGACCCTCGTCCAGAACTACGGCGACAACCACTTCCGGCAGTTCGATCAGCAGAACCCGACCGGCTACAGCGACGCCAACTACCCCGGCTACGGTTCGCAGTGGGACCAGATGCTGTACCGGGACTTCACGGCGGATGGGGCCGGCAATGTGACGCTCTCGTTCGACTACCGGACCGGGCTCTCGGCCAGCAAGGCCAACGACAACAACGGCAACGCGTACGGCTATTACCTGAAAGACCCGCTGAAGGTCCCGGCACTCAACGACGGGAACTTCATCAGCGGTACCGATGCGGGTCCGAACGCACCGCGGGACTCGTTCATGGTGTACGTCGGCTCGCCGGTCAACGACGCGGCCTGGGTCGGCGCAAACGGCGGCGCTTTTCCCAAGCCGGTTTACGACAAGCAGCGCCGATGGTTCTCGGAAGTGATCGATCTCTGGTCGCCCTACCGACGGCTCTTCTCGAAGACCGGAGTGATGGGCGCGCCGACCAACACAGGCGCGCTGGTCGCCGGTGGATTCGCTCCCGGCCAGCCCGTGCGGGTCGTATTCCGCGTCAAGACCGACCGCGCACTCGACGATGAGGACACCTATCAGCGCGGTTTTGGCTCGGGCTCCGTCGGTGCAGTGCTGCTCGACAACGTCGCGGTGAACGGCGGCTCACCGCATACGTTCGACACGATCGGCGCGGTCGACAACGACATCGCGACACCGCCGACCTCCACCTGGAAGACGACCGGCAAACCACTTCCTTCCAACTGGCACTGGCACAACCTCGAGGGCAACTCTCCCTACACCAACCTGGTCTACGCGGACCCGTGCGGCAACATCGGAAGCACCCGCCTCTGCAACATGAGGGGCAAGGTCGTCTCCGCCGGCAATCACGATCTGGCCGAGAAGCTCAACGGCGGGTGGGGGGCATGGGATCAGGACCACCAGGACTATTTCATCTCGCCGACCATCAACCTGATGGCATCCGGGAATGGCCCTGGCTTCTACAACGACGTCGGGATCGACCAGGAGATCGTCGACGCGACGCACGACATTCGATGCCGGTTCGACATCTACACGCACGGGTTCGACCTCAACAACTCGAGCGGTGGCATTCGCATCGCGTGGAACTTCTATCCCGCGACCCAGGGCGCCCTGTCCGGTCCGCAGCCATCCGGCATCACGAACCCGGGCGTGAAAGTTTGGGCGCAGCGCAAGCGCTCCTCGTTCTCGAGCTACTCGTTCACCTACGGCTGCTTCAGCTTCGCCAACCCCTCGGGGGCCAACGGCAAGATCGATAACCTCATCAAGACCTCGAACCTGAACGGCGTCCCCGATTCGATTCAAGCAGTGATCGAGCGCGTGTCGATTTGCTTCCGGCCTCCCGACGCCCCGTTCGTCTGCGGTCCGGACCAGAGCGATCCGAACGGGGGTGGCTACATCGACAACATCGCGATCGGCTTCGTGGACGGCGGCCAAACGGCGGCGCTCACGATGGCTCCGTGGGACGTCATGCAGGACGCCTTCCCAACCAACGGTGACGATGCGTTCGTCGGCACGCCCGCGTTCGATCGCCTCACCTGTCTGACCGGAACCGGCTACAACCAGGCCTCGTCGACCGGGTCGATCAGCCGTCCGGTCATCCAGGGTGACTCGATGTACGTAGGCGCCCCCGGGTCCGGTGTCCGGATCGACCTCGTCTTCCGCATCTATCCCGGGCCCGGCAACTACGTGACCGTGGGCGATCGCGCCTCGGGCCTGTGCCGGATCCCCGGCGCCGGCTGCGCGCAGGCGACCGCGGGCGACGGTTCCTGGTGGGGCACCTACCTGGGCGACGTCGGCCTGTTCGGCACGTCGGGTCCGAACCTCTCGCCGAAGACGATGGATGCCGCGTCTGGAAACGCCACGGGTCCGACCCAGTGGGATCCGAACTGCTGGGTCTCCACGCGCATGGACACGCTGGAGCGGATCACGAACGATCTGACGGTGCAGACCGGTCAGTACATGTCGACGATTCACGAGCGTGATTACGGTGGCGCGACGCCGGACCTCGATCCGGACAACAGTCGGCGCGCCACGCTCGCCTCGAACGAAGGCGCCAAGGTCCTGCCCAACAACCTGTTCACGCCCGGAACCCACATCGAGTACTTCTTCCGTCGCTCGTCGGTCGGCAATACGAACGAATACACGATGATGCCGGACACCACGCTCATCTACCCGCAGCCGCTGTTCGGCTCCGGGAACTTCGACGGCATCCGGTTCGCGACGTGGGACGCGCTTCCGGATCGCTGGAAGGATCCGAGCTTCCCGGGCAATGCCGGCACGCCAACCGCCTGCATCCTGGTCGCCAACTATGGGGCACGGCGCGGCGACCTGGTTCTGTGGGACAACTTCGCGCGTTCGACAGGCCTGACCCGTCCTGCGAAGTGGGGCGCGGGCCACGGCTATTACTCGAGCCGGACCGGGAATCTGCCGGGATCCATCAGCGACCCCGCGGCACAGCCGGCCAATGACGGCGGCGTCGTCTCGGCGAACCTCGGTCACGAAGGCTCGGCCTACGACGTGTACGACGTCGTGGCCGGCGAGTCGAACGTGCCGGCGGGCCGGCTCGGTAACCGGGACGCGCTGGGCAGCTGCCCGCGGCCAACCGGTCCGTCGCGCAAGATGCTCCGCACCTACTACCGCAACCTGATCATCCTGTGTGCCGACCTCGGCGCGAACCTGCTGGGCCCGTTCGTGGACCAGACCGACGATGACGCAGGGCTGATCACCGACTTCATCACCAACAACAACCCGAACGTCGTGCGTCTCGTCACCATCATGGGATTGGACATCGGCTCGGGTCTGGACGGTCAGGCTTCGACGTCGACCATGATGAACACGCGGTTCGGCGCCCTGCTCAAGGCAGACGACTATCGGACCGATTCGGGCAGCAGCGAAGACTTCCCGGACCTTCTGACCGCAGGCTCACCCGTGATCACGACCGGCGCCATCTACGGCGTCTACAGCCCGTGCACCGCCCTCGTTGATGCGTTCGACGTGAACCCGGTGGTCAGCGGCGCGACGGTTGCGGCCTCCTACGAGAACACCGGGATCAACGATCCGTGGCCGGCGGCGATCTACACGCCGGAGAATCTCGGATCGGGTCGTCAGGCCAAGACCCTCATCATGGGGTGGACGTTCGGCACGTTCGGCGGCGCCGGTACGCTGGCAGAGGGCCTGGGCGAACAGGGCAGCCGCTTCACGACCACTCGGGGTGGCATGTTCCAACTGTGGATCAGCATGCTCTCGAATATGGCCCAGGGTTGTCCGAGTGACATCGGATGGGTCGGCATCGGTGATCTGCCGGGCCAGGACGGGACGCCGTTCGTGAACTTCCTCGGTCTCCGCTCCGGGAATCCGACGAAATCGGGAACGGCGGTGATCACATTCGGCATCGCGAACAAGGAGAACGTCGAGGTCTCGATTTTCGACGTCAGCGGACGCCGGGTGAAGAAGCTCGCGGACCGCGTGTTCGAAGGGGGCAGGAACCACGAGCTGCGCTGGGACGGCACCAGCGACGAAGGCCGCAAGGTGGCGGGCGGCGTCTACTTCTATCAGCTGCGAACGCCGTCCTTCACCAGCCAGAAGAAGCTGACCGTCCTGAGGGACTGACCCCCTACGGCGACAGCACCACCCGCCGGGTGAGCGTGCGTCCCTCGACTTCCAGCCGCACCAGGTAGAGACCGGCCGCGAGCGTCCGGCCGCCGCTCCGTGCGTTCCACACCAGCGAGTGCTCGCCCGCGGGGCGCGCGCTGTTTTCGAGCCGGGCGACTTCGCGTCCCTGGATGTCCAACACACTCAGGCGCACGTTGGCTTCGCGCGGCAGCGCGTAGCGGATGGTGGCGCTGCCGGTGGTCGGATTGGGGCGCAGATCCAGCGACAGCTCGCGAGGAAGCCCATCCTCGACCGCGACGCTGCCCGCGGGCCCGACCACGAACAGGTTGCCGCTCGCGGTCTGGGCATCCGTCAGGTTGAACCGCAGGCTGCCGCGTCCGGTGCGGGTCTGGGAGTTCGCCCCCAAGCCGGGCGCGGCGTCGGTGGCAGCACCGCCCGGCGGTGGAACGGATTCGGCATCGTAGACTCCGGACTCGAGCCAGCCGAACGACCATCCGCCGGTTGCGCCGGTGATCGCAGTCGCGACGGTCACCCCACCCTGCTTCAGAACCACGCTGCCACCGGCGAGCGGTGAACGATCGGCGGTGGTCGCCGAATCGCCGTCGACATCCTGCAACAGCGTGCCGGTGACCCGGCCATAGGTGTACGTGAGCCGGTTGATCTGGGTGCGGAACACGCTGTTTCCGTAGGCATACTGACCGGCGTACCAGGCAGACGATCCGGCCGGGCCGGTCGCGAATGCGTCGAGGTCGATCCCGGTGTAGTCGCCCCAGCGCTCCTGCAGCGTGAAGTTGTGGCCGGCGTGCAGCAGCACACTGGGCTGGAGTTGCGTGTCGCCGCGCCGCTTACCGGTCGCGTACACCGATGGATATTCGGTCGCGCTCGATGCGCCGAAGCCGACGAACACGGTGCCGACCGAGTCGGCGACCGCGGACGGGTAGTAGTAGTAGCGGCCGGCCCCCGCGTACGTCTCGTCGGCCAGCACTGCGCGATCGCCGGTGCGCATGCGGAACAGGCGGATGCCGCTGTAGTTGGTGCCGGAGATCTGCACGCCGGTGTGCCACGCGATCGTCAGCACGCCGTCGCGCACGAAGAATTCGGGCGTGCGGCAGCCACCGGTGTTGACCAGCGTCGTGGTGCCCTTCTGCACGGCCTCGGGCGGCGGCGTGTACGGCGCAACGGTGACTCGGTTTCCTGCCGACAGCACCGGCGCCGCCGGCGGCCCGGTGATCGAGCGGTACGACACGTTGGTGCCGCCGTTCGAGCGAACGGTGAAGAGGTGGATGGTCGAATCGCTCGCGCCCAGGTTGCGTCCGGCTTTGGTGATGTAGACGTCGCTCAAGTCGCCGCCGGGCGGCGGGGGGAAATTCCAGAACTCGATCAAGGCAACCGGTGCGCCGGAGTAGGCGAGCGCCCGGTCAAAGACGCGAATCCTCTGGTACATGTACTGACTGCTCTGTGTGTACTGCTGGCTGGTGATTGCGATCTTGTCGGCGCTCACGCCCAGCCCCTCGAAGTCACTCCAGGTTCCGCCGTACATGTACTCGAAGGTGTAGACGTACCAGGCGCCACGGGCATCGGAGGTCTGCGAGATCGCGAGATAGAAATTGGACCAGGTCGGCCCGTGCGTGAACGCCAGCGCCAGGAAGCGGCCGTGATGCGGATCGAACCAGCACACCGGATCGTTGATGTTCTCCTCGGCGACCGGCGCGCCGAAGAAGATCGAGCCTGGGATCTCGACGCGGTTCGATCCGTCGCGGTCGGTGACGGTCACCGAAGTGTTGCCGGCGGAGAAGATGTTGAGCGGCCCGGCGGCGCATGTGGGCTCGCTGGGAATGTAGCGACCCTGCGTGATGCCCTCGAAGTTCGTGCCGGGAACCGGCGCCATCGACTCGGTGCTGAACGGCAGCCCGGCACCGCGGTCGAGCGTCACGCGGGGAAGGGTCCGGATGTCGGGCGCCGGACGCCGCTTGAGCGCTTCCATCGCCGCCTCTCCGATCGGTTCCTCACCCTCCTCGACCGGAATTGCCGCCCCGACCGGAGCCGTGGCGACACGTGGCAGAGCGTCGAAGTGAATGACCCGCGCGACGACCGCGCGGTCGCCACGAACGCCAGCAACCGAATTCGATTGGGCGAACGCTGGAACGGCGAACATCAGGATGACGAGCATGGGGGCACACAGTCGGGTCATCGGTTGGGCTCGGGCGGGTGGCGACGTGGAGCTGCGGACGCGCCGACGAGTATAGGACCCGGGGCGCGCCCGCGCTCACACCTTTCCCGAGCGGATCAGCGCGACAGGACCACGCGCCGGGTGAGCGTCCGTCCCTCGACTTCCAGCCGCACCAGGTAGAGACCGGCCGCGACTGCCCGGCCGCTGCTCCGCGCGTTCCACACCAGCGAGTGTTCGCCCGCGGGCTGCGCGCCGTTCTCGAGCCGCGCGACTTCGCGTCCCTGGATGTCCAGCACGCTCAGGCGCACGTTCCCTTCGCGCGGCAGCGCGTAGCGGATGGTGGCGCTGCCGGTGGTCGGATTGGGACGCACCGGCGCGAGGGACAGCATGCCCGGCGTCGCCCATTCCACTCCGACGTTGCCGCCCGTGACCACCAGCGATCCCTCGTTCGACGTGCCGCCGCCGGGCGCCGGCGTGAACACGGTGATAGTGCGCGTGCCCGCGGTCGCGACATCGGACGCCGGAATCACCGCGGTCAGCCGGCCCGCGTCGACCCAGGTGGTCGGACGGTCGGCGCCGTCGATCCGCACCACCGAACAGGTCGTGAATTCCGTTCCGGTGACGGTGAGCGTGAACGACGAATCGCCCGCCGCGCGCGACGACGGCTCGAACGACGCGAGCGCCGGCATCGGCTTCGCAGGCGCGACCACGAACGCGTTGCCGGTCGCGAACTGTGCGTCGGTCAGATCGAGCTGGATGGTGCCGGGTCCGGTCCGCGTCTGCGACGTCGCGCCGGTGCCGGGCGTCGCGGCGAGCGCAGTGCCACCCGGCGGAGTCGCATCCAGTTCATACGTCCCGGTTTCCAGCCAGCCGAACGACCAGGCGCCCGACGCATCGCTCACCGTGGTGGCGACCGTGGCTCCGCCCTGGCGCAGCACCACGCTCGCACCCGCGAGCGGCGCACGGTCGGCGGTGGTCACCGAGTCGCCGTCGCAATCCTGGACCAGCGTTCCGGCCACCTGGCCGTAGGTGTAGGTGAGCCGGTTGATCTGGGTCCGGAACACGCTGTTTCCGTAGGCGTACTGGCCGGCGTACCACGCCGACGATCCACCCGGACCGGTGGCGGACGCATCGAGATCGATCCCGGTGTAGTCGCCCCAGCGCTCCTGCGCCGTGAAGTTGTGGCCGGCGTGCAGCACCGCGCTCGGCTGGAGCCCGGTGTCGCCGCGACGCTTGCCGGTCGCGTACACCGACGGATATTCGGTGGCACTCGAGGCGTCGAACCCGACGAACACCGTGCCGACCGAGTCCGCGACCGCGGCCGGGTAGTAGTAGAAGTTGCCGGCGGCGGCGTAGGTCTCGTCGGTCAGCACCGCGCGGTCGGCGGTGCGCATGCGGAACAGCCGGATTCCGCTGTAGTCGCTCGCCCCGATGTGAACGCCGGTGTGCCAGGCGATCGTCATCACGCCGTCGCGGACGAAGAACTCGGGCGTCCGACAGTCGCTGGTGTTGACCAGCGTCGACGTTCCCTTCTGCACTGCGTTGGGCGGCGGCGTGTACGCGGAGACCGTGACGAGGTTCCCGGCCGACAGCACCGGCGCCGACGGCGGTCCGGTGATCGTGCGGTAGGCGACGTTGCTCCCGCCGGCGTAGCGCACGGTGAACAGGTGGATCGTCGAATCACTCACCGTCAGATTGCGGCCCGCCTTGGTGACGAACAGGTTGTTCACGTTGCCGCCGGGCGGCGGCGCGAAGTTCACCAGGTCGGCGTACGGAACCGGACCACCGGAGTACGCGAGCGCGCGGTCGATGACGCGGACCTTCTGGTAGCGATACGAGTTGGTCTGCGAGTACTGCTGGCTGGTCATCGCGATCTTGTCGGCGCTCACGCCGAGTCCCTCGAAGTCGCTCCAGCTGGTGGTCGGCGTCGTGCCGTCGAGCATCTGATCGAAGGTGTAGACGTACCACGCACCGCGCGCGTCCGCGGTCTGCGAGACCGCGAGATAGAACTTCGACCAGGTGGTTCCGTGCGTGAACACCAGCGCCAGGAAGCGGGCGTGGTGGGGATCGAACCAGCACACCGGGTCGTTGATGTTGTTCTCCTCGACCGGCACGCCGAAGAACGCCGAGCCCGCGATCTCGACGCGGTTCGAGCCATCGCGATCGGCGATCGCCACCGAGGTGTTGCCGGCGGAGAAGACGTTGAGCGGTCCGGCCGCGACCGTGGGCTCGCTCGGGATGTAGCGGCCCTGGGTGATGCCCTCGAAGAAGGCTCCCGGCGCCGGCGCCAGTGGCTCCATGGCGGACGATCGAGCAACACGCCGGTCGAGCGTGACGCGCGGGAGCGCGCTCAGCTCGGGCGCGGGACGGCGCTTGAGCTCCTCCATCGCCTCCTCGCCGATCGGAACCTCGCCTTCATCGATCGGAACGACCGCCTCCGAGGAAGGGGTCGTGACGCGCGGCAAGGCGTCGACGCGGATCACGCGAGCGACCGCGGCGCGGGCGCCGCGACGGCCGGGAGTGACTGCGTTGGACTGGGCGAAGGCGGGAACGGCGAACAGCAGAAGAGCGAACAAGGGCGAGCACAGTCGGGTCATCGGCAAGGGCTCCGGCTGGTGGGCGGTCGGTTGTGCGGCGCAGCGAACTGTAGGATGCCGCATGCCGCGCCCAGCTTCGCATCGTTCGCGCCCGTCACGCGACTTTTCGAGTTCGGGTCGATTATGCTCGTGTCCGTTCACCGTCAAGCCGCTGCACGACATGAGGAGAGTGCATGAATCCTCCCGAGCCGCTGATCGACTGGACCCATGTCCTTCAGGAGCTGGCGACCTTCGCCTCGGTGTTCCTGGTCGCGGGGGCGATCGGATTCCGGTGGTCGGGCTTGCGCGCCGCGGTGCTGCAGGCGCAGACCGCGGAGGAGCAGACGCTGCTCGGCCGCATCCAGCGGACGATCACGTGGCTGGGCCTGAGCGGCGCGGCGTGGATGATGGCGGTCGCTCTTTGGCGCCTACCCGAGGCGGCGGCACGCCGCCAGCTCCAGGCGTTTGAAATGCTGTTCGTCGACTTTCCCACCGCCCTGCAGTTCGCGTTGCTCGGTGTGATGCTGCTCGGCTTCATCCTGACGCTGACGATGCCGCGCAAGCCGATTGGCTGGCTGCTGGCGGGAATCGGTTTCGTCGGCCTCACGCTCCGCTCCGGGCTGCTGGGTCGCTGGGACCGGGTCGTCAACCCGGTGCACCGCGCGGCCGGCGGTGTGTGGATCGGGTCCCTGTTCATGATGGTCGCGTTCGGCATGGCCGGCGTGCTTCGTAGCAAGTTACCGAGCGAGCGCCGCGGACGGCTCGCGGCCGGAATGGTGCACGGCTTCTCGCCGATGGCACTGGCAGCGGGAATGGTGGTGGTGGGATTCGGGATCATCACCGCGGTTCAGCACATCAAGTGGCCGGCCGCGCTGTGGACCACACCATACGGAATCACGTTCCTGATCAAGCTCGCGCTGGTGGGAATCGTGTTCGCGCTCGGCGCGTTCCACTTCTTCGCACGCGCGAAGCTGGGCGCCGAGGCGGATGCGAATCGCCTCCTCCGTACCGCGCGCGCCGAGCTCATCATCGCAACGCTGGTTCTGCTGGTGACCGCGGTGCTGGTGAGCCTGCCGACGCCGAAGCCGCCCGGCAGCTGAACGACGCTACGCCTCGAGCGCCGGCGAACGTGCCGGCTCGTCGACGTGGAGCCGCTCGAGCGGACCCCACAGCCGGACCCGGACGCGCGCGAGCAGCACCAGCGCGACCATCACCAGCCCGGCGGTCAGCCCCCACCACAGACCGCGCGGTCCGTAACCGGCCGACACGCCGAGCCACAGGCTGATCGGCAGCGCGATGAACCAGTAGCCGATCAGGTTCACGATCAGGGGCGTGCGCGTATCGCCGGTCCCGCGCAGCACGCCGATCGAGACCACCTGGAGTCCGTCGAACACCTGGAACACGCCGGCGATCGGGATCAGCGTCGCCGCCAGCGCGATCACCGCCAGGTCCGGCGTGTAGGCGCGCGCGAGCAGTTGCGGCGCCAGCAGCAGCAGGCAGGCGCTCCCCGCCATGAAGGTCCCGCCGACCGCCAGCGCCGACACGCCCGCCCGCCGCGCCCGCGGCGCATCGCCGGCGCCGATCGCGCGGCCGACCAGCACCGAGCCGGCCGACGACACACCGACCGGCACCATGAACGTGAACGATGCGATGTTGATCGCGATCTGGTTCGCAGCGGCCGGCACCGGACCCAGCCGCCCCATCAGCAGGGCGACCGCGGCGAACACCCCGAACTCGAGCATGTACTGACACGCGATCGGCACACCGATCCGCACCATGCGCAGGATCGGGCGCAGGTGCAGCGTGTCGGACCGCCAGTGGAGCCGCGGCCGGATGTGGCTCCAGCCGAATGCCGCCAGCATCAGCAGCATCGACCAGCGCGCGATGGTGGTCGCGAGCCCCGCCCCGACCGCCCCGAGCGGCGGCAGGCCCAGATGTCCGAACACCAGCGCCCAGCACAGCACCGCGTTCACGACGTTCGCGATCACGATCGTGTACATCATCGGACGCAGGTGTCCGAGTGCGGTCAGCGTCTGACGCATCGCGACGAACGTGAAGAACGCGAGCATGCCGGGCGTCTGGGCATGGACGAACGGCACCGCCACCCGGACGATCACGTCCGGCTGGCCGAGCGCGCGCAGCACCGGCTCGACCGGCAGCATCGCGAGCACCGCGAACACTCCGAGAACGCCGGCGATCACGATTCCGCGCTGGAAGGCGCGCACCACCGACGGCTCGTCCTTCGCCCCCACCGCCTGGGACACCAGCGGGTCGAGCGCCATGAGCATCCCGTAGCCGAAGTTGCCGAGCGCGTAGGTGTAGACGTTCCCGACCGCCACCCCGGCCAGGCTCTCGGCCGACACGCGTCCCATGATCATGGTGTCGACCACGCCCATGGCCATCAGGCCGAGCTGGACGAACACCACCGGGACCGCGAGCGCGAACAGCTGGCGGAAATCCTGGCGAGACGGACGGATCACAGGGCGAACTCCGGAACGTTGACGAAACGGTGAGACGGCATGGCGACCAAAAGCATCGCGGGACGGTGCCGGTGGCACCGTCCCGCTTGCGTGAGGTGGTACCCGAGGCTCAGGCCTTACGGACGTTCGATGCCTGCAGACCCTTCGGTCCGCGCGTTACCTCGAACTCGACCGCTTCCCCCTCGGCGAGCGTCTTGAAGCCGTCCCCCTGGATGGCCGAGAAGTGCACGAACACATCCTCGCCGCCTTCCTGCGAGATGAACCCAAAACCCTTCGCCTCGTTGAACCACTTCACGGTGCCACGTGCCACGGGAAAACTCCTTCGATGCCCGGGGGGAAACCCCCGGAAGCGCCGCCGCTTGCGTGGCGGCCACGCCCGGCCCGTTTGGCCGGGTCTGCAGTCACGAGACCCCGCGATACGAAAATGCCGCCGAGGATTCGGCGGCAGGAACGTTTCGCTCGATCCACACGACCGAAGAACGGCGCGGACTCTGCCCGAAGTATCAGGGCAACGCAAGCACTGCGGTCGGCCCGCCCGGGTGCCTTTTTCAAGGCCCCGCGGGACCGCCGCGCATGCGCTCAGACCGGACGGCGAGGCGGCTTGTTCAGCTTGTTGCGCAGGGTTCGTTCGCTGATCCCGAGCAGCGCGGCGGCCCGGGCGCGGCGCCCGCTGGTCGCGGCCAGCGCGCGCTCGATTGCCCGCTGCTCGAGCACCCGGATGTTGAAGATCGCCTCTTCACGGGTCGGCTCCGCGTCGGTCTGCAGCTCACGGCGCAGCCGTTCGATCTCGAGCGCGCCATTCACCGCGAGCCGGACCCCCTCGGCGCGCAGCGGCTTGGTCAGGTAGTTGGCGGCGCCGAGCCGCATCATCTGGACCGCGTGGTCGATGCTGCCGAACGCGGTGGTCACGATCACCGGGATCGCGACCTGCATCTCGCGCAGATGCTGGAGCAGTTCGTCTGCGACCTGACCGCTGGTCCTGCACTCCGAGATGATGAGGTCGATCGGTTGCCGGGCCAGCGTGCGGATTCCGTCGGCGATGGTGGCGACCAGCAGGGGACGGCACCCGATCTCGGCCAGGGTGTGCTCGAGCACCGCGCCAGCCGCCGGTTCCTCGTCGATGCACAAGATTGTCGACACGGTCGCCTCCTCCGGCGTTCGTCTCCGATTCGCCCCCGGCAACCGGGGGGAACCGCGTTCGCCGGCCACGATAGAGGAATCCGCACCGGTGGGCCACGGTTCCCGCAAACGTCGTACGCCCGAGAAAGACATTTGAAGCGCGGCCGCCGAGCCTTCATCATGCGTGACTGTGTCGAATGACTCCCACAATCTCCTGGGCGGCGGCCGCGCATTCGACGCCGGACTCGAGGCGGAGGCGACTGCGCTCGCCAAGGCGGCGCGCCTGCTTGCGGAGGCCCGTGACCGCTGGGACGAGTCCGGGCACGACTCGCGGCTCGACTTCGCGGTCCGCTACAACCACCGGTTGTGGGCGCTGTTCGTGAACGAGCTCGAGACCGACGGGCACGAACTGATTCCCGGACTCCGGCGTGAGATCCTGCGGCTCGCCGAGCAGGTCGAGGCGCACACGCAGGACGCGCTCGAGCGCCCGGCACGCGAGCACCTCCAGATCCTGATCGATATCGACGATCAGGCGTCGCGCGGGCTCACCCGCGTCGACTCCTGACGGTCGAGAAACCCTCTTCGCGGAGGCATCCCATGTCGACTCCCACCGCCGGTCTCGACGTCGCTGCCGGCACCGCCGATCCCGCGCTGGCGGGCCTCGAACCCGCATCGGTGTGGCGCTACTTCGGTGACCTGACTCGGATCCCGCGCGGGTCCAAGAACGAGACCGCGGCCGCGGCATTCGTGATCAAGCACGCGAAGCGCCTCGGCCTCGCCTGGCGCCAGGACGCGACCGGCAACGTCGTGGTGTCGAAGCCGGCGGTCGCGGGCCGCGAGCGTGCCCGGTCGGTGTGCCTGCAGGGACATCTCGACATGGTGAACGAGAAGCGTCCCGACGTCCGGCACGACTTCGACAAGGATCCCCTGCGCCTGGTACGGAACGGCGACAAGCTGATGGCCGACGGCACCACGCTCGGCGCCGACAACGGCATCGCGGTCGCGACCCATCTCGCGCTGATGGAGGACACGACGCTGCGTCACGGGCCGCTCGAGTTCCTGTTCACGGTCGACGAGGAGACCGGCCTGACCGGCGCCCACGGACTGACGGGCGACTTCCTCGCCAGCCGCACCCTCATCAATCTCGACTCCGAGGAGGAAGGCTCGCTGTTCGTCGGCTGCTCGGGCGGACGCGACTCGACCGGAGCGTGGACGGTCGAGCGCGATCCGGCGCCGGCCGGCGCTGTCGCCCTCGAGGTCACGGTCGGCGGTCTGCGCGGCGGTCACTCGGGCCTCGAGATCGACAAGGGGCGCGGCAATGCGGTGCGCATCCTGACCCGCGCGCTCCAGTCGCTGGCGGAGATCGGCGGCCGGGTCGCGCGGATCGATGGCGGCAACAAGCGCAACGCGATCCCCCGCGATGCGGTCGCGCTGGTGTACGTGGCGAAGTCGCGCGCGGGCGAGGCGAAGGAGCGGGTGGACATGCTGGCCGAGGCGGTGCGCGGCGAGTTCGCGACCGTCGAACCCGACCTGCGGCTGACGATCGCGACCGTCAAGGCGAAGGGCGGCGTGCTCAAGCGCAGCCTGCAGAAGAAGCTGCTGCTCACGCTGCTCGGTCTGCCGCACGGCGTGATCCGGATGAGTGCCGACATCCCCGGACTGGTCGAGACCTCGACCAACCTGGCGATGATCGAGACGGCGCCCAAGGCGATCCGGGTTGCGACCAGCCAGCGCTCGTCGGTGGCGTCGGAGATCGACGAGATCGTCGACGCGGTGCACGCGATCTTCACGCTCGGCGGCGCGACCGTGACCGGCTCGGACGGCTATCCCGGATGGAAGCCGAATCTCGACTCGCCGATCCTCAAGACCGCGATCGCCGCCTTTGAAGAGCGGTTCGGGCGCGAGCCGGAGGTGAAGTCGATCCACGCCGGACTCGAGTGCGGAATCATCGGCGACAAGTACCCGGGCATGGACATGGTGTCGTTCGGCCCGACGCTCGAAGGCGTCCATTCACCGGACGAAGCGATCCATATCGCGAGCGTCGCGAAGTACTGGGAGTTCCTGCGCGCGATCCTCGAGAAGGTGAACTAACTCTTCTCGCGCTGCTTGCGCTCCGCCTCTTCCATCGCCTTGCGCAGTGCCAGGGCCATCGTGGTCGGCTCGGCCGGCTGATTCCGCGCGGCGTCGGCCGGACGAATCGACCCGGACGACTCCTCGCGCATCGAGTGCCCGCGATCCGCATGTTCCTCGCGCTCGCCGAGATTCGTCCGCTCGCCGCGCGCGCCGCGATCGCGACCGCGCCCGGCGCCACCGCCGCCGCGCTCACCCCGTCCGCTGCCGCCGCCGCCTCGCTCCTCGCGTCCGCCGCGTTGCTCTCCGAAGCCCCGTCGCGGGGCCCGCTCGCCGCGACCGGGCCCGCCGCCCTCCCGTTCCGGGCCCGGGCGCCCGCGGCGCACGGCCTCGGACGGCGGACCGCCGGGCGACGTTTCGCCCACGTCGGTCGGGGCCGGCTCCATCGCCCGCTTCACCGACAGCGACAGCCGGCGCTTGACCGGATCGACCTGCAGCACCACCACCTCGACCGTCTGTCCGTTGGCCAGCACTTCCTTTACGTGGGCGACGCGATGCGGTGCGGCCTCCGAGACATGGACGAGACCGTCGATCCCGGGGGCGACCGTGATGAAGGCGCCGAAGTCGGTGGCGCGCGCCACCGTGCCGGTCAGTCGCATGCCGGGCGAGAAGCGGGTCTCGATTCCGACCCACGGATCGGGCGCCGCCGCCCGCATCGACAGCGCGATGCGCGGCTTGCCGCCCTTGCCGGGCTCGATCTTGAGCACCTTCACCTTGACCGTCTCGCCTTCCTTCACGACGTCGCGCGGATTGTTGGTCCGCTCGTGGCGCAGCTCGGACACGTGGACCAGGCCGTCGACGCCGCCGAGGTCGACGAATGCGCCGAACGCCTCGATGCGGACGACCTTGCCCTCGAGCTCGGCGCCGGGCTCGAGCGAGGCGATGCGCTCCTTCGCCTTCTCATCGTCGCCCTTCCGCAGCAGCGCGCGACGGGACACCACCGCGCTGCCGCGTCCCTCCTCGATCGAGGTGATCTGGAACTCGAGCGTGCGGCCGACGTACACGGAGGGATCCGAACAGAAGCCCGCTTCGATCTGGGAGACCGGGCAGAAGCCGCGCATCCCGCCGAGATCGATGGTGAGTCCTCCGGGATTCACGCCGGTCACCTTCCCGGACACCGGGATGCCGGCGGCGAACGCGTCACGCACCGCCTTCCGGCCGGCCTGCGCGTCGGTGCGGACCCGGGGCGCGAGCACGACGCGGTCGGTGGACTCGACCACGTAGAGATCGAGCACGTCGCCAACCCCGACCTTGACGGTGCCGTCGTCGTTCTTGAAGTGCCGGGTCTCGGCCACCGCTTCGCTGCGTCCGCCGTAGTCCATCAGGAGGTATTCGTCTCCGATGGATACGACCGTGCCCTTGACGCGTGTACCGACCGCGAGCGCACTGGCCGCCGCCGTTTCTGCGGGCGGCTTCGGCTGGTCGTGGTCGTACGCCTCGAGGGCGCTTGCGAACTCGTCCGATGGTTGTTCGAGTTCGGGATCTTCTGCAGCAGGCGGATTCGGCATCATGACGGACAGTCCTATGGGTTCCGGGGGGGCGTGGCGGTGGAAGCGGATCATACCCTGACCGGGGTTTTGGTGCGCACCCGATCGCCGGACCCTCCCGGGCGCTCGCCACCGGGCCGGCACGGCGGACCCTCTTTTCCCCTGTCGGAACCGGGGACGGGCTGGCAGGATGGCCGGCGACTGAACGCCTGAATCGGCGCGGCCGGCGGGCGGATGCACAGGGAACGTCGTCCCCCCAGCCGAAAGGAGCCCGCCCGGATGAGTGGAGTCGAGATGTCCGCGATGCCCTCCTCGAAGAACCAGTCCGCCCGCGACTACGTGCGCACGGTCATGGACCAGATCCGGGCGAAGAATCCCGCCGAGCCGGAGTTCCACCAGGCGGTCCAGGAGGTGTTCGAGTCCCTTGCGCTGGTGCTCGACCGCCATCCCGAGTACCGGGCGGCACGGATCCTCGAGCGGATCTCCGAGCCGGAGCGAGTGGTGATGTTCCGGGTGCCGTGGCAGGACGACCGCGGCGAGATCCAGGTGAACCGCGGCTTCCGGATCGAGATGAACAGCGCGATCGGTCCCTACAAGGGCGGGCTCCGCTTCCACTCCTCGGTCAACCTCGGGATCCTCAAGTTCCTGGCGTTCGAACAGGTGTTCAAGAACTCGCTCACCACGCTGCCGATGGGTGGCGGCAAGGGCGGCTCCGACTTCGATCCCAAGGGCAAGAGCGACTACGAAGTGATGCGCTTCTGCCAGAGCTTCATGACCGAGCTCGCGCGCCACATCGGTCCCGACACCGACGTGCCGGCCGGTGACATCGGGGTTGGCGGCCGCGAGATCGGCTACCTGTTCGGCCAGTACAAGCGCCTGCGCAACGAGTTCACCGGCGTGCTGACCGGCAAGGGCCTCAACTGGGGCGGCTCTCTGATCCGGCCCGAGGCGACCGGCTACGGCTGCGTGTACTACGCGGCCGAGATGCTCAAGACGCGCGGCCAGACGCTCGAGGGCAAGGTGTGCCTGGTGTCGGGCAGCGGCAACGTCTCGCAGTACACGGTCGAGAAGCTGCTCGATTTCGGCGCGAAGCCGGTCACGCTTTCCGACTCGAACGGCATGATCCACGACCCGGCCGGCATCGATCGCGAAAAGCTCCAGTGGGTGATCGACCACAAGACCATGCGGCGCGGTCGCATCAAGGACTACATGGACGAGTTCCCGGGCACGCAGTACCTGCCGCTCGAAGCGACCCTCAGCCACAACCCCCTGTGGGATCTGAAGGCGGACTGTGCGTTCCCGAGCGCGACCCAGAACGAGATCAACGCGCAGGATGCATCGAACCTGATCAAGAACGGCGTGACGGTGGTGTCGGAGGGCGCGAACATGCCGAGCACGCTCGAGGCGATCCACATCTTCCTCGACGCCGGCATCCTGTTCGGCCCGGCCAAGGCGGCGAACGCCGGCGGGGTCGCGACCTCGGGACTCGAGATGTCGCAGAACAGCATGCGCATGTCGTGGTCGCGCGAGGAGGTCGACGAGCGCCTGCACCGGATCATGATCGCGATCCACAAGACCTGCTTCGAAACCGCCGAGATCTACGGCACGCCGGGAAATCTGGTCAACGGCGCCAATATCGGCGGGTTCCTGAAGGTCGCGAATTCGATGATCGATCAGGGGTTGGTCTAGGGAGGCCGAGAACCCCGTCCCCCATGAGCACCCGCCGCCCGACCGTCGAATTCCACAATCCGCTGCAGGCGTTCCAGGACCTGATGCCGTTCCGGGTCCTGAACATCCTTCTGGTGTCGAGTCTCTACGACTCGTTCACGCTTCAAGAAGACGGCCGGCTCAACGAGCTGATCCTCGGCGAGTTCCTCGAGCTGAGCCTGCACCAGACGCCGGGGCTCACCCACGTCTCGAGCGCGCGCGAGGCGCTCGAGCTGGCGAAGGCGGAGTCCCGCTTCAACCTGATCGTGTCGGTGCCGGAGCCCGGCGACATGGACGCCGCCGAGCTGGCGCGCCAGGTGAAGGCGGCGGGACTCGACGTCCCGGTGGTGGTGCTCGCGTTCGACAACAGCGAGTGCAAGCGCTTCATCGCCGACCATGACGTGTCCGACGTCGAGCGCGTGTTCCTGTGGCAGGGCAACGCGCGCATCCTGGTCGCGATCGTCAAGCTGGTCGAGGACGCCCGCAATGCCGTCCACGACAGCCGCATGGCGGGCGTGCGCGTGATCCTGGTGGTCGAGGACACGGTCCGCTACTACTCGTCGTTCCTGCCCGTCATCTACACCGAGCTGATCGGCCAGTCGGAGCACATCCTGAGCGAGGGCGTGAATCTCTCGCACAAGCTGGTGCGGATGCGCGCGCGGCCCAAGATCCTCCATGCGCGTGATTTCGAGGAGGCATGGGATCTGTTCGAGATCCACAAGCCCTACCTGCTGGGGCTGATCACCGACATCGAGTTCCCGGCCGGCGGCGAAATGCAGTCGGAGGCCGGATTCGCGCTGGCCCGACGGGCCCGCGCCGCGTTTCCCGACCTGCCGATCCTGATCCAGTCGGGCCGCAAGCAGTTCGCCGAGGGCGCCCACGACGTGGGCGCGTTCTTCCTGCACAAGTACTCCGACACGCTGCACGCCGACCTGCGCCGGTTCATGACCGAGAACTTCTCGCTCGGCGATTTCGTCTTCCGGCTCCCCGACGGCACCGAGGTGGATCGCGCGCGCGACCTGAAAGAGCTGGAGGAGAAGCTGCAGACGGTGCCGGCCGCCAGCATCGGCTTCCACGGCGAGCGCAACCACTTCTCCAACTGGTTCACCGCCCGCACCGAGTTCGCGCTCGCCCGCCGCCTGCGGCCGCGGCGGGTCGATCAGTTCGCGACCCTCGAGGACCTGCGCCACGACCTGGTCGCATCGATCGCCGAGTACCGGCGCGACCAGAACGAGTCGCTGGTCGCCGACTTCGACCGCGCGACCTTCGATCCGCGTTCGGAGTTCTTCGCGAGAATCGGCGGCGGCTCGCTGGGCGGCAAGGCGCGCGGGCTCGCGTTCGTCCGCTACCTGCTCCGGCACCACCGGGTGAACAAGCGCTTCCCGGGCGTGCGCATCGGCGTGCCGTCGGCGGTGGTGCTCGCGACCGACACGTTCGACCGGTTCCTGGTCGACAACGATCTGCTCGGATACGCGCTCCAGAGCCAGGACGACGACGAGCTGCTGCGGCGCTTCCTGGCCGCGCCGCTGCCCGACGACGTGATGCAGGACCTGCTCGCGTTCCTCGACGGCGTGCACTGGCCGCTCGCGGTGCGCTCGTCGAGCCTGCTCGAGGACTCCCAGTACCAGCCGTTCACCGGCGTCTACGAGACGTACATGCTGGCGAACAACTCCCCGTC
>Ga0210380_10000301_pt1 | contig 23650 bp, 22 predicted proteins | sample PLM4_5_coexredo_FD_155476 | JGI IMG/M metagenome (GOLD analysis project Ga0210380, IMG submission 155476) | Groundwater sediment microbial communities from an aquifer in East River, Colorado, USA - PLM4_5_coex redo | ecosystem: Environmental > Terrestrial > Soil > Riparian zone | place: USA... | reverse complement strand
ATGGAGTCGAGCGCGTATGTCGAGCGCACACTCGACGTCTACCGCCAGGTGCTCGCGCAGGAGAAGCGGGTCGGCGTGTGCCTGCAGGCCTACCTGCACCGCACCGCCGCCGACCTCGAGTCGCTGATCCCGCTCGGGTGCGCGATCCGGATGGTGAAGGGCGCCTACCAGGAGCCGCCCGAGATCGCGATGCCGCGCAAGGCCGACGTCGACGAGAGCTATTTCCGCCTCAGTGGACGGCTGCTCGACGACGATGCGCGGCGCGCCGGCTGCCACGTCACGCTCGCGACCCACGACCGGACGCTGATCCACCGGCTGATTGCCGACGCGGAGCGTCGGCAGGTTCCCCGGGACGGCTACGAGTTCGCGCTGCTGTACGGGATCCAGCGGGGCGAGCAGCTCCGGTTGGCCGCCGCCGGGCACCGGGTGCGGGTGCTGATCAGCTATGGCAGCTCGTGGTTCCCGTGGTACATGCGCCGGCTCGCCGAACGGCCTGCCAACGTGTGGTTTGTGGTTCGGGGACTGGCCGGCCGCTGAGCTTCACGCAGAACCTGAAGGGCGGTCACGCCGCGCGATCGAAGACCTGCCCCTCGCCGGTTCCGGTCTCGCCGATCCCCTCGCGCCCGGTCGCCGGCCGGTAGCGGAACCGGCTCACCAGCCGCTGGAGCTCGGCCGCCATCATCGCCAGCTCGTTGGCCGCCCGCTGGGTGTCGTTGGCCACCCGGTGCGTGCCCTCCACCCCGTTCGTGAGCGTCCCGATGGTGGTCGCGATCTCGCTCGTCCCGCGCGCGGCCTGGCCCATGTTGCGCGTGATCTCGGCAGTCGCGGCGCTCTGCTCCTCGACCGCCGATGCGATCGTGCTCTGGATCTCGCAGATCCGGTCGATGATCCGCGTGATCTCTCCGATCGCCTGGACCGCCTCGCGCGTGTCGGCCTGGATCGCCTCGACCCGCCGCCCGATGTCGTCGGTCGCGCGCGCGGTTTCACGCGCCAGCTCCTTGACCTCGTTCGCCACCACCGCGAATCCCTTGCCCGCCTCGCCCGCGCGCGCCGCTTCGATGGTCGCGTTGAGCGCGAGCAGATTGGTCTGCTCGGCGATACCGCCGATCATGCGGACCACGTTGCCGATCTGGACTCCGCTGGTGCCGAGCTTGGTGACCGCCTGATTGGCGGAGCCGGCCGCGGTGACCGCGCGCTGCGCGACCTCGGCCGCCTCGTGCGCACTGTGCGCGATGTCGCGGATGCTGGCGCCCATCTGCTGCGCGGCGATCGCAACCGTCTGCACGTTGGCGCTCACCTGCTCGGCCGCGCCCGAGACCGAACCGGTCTGGCTCGCGGTTTCGCGCGCGCTCGCGCTCAGCTCCTGGCTCACCGCCGCCAGCTCCTCGGACGCCCCGCCCAGTGCCTGCGCGTTGTCGGCGATCCCGGTCAGGGCACTCCCGAACGAATCGATCGCGCGGTTGAGGCTTTCATTCATGCGCCCGATCTCGTCGCGCCGGCGCACCGTCAGCCGGCCGGTCAGGTCGCCGGCTCCGATCCCGTCCAGCACCTTCACCGTCGCGCGCAGCGGAGCGAGGATCTGGCGCGTCAGCACCATCACCACCAGCACCATGATGAGCAGCGCCACCACCGCCACCAGCAGGTTGAGGCCGCGCCCGAACGCGAGATCCGCGTCGACCTGGCCGCTCACCCGACCGGCGCTCTTCTCGAGTTCGTCGCCGATCCGCGTGAAGTGGTCCTCGAGCTCGGCGGCCCGGCGTGCCAGCGACTCCATGCGGGTCACGGCTTCGCTCTCGCGCCCGTCGGTCAGCAGCTCGGCGACCGCGTAGGCGTCGGCGAGAAACGCGTTGGCGACCGGCGACGCATCCCGCAGGGCGAGCCGCACCTCGGGTTCGATCCCCAGCGACTCGACGCGGGTCAGGCGCTCGCGCAGCCCGCTGGTGTGACGCTCGAGGTCGGCGAGCGCACGCTCGCGCGCCGGTCCCCGCTCGGCGCGCTGCGCCGTGCTCAGGTCGGCGCGGATCAGATCGCGCAGGTGTTCGAGGTTCGAGTGGCCGCGCAGCGCGATCGCCGTGACGCCGAGCGCGCGGTTCGCGACATCCACGTTCGCCAGGCCCCACCAGCCGGCGAGGCTCACCACCAGGATCAACCCGAGCCCGAGCACACCGAGCGCGAGCAGCCGCTGCCGAATGGACCAGTTCATCGTGCCTCTCCCGTGCGACCCACCGGCCGACTCACGCCGCCCGCCGTTCGCGGAACACCATCAGCCGGCATTCCACCGGCCCCACCTGCGCGACTTCCTGCGCGACTTCCATCCGTTCGGTCAGCCGCACCGGCGTGGTCAGGAACATCGGCAGTCCGAGCCGCAGCGTTCCGTCCCGCCCGACCAGTCGCGCCTTCACCTTGCCCGCCAGGATGTTCACCAGCTCGTTGACCCCGTCGACCACCTCGCTGTCGCTCAGCTCCTCGTCGGACGGCACCTGGAGCAGTCCGCGCGCGAGCGTGCGACAGCCGGCCGACGAGGTGACGAGTCCCAGGTGCATCGAATCGAACGCGCTGAGGACCGAGATGTAGGAGCCGACGCCGTCCTTCTTCGACGGGGGCAGATGCACCGTGCGACGGTTCTCGAACTTCAACGCCGCATCGGACAGCTCGCCGGTGACCAGCCGCATCTGCTTCACCCATTCGCGGAGATCGATGCGTTCCTTCTTTTTCACGTCGTGCCCCTGACCGCGTTCTTCCGGAAGCTCACGCTGCGTTCATCGGCCACCGCTGTGAAGCCGTCGTCGAGACCTTGCGGGGACTCGCCCGCACCGAGCACCAGCACGCCGTCGGACGCGAGCGTGCGCCCGACCCGCTGGAGCACCGCACGCCGCAGCGGGACGTCGAAATAGAGCAGCGCGTTGCGCAGCAGGATCAGATCCATGGGCGGCAGGCTCGGCCACGGCGCGGCGAGGTTCAGCTCGCGGAACTCGACCATGCGCCGCACATCCTCCCGCACGCGCCAGCGTTCGCCGGTCTTCTCGAACCAGCGGACCAGCAGCGAGGCCGGCAGCCCCCGGTTCACCTCGAGCGCGCTGTAGGTACCCTCGCGCGCCCGCCGCAGGATGCCGTGCGAAACATCGCTCGCGATCAGCCGGACGTTCCAGTCGGCGAGCCGCGGGAAGTGCTCGCGCAGGAGAATCGCGAGACTGTAGGGCTCCTGGCCGCTCGCGCACGCCGCGCACCACAGGTGCAACGTGCGATCCGCGGCACGGTGCTCGATCAGCGCCGGCAGCACCGTGGTCCGCAGCGACTCGAACGGATGGAGGTCGCGGAAGAACGAGGTCTCGGACACCAGCAGGCTCTCGGTCACCGCGCGGTGGAGCATGCCATCCGACTCCTCCATGCGGAGTCCGGTCAGCAGTTCGCGCACGCTGCCGAATCCCTCGCGGTCCGCGAGCGCCGCCAGCCGCGCCTCGACCAGGTACACCTTGTCCTCCTCGACCACCACCCCGGTCCGCGCCTGGACCAGATGGCACATCCACTGGAGCTCGCTGATCGCGAGCATGCGCGGGCGGCTGGCGAACGAGACCGGCTTCATGCCGCCCTCCGTCCGCGCACCGCTCCACAGCGGCGCTGGATCACTTCGGCGAGGCGCTCGAGCGGAAGCTCGGCCTCGGCGAGTCCCGCCTCCGCCACCAGTCCGGGCATTCCCCACACCACGCTCGAGTCCCGGTCCTGGACGAGCACACCGCCGCCGGCCGCGCGCACGTGCTCGCAACCGTCGAGACCGTCGCTTCCCATTCCGGTCAGCACCACCGCCAGCACCGCGGCGCCGTGCGTCCCGGCCAGCGACCGGAGCAGCGGGTCGAACGAGGGGCGGCATCCATGCTCGGGTGGGTCGTCGGTCAGGTGCACGACCGCACGGGCCCCGTCGCGGCGCACCACCGTGTGGCGCCCGCCGGGCGCGAGCAGCACGCGTCCCGGTTCCAGCCGGTCGCCGTCGCACGCCTCGCGGATCGGCAGGCCGGTGCGTGCGGCGAGCCCCTGCGCGAAGTAGCCGGTGAAGGCGGCCGGCATGTGCTGCACGATCAGCATCGCCGCCGGCAGCCCGGGCGGAATCGCGCCGAGCAGCGTGGCGAGTGCACGCGGACCCCCGGTCGAGGTGCCGATCGCAACCACCTCGGCGCGTGCACCGGCCGGTGCCGGACGTTCGGACGGCGCCGGTGCGACCGGACGCACGACCGGTTCGGGAACCTGCCAGCCGCCGAGCTCCCGCAGCCGCGGGATCACCTCGGTGCGCAGGAGCAGCCGCGTGGCGGCGAGCCCGCCGGTCGGCTTGGCGACCACGTCGTTGGCGCCCAGCCACAGCGCCTGCATGGTGGCGGCGGCACCCTCACGGGTGAGCGAGCTGTAGATCAGCACCGGCAGCAGGGGATGGCGGACGCGCAGCGCGCTCAGCATGTCGAGGCCGTTCATGACCGGCATCTCGAGATCGAGCAGCACCACGTCGGGATGCAGCTCCTCGATCCGCTCGAGACCCATCTGGCCGTGCGCGGCGGTGCCGGCGACTTCGAGCGCCGGATCGTCGGCGATCGCTTCCGCCACCATGCGGCGCACGGTGGCCGCGTCGTCCACCAGCAGGACGCGGATGCGTCGCGTCACGTCGCCGTCCCCTACGCGGCCTGACGGCCGGGATCGAGTCCGATCAGCAGCAGCTTCTCGAGCAGCGCCTGACGATCGAACGGCTTCATCAGGTATTCGTTGGCCCCCGCATCGAGCGCGAGCGCAACCTGCGCCATCTCCGACTCGGTGGTCACCATCATGACCGGCAGGTTCTCGGTCGCGGAATCCGCACGCAGCCGGCGCAGGCACTCGAGCCCGTTCATCTCGGGCATGTTCCAGTCGAGCAGGATGACGTCGGGCGTTTGGATGTGATTGAGGACGAACAGCGCCTCGGCGCCGCTGCCGGCTTCGTCCACCCCGATTCCCAGTTCGTCGAGATGGCGGCGGATGATCGACCGCATCGCCCGGGAATCGTCCACCACCAGTGCTCGCATCGAATCGGGCTCCTTCCCTCGGCCGAACGATCAGGCGGCCGCGCGCGCCCGCACCGCTTCGGGGTCGAGCACGCACAGCAATTCGCTTTCGAGCCGGTAGACGCCCGACACCAGGCCGGCGCCGGGGCCGTGCGCGGTTTCAGGCCGCGGAGCCCAGGCGGAAGCGTCCACCTCGAGGACTTCGCCGATCTCGTCAGCGAGCAGTCCCATGGGGTTATCGGCCGCACGCAACACGACATTGACCACTCTGGCGTCGGCGGCCCGCGGCGGCAGTCCGAGGCAGCGCCGCAGCTCGAGGACGGTGACGATCCGCCCGCGCAGGTTCATCAGCCCTGCGACCGCCGGGGCGGCCAGCGGCAGCCGGGTCAGGGGCGCCGGTCCCATCACCTCCTGCACGTGCTCGGCCTCGATGCCATACAGCGTTCCCTCGACCCGCAGGGTCGCGAAGCGGCGCCGTTCGCTCATGCCGCCTCCCGCCGGGCGAGCCGCTCGCACGATCCGCCGGGCGCCAGCAGTGCCGACGGATCGAGCAGGTCGACCGGGTGGCCCACCAGCTCGGCGGTGCCGCGCACCCCTTTGCGCGGCACCACCGGAGGCGGGACTTCGGTGGTCACGACCGCGTCGAGCACCTGATCGACCAGCCAGCCGACCGGCACGCCGGCCGATTCATGAACCACCGCCGTCAAGCGGCGCCGCGACAGCCGCGAGGTCGCGCGATCGGGATCGATCGCGCCCGCCAGCTCGACCAGTGGCAGCATCCGTCCGCGCCACCGCGCGACCAGCTGTCCGCCCAGCCGTTCGATCTGGTTGCGACCGAACTCCTCGATCCGCAGCACCTCGCCGAGCGGCAGCGCACCGAACCAGCCTTCGCGCAGCTCACACACCAGCCATTCGTGCTCGGCGGCCACCCGGCGCGCCGGCGGCACCGGCGCCGCCACCGGCGCATCGAGTCCGAGCCCCGCCCGCCGCGCGGTGCCGGCGGGATCGAGGATCAGCGCGACCCGGCCGTCGCCGAGCAGCGTCACGCCGGCGAACACCGCGAGACCGCGGTGGGCCGCTCCGATCGGGCGCACCACCACTTCCTGGGTCTCGCCGGTCTCGTCGACCTGGAGCGCAAAGCACGACGCTCCCGACTGGAGAACCACCGCGAACCCGTGCTCGGGCGCGTCCCCCGGCACCTCGAACTGTTCGCGCAGCGACACCAGCGGGATCAACGCGTCACGCAGGCGCAGCACGCGGCCGCCCGCCACCGTCGCGATCTCCGCGCCGTTCCGTCCCGGACCGGTGCGCACCACTTCGAGCACCGCCGACTGGGGCAGTGCGTAGCGCTCGTCGCCACATGCGACCACCAGCGCCGGCACGATGGCGAGCGTGAGCGGCAGCCGCAGCTCGAAGGTGGTGCCGGCGAGCGGCTGGGTCCGCACCTCGACGCTCCCGCCGATCGCGGCCAGGTGTTCGCGCACGACGTCGAGCCCGACGCCGCGGCCCGACACGCTGGTCACCTTGTCGGTGGTTGTGAAGCCGGGCCGGAACACCAGGTCGAGCCACTCGCGGTCGCTCATGTGCTGCGCGCGCACGTCCGCCACCAGCCCGCGCTCGAGCGCGCGCGCCCGCACGCGGTCGACCGGGATGCCGGCGCCGTCATCGCTCACCTCGAGCCGCACCCGGCCGCCGGCGTGCGACGCGGACAGACGCAGCACGCCGGCGCGCGGCTTGCCGCACGCCTCGCGCACCGTCGGCGACTCGATGCCGTGATCGATCGCGTTCCGCACCAGGTGGACGAGCGGATCGCGGATCGCGTCGAGCACACTGCGGTCGATCTCCGTCTCTCCCCCTTCGAGCTCGAGGCGCACCTCCTTGCCGCACGCAACCGCGGTGTCGCGCACCAGCCGCGGCAACCGGTCCCACGCCGTGGCGATCGGCTGGAGTCGCGTCTCCATCACTTCGGACTGGAGCTGGCTGGTGAGCGCACTCACGCGCTGGGTCGCTTCGTGGACGACGCGTGGATCGGTGGAACCAGCCCGCGTCACCAGCTGGTTGCGCGCGAGCACCAGTTCGCCGACCAGGTCCATGAGCCGGTCGAGACGCTGGACGTCGACCTTGATGCGTGCCTCCCCCGGGGCACTGCCCGACGGCTCGTCCACCGGTTCCGCGTCCGGCTCGACCGCATGCAGCGCGGGGGCGCTGCCGGTCGCCGGTGCGCCCTGCAGCCGCTGGAGTGCCGACAGGAGCACCGAGTCGTCGCCGGTGCCTTCGCCTCCGGTGCGCTCGATCTCATCGAGCAGCCGGCGCACGCGATCGACCAGCGTGAGCAACGCGCTGGCGACGTCGAGCGAGAAGGTGACGTCCCCGTCCCGGAGCCGCGCGAGCAGGCCCTCGCCGGTGTGACCGATCGCGCCGAGCCGGGTGAAGCCGAGGAAGCCGCAGGTGCCCTTGAGGGTGTGGAGCGCGCGGAACGCGCGCGCGAGCGTCGCGCTCGAGCCCGGCTCGGACTCGAGCGTTACCAGGTCACGGTCGAGCTGGTCGAGATGCTCGCGGGACTCGTGTAGGAACTCCTGGACGATCCGGTCGTCCGCTTCGCTCATGGGGGCTCCGGGCAGAACGCCCGGCGGGTTTTCCGGGCCATCGAACGGAGCATCGGCGGGAACTGACGCCGCCTTGAGTTGAAGCGGCGCCCCGGCGCCAGGAATGGACGTCCGGCACGCGTCAATCGCCGGCTTGAGAGGCTCAGGCAGACGTGATCTGCTCTCCCTCCAGACCCCCACCGCGTCGACTTCCCCTTCGTGATGGGAGGCTCCGTGAACACCGCGACCGAGCAGCGCGTCAGCAAGGTTCCCGAGATCACCCTGCTGTTCTGGGTGATCAAGATCGCCGCCACCACCCTGGGCGAAACCGGCGGCGACGCGGTGTCGATGTCGATGAATCTCGGCTACCTGGTCGCCACCGGAATCTTCGCAGCGATCTTCGTGGTTGCGGTGGCAGCGCAGATCGTCGCCCGGCGCTTCCATCCGCTCCTGTACTGGTCGACGATCATCGCCACGACGATGGTCGGCACCACGGCCGCCGATTTTGCCACGCGCTCGCTCCACATCGGCTACGCGGGTGGCTCACTGCTCCTGTTCGCGCTGCTGATCGCGTCGCTGTTTGCGTGGCATCGCACCATGGGATCGGTGTCGGTGGATTCCGTGGTCTCGGCAAAGGTCGAGATGTTCTACTGGGTGACCATCATGTTCTCGCAGACGCTGGGCACCGCACTCGGCGACTGGACGGCCGATACCGCCGGGCTCGGCTATCGAGGCGCCGCCATCATCTTCGGCGCGCTGCTCGCGCTGGTCGCCGCGGCGTATCAGTGGACGAGGATCTCGCGCACCCAGCTGTTCTGGGCGGCCTTCATCCTGACGCGGCCGCTGGGCGCGGTGGTCGGTGATTACCTCGACAAGCCGATCAGTGCTGGCGGGCTGGCGTTGAGCCGCTACTCGGCATCCGCGGCGCTCCTCGCCTTCATCGCCGCGTGCCTGGTGTTCTTTCGGCATCGCCCCGCAACCCGGAGTCACTGACGCCCAGTGGCCCCAGCTCGATCGTGCCGAGTGTCACGTTGCGGGCGGGGCCACTGCGGGACGATAGCGAACCCGGAGCAGGTGCAGCCGGACGGCGACATTGAGTGCCAGCGCGAGGTACGGCGCCACCAGCGCCAGCGCGGTCGCGGCGACATAGATCACGAACGTGATTCGGAACGCCCGCCGGACGCGCCGGATGATCTGAGGATCGACATGAGGGTGACACAACTGACCGCGCTCGATCGTCGCGACCAGCAGGTTGAAGGCGCCACTGCCGACCACGAACGTTCCGCAATAGAAGGCGGCCGCCGTGCTGGCCTCCGCGCCCCCGAGGTTGGCCGCCAGCACCGCGGTCGGGAACGGGATGAACGTCACATAGAGGAGCACGAAACCGTTCGCGAGCTGGAGCGGGCGACTGCTCGCCCCCACCAGCGCCATCAGGTCGTGATGGGTGATCCACGTGACGAGGATGACGAAGAAGCTGAGCGCAAACGCAAAGTACGAAGGCCACAGCCCCACCAGCGTGGCACCCAGACTTCCCTCGACTCCGGCATGGGGAAGCCGGATCTCGAGGATGAGCAGGGTGATCGCGATCGCGAACACGCCATCGCTGAATGCTTCGAGCCGGCCGGTGCCTGCCATTGCGACCTCCCGTGCGTGAATCCGCGATCCCGAGACTTCGGAGCCGACTATGGACGAGCGAGGACTTCGATGTCTCCCGCCACCACCAGGCCGCCCGGCTGCGGCGGGTCCGGGGGCACGATTCCGGCGCCCGCTTCGGTGCGCCAGGTGAGGGCGAACCCGACCCGGTACCGGCCGGGCGGAACCGTGTCGGGGACGATCAGGGCGTAGTGCTCGGTGACCGGTCCCCGCACCGCCCACAGACCGTAGCCGAGCAGATGCGATTGGCGCAGGACCACCGTTCCCTGGCGGTCGAACATCACGAACTCCATCGGGTGCACCGCCGCGACCGGGGGTCGGGGCAGCCAGGTGGTGGTGATCGTCAGCACGTCGCCGGGCCGGATCCGTTCCGCACCGAGCGAGGCGCCCCGCAATTCGATTCCGTCGCCGAACCGGATCGGCGCCACCGCGGACCCGCTCGAGTCCGCGGGCTCGAACACCCGGAGCGTGCTCGGGGCGTTGCGTTCGAACAGGAGCAGTTCGCCGCGCGCCGCGGTGAGTCGCAGATCGTTCACCACGGTCACCGACTCCCAGCGCGCGGACGTGCCGACATCGATCGCGTGGAGCGTCGCCATCGCACTCATGTCGAGCAGCGCGGCCTCGACGCCACGCGGTGGTGGATACACGGTCTTCGAGAACGTGTACACGCCGCCCAGCACGTGGTGCGCGGCGTGCACGTCGGCGCGGTCGCTCACGTGCGGCAGGAACGGAAAGCCGACGATCAGGTGGTCCTTCCCCGCGATCCTGCGGACCAGCGAATCGCGGATACCGGCCAGCGTGCGGTCTTCCGCCCGGGGCAGCGTTCGCTGGGTCGCGCGCTGGCTCTGGCCGATGCCGCGCCCGGCCGGACCGAACATCCACTGCCCGGCCAGCGCCACCACCACCACGATCAGCGCGAGCAGGCGCGCACGCCCCGCATCCGCCCGCGCGTCACTCCCGGGCCCGCGTGCCGCGCGCGCGACGCCGTGAACCGCCGCCACCGCGAGGAACGGCAGCACCAGCGCCGCGTACTGGAACACGATCACGTGATTCTCGCGCCGCCCGGCGAGCAGGTGTTCGGCGACGATCGGCAGCGCGGGCAGCAGCGCGAGCGGCGCGAACAGCGGCAGCCCCGCCCACGGCAGCAGGACATGGAGCCAGTATTCGCGCTTGAGCGTGGTGTCGAGCGGATCGCCGGGCGTGCCGGCCAGACTCGCCAGCGTCCGGAGCGGATCGGTCAGCATCGCCCGCAACGCGGATCCGGCATCGGGTCCCCACTGCTGGTAGAGCGTCCCGTACTCGACGATGCCGGCGCCGAACCGCGGCTTGAGCACCGCAAACGTCAGTGCGAGGGAGGCGAGCGCGAGCGCCACGAGACCGCCGGCGAGCGCCGGCGCGCGGCGCGTCCGATCGAGCGCCGGCAACAACGCGAGCGCCAGCACCACCAGCGCGACGTCCTCCTTGCACAGCAGTGCGAACCCCGCGCACGCGAGCGCGCGCCCGGTGCGCCGCTCGCGCGTGAAGCTCCACGCCAACAGCAGCGCCGGAACCGCCAGCGCCTCGGGATGGAACTCGAACAGCGCGAGGTACGCGAGCGCGGGCTGCAGCAGCCAGGCCGCCGACAGGAGCACCGCCGCGGCCGCACTTCCCAGCTCGGCGCGTGCGATGCGGTGGACCACCAGCGCGCTGAACGACAACGCGATCGCCTGGAGCACCGGCAGCAGCACCGGGTGGCGGACCAGGGCGGCGAGCGGTGCGATCAGGATCAGGACCAGCGACGAATGATCCCCCGGCCACGCCATTCCGCGAATGCTGGTGAACAGCGAGCCGCGCAGCAGCTGAAGCGTCGCCTGGTGGAAGATCGCCAGGTCGAAGTCGTCGTACAGATAGAATCGGTACTTGAGCGCCGCGCACACGCTCAGGAGCGTCGCGGTCGCGAGCGCCAGCCCGAACACGATCCGACCGCCCGAGCGCGCACACACGTCTTCGAGCGGGGCGAGGATCGGAGCGCGCCGCTGGGCGAAACGAGCGGCACCGCCGGCGCCAGGCGCGCGGCGTTCGGACTTCGCGGCGGGCTTCGGTCGGGAGGTGCGGCTCATGCGTCGGCGGAGGCCGACTTGCGCTGGGTCAGGCCTGCGCGGCTTCCGCGCTCAGGATGAGCCCGGCGGCGATCAGGCGGTCGAGCGCACCGCGGGCATCCCGCAGCGTCAGGTCACAGGCCGACAGGGTGTCCTGCATGTCGGCCAGGCAGGCGCGGCCGGCGGCGAACTCGTCGAGGATGATCCCGTCTGCCGGACGGAGCTTGAGCGCCTCCGCCCAACCCTGCTTGGCGCGATCGAGTTCGGCACGCGGATCGACCGAACTCTGCGCCTCCTTCACCACGTCGCGGTACAGGAGGATCGCGTCGTGACCGGTGTTGGTCACGCCGAAGCGGTGGCGGGGCTTCCAGGGAACGACGCGTTCGGGATTTCGCCAGTCGTACGACGACATTCATTCCCTCGGCAGGGGCGCAACGGACTGCGGGCGGGGTGCGCCGCTCGAGGTTGGGACCGCGAGCGAACAGCGGACGGGCACTCTACCCCGCACACCCGTCCCGTGGGAAGGGTATGGTTGCGTCCATGATCGCGCTGCGACCCGGATTCCTGGTGCTGCTGCTGGCCGCCGTGGTGAGCGCGGGCTGCGCACGCGGGGTCGCGATCGGCACCCGCGAGCGGATCCAGCTCGAGTACGACGCGCTCGGCGACGCGGTCGCGCGCGGCGACGACGCGGCGCTCGCGCACGAGTGGTTCGCCGACCCCGGCGATCCCGGCTCGCCGATCGCGGCCCGCGCGCACGCGCGCGCCGCGGGGCGCGCACTCGTGTCGTGGAACGCACACCTCCACCGCTTCCGGATGGTCGGCGACACCGCGGTGGTCGACGTGAGCGTGCGGGTGGTCGAACAGAACGCGCCGGCCGATTCGTCCGGCCGGCGCGTCACGAGCTCGGTGGTGCGTGGCTTCTGGGTCGAGACGCCGGGCTCGTGGCGGATCGTCCGCACCGAGGCGCTGGGTCCCGATCAGGTCGCCCCCTGAGAACCGCCTACTTCACCTCGAGCAGCTCGATGTCGAACACCAGCGTCGAATTCGGCGGAATCGGCCCGGTGCCCTGGGAGCCGTAGCCGAGATTCGGAGGAATGACGAGGTGGCGCTTGCCGCCGACCTTCATCCCCTTGACGCCTTCGTCCCAGCCCTCGATCACGTTGAACGGGGTGCTGCCGTCGATCGTGAAGCTGAGTGGCGCCTTGCCGATCGAACTGTCGAACGGAGTGCCGTCGGTGAGCGTGCCGGTGTAGTGCACCGTCACCATGTTGCCGGACCGTGCCTCGGTGCCCGGACCGACCACCACGTCGGTGTAACGCAGCCCGCTCCCCGTCACCACCTCGCCCGGACGATCCGACGCCGGATTGGTGGCATCGCCGGTGGCCGGAGTCGGCGTGGTGGTGGTTGCGGTCGCCTCGCTCGACTGGGTGGTGCTGCTCGTGCTGCTCTCTTCCTTGTTGCAACCGGCCAGAACCAGGATCAGCGCCGGCGCGAACCACGTCATCTTGCGCATCATGCATCGCTCCTTGGGGGTCGGGTCTCGTTTTGCCATGCGGCAGGACCGGGGCACGCTCCCACAACCCCCCGAGGGCTGCAACGTTGTCGTGCCTGGCGCCGGGTCGTCTAGACTCATTGTCCCCGCATGGCCCCGGAGCGTCCGCTGCCGTGCTTCCCGCCCATTCTCCCGGCCCTGGTTTCTCCATGACCCGATGATGACGGCGTCCCTCCTGCTCCTGCTCCCGCTGCTGGCCGCGGCCCCCGATTCCCAGGCCGTGGCACCGCCGGACGGCGAGATCCTGATTTCGTCCCTGGCGGATTCGCTGAAGGGCGAAGGGCTGGAGAACGTTTCGGTCGCGGTCGACTCGAGCGGCCGTGTGCACGCGACCTACGAGAACCGCCGCTACGTCCACGGCGCCACCGCGCTCGGGCACGCCGCAGGTGCTGCCGGTACCGGGGCCCGGATGACCCCGCTCCGGCTCGGGCTTCCGATCGCGAATCTTCCGCTCACGCGGGGGACCTGGCCCCCGTCGGTGACCTATCCCTCCGATCCCGGCTGGACCCGGCCGCCGGCCGGTCCGCGGCTGGACCCGACCCGATGGAAGGTCGATCTGATCCTGCGGCCGCTGTTCGACTACGAGGTCGGCCGCCTCTACGACCCGGTCCTGGTGCGCACCGCGCTCCGACCGGAGCTGAGCACCCAGCCGTGGACCGGTGCGCGCGCCCGGATCTCGTGGGTGTTTCCGTTCCGGAACGACTTCGGGGTGACCGATCTGGCACCCGACGTGAATCGCTCGCGCCCGGGCCCGGCCACGCTCGAGCAGTTCGCGTGGCTCGGGCGCGTGGGACTCGGCTCGGCGAGTTTCGGGCTGTTCGGTCTCAACCGCTGGGGCATGTCGCTGGGCCTGGCGCGTCCGTTCGCGGGTGGCGCGTTCCTGATCGACGGACGTCTCGACGAGACCGGCTTCTGGGCGTGGAGCGACTCGGGAATCGCGTATTCGGAGCTGTCGCAGACGAGCGGCTATCTCGGGGTCACCTATCGTCCACCGCTATGGGATCTGGCGATCCGGGTGCGCGCGGCGCAATACCTCTACAACGATCAGGGGGTCGAGGTGGAGCTGGAACGCTCGCTCGGGGATTTCGACCTCGCGTTCTTCGCCCAGCACACCGACGGGATCAACGTGACCGGCGCGCGGATCGGGATTCCGATTCCCCCGCTCACGCGCCCGACCTGGCCGGTCCGCGTGCTGCCTCCCGATCGGATCGCCCTCAACTACCGCGACGCCTCCGCCCCGGTCGGCATCCAGGTGTCCGACGTGGCGTCCCGCGAGGAGTTCCTGGAGCACCATTCGGAACCCAGCCTGGCCGCCAATTACTACCGCTACGGAATCGCGACCGGCGACACCCCGCGCCCCCAGCCCAAGCTTGCAGAGCCGGTCTCCTGGGTCGGGATGACCGGGTTCGTCACCACCCCCTGGGCCGGGGTCCAGCCCGACCAGAACGTCGAGCTGGGGTATGCCAAGGTGCCCAAAGCGGCGGCCTGGGACCACCGGGGCGAGCATTCGAACGAGGTGTACTACGCCAGCATCGGCTTTCTGCCGCGGACCGAACTGGGCCTGCGCTGGACCGTGATGCCGGGCCTCAAGACGTTCGTTGGCGAGGTTCCGGACACCAAGCTGACCGATTCGGACCGGATGGTGAGCGGCCGGATCTCCGTGATCGAACCCGGACCTCTGCGGCCCGGTCTGGCGATCGGAGCCGAGGACGCCATGGGGACCCGGAGGTTCCATGCCGCCTATGCGGTAACCGGTACAGAAATCCCACTTAAGTCATTGCATGGACGCTTGACACTCGGCTATGCTTTTCGGGTCTTCGAGGCGACTCGATACCGAATCGACGGGCTGTTCGGTGCCGGCGAGTTGAGTTGGGATCGATTCGTCACGACGGCGCTCGAACACGACAGCGAGCGTTGGAATGCGGCAGTGGCCCTTCACCCGGGCCTGGGCTTTCACCTCCGTGCCGCACTCTTCGATCTGAGGTACCTCGGCCTCAGTGCTGGTTGGTCCCGAGCGCTGTAACGACGAGATCGAGCCGCCCAGTGACGGGTCGGATCACACACATCGCATGGATGCGTCCACTGGGTGCGCGCGACGGGCTACGCCGCTCGCGACGCGCAGCATGGGGGACGGATATGCATCTCGCCTCACACCGCGTCCTGCGTCGCGCATCGATTTTCGGCGCGCTCGTGGCGCTCCTCGGGCTCGCCGCCCTGTCGCTCACGCAGTGCACGATGGTGAACGACAATGTCACCGGCATGTCGTTCTCGGTGGCGAAGGCGGACAAGTGCCTGAAGGACTGCAAGAAAGATTTCGACCGCGCGAGCCACGATGAGTTCAAGCTGAACCAGCGCAACCGCAAGGCCTGCGGCGGCGAGCCGGTCTGTCTTGCGCTCGAAGCGCAGCGTCACCGCGATGCGCTGATCGTGCTCGAAAAGAACTACGCCGATTGCCGCGGAAACTGCCACCATCAGGGCGGCGGCGGCGGTCAGTAGCTTCTTCAGCTTCCTGCAGTTGCGAAGGGCGGCGCGTTGACCACGCGCCGCCCTTCACTATAGGTTCGCGCATCCCCGGAGCAACCACGCACCGGGCAGGGAGGCCGGATCGATGGCGGAGCTCAACAAGGTCGTCGTGCGGTTCCTCGACGGCAAGGTCCTGAAGGGCACCACCCAGGACTTTTTCCCGAACCGCGCCACCTTCCACCTGCTCCCGACCGAAGGCGGCAACGGCATCGAGGTCCGCGCCAAGCAGCTCAAGGCGGTGTTCTTCGTCAAGGACCTGGCTGGAAACCCGAGCCGCAAGGACGTGATCGGATTCATCGCCGGCCCCGGCGAGACCAGCCAGGGCAAGAAGATCGCCGTCCTGTTCAAGGACCAGGAGCTGATGTGCGGCTACTCGCTCTCCTATCTTCCGGAGCGCGAGGGCTTCTTCATGTTCCCGGCCGACAAGGAGAACAACAACCTGCGCGTCTACATCCTCACCGGGGCCTGCCAGGAAGTGAAGGCCGGGCCGGCCGCCGACGTCCTCGCGCAGAAGGTGCTCACCCAGCGACCGCAGGAATAGCGTCGTTTCGTGGGGTTCTTCAGACCTCGCGCCTTGCGTCGAACGCGCCCGATCGCTTAGCGTTGCCGCCCCGTCCGGCACTCCGCCGGCACGCCGAACCCGTCATTCGAACCTGGGAGACCCATGACCTCGTACAAGCATCGCCTGCGTCGCAAGCGCGCCAAGGCCGGGAAGCGCAAGAAGCGCGAAAAGGATCGCGCCTCGAAGAAGGCGCGTCGCTAGTTTTCGGGGTGGTCGGACCGCGGTCCGACTAGCTCAAGTCGAGGTGGCGGAGATCGATCGGGCCGAACAGTCCGCCGCCCTGCCCGCCAAAGTGCTCGTCGCCCCGGCGCAACTGATCGCCTGGAACGTCGAGGATCGGCAGTGTGACGTCGTCGACCGCCGCCAGCCGCGCGGTGGTCGGTAGCGACGACCGCTCGTTCGCCAGGTAGTCCTCGAACTCGTCGAGGGTCCACGCGAACAGCGCGTCCACCTCCCACACGATCCGCACGTCCTTGCCGCGCAGCAGATCGGGAGGATCGTCGGGCCCCGCCACCTGCAGGGTTCCGACCGCGCAGCAGTCGCATCCGAACCAGAAGTCGAGCGCCCCGCCCAGCTTGAGGTTGGTGGCGACGCGCGCCTCGCTCGGGGCGTCCTTCCACACGTTCGTGAGCAGCTCGCTGAACGCGAACAGATAGCGCAGGAGCGCGAGCGGATCGTCGGTCGCCGCGCCGCGGATCCCGGTGCCCAGCACCCGCAGGTTGCGGATCGCCTCGAGCCGCACCCACGGTGAACGCCGATTCGTGAGGGCCTCGAGGTTCTTGAGCGTGCCCTCGAGCCGCTCCCGCACCACCACCAGCAGGTCGTTGAACGAGCCCTCGTCCTTCTTCTCGAGGAACTCGACCGTGCGGCGCATGGCCTGGTTGAGCGGAAGGTAGGCGGAGCGGAGGGCGGCCCAGTCTTCACTCAGTCGTTGTTTCGCGATGACGTCCCAGTCAGCCATCGGTGCCCTCCTCGCTAAGATGTGCAGGGCGCGCCTCGCGGGACGCGCCTCGTTGCTCAGCAGTATAGCGAACGCTTCCGACCGCCACCAAGGCGCCGCCCCGGGCCCCGACCCGGGCCGGTGCGACGGCTGTGCTATCGTGCCCGCGCCTCCACGCTCCGCGTCACTCGCTTCCCGTTGTCCGCTCCCGAGGGACCCGATGCGCGACCCACGCGGTGCACGCCTTGCCCAGGTGATCGTCCATCACTCGACCCGGCTTCAGCCCGGTGAATCGATGCTGATCGAGGCGTTCGACGTTCCCGATGCGATCCTGCTCGACCTCGTCGAAGCCACCCAGGCGGCCGGCGCCCATCCGATCGTGTCGCTGCGCAGCAATGCGGTGATCCGCGGCCTGCTGCGGGGTGCGCCGCCCGGCCAGTTCCAGGTCCAGTCGAAGATCGAGCGCTTCCAGATGGAGCAGGTGCAGGCCTACGTCGGACTGCGCGGCTCGGACAACGTCTCCGAACTGTCGGACGTCCCTCCCGGGCAGATGGCGATGTACCAGGAGCAGGTGGTGAAGCCGGTTCATCTCGACTACCGCGTCCCGAACACCCGCTGGGTGGTGCTGCGCTGGCCGAACGGCGCGATGGCGCAGCAGGCGAACATGAGCACCGAGGCGTTCGAGTCCTTCTACTTCGACGTGTGCACGATGGACTACTCGCGCATGTCGGATGCGATGGAGCCGCTCAAGCAGCGGATGGAGGCCACCGACCGCGTCGCGATCAAGGGCCCCGGCACCGACCTGCGCTTCCGGATCGCCGGCATCCCGGCGATCAAGTGCGAAGGGCGGCGCAACCTGCCGGACGGCGAGTGCTTCACCGCCCCGGTCCGCGACTCGGTGGAGGGCGTGATCCAGTACAACACCCCGTCGCTCTATCTCGGCACCACCTACGAGAACCTGCGCTTCACGTTCGAGGGCGGACGGATCGTCGAGGCGAGCGGGCGCCCCCAGGACAAGCTCGACGCCCTGCTCGACACCGACGAGGGCGCGCGCCACATCGGCGAGTTCTCGCTCGGCTTCCACCCCCACATCCTGACGCCGATGAAGGACACGCTGTTCGACGAGAAGATCGCCGGCTCGCTCCACTTCACGCCCGGCCAGGCGTACGCGATCGCCGACAACGGCAACCGCTCCGCGATCCACTGGGATCTGGTGCTCATCCAGCGTCCCGAGTACGGAGGCGGCGAGGTGTGGTTCGACGGCGAGTGCATCCGCAGGGACGGGCGGTTCGTGGTGCCCGAGCTGGAAGGGCTCAACCCCGAGCGCCTCGGCGCCTGAACCGCGGATGACCCCCGCGCGCCGATCCTCGACCTACCGGCACAACACCACTCCCTCGGCCGGACTGGTCGCGATCCCGATGGCGATGTTCGCCGCGCTGATCGCCGCCTGGGTGCTGTCGAACAGCGTCGGATTCACCACCGACAGCGAGTCGTATCTCGACGTCGCACGGTCGCTGCGTGAAGGGCGTGGGCTCGTGCAGATGGTGACCGACTTCTGGCGCCCCGCGCTGCCCGATCCGCTCGGCATGTGGCCGCCCCTCTATCCGATGCTGGTCGCGGGCGTCTCACGGCTCGGCTTCTCGCTCGACGCCGCGGCGCGGGCGGTGAGCGCCGTGTCGTTCGTGGTGTTCGCGGTCGCATTCCACGGTCTCGCCGTGCGCGCGGCCGGCGAGCGGCGCGCCCGCATGGTGACGCCGCTCGCGCTGGTCACACCGGGGGTGGCGCTCGCGTCCGGGATGGCGTGGAGCGAGTCGCTGTTCATGGCGCTGGTGACGCTGTCGCTGATGGGACTCGCGACCGTCGAGGTCCATCCAGTCGGGCACCGCCGCGCCCACGACATCTCGCGCATCGCGGTGCTGTCGGGACTCGCCGCCGGGCTCGCCGCCCTCACCCGCTACCTGGGACTGATCGTGATCCCGATCGCGATTGCTTCGTTCGTGATTCGCAGCGCCCACCCGCGCGTCATGATCACGTGGACGATCTCCGCGGTGTTGCTGCCGCTCGCCTGGACGGTCCGCAACCTGATCGTGTTCCACGGCCCGTTCGGGCCCGGGCTGCCCGCTTCGCACCTCGGTCCGCTCGCGGTGATCGGCGATCTGATCGGCGGGCTGCGCTGGTCGCTGATTCCGTGGCCGGTCCAGGAGATCGGGCCGCTCGCCGCGGTGGTGCTGCTGGGATTGTTCGTGCTGGTCGGAATCGCGTTCGCGCGGCGCGGGATCCCGGCCCTGATCGCGGTGACGGTGATCGCCTACCTGGTCGCGCTGCTGGTCGCACGCAGCCAGTGGACGTTCAACCTGCTCGGCGAGCGCTACCTCACTCCGGTGCTGCCGCTCCTGCTGCTCGCGGCCGCCGCCAGTGTGGCCGGAATGGCGGGCCGGGTTCACTACATCGACCGCGTCGCCCTGGTGCTCGCCATCCTGATGGGAGCCGGTTCGGTGGTGACGCTGGCGCGCCGGTTCGCCACGCCCGAGTACCTCGCCGAACGCGCGGCACGACCCGAGTCGATCGATGAACTGCGGACCCTGGTGCCCGGATCGAGCGATCCGGTGCTGTCGGACGTCGGCCACCTGGTGCGGAGCGCCACCGGCCGGGCGGCCGTTCAGGTGCCGTCGGTCGATTTCAGCATGCATCCGCTGGCCGCCGTCGATCTGGCGCGGTGGCGGGCACTCGGGGTGCGCGAGGGAATCTTCCGCCGTCCCGGGGACCCGGCCAGCGCCGACACCACGCCGACCGAGCTGCGGCTCGGGCCGTGGCTCGCCGAGCGCGTCTCCCCCGGCGGCCGCGAGAGCTGGACGATCCTCGCGGCGACCGACCGCTTCATTCGGGTCCGGCTGCCCTAGCGGCTACCGCGTGACGACGACGCGCGTCCATTTCGTCTCGCGTGGAGTGGCGAGCCGCGCCAGATAGACGCCGGGACGCAGACGGCCCCCGAGCTGCGCGGGATCGAACGCCAGCACCGAGGCGCCGCGCGGCAGCTCCCGATCGGCGAGCGTTCCGAGCCGGCGGCCCTGCACGTCGAACACGTCGACCCGCGCGTGCTGCGCGGACTCCAGGTCCACCAGCAGCGCCAGCCCGCCGCCGACCGGCGCACGGGTGAGCGTGCGGAAGGTCGCGCGTCCGAGCGGCGGCAGCGGCTGGACGCGGAGACCGGGATCGATGATCTCGCCGCCCGGATCGTCGCCGCCGCCCCGGCAGAATCCAGGCGGTCCGACGTACAGGATCTTCGCGGCCATCGTCTGGTCGGAGGTCCGGACCCGCAGCCGCGTCACCGAAGTGTCGGTGTCGCCGGGCCCCAGCCAGCGGCGCGCGACCCACGAAACCACGTCCAGTGAGTCGGCGATGTGGACGCTGTCGGGCAGCCCGTACGCGGCGTTGGGAATCGTCTCCTCGCCGCTGGTGCCGGTCAGCTTCGTCAGCTCGAGCTTGAGCCAGCGGCCGATTCCGTTGACCGACCGGATGATCAGCTCGGCGTTGTTGCCCTGGACGACCGAGTCGCGATCCCAGCCGAGGTACGTGACGTGAAACATGTCGGGCTGGATCACCGCGAACGTGCCGTCGGGGCGCCACTGCATCTCGCGCACGTCGACGCGGTCGAAGTTCGCGAACGCAAAGAAGTCGTGCGTGCCTTCGCGCAGGGATTCGGACGCGAACCAGAAGCGCGTGTCGAACCCGACCGAAGACATCACCGTCCCACGCTGGGTCCAGGTCGGCGGCTCACCGATCGGATCGGTTCCGGTCGCCCACGCCAGCGGCTGCGGACCGTTGGTGGTGAAGAACAGGTACCAGAGGCCGCCATGCTCGAGCAGATGGGACGACTCGGCCAGCTCGAATCCCGTGCTCGTCTTGTAGGTCGCCCACAGCGGCTTGAGGTCGGCCCAGGTGGCGAGGTCGCCGGCCGAGCTCGCAACGCCGACCACGTAGCGGTTGATGTCGATGCCGGGCACCGTCGAGAAGTACTGGAGCCACTGGCCGGGATTCGCGGGATCCTTCATGACGAACGGATCGCGCAGATTGCCGCCCATCGAAGTGGTCGAGTCGCAGTAGACCCACGGCGCCTGCTCGCACGAGAACACCGGACCGCCGGAGCGGTTCCAGTTCATCAGGTCGGTTGAGGTCGCGAGCCCGGTGCGCTGGTAGAAGTTGAAGGCCGGCAGCGCGTTCGTCACGCCGGTGTAGAACATGTAGTAGACGCCTTCGGACTCGACGATGTGCGGCGCCCACACGCGGTGGTTGTCCCACTCGCCGGAACGCACCGGGAGCACCGAGTCGAGCCGGGTCCAGGTGTAGAGGTCCTTCGACACCGAATGGCCGAACGAGTTCTCGGTGTTGCCGTTGGGGTCGAGCGTGTTCGTTCGCGTATAGAAGATGTGGTACAAGGCGTCGCGCTTGATGATCGCGAAATCCTTGGCGCGGAACCCCGGCGGCGGCAACATCCAGACCGCGAGCGCGGGCGTCGCGGCGGTGAGGGCGAGCAGGACTGCGGCGGCGGCGAGCACCAGACGCCGCAACCCCGGACGGGTACTGCCCATCGACTGGGGACCGGCTGCAGGCATCGGCGCGAGACTCCGGAGCGAGAGGTACCGCCTGCGCCCGACCCGTCCGGGTGGCAGAGAGGCGCAGCGATTATCGCGGCCGCCCACGCAGGGCGTCAATGGCCGGGCCGCAGACCCACGGAACGTCGGCATGATCCAGCTCCATGACATCCGCTATTCGATCGGCCAGCGCGTCCTGTTCCAGGGCGTGACCTGGGTGATCGCGCCCGGCGATCGCTGTGCGCTGGTCGGCCCCAACGGAACCGGCAAGACCACGCTGCTCAAGCTGATCCTGGGCGAGATCACGCCCGAGGACGGCACCCGGGTGATGTCGCGGGGCACCCGCCTCGGCTACCTCCCGCAGGAGGCGGCCGAGCGGTTCGACGGCACCGTCCTCGACCGGGCGCTGGAGGCGCACCGCCACCTGCTCGACATGCGCACCGAGCTGGACGCCCTGCACGAGCGGCTGTCGGGAATCGACCCCGAGGACCCCCATCTCGAAGCCCTGCTCGAGCGGGCCGGCGAGCTCCAGCATCATCTCGATCACCACGACGAGCACACGCTGGAGCCGGAGGCGCGACGGGTGCTCGGCGGACTCGGCTTCTCGCCCGCCGACCAGAACCGGCCGCTCAGCGAGTTCTCGGGCGGCTGGCGCATGCGCGCCGCGCTCGCGGCGCTGCTGCTCACCGACCCCACCCTCCTGTTCCTCGACGAGCCCACCAACCATCTCGACCTGCCGGCGATGGAGTGGCTCGAGGACTATCTCGAGGACTTCCACGGCGGACTGGTAATCGTGTCGCACGATCGCGTGTTCCTCGACCGCGTCACCAACACGATCGTCGAGCTGGACCGCACCGAGCTGACCGAGTACGCCACCACCTTCACCGGCTATCTCGAGGAGAAGGAGCTGCGCCGCGAGCGCATGGCAGCCGCGAACGCCCAACTCGATTCCAAGATCGCCCAGCTCGAGAAATTCGTCGAGCGGTTCGGCGCCAAGAACACCAAAGCGGCGCAGGCCCAGAGCAAGCGCAAGCAGATCGACCGACTCAAGACCGAGCGGGTCGTGATCCCGCGCAAGGGCCGCCGGCTGCGCTTCGAGTTCCCGCCCCCGCCGCATGCGGGACGCTCGCTGGTCCGGCTCAAGGACATGTCGTTCGGCTACGGCGAGCGCGACGTGCTGTCGCGGGTTTCGGTCGACATCGAGCGCGGCGACAAGGTCGCGATCGTCGGGGCCAACGGCGCCGGCAAGACCACGCTGCTGCGGATCCTGGCAGGTCAGCTCGCGCCGCGCACCGGCGAACGCGAGCCCGGCACCCTGACCAAGGGCGCGTATTTCGCCCAGCACGCCGCCGAGACGCTGGAGCCGGATGCGACCGTGCTCTCCGCGGTCGAGGACATCGCGCCGGCGGCGTGGCGTCCGCGCCTGCGCTCGCTGCTCGGCAACTTCCTGTTCACCGGCGACGACGTGTTCAAGCAGTGCCGGATCCTGTCGGGCGGCGAGCGCCAGCGCGTCGCCCTGTCGCGCCTGCTGATGGAGCCCGCCAACCTGCTGTTGCTCGACGAGCCGACCCATCATCTCGATCTCGCCGGCAAGGAAGTGCTGGAGGATGCGCTTTCGCAGTATCCGGGCGCGGTGGTGGTGGTGACGCACGATCGCTCGCTGATGGCGCGGCTCGCGACCCGCATCCTCGAGGTCGACGGCGGCAAGGTGCGCCTCTACCCCGGCGGCTACGACGACTACGAGTCGACGCGCCTGGCGAAGGTCGCGGCCGCGTCACGGACCACCAGCACCCCGAGCGGAACCAAGGTCGTGGCGGCCAAGACGGAAGCGGCCGCGACCAAGGTCGCGGCGAAGCCCCACACGGCTTCCCGACCCGACGCGAAGAAGGCGGCCGTTGCGGCCGACGACCGGCAGCAGCAGAAGAAGCACCGCAACGAGCAGCAGAAACGTCAGCGCGAGAGCGAGCGGATCGGCAAGGACATCGAGGCGCGCGAGGCGCGTCTCAAGACGCTCGAGGCCGAGCTCGCGGATCCCGAGCTGTACCACGACGCCGCACGCTCGAAGGATCGGGTGACCGAGTACGAGAAGCTGCGCGCCGAGCTCGATTCGCTGTGGTTGCGATTGGGCGAGCTGGAGTAGCGCT
>Ga0210380_10000299_pt1 | contig 23667 bp, 10 predicted proteins | sample PLM4_5_coexredo_FD_155476 | JGI IMG/M metagenome (GOLD analysis project Ga0210380, IMG submission 155476) | Groundwater sediment microbial communities from an aquifer in East River, Colorado, USA - PLM4_5_coex redo | ecosystem: Environmental > Terrestrial > Soil > Riparian zone | place: USA... | reverse complement strand
GGCGGCGAACGGGAGCGCCATCACGTCCTGGAGCTGATCGCGGAATCCGTAGGCCCCACCCGGCTGGTAGTAGCCGGTCCGTCCCCACATGCGGCTCGAGAGCGACTGGTAGAGGAGCCAGCGGTTGACGAGCAGGTCGAGCGAATCGTCCGGCGTCCGCACCTCGACCGCTCCCAGCCGCTCGTCCCAGCGCCGCTCCACCTCGCCGAGGGCGGCGAGCGCCGCCGGGACCGAACCGTGCCGGCGGACCAGGTCGAGCGCCGCATCGCGGTCCGCGCCCTGGCCGAGCAGGACCACCACCTGCCGCGTCTCGCCCGGTGGCAGCACGAGCTCCGAGTGGAGCGCCGCGCACGGGTCGAGCCCGGCGCCGAACGTGCCGCCGAGTCGGCTCCGCTCGAGCGCCGCGGGACTCGCGAGCGTGCGGTTGCGGCCGATGAACTCGATCCGGTCCCCGGTGGCCGAGCGCAGTTCGCTGGCCGCCGCGAACGCACAGCGGTTGTGGAACTCGGCGTTGAACGGATTGCGCGCGAGCACCGCTCTGGCGTGCGGCTCGAACTCGGTGCGCACGTGGAGCCGCTCGTTGGGGCGCGGCGGGCACAGGTGCAGCTCGTGGTACGCGAACAGGCTGAGGCGCCGCGGGCGGGTGCTCTCGTTGGCGACGGTGAGCAGCGCGAAGCGCACCGGATCGCTGGCGTGAACGAACAACGCCAGCTCGTGCCGGATCCCGCGCGCGCGGTGGACGTAGCGCGTCACACCGGCCGCGTGCCGCACCAGCCAGCGCGGATTGCGCGCCCGCCGCCGCACCGGCCCCGGGGTGGCGCCCCACACCTGCCCGGTTTCGTCGTCGCGCAGGTAGAGCGCCTCGCCGGTCGACTCGGTGACCGGGTCGTTGGCGAACGGGGTCAGGCGGTTCTCGCGGCTGTTCTCCGACCACGTGTAGGTCGGTCCGGCCGCGGTCACCACCGAGCCGAATTGTTCGTTGGCGAGCACGTTCGCCCACGGCACCGGCGTCTCGTCGGCGCCCTCCAGCACGATCACGTACTCGCGCCCGTCGCGGCTGAACCCGCCACGCCCGTTCCAGTGGCTGAGCGGGCCCGGATCGAGGGGAGGCGGCGCCTCCGCTGGGTCGGCAGGCCGGTCGCCGTTGCCTCCGGTCGGCGGGTCGGCCAGCACGAGCGCCGGCGGCCACACCGAGGTCGGGTAGGCGCGGTTGAGATGATCGTCGATCGAGCCCTCGGAGCCCTTGAGCACCGCGCGCGCGACCGCCTCGAGCAGTATGGACTGGGCCTCGGTGAGACTGTCGCGACGCAGCAGGAAAGCGCCGCCCGGGCGGTTCTTCCAGATCGCCCACGGTCCCGACTGGAGCAGCGAGTCCAGCTGGTCGTGCATCTCGTTCTGATATCCGGCCGGATGCTCGTTGATGATCACCACGTCGGTGTGGAGGCCCTTGAGCCGCCAGTACTCCTGGGCCCGCAGGACCTGGCGCACCATCTCCTGATCGCCGGAATCGTGAACCCGCACCAGCAGGATCGGCAGATCGCCCGAGACGCCGTGACCCCACAACGCCGTCTGGCCGAGCTCGTTCTTCGCCATGGTCGCGCGATCCGCGCCCAGCGAGCGGTCGAACGAGAGCACCCGGGACGCGAGCCGCTCGAACAGCTGCGCCTCGCCGTGCGGGATGCCGAGGTGGCGGATCGAGATCGCGAGCTGCGTGCCGGCGAGGGCGAACGTGCGCGAGGCGGAGGTCGGATCCTCGTATTTCTTGCACAGCGCGATCGCCGCTTCGCGATCGGGAGCGACCCCGGTCGTGAACACCAGTCGCGCGAACCCGCCGGGCGCGATCCGGATGCGCTGCCGCAGGCTCATCACCGGGTCGAGCACCGCCCCGGTGGTGCCCGACAGCGGCCGGCCGTCGAGCGCGACCGGATCCTCGGGGCCGCGGCCGCGTCCGATGAAGCGGGCGCGATCGGTCTCCCACTCCATCGCGCTCTGGGCCAGCCCCTCGAAACTGAGCACGTGGAACGCGCAGGTCCGGGCACTCTCGGCCGCCTGCGGCCGGCGCGCACAAAGCAAGGAGTTCGTGTCGGGCCGCGCTTCGGTCTCGAGGAACAGCTTGCCGAAGGTCGGATGCGCGAGGTCCTCGCCGGGCGGCGCCAGCACCACCTCGACGTACGACGTGACTTCGATCTCGCGGATCATCGAACTGCGGTTCGTGAGCGAGAGCCGCCGCACTTCGACGTCGTCCTCCGGCGAGACCGCGATCTCGAGCCGCGAGTCGATGTCGTGGTTGCGCTGCTGGATCACCGCCCGATCGGGCAGGAAGGTGGTGCGGTACTCGTCGGGCGTGCTGCGCGTGGGCTGGTAGGTGGCCGACCACACCGCTCCGCTCCGCACGTCGCGCAGGTACAGGTACTGCCCGCCCGGATCGCTCACGCCGTCCTCGCGCCGGCGGGTGACCGCCAGGTCGCGGCAGCTGCTGTAGCCGCCGCCCGCGTTGGTGATCATCGTGACGTAGCGGCCATTGGCGAGGAACGCGGCGTGGGGATAGAACGTGTCGTAGGCGCGGAAGCGCCGGGGGCTGACCGGCAGCACGATCGGCGCCACGCGCGTGACCTCGACCGGTCGCGGGCGGGCGGCGGGCACGAACCGCGGCACCCGCTCCTGGAGCAGCAGTTCGGTGGCCTGCACGCGCGGGTCGGCATGGAAGCGGCGCACCATGCAGTCGCCCTCCAGCACGTTGGTCAGCGCCACCAGGCCCATCCCCTGGTGGTGCGAGAACCAGGCCTGGACCCGTGCTCCCTTGTTCCAGGTCGCCGCGGCGCCCTCGGGCACGCTCTCGTAGATCTCGCGCGGCGTGTAGTCGATCGACTCGCAGAAGCCGAACCGACCCTCGGCGCCCTCCTTCGCGAGCCGCTTGAGATTCGCGGCCGCTTCGGCGGGCTCGAGCATCGCAGCGAGCATCGTCGCGTACGGCGCGACCACCAGGTCCTCCTGGAGTCCGCGCTTGAGACCCAGGTCGGGAACGCCGAACGCCTTGTACTGATAGGTCCCGTGACGATCGACCAGATGGAAGGCCGACTCCGAGATTCCCCACGGGACGCCCTGGGCGCGCCCGTATTCGATCTGGGCCCGCACCGCCGCCAGGCACGAACGGTGGAGCAGCGTGTCGGGATAGCTGCGCATGACCAGCAGCGGCATCAGGTACTCGAACATCGAGCCGCTCCACGACGCGAGCGTCGGGACGCCGTGCACGCCGAGCAGCGCGCGCCCGAGCTGGAACCAGTGCTCCTGGGGCACTTCGCCCCGCGCGATCGCGAGGAACGACGCAAGCCGTGCCTCCGACGCGAGCAGGTCGTAGTAGGAGGTGTCGAGCCGCTCCGGGCCCTCGAGGTCGGCGAGTCGGAAGCCGATCGAGAAGATGCGACGGTCGCGGTCGTACAGGAACCCGAACTCCATCGCGTTGGCCATCGTCTCGGCGCGCGCGGCGAGCGCCCTGCGCCGCGGCTCGAGCGCCGGGTCCAGGCGGTTCTGCGGCGCCGCCAGCAACCGGACCACCGTGTCGCCCCAGCTGCGTACCGCCGTTGCTGCGGGGCCGCTGGTAGCGTCGAGATCGAGGGCGGCCAGCGCATCGATCACCCTCTGCGCCACTTCACCTTCATGGGTCGTCACCCGCCGGTTGGCTCCCCAGCGAGCCATGGCCTCCACCTCGGCGAGTGGTGACGCCATGCGTTCGGTCACGCTGCGGTCGCGTCGCTCGCGTGCGAACGTCGCCACCGCTTCGCGCAGGAGCACCGTGGAGTCCACGATCGCCGCGGTGCGCGCCGGGCTCGCGAGCCCGCGCGGGTGCATGTTCCGGAGTCCCTCCGAGAGCACGAGCAGGCTGCCGGCCAGGTTCGCGCTGTCGACGGTCGAGACGTAACGCGGGCGCAGCGGCTGGAGCGTGAGCGTGTCGTACCAGTTGAGCAGGTGACCCCGGTGCCGCTCGAGGCCCTCGATGGTGGTGAGGGTGCGCTCGACGCGATCCACCAGCGTGGCGGTGTCGATGAACCCGAGGTCATGGGCCGACAGCGAGGCGAGCAGGCTCATGCCGATGTTGGTGGGCGAGGTGCGGTGCGCCACCACCCGGCCCTCCGATTCCTGCACGTTGTCCGGCGGCAGCCAGTGGTCCTCGGCGGTGACGAACGTCTCGAAGAACTGCCAGGTGCTCCGTGCGACCCGCCGCAGGTGGGCGCGATCCCGGTCATCCAGCTCCACGGCACGCGGGCGCTCGGCGCGGCTCAACCAGAAGGCGATCGCAGGCGAGACGATCCACAACAGCAACGGGGACGCGGCGGCGGGCAGCGCGGCGGGCCGTATGGCCAGCGTCAGCATCAGCAGGCCCCAGGCCATCGCGGGACTCGCCCACATGCCGTCGGCGAACGCGCGCAGGCCGCGCCTGCGGGTGAGGCCCGCGGCGCGCGCGGCACCCGCCGCCGCCGTCTCCCACTCGAGCAGCCGCCGCTGGGTGATGAAGATCCGCACCAGCGTGACCGCGATCGCCTGCATCATCTGCCAGGAGTGCCAGGCGAGGAACGTCAGCTCGAACAGCGACTGGGCGCCGGCGGTCGCCAGTTCCTCGCCGACGTCGCGCAGGAACACCCCGCTCGGCTGCTGCGGGCGCGGACCGCGGAGGGCGCGCAGGAACTGCGGGTAGAGCGGGAACGCCATGACGCCGATCGCACCCAGCGTCCATGCCCACGGCGAACCGGGCAGCCCCAGCCACCCGCCGGCCAGCAGCGCCAGCAGGCCCGGCGCCACCAGACTGCGGCGCAGGTTGTCGATGATCTTCCAGCGCGAGACGACCGGCAGCCGGTTGGGCTCGAGCCCGTCGCGACCCGGCACGAACGCGAACAGCCACAGCAGCGTCTGCCAGTCGCCGCGCACCCAGCGCTGCTGCCGGCTGGCGTGGGCCAGCACGTTGGACGGGAAGTCGTCCACCACCTCGAGGTCGGACACCAGCGCGGTGCGCGCGTAGAGTCCTTCGAGCAGGTCGTGGGAGAGCAGCGTGTTCTCCGGCACGCGCCCCTCGAGCGAGGTCATGAACGCGTCGACGTCGTAAAGACCCTTGCCGGTGAAGCTGCCTTCGTTGAACAGGTCCTGGTAGGCGTCCGAGACCGCGGTGGTGTAGGGGTCGACGCCGGTGTGGCCGGCGTAGACGCGCGCGAACAGCGAGTCCGCCGCGCTCGACATGGTGACGCTCACGCGCGGCTGCAGGATCCCGTAACCGCGCGTCACGCGGCCGGCCTTCGCGTCGTAGATCGGGCGGTTGAGCGGGTGGCGGATGATCCCGACCAGCCGCCGCGCGGTGTCGCGCGGCAGGCGCGTGTCGGCGTCGAGCGTGATCACATAGCGGACGCCCGGCAGGAGTGACGGATCGCCGACCACCACCTTGAGCGAGGTGCCGGTGTCCCCGCGCAGCAGGCGGTTGAACTCCTCGATCTTGCCGCGTTTGCGCTCCCATCCCATCCACACACCTTCGCGCGCGTTCCATTGCCGCGGCCGGTGAATGAGGAAGAATCGATCCGGACCGCCCGGCGAATGGCGTTCGTTGAGCTGGCGCACCGCCTCGACCGCCACCCCGAGGATGCGTTTCTCCGCCGGCCGGTCCTCGACCGTGGCGTCCGGGAAGTCGGTCAGGAGCGCGAAGTGCACGTGCGGATCGGCGTTGCCGAGCGCCTGGACCTCCAGGTGTTCGACCAGTGCGCGCGCGCCCTGCCGGCTGATCAGGAAGGTGGGAATGATCACCATCGTGCGCGCGTCGGCGGGAACCCCGTGTGCCGGGTCGATGCGGGGCAGCAGGCGCGGGCGCGCGACGCGATGGACGACCCGCTGCATGAGCAGCACGGCGAACTGGCTGGCGGGCAGCATCGTGATCAGTCCGGCGATCACCAGCGCGAACCCGGTGGCGCCGTGTGCGCCCGCGTAGCGCACCGCCAACGCCATCAGCAGCCCGGTGACCCCCGCGACCGACCCGAGGTAGAAGGCGGTGGCGTGGGCGAAGATCTGGCGCCGGACCGCCTGTTTAAAGGTCGGGACGTACGAGACATCGGCCTCGAATCCCGGGCGGCCCGCACCGATCAGGTGCCAGCCGACGTGGTTGCTGGTGTCGCCCGGACACTGGATCGCCGCCTGGCGGGCGCTCTCGATCGCCCGCAGGGCGACTTTCACCTGCGCCTCGCCGGACGGCTCCGCCAGCTGCTCGACCGCCTGGCGATAGCGGTCGCGGCTGGCGAAGTCCATCTGCGCGTAGATCCCCGCCGGATCGCGCCGCAGCACCTGCTCCATCAGGCTCACGCGCTCGATCGTCACGTTCCAGTCGACGGTCGAGACGAACCGGAGGGCGGTGATCGAGTTGCCGGTCGAGGCGTGGCCGGTGGTCATGCGCTGATGCTCGGCACGGATCGCGTCGTCGATGCTGCGTTCACTTGCGGCGAGTCGCGCCTCGAGGGCCTCGCGCAGTTCGGAGACCCGGGGTCCGAGGGCGCGCATGCGCTCCAGCAGGTGGGCGACGAACGAATCGGACAGACGCTCGGGCAGCGCCGGCAGTGCATGGTCCTGGGCGAGCGACTCGAAGCGCGCCCAGTATGCATCGGCGAGCGATTCGCCCTCGCGGCTGTCGAGGATCTCGTCGGCGAGGCGCCGGAGGTTCTCGACCAGGCCGAACTTGAGCATGCTCGGCCACGCCCACAGCTCACCCAGGGTGAGCGGCGTGACCGTCTGGAACGCGTTGAGGAAGTGGATCAGGCGCCGCTGGTCGAAGCGCGCATCGCTGTGGCGGATGAACTCGATCGCCATCGCGTGGATGCGCGCCATGCCACGGTACTCGCGCACCGCGAGCTTGGGCAGCTCCAGGTAGAAGTGCTGGGGGAGGCTCTTGCGGACGTCGCGGATCTCGCCTTCGACCAGGTGGAAGTTGTCGAGCAGCCATTCGGCGGCCGGCGCGACCGACTTCCCTCCGCGCACGTCCTGCGCGAGGGCCTGGTAGGCGTGGCGCAGCAGCCGCGCGTTCTCGCGCATCCGTGCGAGCAGCCGGCGCGGTTGGCTGCGCGGGTTGCGGGCGAGCGTGAAGCTCGCGGCAAGATCACGGGCCCGTTCCTCGAGGTGCTCGGCACTGAGCATCTCGCCCCGGAGCGGGCCGGGGCCCTCGGGGCCGACCGGCGAGCCCCTCCAGCGGTCCAGTAACGACGCAAGTCCCATGCGGACAGCCCCATGACCGGGGGACGAACCGGGTCCGAGTGATGCAGCCTGGCTGACAGGGGAGCCCGTAAGGTAACAGATGCCGGCTCGTAACGCGTTGCGCGGGAGACCCATCCATGTGAAGGGGAAGTGAAGTTCGAGTGGCGAAGTCGCGCGAACGGCGATGCGTGTCCGGCGCTATGCGACGCTGACGCGGCGTCGCGGCTGCGCGGGGATCCGCGCATCGGGCGTGAGCACGCCCTGCAGATTGAGCGGATCGGTCGCCGCGACCTCGATGCGCGGACGCACATCGGTGGCGGAGTCGGCCGGCGCGGTCGTTTTCAGCCGGAGATTCTCGATGGTATCGAGTGCGTGGACGCGCGGGCTGCCGCCCATCCGCCGCAGCCGGCGCATCAACTCGATCGCCTCCGGCAACGCATACTGCTCGCCGGCGAAGCGCTGGACGAACCGTCCGCCGCGCACGTCGCCACGCAGCTCCTGGTGCCGATACACCCGCACCAGATCGCGCCACGGAACCGGGATCCGCTCACGCTCGAGCAGCCGGCGGAACACCACGCCGTAGCGGACCAGCAGCTGGCGGGCAATGAACGTGACCTGGTCTTCGTTCGCCGCGGCGTTGCCGGCGCCGTCGATCGTCACCACGTCGTCGCGGAACCGCGACCAGCGGCCGGCCGGCATGAGCGGCGCGTGCCGCACGACACCGCGCCGCTTGCTGGGCGGGGTGATCAGGCGCCGCAGGCCTCCGAACGAGTCGCAGGTCACGAGTCCGTGTCCGATCAGCTGGGTCAGACCCATCTCGAAGTGGGAGGGCAGCAGCTGGGTGGTGCGCTCCAGCTCCTGGGCGAACGAGGCGCCCCGCCGGTCGAGCGCATCGAGGATCGTGCGCGCGTAGGTCGAGAGCGGGCCGTGGTTCCCGGGTGCCGCGCCGGTGAGCGTGATGCCCGACGACGCCGGCGCCCGCAGTGCCGACAGGCTCATCCACATCTCGAGATCCTCGCGCGGCAGCAGGCACACTGGCGTGCTGCGGATCGGCGAATCGCCGGCGCCCCACACGCGTCCCCACACCACTTCGCCGGTCAGCGTCAGCTGGTCGAGCCATTCGGGATGCAGATCGCGCACCCGCGCGCGCAGGATCGCGGGTTCCCACTCGGCGGCCGGGATCTCGAAGCCGGCGAGCTTGCGCACCACTTCGTGCACGCCGCGCGGGCCCTCGAGACGGAACGCCGGGTCGGCGTGCTGCCAGCACGCGAGGAACCGCCAGAACTCCTGCGCGGTGACCGGCTCGATCTCGCGCCGCAGCCGCTCGAGGGTCGAGCGGTGGATGCGCGCGAGCAGCCGGCGATCGCACCACGCCGTGCGCCCACCGATCCGGCAGCGCAGGATCACGCCCTGGGCCTCGAGCTGGAGCAGTGCCTCGTGCGCCGAATCGGGGACCACCGGGAGGTCGGCCGTGTCGTCGGAGGACGCCGCCTCGGACGCGAGCACCACCGGCCCCAGCGCCTCGAGCCGGCCGCGCATCGTGATCGCCGGATCGCGCGATGCCTCGACTGCGCGCCACAGCCCGCATCCTTCGGCGTCGGGCTCGCGCGTCACGCGACGGGCAGCGCGCAGTTCGTCGAGCCACTCCATCCATTCCGAGCGCTGCGCTTCGTCCTCCGTCACGTACCCCATCCACAGCAGCGACTCGTGGACCTCCTCGGCACTCTCGGGGGTTGGCCACGCCTGGTCGCGGACCATCGCGACCGCCTCGGGATCGAGCGCGCCGAGCGTGTCGGCGGTCTTCGGATCGAGCGAGCGGCGCGACATCACCGCCTGGGTGCGGCGCTCCTCGAGCGGGGCGTCGTCGAGGAACGCGTACGGCATCGCGTTCAGGATTCCGCGCGCAAACGCGGACGGCTCGGCGGTGTCGACTGCAATTTTTTCGATACGACCATCCCTCAGGCCGCGCAGCACTTCCAGAAACCCTTCGACGTCCATTGCTTCGTTCAGGCAGTCCTCGATCGTCTGCCGCACCATCGGGTGCTCCCACGGCACCGGCATCTCGCCGGGTGGCAGCGTCTCGGGGCACGCGAGCACCTGCGGGAACGCGCGCACCAGCAGATCCTCGGCGCGCATCCGGAGCAGTGGGGTCGGCACGCGTTGGCCGCCATTGCGGGTGCGCGACAGGAGCAGCGCGCGGGTCACGTTCCAGCGCCAGCGGGTGCCGAACATCGGCGCGGCGAGCAGCGCCTGCACGAGAATCTCCCGTGCGTGGTCGGGATGCAGGTAGTCGAACACCTCGGCGAGCGGGAAGCTGTGCTGCAACCCGAGCGAGATGACGATCGCTTCCTCGTTGGCCGCCGCCTGCAGCTCGAACCCGAACCCGACGCAGAAGCGTTTGCGCAGCGCCAGTCCCCACGCGCGATTGATGCGTCCGCCGAACGGCGCGTGCACCACCAGCTGCATGCCGCCCGATTCGTCGAAGAAGCGCTCGAGCACCACCCGGGTCGGGGTCGGGATCGCGCCGAGCGTGCGTTCGCCTTCCTGGATGAAATCGGAGAGCTGAGTGGCGGCGGCCGGCGACAGGCCGACCGTGCCGGTCAGCCACTCCGGGTCGCGGCCATGCTCGCGGACGCTGGCGATCGATTCGGACAGCTCGCGGGTGCGCGCGGGCGCCTCGCCGAACCAGAACGGCACGCTGGGCGGCGCCCCGTGCGCGTCGGCGACCCGCACGATGCCGGGCTCGACCCGCAGGATCTGCCACGACGCGTTGCCGAGCTGGAAGATGTCGCCGCCGTTCGACTCGATCGCGAAGTCCTCGTCGAGCGAGCCGACCTGGATCCCTTCGGGCTCGAGCAGCACCTGGTACTGGCCGGTGTCGGGGATCGCGCCGCCGGCCGTGAGCGCGGTGATGCGCGCGCGTTTGGTCGCCCGCAGCCGCCCGTTGACGCCGTCGCGATGGAGCAGCGCGGAGCGTCCGTCGATATGGAGCGCCACCAATGAATCGAAATCGTCGCGTGAAAGGTTTCGATAGGGCCAGGCACGACGGAAGACCGAAAACAGACGCTCTTCGTCCCAGGTCTCGGGTACGCACGCCGACACGATCTGCTGGGCGAGGATGTCGAGCGGCTGGCCGGGCTGCGGGGTGCGGTCGAGCGTGCCGTGATGGATCGCGTCGAGCAGCGCCGTGCACGCGACCAGGTCGTCCTCGGTGAGCGGGAACAGGCGGCCCTTCGGCGTGCGTCCGAGGGCATGGCCGCTGCGGCCGACCCGCTGGAGCAGGGTCGCGATCGCGGCGGTGCTGCCGGCCTGGATCACCAGATCGACGTCGCCGATGTCGATTCCCAGCTCGAGGCTGCTGGTCGCGACCAGCGCGCGCAGCGTTCCGGCCTTGAGCCGCTCCTCGGCGTCGAGACGACGCTCGCGCGAGAGGCTGCCGTGGTGGCTGGTCACCTGTTCCTTGCCCATCACGTCGGTGAGACGCGCGGCGATCCGTTCCGCCAGCTTGCGCGTGTTCACGAACACCAGCGTGGTGCGGTGCTCCTGCACGAGCGCGGCCATGCGCGCGACGATCTGTGCCCACGTCTCGTGCGAACACACCGTCTCGAGTGGACTGTCGGGCATCTCGATCGCCAGATCGAGATCGCGCCGGTGACCGATGTCGACCAGCTCGCACGTGCGTCCGGCGCCCACCAGAAGGTTGCCGATGTCGGCAACCGGCTTCTGCGTCGCCGACAGCCCGATGCGCTGAAGCGGTCCGGTCGCGCCGCCGGCGCTGCGGTCGTCGTCGACCAGCGCCTCGAGCCGCTCGACCGCGAGCGCCAGGTGCGAGCCGCGTTTGCTGCCGGCCATCGCGTGGATCTCGTCGACGATCAGCGTACGGACTGTTTTCAGCATGTTCCGCCCGCTGTCGCTGGTGAGCAGGATCGCAAGCGACTCGGGGGTGGTGACCAGGATGTGCGGGGGACGGCGCCGCATCGCGGTGCGGTCGGAGGTCGATGTGTCGCCGCTCCGCACCAGCACGCGCACTTCCGGGAACGTCGGGTCCATCGCGCGCAACGCATCGAGGGGGCCGCGCAGGTTCTTCTGCACGTCGTTGCCGAGCGCACGCAGCGGCGAGACGTAGAGCACGTGCGTCTGGTCGGCGAGGGACTCGCCCTGACGCAGGAGTCGGTCGATCGCCCACAGGAACGCGGCGAGGGTCTTGCCGGTGCCGGTCGGCGCCGCGATCAGCGTGTTGTGTCCGGAGCGGATGCGCGGCCAGCCCTCGACCTGCGGGGGCGACGGCGTACCGATGCGCTCCTGGAACCAGCGCGCGACGGTCGGATGGAATTGGGTGAGAGGCATTCGAAGGCTCGTCGGGTGGGAGCGCGGGTGTGCGCGGCTCAACGGAAGGCTAGACTAGCGACCGTTCCAGTTCCAGTGAGGCTCTTGTCACGGGAGTTCGCATGTCCGACACCCTCTCCGCCGACGATCCCGCCGTCCGCCTGTTCCTGCGTCACGCGCTTGCGACTCTCGCGTACCGGGCCGGCAAGGCGGTGCGCGGCACGCCCGCCGAATACGGTGATTACCGCGTGACGCCCGAGTCGAAATCGCCGCGCGACATTCTCGCGCACATGGGCGATCTGATGGACTGGCTGCTGCGGCAGCTGCAAGGCGAAGGACGGTGGACGACCGCGACGCCGTTGCCGTGGGATGCGGAGATCGCTCGCTTCTTCGAGGCGTTGGCGGCACTCGACGCGTATCTCGCATCTGGCGCGCCGATCGGGTACGAGCCCGCGCGTTTCTTCCAGGGCGGGCTCGCCGATGCACTCACCCATACCGGCCAGCTCGCGATGCTGCGGCGGCTGTCGGGACACAAGATGAAAGGCGAGAGCTACAACCGCGCCGACATCGTCGTGGGCCGCGTCGGGATCGAGCAGACTCCGCCGAATTCCCAGTACGAGTTTGACTGAAAACACAACCACCCGGCCGCGCAAAGGCGACCGGGTGGCGCACAACTGCGGATCGGCTGGTCTTACTGACCCATTCCGAAGTTCACGTTCAGGCCGACCGTGAACATGTTGGTCTTGGTGTCTTCGGTGTTGATGATGTGGTACGCACCACCCAGGCCCCAGCTCATGTTGCCCTGGGTCGCGAAGTTCATTCCGCCGCCGAAGTTGAAGCCAAAGTTGCTGTCCGAGGTGTCGGCGTCGCCCGACGGGCTCTCGAGCGTCGCACCGACGTTGTACACGCCAGCGCCGAACTTCACGTACGGGGTCGCGCTGCCGCTGGTCGGGAAGCGCATGACGGCAAAGCCGGTTCCCTGGATCGCGTTGAACGACATCGATTCGCCAGGACCCAGCAGGGCTTCCACGTCATCCGAGACGCCCCACGAGTGGTAGCCGAGATCGGCACCGAAGCCCCACTTCTCGTTCACCTGATTCGTGGCGTTCACGCCGACGTTCCAGCCGGTCGACGCGACGTCGCCGAAGTCGCCGGTCGGCATCCCGGCACCGCCGTTGAGACCGAGCGACCACGAACCCGCATGCGCCGCACCCGCGCCGAACGCGAGCAGGCTGACCGCCAGAATTGCAGACTTGAGCTTCATTGCCTGAATCCTCCATGTCCATCCAGCGCCCCGGGCACCTCCCTGGGGGCACGCCATCAGTTATCGGGGGTCAGGAGGGGCGGCTTGAGGGGTGCCTGGGGGCGGAGTCGGGCGATCTGGTCTAAGTGCTTGCCCGGCCGCGGACAGCGGGGGCGGCCCAAAGTTCAGGAATCGCGGCTCAGGGCCCCGCGGGCGGCCGCCAGCTCGGCGGCGAACAGAAGGATGTTGGCGGACACGTAGGTCCACAACATGAACAGCATCAGGCTGCCGAGAGATCCATAGAGAGCCTCGTGACGGCTGAACGTGGTCACGTACCACGCGAATCCGTGCTTGGCGATCTCGAACATCAGGGTTCCGGCGATTGCGGCGCGCCACACGTGCGCGATCCGATGCGCGTCGACATTGGGAACGGTTCGGAACAACAGCAGGAACGACGAGCACGTGAACACCGCCGGGATCGCGAGCTGCGCGGCGTTCCACAGGAACGGCAGCGAGAACTCCGACTGGGTATCGGCCATCGAGTGCAGCGTGTGGAGCACGGTGGTGCCGGCGAGTGACAGGAAGATGAGTCCCCACAGCGCGAGCGCGACCAGCAGATCGATGAGGCGCGGCCGCACCAGACCTTTACGGCCCGGAACGCCCCACACGCGATTCAGCGCCCACCGGATCGCGGCGAGCATGCCGAACGACGCCCACGCGAGACCGGCCAGCCCCGCGAACGTGAGACCGCCGCTTGCTCCCTGGAGCGCGCGCAGTGCATCGCCGACCAGCATCCGATTCTGACGCGTGCTGAATGGCAGCAGATCGAGCACCTGGTCGGTGACGTTCTGGCGCACGCCCTCGTTCTGGAGCAGCAGACCGAAGCTGGCGACGATCAGGGCGAGCGCTGGAATCCCCGAGAACAGTCCGTAGAAGGCGATGGTCGCGGCCAGCTGCGGACAATCGTGCGAGAAGAATTTCTTCGCCGCCTGCCGGAGGACCGTGCGGCGGCGGACGTGTTCCCGGGGAGCGGGCGTTGCGTCCTGTGCGTGCGTCATCTCATCCGTCCAGTTCATGCCCAAGGAATGTGACGCAGGGGTCATTTCTTCACGGAAAGGACAGTGCCGCCTTGGCGGCCTGCTCGCGAGAGTGCACGATCCGGCCGGAGAAGGCACGGCTCCCTCGGCCGGGCGCAACGGAGGAGCTCGGCATGGCAGCGCGCGGAGCGGTCGCCGGGAAGGTCGCCCCCCGACGAACGAACCGGCGCTCGCGCACACACAACCCGGTCGCACCCCCCCTGATGCTCCCGTTTGCCTTTCTTCTTCTGCTCGTGCTCCTGCTGCTCGGGCTCGCGACCCCACGCGCACGCGCCGCCACTCCGGCAACTCCCGAACCGCCGGCTGATTCGCTCGCCACCGTCAGCAAGGACGTCGTGTCCTCGCGTCCCGCGGCCGTTCCCGACACGTCCGCTCCGGCGCGCGCCGACACCGCGGTGCACGCCCCGAGTCCGGTGACGGTCGAGCTCGAGGGGATCGCGGACGAGGACGTGCTGAAGAACGTGCGCGGCTACCTGACCATCGTCCAGGAGGCGAAGAAGTCGCTCACCGAGGGCGACGTGCGCTCGCTCCACGGCCGCGCCGAGGGACAGATCCGCGCCGGCGCCGAGCCGTTCGGCTACTACCGCGTGACCGTGCACGCGTCGCTCGTTTGGCAGCAGGACCACTGGCTCGCGCGCTACCTGGTGGATCTCGGCCCGCCGATCCGCATCGATTCGCTCGATGTCCGGCTGAGCGGGGAAGGGGCGCAGGATCCGGCGTTCGTGCAAGCGCTCGCTGAGCTGCCGTTGCACGCGGGCGATCCGCTCGTCCATCTGCAATACGAGCGCAGCAAGGCGGCGCTGACCAAGGCCGCACTCGAGCACGGCTATCTCGACGCGCACTACGAGGAGCGCCGGATCCTGGTCGACCTCGAGTCGTACCAGGCGAAGGTGGTGCTCCACTACGAGACCGGCATCTGGTACGCATTCGGTCCGGTGCAGTTCCAGCAGGACGCGGTCGATCCGCGGATTCTCCAGGGCTACGCGTCGGAACTGGAGCGCGGCAAGCGGGTCGACTTCAATCAGCTGCTCGAGCTCGAGACCCGTCTGTCCGCGAGCAACTACTGGAGCCGGGTCGAGGTGCGACCACGCATCGATCTCGCGCAGGGCCGCGAGGCGCCGATCGTCGTCGACCTGGTGCCGGCGCGGCGCACGCGTTACGTGCTGGGCGCGGGATACGGAACCGACAACGGACCGTTCGTCCAGGCCTCGCTCGAGTTCCGGCGCCTCAACCGCCGCGGACATCGCGCGTCGCTGCAAGGCATGTTCTCGCAGGTCGAGAAGAGCGGCAGCGCCCAGTACAACTTCCCGTGGCCGTATCCGCGGACCGACGTGTTCACCCTCCTGACCGGCTACGGATTGACCCGGACGGTGACCAGCGAGGAGCGCGGCGGGTTGGTGGGCGTGTCGCTCGCACGCGCGATCCGGGATCGTCGCGAGACCTACTCGCTCATCTACCAGCAGAAGCGGTTCGTGGTCGGCATCGACACCGGCGAGCCGAAGCTGCTGATCCCGAAGGCCAATCTGACGATCGTTCACAAGAACCATCCGGTCGATCCGACCGAGGCCCGCCGGGTGGTGTTCGAGGTCGAGACCGCCCAGAAGGCGCTCGCATCGGACGAGGCCTATGTCCGCACCGAAGCCCAGGGGACCTGGATCCATTCGATGAGCCCGCGCAATCTGGTCATCCTGCACACCGAAGTCGGCAAGCTGTGGACCGACGCATTCCACCGGATGCCCGCCTCGACGCGATTCTTCTCGGGCGGTGCACTGAGCGTGCGCGGCTTCCCCTACCAGAGCCTCGGCGCCCGCGATTCGCTCGGCAACGTGATCGGCGGCGAGGTCACGGTGCTCGGCTCGCTCGAATACGAGTACCGGTTCATGCCGCGCTGGGGCGGCGCGGTGTTCTACGACATCGGCAACGCAATGCGCAGCTTCTCCGATCCACTCGAGCAGAGTGTCGGAATCGGCGCACGCTGGACGTCGCCGTTCGGACGCGTGCGCGTCGATTTCGGCTTCCCGCTCACCACCGATCGCGGACAGGTCGAGTTCCACCTCGCGGTGGGGTCACGGATATGAGACGCCGCACTCGCGCGATGATCGCCACCGCCGCCCTGGTGGTGCTCGGCGGCGCGCTCGCCGGCTTCTCGTTCTGGGCATTCGGCACCCAGGGGGGTGCGCGCTGGACGTTCGAGCGGCTCGGGACGTTCCTGCCCGGCGAGCTCGACGCCGATTCGCTGGTCGGCCCGATCCGTGGACCGTTCGTGGTGGTGAACTTCCGCTACATGTCGCCCACGGTCGAAATCAATGCGCGGCGCATGCAGATCGACTGGCGGCTCCACCGCGTGCTCGCGAATCACCTCGACGTGAGCAGCCTGGTGGCCGACCACGTACGCATCCAGTTCTTCCGCGACCCAAGCCAGATCCCCGACACCACCGGTGGACTGCCGGACTACGATCTTCCGCTCCGGATCACGATCTCCCGCGGCCACCTGCGCGATGTGCACCTGACGCTGGTCGGCGCCGACACCGCGATCGTGTTCGATCGTGCCGAGCTCACCTCGGTCGGATTCCAGGACAGCCTGTCGATCGGGCGGGCGGTGGTGAAGTCGCGCGATCTCGAGGGCACGATCGTGGGCGGGACCCGCACCACCGGGCGTTACATCGGACGCTTCGACACCGACTGGACGTGGCGCGCGCCCGGCGGCGCCCGCGTGTCGGGACAGGGACGCATCTACGGCAATCTCGATTCACTCCGGATCGTGCAGGAAGTGGAGGGGCCCGGGCACGGGCAGCTCGACGTCACGATCTTCCGCCCGTTGTACGACTCGCGGATCCGCGGGAATGTCCTGTTCACCGGCGTGCGACCGCAGGCGCTGAACCGGAGCTGGCCCGCGGGTCCGGTGTCGGGGTCGCTCGCGCTCAGCGGCAAGACCCATACGTTCGCGGGCGAGGGAATCGTGCGCGGCAACTTCGCGCCCAACGGTCCCGCGACCGTCACGTTCTCGATCGAGAAGCGCGATCAGGTGATCGCGGTCCGGCGCGCGGTGCTCACGCGCCCCGATCGCCGCGAGCGGCTGGTCGCCCACGGCACGATCCGGCTCGTGAAGCCCGAGCCGCGCGTCGATCTGACCGGCAACTGGACGTCTCTGACGCTCGGCGAGCGCGGGTCGAAGATGACCAGTCCGACCGGCTCGTTCCAGGCTCACGGCCCGTTGTCGCAGATCGGTTTCGGCTTCCGGGGTGTGGTGAATTCCGGCGTCACGCTGCTCGGCGAGCCGGTGCGCGTATCCGGCACCGGAAACGGGAAGAAAATAAAGCTCAATACGATCGACGCCCGGCTGCTGGGCGGCCGCGTGACCGGCAGCGCGACGCTCGACTTCAGCCACTCGGTGGCGTGGAATGTCGATCTCCACGTGCGCGACATGGACCCCGCAACGCGCTGGCCCGGCTATCCCGGCAAGGTCTCGTTCGACGTCAAGGGTCACGGCTTCAGCCATGAGGACGTGCACTCGGGTGATCTCACCGTGTCGAATCTGGCCGGTGCGGTGCGCGAGCAGCCGGTGGCGGGGCAGGCGGCATTCGCGTTCGCGCCGGGCAAGGTTCAGTTCCGTGCGTTCGACGTGGAGTGGGGGCAGAGCCGGTTGACTGCCAAGGGCGCGTACGGAGGTCCGTGGGACCTGCAGGCGAATCTCGACGTTCCCGATCTCGGGCTGCCGGTGCCGGGCGGACACGGGGCGCTCCATGCCACGGCCGCAAGCGGCGGGGCCCATCAGCGGCGCCTGGTGGCGGTGGTGGCCGGCGACTCGCTGGCGTGGGGAGCCGGCGCGATCCGCGCGCTGAGCGGGGTTGCCGACTTCGACCTCGACAACCGCGGCGCAATGAAGCTCGACTTCCAGGCCAGCCAGCTGCGCAGCGGCAATGCGTTGATCGATCGTGCGCACCTGACCGGGAACGGGCTCGTGCGGCAGCATCAGCTCGCATTGATGGCGGCACGCGGCACCGACAGCCTGCGACTCGCCGCGGCCGGCGGGTGGGCGCGCGGAGCGTGGAACGGAAACATCACCGGCCTCGACCTCGCGTCCGTGCGGGTCGGCGCGTGGGCGCTCGAGCGCCCCGCTCCGGTGCTCGCGAGCCCGTCGCACGTGCGCCTCGAGGCACTGGCATGGCGCTCGGGCGCGGCGCGCGTGACGGCCGACGTCGACTGGCAACGCAGCGGTCCGTGGAACGCGACCGCGCAGCTCGATCAGGTGCCGATGCGCCTGCTCGAACCGTGGCTGACGCCGGGGGTGACGCTCGAGGGCCCGATGGCGGGCAAGGCGAGCGTGGGGCGGAATGCCGGCGGCCAGTCGGTCGCCGAGGCAGATCTGCAGATCGGTCCGGGTGCGGTGAACTACGCGCGGGGAGGGGGCAGCGGACGCCTGCGGCTCGATGTCGGCACTGTGCGCACGCGTTCGGATGGATCGGGGATCCAGAACGCGGTCCAGCTCAGCTCGCCGGACGCGGGACGGCTCGACGGCACGGTGACGCTCGGCACTGCGAGCGGGCCGGGGCGCACGGTGGCGGGAACGTTGCACGTGCAGCTCGACAGCCTCGACTTCCTGCCCGCATTCGTGCCTGGCGTCAGCGCAACGGGTGGCCGCTTTGCCGGCGACCTGAACGTGCAGGGCACCATCGGACGTCCGCGGTTCGCCGGCGACATGAGGTTGACCAACGGATTCGCCAACGTCTCGCGTCTCGGCGTCCTGGTTCGCGACGTCGAGGTGACCGCGCATGGAGACGCGAACGGTGGGCTCGCGATCCACGCCGGCGCGCGCACCGAGACCGGCAGCGCGACGGTCGAGGGCGAAGGCCGGCTCGGCGATGACGGGTATCCGATCGTGCGGGGGACGGTGAAGGCGACCAACTTCATGGTGATGGACAATCGCGATGGGCGGCTGCTGGTGTCGCCCGACGCCACGTTCGTGGTGGCGAGCGATTCGATCGCGATCCGCGGCAACCTGAACATCCCCGAGGGCAAGCTGGCGACCTCGCAGCGCAGCGACAAGCTGGCGCGTCCGTCGCGGGACGTCGAGGTGATCGGCGCCCTGCCGCAGCACGACTACCACCTGTTCGCGGACGTGCGCGTGGTGCTCGGCGACAAGGTCGAAATCGATGCCTACGGCCTCAAGGGCACCGCCGAGGGGAGCCTGCTCGTCTACGACCGGCCGGGCTGGCCGGCGAGTGGAACCGGCGAGCTGCGCATGAAGCAGGGCACCTATCGCGCCTACGGCCAGGATCTGCAGATCGAGCGCGGTCGGCTGATCTATGGCGGCGGTCCGCTGCGCAACCCGGGCCTCGACATCCGCGTGTCACGCACCGCGCAGGATGGAGTGGTGGCGGGGTTCGAGGTGCGGGGAACCCTGCTCGAGCCGAGTCTCACCGTGTTCTCGGTGCCGGCGCTGGCCGAGCGGGATGCCCTCGCCTACGTGCTGTTCGGCCGGCCGCTCGACCGCTCGACGCAGTCGGAGGCCGGGATTGCGAACGACGCCGCGGCCACGCTCGGGCTGCAGGGCGGATCGTTCTTCGCGTCCAAGATCGGCGAGTCGGTCGGTCTCGACGAAGTCTCGGTCCAGAGCAAGGGTGGCATCGACGAGGCGAGCCTGATGCTCGGCACCTATCTGTCACCCAAGGTGTACGTGAACTACGGGATCGGGATCCTGGATCAGGTGAGCACGCTCAAGGTGCGCTACATCCTCGACCGCAACTGGACGGTGCAGGCGGAAACCGGAATGCAGACCAGCGGCTCGATCCAGTACACCATCGAGCGCTGACGCCCGCCGATCAGCCGAAGAACAGGTACGCGACCAGGACCGCGGCGATCACGCCGACCAGGTCGGCGATCAGTCCGCACGCGAGCGCGTGGCGGGTCTTGCGGATCCCGACCGAGCCGAAGTAGACGGCGAGCACGTAGAAGGTGGTCTCGCTGCTGCCCTGGATGATGCTCGACAGCCGCCCCGCGAACGAGTCGGCCCCCATCGTCTTCATGGTCTCGACCATCATCCCGCGCGCGCCGCCGCCCGACAGCGGCTTGATCAGGGCAGTCGGCATCGCGTCGACCCAGCGGGCGTCGAGATTCATGCTCGTCACCGCGGAGCGGATCCCATTCAGCGCCCAGTCGAGTGCGCCCGAGGCGCGCAGGGCGCCGACCGCGACCAGGATCGCGACCAGGTAGGGAACGATCCCGATCGCCACCTGGAATCCTTCCTTCGCGCCCTCGATGAAGGTCTCGTAGAGGGGCACCTTCTTGAATGCACCGGCGGTGAGGAACGCGATCACGATCCCGAGCAGCAGGACGTTCGCGACCAGCGCCGACTGTACGTTCACCACATCGGCCGGCAGCCGCGAGAAGTAGAACACCATGCCGCCGATCACCGCGGTCAGCACGCCCAGCCAACCCAGCACCACCGGATGGAACAGCTGGATCTTCTGGAACGCGGCGGTCGCGAGCAGGCCGGCGAGCGTGCCGGCGTAGGTCGCGATCAGGATCGGCACGAACACGTCGGTCGGATCGGCGGCACCCATCTGGGCGCGGAAGGTGAAGATCGAGATCGGCAGGATCGTCACCGACGCGGTGTTGATCACCAGGAACAGCACCATCTCGTCGGTCGCGCGGTCGGGCTCGGGGTTGAGGGTCTGCAGCTCCTTCATCGCCTTGAGGCCGAGCGGGGTGGCGGCGTTGTCGAGTCCCAGCATATTGGCCGACATGTTCATCACGATCGCGCCCGAGGCGGGGTGGCCCTTGGGGATGCCGGGGAACAGACGCAGGAACAGCGGCTGGACGCCGCGCGCGATCGCTTCGATCGCCCCCGCGCGCTCGCCGATCTTCATCAGTCCCAGCCACAGGCACATGACGCCGGTCAGTCCGAGCGAGATCTCGAAGCCGGTCTTCGAGTTGTCGAACAGCGCGCCGACCACGTCCTTGAACACTTCCGGCCGGCCGAACACGAACGCCTGCACGAGTGCGGCGATGAACGCGACGAAGAAGAAGCCGGCCCAGATCCAGTTCAGCATCGGGTTCCCTCCCGGATCCTTGCGAGAAAGCGGCTGGCGGCGTCGGCGAATGCGTCCGTCCATTCGTGGCCGCCGTCGAACGTGAACGGCTCGACCGGGACGTTGCGCTGGCGCAGGAGCGTCACGTCGTGCTCGAGCTTGCCCGCGTTGTACCAGTCATCGGCCGTTCCGCGCGCGAGCAGCACCGGGGGCAGGACCAGCGTCTCGCGTCTGGCCAGCTCGGGCGGCACGTCGCCGCCGAGCGCGATCACGCCCTGGCAGGGGCCGGCGGCCGCGGCGCGGAACGCCATCGCGACACCCTGCGAGAAGCCAGAGAAGACGAGCGGCCCGATGCCGAGCTCGCCCCGCACCTCCGCCACCACCGCGGCGACGTAGCGCAGGTTGTCGGCGATCGCGTCCTCGCGGTCCTGACGGGTCATCCAGCTCGCGACCACTTCCTCGTCGCGTCCGCGATAGAAGCGGTGCAGCCCCTGGACGGCGACATGCGCCCACTCCGAGGTGCCGGGGAGCGCGCGCTGGCGCCGGAACTGGAGCGCGACCGATTCGGCGTAGCCATGGAATCCCACCAACAGCGGGGGAGGCCCGGCGCCGTGGGTCGCGGGCCCCGCCAGCTCGTAGCGGCCGTGAATCGTGGTGACGATCGAGCGCTCGGTCACGATCGGCGGAACCTAGCCATGCATCTGGCGGGGGTCAACCCGCGACGCGCTGCGCGCGGTGCGATAGCCTGCGGCATGCGCAGCGCCGGATTGCTCCTCCACCGCCGGACCGCCGGCGGACTCGAAGTATTCATCGTCCATCCGGGCGGACCCTACTTCGCACGCAAGGATGACGGCGTGTGGAGCATTCCCAAGGGCGAGATCGACGGCGACGAGCGGCCGCTCGACGTCGCGCGCCGGGAGTTCGAAGAGGAGACCGGCCAGACGCTCGAGGCGTGCGGCGGGACCGGTGCGCCGCATCCGCTGGGGGAGATCCGGCAGGCGGGCGGCAAGTACGTCGAGGCGTGGGCGGTGGAAGGTGACTGGCCGGCCGGCGCAGAGCTGGTGAGCAACACGTTCACGCTCGAATGGCCGCCGCGCTCCGGAACAATGAAGGAGTTTCCCGAGGTCGACCGGGGCGGATTCGTTCCGCTCGCCGAAGCGCGCCGGAAACTGAATCCCGCCCAGGTCGAATTCCTCGACCGTCTGGTCGCGTGGCTCGCGTCCGGCTAGAACCGGATGCCGACCGCGATCGAGAACGGATCGTCGCCGTCGATGAACACCTGCTTGATGTGGGCGAACGGCTTGAGCGGAATCGCGTTCAGGTTGGCGCCCAGCAGCAGGTTCACGCCGGTGCTGGTATCCGAGTCGCCGAGGTCGGGATCGAGCGTCTGAATCGCCATGCCGCCACCCGCCCACAGCGTCGCGATGCCGAGTGGAATGATGTTCAGGTGAGCGTCGAGATTGATCGAGTAGGCCTTGCCGTTGTCGACGAAGAAATACTCGATGTTGGGAGAGGCAGTGAGAGGGCCGAGCGGCAGCTGGAAGCCGGCGCCGAGGAAGGTGTCCTCACTCTCGGTGAGATAGCCGCCGAACGCGTAGATGCCGGCGGACGCCGGCGTGGTGGCGACCCCGAGCAGAAGAAACAGGGCAAGCGCGGCAAACCCGACATTCCATCGATTGCGCATCATGAAACCTCCTGGATGATCGTCCATTTTCATACCAGAGCAGCGGAGGGCGGGAGCATAGCAGCGATCGGATGCGCGCACCCCCGGTTCGGGCCGAACGCCGTCAGCACGCCGCGGCCCGGGACCGCAACAGCTCCTGTTCGCGCGTGTTACGCGTGAGTGAGGCAGCGCGCTCGAACTCGGCCCGCGCCTCGTCGCACCGTCCGAGCTTGAGCAGGAAGTCGCCGCGCACCGCCGGCAGCAGGTGATAGCCGGACAGCGCCTTCTCGCCGGTCAGTGTGTCGACGATCGTGAGGCCGGCCGCGGGACCCTCCGCCATTCCGACCGCGACCGCGCGATTCAGTTCGACCACCGGGGACGGCGCGACCCGCGCCAGCATCGAGTAGAGCAGCGCGATGCGGCGCCAGTCGGTGTCCTCGGCGGTCCGTGCGCGGGCATGGCAACCCGCGATCGCGGCCTGCAGCGCGTACGGTCCGATCGCTCCACCCAGCTGCTCGGCAATCGCGAGCGCCGCCAGTCCGCGCCCGATCAGCACGTGATCCCAGCGTCCGCGGTTCTGCACGAGCAGCAGGATCGGCGCGCCATCCGGGCCGGTGCGCGCGCGCGATCGCGACGCCTGGATCTCCATCAGCGCGACCAATCCGTGCACCTCCGGCTCGTCGGGCACCAGGCCGGCGAGGATGCGGCCGAGTCGCAGCGCGTCCTCGCATAGCTCGGGACGCAGCCAGTCGTCGCCGGCGGTGGCCGAGTAGCCTTCGTTGAAGACCAGGTAGATCACCTCGAGCACCGACGCCAGGCGTTCCTTCAGCTCGGCGCCGCGCGGGACCTCGAACGGAATCTGCGCTTCCGACAGCGTGCGCTTCGCGCGCACGATCCGCTGGGCCATGGTCGGCTCGGGAACCAGGAACGCACGCGCGATCTCGGGCGTCGTGAGTCCGCCGAGCAGACGCAGGGTGAGCGCGATCCGGGCCTCGGTCGGCAGGACCGGGTGGCAGGCGATGAAGATGAGGCGCAGCAGATCGTCGCCGACCGGATCGTCGAGCGCCGAGTCGAGGTCGGGCGGGACCTGGT
>Ga0210380_10000297_pt1 | contig 23790 bp, 16 predicted proteins | sample PLM4_5_coexredo_FD_155476 | JGI IMG/M metagenome (GOLD analysis project Ga0210380, IMG submission 155476) | Groundwater sediment microbial communities from an aquifer in East River, Colorado, USA - PLM4_5_coex redo | ecosystem: Environmental > Terrestrial > Soil > Riparian zone | place: USA... | reverse complement strand
CGAAGTCGCCGGGCCGCGGATCCGCTGCCGCCACGGTGCGCCCGGAAACCACGCGTGGCTCCGCCGCGAGCACGGGGGTCGCAGCGGCGGCACCGCGGGCCGCGCGCGATCAGAAAAACAGGCGACGAGCGCAGCGGTTCAAGATCATCGAAGGGATCGAAGTGGTGATCAATGGCACCCCCGCGATGCTCGTGGACCTGTCGATGGCCGGTGCGCAGGTGGTGTCGAACTCGCTGCTCAAGCCCAACCAGCGGGTGCGCGTGTCGATCCTCGACGGGACGAAGCCGGTGCGCTTCACCGCCGACGTCGTGTGGTCCACATTCGAGCTGCCCAAGGTCGGGGCGCGTTATCGCGCCGGCATCGAGTTCTTCGACGCCGATCCGGATACGGTGAGCCGTCTGTGCGATACCAATCGCACCGGCCACTCGAACTAATCGGTGGCGGCGGGCGAGGAAGGCCCGCGAGGTGTGGTTCTGGCCCTCGATGCCCGTCGGGTGTCGCGACCATCCTTCCCGAGCACGCCGCGCTGCCTTGGCAGGTCACCGCTCGACTGACAATCCGCGTCAGCGAGATCGCGTTGTGAGCCGCGAATGGCACACGGGCGCCCGTCTCCGCGCATGGACGCTTGCGCCGCTGCCGAGGCCGCCGAGTAAGCGGCGCCCGGAACTAGCGGGCCACATGGCGCGCGGGAGGCATCACCCCTGCGCGCCGTGTCACCGCCTGCCACCTGGGGTGTCAGTGTCCGGCGATTCGCCGATCGCGTGGTACAAGTAGAGGCGCGCCTTTTCCCAGTGGCGCTGGACCGTCCGCTCCGATACCCCCCGCATCGCCGCGATCTCAGCGAACGAAAACCCGCAGAAGAACTTGAGGTCCACGACTTCGGCCAGCGCCGGCTCGACGCCGGCCAGCTCGTCGAGGGCGTCGCTGATGCGCTCGAGCTCGTTCGCGTTGGTGACCCTGTCGGCGACCGTGGTCTGCAGCGAGGTGAGCTCGAACGAGCCGCCACGCTTCTGAGCGTACCGGCGGCGCACGTAATCGATGATGAGCCCGCGCATCGCGCGCACCGCGTACGCCATGAAGCGCGCGCGATCGGGAAACACCATCCCCGCGCGCGCCGACATGCCCAGGTAGGCGTCGTGGAGCAGCGTGGTCGCGCCGAGCGTGATGTAGCTGCCGCGTCGTGCCACCTCCCGGCGCGCCAAGCTGTGCAGTTCGCCGTAGAGAGTCGCGAACAGCGGTTCCGCCGCGGCCAAGCCCGGAGTATCAGCGGCCAAGCTCGGATCGGCGGGCGCTTCTGCCAGCAGTGCTGTATCCATGTCGCTTCCCTTCCAGGCGAGTCTTCCGCTGAAAGTAAACGCGACATCCGTTGCGAAACCCCGCAACCCCCCGCCACTCTGGCCCTTCCCGGCGCTCTATCGGGCGGACTCAGCGCCCCTGTGTCGTCCTGCGCCGACCGATTCCGATGTGCAGGGTGTGGGGTTGCTCGGGTGTGTTCACGACGGCGGCTCACCCCAGGCCGGCGTCGATTCAGGAGACTGGTCATGACCGCTAGAGGATTCGCAACACGTTTCACGCTTTCGATGGTCGGCATGCTGGCGCTCGCGAGCCTGTCCACCGTGCCGGCACGCGCCGAAGAGGGCCACGGCCACGCGGGCGCGGGCCAGAGCGCCCTGGTGAAGATCGTTCGCGAGGTGACGGAGCAGTACAAGGACGTCGCTGTGGCTGAAAACGCCGGGTACGGGCTCGCGTTCGGGTGCGTCAGTGGCCCGGATAGCGGGGCGATGGGACTCCATTACGTCAACATGCCGCTCGTGCTGGACGGGGAGATCGATGCGGAGCGTCCCGAGATCGTGCTCTACGAGCCTGTCGGCAACGGGAAGGTACGTCTGGTCGGCGCCGACTATCTCGTGTTCGCCGATGCCTGGGACAAGACGCACTCGTCCGCGCCCGAACTCATGGGACAGAAATTCCATCAGTTCGAGGCGCCGAACCGGTTCGGGCTGCCGCGCTTCTACACGCTGCACGTGTGGGCGTGGAAGGAGAGCCCCACCGGTACGTTCGTGAACTGGCACTCGAACCTTTCGTGCGACGCCTTCTCCGGCGCCGCGCAGTAACCGAACGCGGGTCGATCAGAGGTTTGTGATGGATCGCACACCGCAGCAGCAGACGGGGCGGTCACGCCGGTTGAGCACCGGCGTGACGCTCGTCACAGCCGCAATCGTGACCTCGATGGCAATGACGTACGCGTCGTCCGCCACGCCTGGTCCTACGGGCGAACTGGCCTTTCCCAATGAAGACGGCGTCCTCCGCGTCGTCGGCATCAAGGAAAGCGACCTCGATGGCCCGTTCTTCCAGCCGCTCGGGAGCAACGGGCGCAGCTGTCTGACGTGTCATCAGCCGGCGCAGGGCTGGAGCATCACGCCGGCGGAGCTGCGCGATCGCTTCGACCGCACCGACGGGCTGGACCCGGTCTTCCGAGCCAACGACGGCTCCAACTGCGAAGGTGCCGACCTCTCCACCGTCGGGAAGCGGCGCCGTGCGTTCAGCCTGCTGCTGGACAAGGGGCTCATTCGCATCGGTCTCGACGTGCCGGCCCACGCGGAATTCGACATCGTGGAGGTCGCCGACCCCTATCACTGCGGTGCCCCGCTGACCGCCGCATCGATGTACCGCCGGCCGCTGCCGTCCGCGAACTTGAAATTTCTGAGCGCCGTGATGTGGGACGGCAGGGCATCGAAGCCAGGCCAGGCGATCCGCGACGGTCTCATCACCCAGGTCGTGGACGCGGTCACGGCGCACGCACAAGGGCCTCCTCCCCTGCCGGAGCAGGTTCAGGCCATCGTCAACTTCGAGCTTCGGCTGTTCTCGGCCCAGGTGGTCACGCGTTCGGCGGGAAGCCTTGCCGAGGGTGCGGTCCGCGGCGGTCCAGGAACGCTCGGGCGCGAGCCGTTCTGCCTGGGCATCAACGATCCGCTGGACATGCTGCCGCCGATGCCGGGTGCCTGCGCCGCGTCATCGGGTGGTCTCAATCCGTTCGTGTTCACGCTGTTTCGCGGCTGGATGACCGCCGGCTCGCCGCACCGGCAGGCGATTGCGCGCGGCGAGGCGATCTTCAACACGCGCCAGTTCGTCATCGACAACGTCCCCGGCCTGAACGGACGCCCGGAGGATCCGGTGCGGCGGCCGATTCAGAACGGCACGTGCACCGTCTGCCACGACACGCCGAACGCCGGCAACCACTCGGTGCCGATGGCGTTGAACATCGGTGTTGCGGATGCGTCCCGGCGCACGGCGGATCTGCCGCTCTACACGCTGCGACGCCGGGCGACGGGCGAGACGGTCCAGACAACCGACCCAGGACGCGCGATGGTGACCGGCAAGTGGAATGACATCGGCAAGCTCAAGGGTCCGGTGCTCCGTGCGCTGGCCGCGCGGCCGCCGTACTTCCACGACGGGTCCGCCGCGACGCTGGCGGACGTGGTCAGGTTCTACGACACGCGCTTCCAGGCGCGATTCACGGAACAGGAGCGGGCAGACCTGCTCGCGTTTCTTGGGGCACTCTGATGAAACCACGCCTTCTCCTGCTGAACCTGCTGATTGCGCTCGGGGCGCTCGTCGCCCCGGCAGCGGGGCAAAGCGGCGCGATCGTGCAGGGTCAGGTCCTCGCGGCCGCCGATCGATCGGCGCTGCCCGGCGCCACGGTGACGCTCCGGGCTGGCGCACGCAGTGCACTGAGCGAGACGGTGACTGACGCCGACGGGCGCTTCGTGTTTGCACAGGTGCCACCAGACACATACGTCGTCTCCGTTGCGATCGACGGATTCGAGCCGCAGCAGCTCACGGTGACGATCGAACCCCGCGAGGTGAGGGCGCTTTCGCTGGCGCTCGACGTGGCCCGCCTGAACGTGGATGTCCAGGTGACGGCCGAGAGTCGAGCCTTGCCGGCCACGCACTCGCCGAGCTCGACGTTGCTGACGAGGGAGCGGCTCGAGCGGATTCCGGTGTTCGCCCGCAGCAGTCTGCCGGACGCAATCGTCAGCTCGGCGCCAGGGATGATCCGCGGGCACGATGATTTCGTTCACGTCCGCGGCGAGGAGATTGCGCTCAATCCGATCCTCGACGGCGTCGCGTTCTGGGAGAACCCGCACGCGATGTTCTCGGCCGGCGTCAGCCCCGACATCGTCGATGCGGCCAACGTGATGACCGGTGCGTTTCCCGCGGAGTATGGCAACAGGTTCGGTGGCGTGGTGGACGTCGCCACGAGGTCGGGGCTCCGCATGCACGAACGCGGCTCGGCGACGCTCAGCATCGGCGACGAAGTGCGGCGCCGTGCGGCGATCGACGTCGGCGGCCGGCGTCATTCCTTTGGATACTTTCTGTCCACAGCGGTTCTCGCGTCCGACCGGTTTCTCGGTGCTCCAGACCCGCTGGCCATTCACGATGCCGGCAGCGCCCGGCACGCCTTCGGCCGCTTCGACTGGAGTGGTGCGAACATCGGCACTACGACCGTCGTGGTCATGGGCGACGCGACCGAGGCCGAGATCCCGAAGACACCGCAGGACATCGAGCTGCGGCCAGCCGCCAACGCCAGGCAGGACGCGCGACAGCAGACGCTGACGCTCGGGTGGACGCGCGCGTGGTCTACCCGCGTCGTCAATGCGACGCTCTACGAGCGCTGGTCCCGGCTGCGGCTGTTCCCGGCTGCCGGCGCGCTGACGGCGCACGCCTCAGGATTGCGCGACCTGCAGACGATCGGTGCCAAGGCCGACGTCACCCGGATCTCCGGACGGCACACCCTCAAGGTTGGCATCGACGGGGTCGCTCTGCGCCCTCGTGAGGATCTCGATTACGACTACGCCGGTTACCGCGAGTTGACCCACGTGCTCGGCTTGCCGCACGTTCATTTCGCCAGCCAGGGCGTCACCTTCGACGGCCGTGGCCGCGGAGGTGAGCTGAGCTCGTTCGTGCAGGACAACGTCCAGTTCGGCAGCCGCTTCACGGCCGATCTCGGCCTGCGTCTCGATCGCTACGCGCTCGTGACGGCCGCCACCCAAATCAGCCCGCGCGTGAACGTCGCCTATCGCGACGGACGCGGCGCGGTGCTGCACGCCTCCTACAATCACTTCTTCGCGCCACCGCCAATCGAAGGCGTGCTGTCGAGCAGTGCCGGCCTGACGAGCCAGCTTCGGGAGATCGGGAGTGCGCTGCCCCCGTTGCGACCAGCGACCGAAAACCAGTTCGAGCTCGGCGGCTTGCTGTCGTCGGGACCGCTGCAGCTGGGTGTGACGGCTTACCGTCGTACGACGGACAACCCGGTTCACACCACCGTCTGGCCGGACGCCCGTATCTATACCTACGCGAGCTTCGACCGCGGCCGTGCCTACGGTCTGGAGGCCAGGGCGGAGGTCAACGCCCTCGCGCGCGTCGGCGTCGCCGGATACGTGAACTACGCGTTCGGCCGCGTGGAGTTCAAAAATCCCGTCACCGGCGGCTTCGTCCTCGACGCCGGGCACCTCCAGGATGCGAACTGGTTCGCGGCGCCGATGGACCAGGTGCACACCCTCACGGCCGGCACGACGTACCGTCCTGCGCGCAGCCGTGTGTGGTCGGGGCTCTCGATCGAGTACGGCAGCGGGACGCCCATCGGTCACGGGGACGCGCACGACCACCTGGACGGCGAGACGGCTCACGGTGACGATGCTGCCGGCGCGGCCACGCCGCGCGTTCCCGGTCATGTCACCGCCGATGCCACTGTCGCTGTGGACGTGCTGCGCGACGCCAACAGGCGTCCGCGGTTGACCTTGCGATTCGACATGCAGAACGTCGCCAATCGCATGTTCGTGGTCGCGCGCGAGAGCGAGTTCTCGCCGGGACAGTATTCCATCCCGCGTGAGATATCGTTGACCGCGCGACTGGAGTTCTGAAGGTCGACGCCTCGCGGGGCCGATCCGCATCCTTGGGGGCGGATCGGGGCATGGCGCGCAACACCGTACGGCCCCACAGCTCGCGGGCCGTCAGCAGGCGTGCCTGATCGTCGATGTCCCTCCAACGCAGCGCAAAGAGCTCGCCACGCCTGAGTCCTGAGAGGATCGCCAAGCCGACCATGGTTCGCGGCATCACCGGAAGCGCGTCGAGTAGCGCCGCGGCCTGTGGTCGGGTCAACGCCGCGAAGATCTTCTGACGAACGGCTCGCTCCGGCTGATACCTCGCGGCCGTAGCCGCCTGCGCCACGGCTTCGAATCGTGCGACATCGATTGACCGCCGTGCTGACTCTGGCGTGCTGAATTGAACAGCCAGTCGGGCCGACGCTCACTATCCTCTGGCCGCTCCAGCTGGAAGGCCGTCGGCTCACGTCCGCTGCTTGCCCTCACTGACTATCGGCTCCGTACTTTGAAGGAGGAGTGTTCCATGCACAGCCACGGACCCGAGAAATCGGTCCACAACATGGTCGTCGTCGGCGAGCGTCGAATCTTCTTGTCCCACCTGCCCATGTTCATGCCTCCTCACGACGCGCAGGTGATTGTGGAAGCCACCTTCGTGAAGGATGGGCGAACGGTTGATGACGTGTACTTCGCCGACCGGGCGAAGAACCGGCAGGTGCGCTTTTACACACTGCAACCACGCCCCTTCGTGCTCCAAGAACTCGTGTCTCCGACCGCACCGCTGACCCACTTTGCGGCCACCGTGTTTCGCGGGCACCTCGAGAAGGGAGGTGTGGCGATTGAGGCCCTGACGAACGTCGACGTGCACGTCAAGCAGATCGCCCACTCGCACAGTTTTCAGGGCAGCGACAAGCAGAAGACGCTGACCTACGTGCTGTTTGGCGGGGCCGATGAGCGATTCCTCGCGCACTTCATCACGAAAGCGCCCGATTTCGATCAGCTGCTGTCGGTGACGCTCACTGGACAACTGCCCCCGCCTGAGGAACTGCAGCGAGGCGCGACGCTGGAAGTTCCGGGCCGCGGCGTGAAACCTGCCGATCGGCTCGAGCCGAAGCAAAGTGTGCCGGCTCGAGGCCATGTGATCGGCGCACATCAGTTCCTCGACCTCCACGTTGTCGTGAATGCGGAGCTCTACTTCGAGGAAGGCGAGCTCACGTCAAAGATGGCGTTCGAGACGACAGCCGAAGAAAAGAAGGCGGGGTTCGAGTGAGCGACGTGACGAGGATCACGACGGCCAGAATCTATCCCTCGATTGGCATTGCCAGGGTCGGCAACAGTCCGACCGGACTCTTCATCGGGCCTGAACACGTTGGCGAGACGAGTGCGCCGGAGGGCGGGTACAAGGACGCGCAAGGCCGGATGAAGCGGCAGGCCGCCCGGTTTCGCGTCTTTGGCTACGACAAGGACGGCGTCCTTGTGCAGGAGATCACCGGGAAGGACGCGACCATCCGCTGGACCGTTCACCTCGCCAACACGAAAGCCGCCTGGCGGGAGTTCCACGGCCTGGACCGGAACACGCCGCTCAGGAACGCCGGCACGCGCGACCGCGCGACTCTGGTGATCGATCCCGGTCCACGTACGATCAAAGGCCCTGACCAGTCCGCCCGCTTCGACACGGGGACATTCCTGGGCCAGCGGGTCCCGCTCGGCGAGATGCGCTCCGACGCCGACGGTCGTCTGCTCGTCTTGGGGGGCTTTGGCCACTCGTCGTCGCCAAAGGGAAAGAGCCTGCCCACCTACGCGAACAACGACGGCTGGCACGATGACGTGTCGGACGGGCCTGTGACCGCGCAGCTTCAGTTCAACGGCGCGACTGGTCTCCTCACTGCGGCGGGCGCGTGGGTCGTCGTCGGGCCGCCGGACTTCGCGCCTGCCGTCGGCACCACGACCACGCTCTACGATATATTGCGGCAGAAAGCGCTGAACGCGGCGGCTCTGGAGGTGCCAGAGCGGCCGTCGTTCACACGGGAGATCTATCCGATCCTGGCGCGAACGATCGGGTTGAAATGGGTGAGCGAGCTGGCGGGCTCCAACCACGACTTTCTGTCGTCGGTCGTTCCGCCTCCGGGGCTGCCGCAGGCACGCGCATTCATTTTCAACAGGTTGCGTGATCCTGCCGATCCCGCTGGCGCCGACATGCCGAAGCTGTTCTCTGATGCGTACGACGAGGATGCGAAGGACGACGCGCCGAATGAGCCTGGCGAGTGCCTGACCCGTGTGCAGTTCGCGATGATGAAACAGTGGAGCAAGGGAGAGTTCGTCGATGACTGGCACGGCTCGCCCGTCGACCCGGACATCACGCCTGACGGCCTGACGCGCGCGGCGCTGGACACGTGCGTTGGCGGACCATTCTTTCCCGGGATCGAAGCGGGCTGGCTCCTGCGCGATGTGTATGCCTGTTCCGATCCCTTCCGCCTGGATCACGCTCAGCTGTCCGCAGGCGACGTGACCAAGCAGATGGCCGTGCCCTGGCAGGCGGACTTCCACGATTGCCAGGCCGAACGGGACGGGTCGTGGTGGCCGTCGCAACGCCCCGATGCGGTGTTCGTGAAAGCCGACGGTCCCAGGATGAACTGGACGCGGGGACTCGTCAGGAGTCGGAAGGGGATGGTCGACCATTGGTGGGAACTGGGCATCGTCGCCGCGCGCGGCGACGGGCTGCTCGAGACCGAGCGCAAGCCGTGATCGACGTCGCGATTGTCGGCGGCGGCATCGCGGGATCCGCTGCTGCGACCGTGCTTGCCCGGCACGGCCTGTCCGCCGTGGTCATCGATCGCTCCACCGGCCATACGCCGCGGGTTGGTGAGACGCTGCCGCCGGCGGTCCGCGAGCTGCTGATCGAGTTGGGTGTCTGGGAACGCTTCCTCGACGACGGCCACGCGCCGAGCTTTGGCACGTCTGCAGCGTGGGGGCGTGGTGCGGCGCAATCGCACGATTTCATCTTCAATCCGCACGGCCACGGCTGGCACATCAATCGGGTGCGATTCGACCAGATGCTGACCGCAGCCGCACGCGCCGCCGGTGCCATCGTCCACGAACGCACCAGGCTCGTGGCGCATGGCCGCACGCTCAACGGCTGGGAACTGCAGCTGACAGGACCGCACGGGACCGCGCGGCTCCAGGCGCGGTGGCTCGTTGACGCCAGCGGGCGTGCCGCCCGCCTCGCCCGGGCCAACGGCGCCGAACGCATCCGCTACGATCGCCTGGTGGGCATCGCGCGAATTCACTCGGTGGAATCCGATCCGAACGAACACGATTCATTCACGCTGGTGGAAGCGGTCCAGGCCGGATGGTGGTACTCGGCGTTTCTTCCCGGCCGGCAACTGATCAGTGTCTTCCTGACGGACGCCGACCTTCGCCCGCAGACGCTCGACCTCACTGACGCCCCTCTCACGCGTGCCCGACTGGCAGGTTGCCCGGGGGCCGCGCCGCCCTTCATTGTCTCGGCTGAAAGCGCTCGCCTCAGAGATGTGGTCGGACTGGGATGGCTTGCCGCCGGAGACGCGGCGTCGGCGCGCGACCCGCTGTCGTCTCAAGGGATCGCGCACGCGCTTCGCTTCGGAATGGAGGCGGGCCGCGCCATCGCAGGCGAGCGGGCGGGAGACGCCGGCGCCATCCACGAGTACGCGACGGCGGTTCAGCACTCGTTTGAGGGCTATCTTTCGACCCGGCAGCACTACTACAGCCTGGAACGGCGGTGGCCGCTCGCCCCTTTCTGGCGTCGTCGGCACGAGCCGTTGGCGGCCAGGCCCTCGCACCTGGTCACACCACGCGTTTCCAATCGCGCGGCCTTCGACGTCGCGCACTCGCCTGGGACAAATGCCAATGAGCCTGGTTAGCGGCTACGACAACGAGATCTTCATCAGCTATAGCCACATCGACAACGAGCCGTTCGGCGATCCTCGTGGCGGCTGGGTCGATATCTTTCACGAGCAGCTGCAGAACTTCGTCAACGTGCACGTCGGGCGACGCACGAAGGTGTGGCGCGACAAGCGGTTGAGCGGAGCCGAAGTCTTCTCCGACGAGATCGAGTTGCAACTGCGGCGCTCCGCGCTGCTGGTGTCGATCATCTCACCAGGCTACATCCGCTCCGAGTGGTGCAATCGTGAACTGGTGGCGTTCACGCGGGCCGCGCAGGACCGCGGCGATCTGCGGGTCGGCAACCTCCAGCGCGTCGTCAAGGTGCTCCGCCTCCCGGTGGAACGCATCCAGTTGCCGCCCCTGCTGGACGACGTGCTGGGTGAGCAGTTCTATCGTGAAGATCGCGCGTCGGGACGGATCCGCGATCTGCTGCTCGACTCGAGCGCCGACGCGCTGCAGGTCTTCAGAGCCAAGGTCGATGACGTGGCGCAGGACGTCTCGCGATTACTGAACGCGATGGCCAATTCAAGCAGTGGAGGTGTGGCAGCGGCAGCGGACGGCGATACCGTGTTCCTGGCCTGGACCACCGGCGACCTGTCCGAGCAGCGCGAGCAACTGCGGCGCGAATTCGAAGCACGCCACTATCGCGTCGTTCCGACCGGAGCACCGCCGCTTGACGCCGTGGGCGCGCGCGAGCGCATCGCCACGGCCTTGAGAGACGCGAAGGTGGCGATCCATCTGGTTGGCGCACAGTACGGCTTCATTCCCGAAGGCGACGAGCGATCCATCGTTGAATTGCAGAGTGACGGTGCACTCTACCAGGCGTCGGCCAGCCGCGCCGCACGCATCGTGTGGCTCGCGCCGATCGCAGCACCGCGCGACCCACGTCTGTCGGCGCTGATCGAGCGACTGCAGCAATCGACGACGCCCGGCGGCACCCTCGACGTGCTCGACAACCAGACGCTCGACGGCCTGAAGGCGCTGGTTCTCGATCGCCTGAACCCCGCGCCGAAAGCCGTACCGGTGTCGGGCCCGGCGGCGTCGACCTTGGTCTACCTCGTGTGCGATCAGCTCGATCTTCCCGCAGTGGCGCCAATCCAGGACTTTCTGTTCGGGCAGTCGCTCGAAGTCCGGCTGCCACTGTTCGAGGGCGATGCAGACCAGATCCGCGAAGAGCATGTCGAAACGCTCAAAGAGTGCAATGGCGTCCTCATCTTCTGGGGCAGGGCCAAAGAAGGCTGGCTGCGCACGATGCTCCGCGACCTGAACAAGGTGTTCGGACTCGGGCGAACGGCGCCTTACACGTCGGCATCGCTGTACCTGTCGGGTCTGCCGGATCCCGGCAAGGAGAGCTTCCGGACCCGGCAGGTCTCCACCATTGCCGCGGGTCGTGAGTTCGACCCCGGTGTCCTGCGGTCCTTCGTCGAGCCGTTGTTGGGCGCGTAGTGATGGACACGCGCGTTCGTGACAATCCGTTTCCAGGCCTTCGGCCTTTCTTCCAGGAAGAGGCCGATCTCTTCTTCGGCCGTGACCGGCAGAGCGACGAGCTCGTGCGACGGCTGGCGACGCGCCGGCTGCTCGCTGTGGTCGGGTCCTCCGGCAGCGGCAAGTCGTCGCTCGTACGGGCCGGTTTGCTGTCCTCACTCGAAGGCGGCCTCATGGCCGGAGCCGGAGCGCACTGGAGCATGGCCACGCTACGGCCGCAAAACGACCCCATCGGGTTCCTGGCGCGGGCGATGGTCGAATCTGGCGTGTTCGCGCCTCTCGAGCTTCCTCAACCTGCGGCGGAAGCGCTGGTCGAGACGACCTTGCGACGCAGCGGACTGGGTGTGATCGAGTCCGTGCGTCTCGCGAGGCTGGAGGCGCACGAAAATCTCCTGATCCTCGTCGATCAGTTCGAGGAGCTGTTTCGCTTCGCCGATATGGCGCGGAGCCACGGCTCCGCAGATGATGCACCGGCCTTTGTCAGGCTGTTGCTCGAGGCGACACAACAGACCGATGTGCCGGTCTACGTCGTCATCACGATGCGGTCGGACTTCCTCGGCGACTGCGATCGCTTTCGCGGCCTGCCAGAGGCCATCAGCGACAGCCAGTATCTGGTCCCGCGGCTGACTCGCGATGAACTGCAGGCGGTGATTACCGGCCCCATCGGCGTGCGGGGCGGGCAGATAGCGCCCACCCTGGTGCAGCGCCTGCTCAACGACGTGGGCGACTCGATGGATCAATTGCCAGTGCTCCAGCACGCGCTGATGCGCGCCTGGGACCACTGTGCGCTCACCGGTCCGGAGGGGCGTCCGATCGAACTGAGCGACCTCGAGGCGATCGGCGGGATGACGGAAGCGCTGTCGCGACACCTCGACGAGGCATACGCCTCCCTGACATCCGCGCGAGAGCGCACGATTGCGGAGCGTCTCTTCAAGTGCCTCACCGAGCGGGGACCAGACAACCGGGAGATCCGGCGTCCCACGACGCTGTCGCGCATTGCGGCCATCGCCGGCGCCGAGCCCGCCGAGATCGTTCGCGTCATCGACGTGTTCCGTGCGCCCGGCCGCGCTTTCCTGATGCCGCCTGCCAGTGTCCCCCTGACCGGCGACGCGGTCGTCGACATCTCACACGAGAGCCTGATTCGCCAATGCGCACGGCTACGGGGCTGGGTGGCCGAGGAGGCCGAGTCGAGGGCCACATACCTGCGACTCGTCGAGGCGGCGTCGCTTCATGACGCGGGAAAAGCCGGACTCTGGCGCGAGCCCGACCTCACCTACGCCCGGCAATGGCAGCAGCGCGAATCACCGAACGCGACGTGGGCCGAGCAGTACGGTTCGGGCTTCGATGCGGCCGGCGCCTTTCTCGTCGCGAGCGAGGCGGCGCATGCCGCTGAAGAGGAGCGGGAGCGCCAGCGTCTCGAGGCGGAGCGGCTCGGGCGCGAACGCGAGCTTGAACAGGCGAAGGCACTGGCAGAAGCCCAGCGGCAGCGCGCCGACGAGCAAGCCGCCGCCAGCCTTCGGCAGCGACGGCTGACCTGGGGATTGGCAGCGATTCTCGTGCTCGCGCTGGGTGCCGCCGGCTTCGGCTGGTACATGAAGGACGTCGCGGAACGTCAATCGAGACGCGCCGACGAACAGGCCGGATTCGCCACGCAGAATGCCGAGACTGCCAGTGAGCAGAAGCGCGTCGCCGAGGTGAATGCGGCCAAGGCCGCCGCCGATCGCGATGTCGCGGTGGCCGCGCGCGAAGAGGCGAAAAAGGCGGCCGGCGAGGCGGAGACCGCCCGCGGCGAGGCGCAGCGTCAGACGTCGATTGCCACCGCCCGCCGCCTGGCGACAGAAGCGCTGAGTCTGTTCGGTCCTTCGGCTGATGAACTGGCGGTAAGCGGGATGGTCGCCGTCAAGTCTCTTGAAGCCGATGCGACAACCGACGGCCGAAGGGCTCTGGCGCAAGTGTTGCGCCTCGTTCCAGTTGCTCCGGAGATCGTTTCCAACGTTCACGTGGGTCCGGTCCTGGGATTGGCGTTCAGCCTGAACGGCCGCTGGATGGCCTCGACCGGCCAGGACGGGAGCGTCGTCATTTGGGATCTGGTCAACCAGAAGAAGCGGACAGTGCTCGAGAGGCAGTTCGATCCCGCGCCGGTGCAACCGGGGCTGGTCTTCAGCGACGACGGCCGCTGGCTGGTGGCGGGTTCGAACTATGCCCTGTGGATCTGGTCAACCGAGACCGGTCGTCGGGTCCAGGATCCGATCTCCAGCCAGTTCGTGCGATCGATTGCCTTCAGTCCTGATGGCCTGCGGTTCGCTGCAGCGGAGCGCGGGGGGAGCGTGAGACTCTTCGCGAGGGCCGGTGAAACCTGGGTGGAGTCGAAGCCTGTCCTGTCCAGCGGCAGTCCACGCAAGGCGAACGGCGTCGTGTTTCTGTCTTCGGACACGCTCGCACTCGCAGGAAGTTCAGGCCCCTCGCTTCCGCTGGAGAACCTCTGGTCCTGGAACCTGAATGCGGGGAAGGAGCGCATGCTGGACCTCGGCCAGGACACGGAGACCCTGGGTGAGTGCCGCGCCCTCTCTCGCAGCGGTGACTCGCTCACGCTCGCGGCCATTTGCGAACGCGGGATCCTGATGGCCCGGCGCACGGATGCGGGCCTCGAACGTGCCGCCCACCGCCCGTCGGTGGCCGCTGGCGCCTTCAGCGTCTCGTATGGCCTGGCACTGAATGGCAATGGCACGAACGTCGCGGCAAAGGCCAACGACGGCGTGATCAACGTCTTCGGCGAGCCCATTACCTCAGAGCGCACGCGGATGTTCGTGTCCGGCGTTCCGGCCCGGTCGGTGGCGTTCAGGCCGGATGGCCGCGTCGTGGCCGCCGGATTGGAGAACGGCTCCGTGGTCTTCTGGCCCACGAGTAAGGGCGCGGAGGCCATCCCGTCGCGACATGACGGCGCCGTCGGTGGACTGGCCTTCAGTCACGATGCCCGCTGGCTGGTCACCGCAGGCGACAACTCGATCCGGGCATTCGAGGTCTCGACGGGAGCGGACGCCGGCTCCCTCAGGCAACGGCTGTCCATTCCGATGGGACCACGCTTGCGCAGTCCCGCCTTCAGCCCGGACGACCGTTTCGTCGCCGTGCTCGACGAGAAGGCGCTGCAGGTATTCGGCCGTGCGGCCACGCCGTGGAAGGCGCTGACCCGGCTCGAAGTCGGCGCAGAGGCGATCAGCACCGTGTTCAGTCCGAAGAGCCGGTTCCTCCTCGTCTTCGAGCCCAATCTCATCCGCATTCTGGACACGGGAACGTGGCAGGAGAAGCCCCGTATTCGGGTGGACCGCGGTGGCGAGGCCGCGATCAGCCCGGACGGTCAATTCCTGACCTACCACACCAACAGACTGATTCGGAAGGTTGGTCGCCTCGATGTGCGTCAGGTATGGAGACTGAGTGATGGCGTCGAAACAGCCTGGCGAGAGGAAGGGGAGGGCGCGAACCCGGCACGGCCGGCGCGCGGCGGGCCGCAGCAGCTCATTGAGGAGTCGGCGACCTGGACGGTCGTCAATGAGAGCGAGTCGCTCCGACGCGCCGGCGCGTGGAGCGCGGAGATGGAATCCTCCAGCCCGACGCTGACGCTCTTCAACGAATCGGGCACGTCCATCGCGAAGCTTGAACACGATGGACCGGTGACTCACTTCGCCTTCAGTCCCGGTGGCCGCTGGCTCGCCTCGTCCAGTCAAGACGGGACGCTGCGCTTGTGGCCGCTCCAGGTGAAGGACCTGCTCGTCCAAGCCTGCAAACTCCTGCCACGTAACCTCACCGCCGAAGAGTGGAAGGCTCTGAGCCTCGACGGTCCCTACCGCAAGAGCTGCCCGAGTCTTCCGTAGCAATCGCGAACGAACGCCTCGACGCACCTGTGCGTAACACTGATCAAGCTGTCCTCAGCCTCTACCCTGAAGCGAGTCAGGCCGTCATGAATCACGAGAGCGAGCACGAACAGGTCGGTACCAGGTAGAAGGGGCGCCAGGCCGGCGGCATACACGCCGGAACGGCGAGATCGCGCTCACCGCGCCGACCTGATTCCCGCACTCAAGGCCTTCGGCTACAGACTCGAGGGCGGCCTCCACGCCGCGAAAGGCGACGCACCCGCCACTCGCACCGCTACACCGCAGCGGCGAAGATCCGGTCCACTCCGTCGGTTTCGACTCGGCTGCAACGAGTTCAGACCATCAGCGCCAGCACATCTTCAGCGGTGGTCAAGCAGGCCGAAGGCAAGGGCGCGGAACGCGCGAAGAGAATAGTGCAATTCGCCCGAAACCGACTGCGGTTGCTACGCGAGCCCAGCCCTGAACGTCGGCTCATCCCTCCGTCGCGAATTCCACGTAGCCATCAGGCAGTGTGTCGTCTGGCCTCGTGCCGAACAGTTCCAGCAGCCTGGTAATGAGCTCTGCCTTGTCGACCGCATCGCGCCGCGACCAGGTCCGTGACTTGATCTCGAGGAAGCAACCGTGGCGCGGCGGATCGATCAGCCGATCGAGGTGGACGTGGAACTCAACGCCCCGGTACGCGATCAGCCAGCGGCGCCGCTCCTTCTCGACCACGTGCTCGGCCGCCGGACGGAAGTATTCGCGGTAGAAGCGGGAGGAGTGTGCCGCTGGCGCCAGATAGCGCGAGTGGAACAGCAGCACGCCGCCGAAGCTCTCCTTGCGTGCGCGGCCGGTGAGGGTGAGCCGGGCCCGGGCGCCGGTGACCTTGCCCTCGTTGTCGAGGAACTCGTCCTCGCGGTAGCGCAGCCGGCCCTGATCGGGATCGCTGAACGACCAGTAGGTATCGAACTGGTGGTAGCGGCTCGAACGGATGATGGTGATCGATTTGCTTTCCAGCACCGCCAGCGCCGACTCGTCTGACGCCAGGTGCGCCTTCACTTGGACCTCGAAGCTCTCCTGCTCGATCGCGCCGCCAATGGCGACCAGCTTCTGAAGAACGCTTTCCTCACGACTGGCGAGGAAGACATCGATGCGCCGTGCGTAGTCGGCCGCGGCGTCGCGCAATCCGCTTTCGTCGAGCGTCAGGAGCGCGCGGTCGCGCATGAGCCAGCGGCCGTTGCACATGACATCGAGCACGTCCGTCGACTTCGACGCATACACGATCTGCGCATAGAGACTGTTGGCATCGCGCGCGAACGACGGCGTGTTGTGGATGGGCGACAGGTCGAGCACGATCAGGTCGGCACGCTTGCCCGGTTCGAGCGACCCAGTGAGGTGGCCCATGTGCAGCGCAGCGGCGCCAAGGCGTGTGGCCATTGCGATGGCCTCGCGGGCGGGGAGCGCAGTGGGATCGCCGCCATGCCCCTTGGCCAGCAGGGCCGCGAGCCGCATCTCCTCGAACATGTCGAGGTCGTTGTTCGAGGCGGGACCGTCGGTGCCAATGCCGACGGTCAGGCCGAGCTCCAGCATCCGCGCCACCGGCGCGATGCCGGCGCCGAGCTTCAGGTTGCTCGTCGGATTGTGCGCGACGCCGGCCCCGGCCTGCAGCAGGCCGCGGATCTCGCCTTCGTCCACGTGCACGCAGTGCGCGGCCAGCACCTTGGCGCCGAAGAGTCCCTGCTTCTTGACGTAGGGAATCACCGGCATGCCGTACTGCCGCCGCGACTCCTCGACCTCGAGCAGCGTTTCGGAGAGATGCGTGTGCAGCGGCACGTCGAACTCCGCGGCCAGCTCGGCGCAGGCGCGCAGGATGTCGGCCGTGCATGTATATGGTGCATGCGGCGCGGGCCCCGGCACGATCAGGGCGTGCCCTCGCCAGCGCTCGATGAAGTCCCGCGCGAGGGCGAGCGAGTCCTCGTAGCTGATTGCATCCGGCGACGGAAAGCGCAGGACCGTCTGGCCGCACAGCGCGCGCATGCCGGCGTCGGCGGTCGCTTTCGCGACCGCTTCCTCGAAGTAGTACATGTCGGCGAAGCAGGTGATGCCGGAGCGAATCATCTCGGCGCAGCCAAGGCGGGTGCCGAGTCCGACGAAGTCAGGGCTCACGAACTCACGCTCGACCGGCAACATGTATCCCATCAGCCAGACGTCGAGGCGCAAGTCGTCAGCCAGCCCCCGGAGCAGCGTCATCGGCACGTGCGTGTGCGCATTGACGAGGCCGGGCATCACGACCCGCCCGCGGCAGTCGATGGTCTCCCTAGGGGTGAAGGCGAGCGCATCAGGGCCGACGGCGGCGATGCTGTCGCCGGTGATCGCGATCCCGCCAGATGTGTGAATCGTGAACGCCGAATCGACTGTCAGGATGGTGGCGTTGGTCAGCAGGAGATCGCAGTCGGGCGGCATTCGACGAGAGTAGCACCGTGGTTTGGGTAGAGCCGGGGATCCGTGCCAGGACGCTGAAGGCGGAGCGTGGGGTCCGCCTGAAGGCGGACCCCACGTCTTCAGACGTGCGGGCGAAGCAGGCGTCCGGTGCTGTGTGCGCTGATGCGACCGTCCTGGCCGGCAATGCGCTCCAACGGGAGACGACGTGCGGAGTGCCCGTCCTCTAGCAGCGCCGCGTACGTCGACTGTCCGAAGGGGGAAGGGGGAGTCCGGACGACCGGTCGAGGTCGCATAAGGGATAGCGATCTGTGATCGACCTATGGCGTCGATTTGGGCAGGGCGAAGCTGAGGATGAGATCCCCGCCTCTTCGCCCTCGTTCGCCCCCGCCCGACGCGACCGCGACGTACTGCTCGCCATTGACCATGTACACCGCAGGAGATCCAAACACACCGGACCCTGTGTTGAACTTCCAGAGCAACTGACCGCTCTTCGCGTCGAAGGCGAAGAAATAGCCGGCGGTGTTGCTCCCGCTGCCGACGAAAACGAGACCCCCCGCGCTGACGACCGATCCGGCTTGTCCATACCCGTCGTACACCTGCTGCCACGCGAGTTCGCCAGTCCTGGGGTCGAAGGCCGAGAAGTATCCCTTCGGCGGACGTCCGGCGTTGAGTGGGTCATCGATCGCATTCACGTACAGAAGTCCCGTTCGCGGGCTGTAGGACAGTGACCCATAGTTCGCGCCGCCGCCCATTCCCGGCGCGATGATGTAGTTGGGGGCGGGTGGAGTGAAGGCAGGCACCGATTTGAATTTCGCCAGGCGATCGGCCGGGATCTCGGTCGGGAATACCGGTGACACCGGGCTCATCGGTTTCCCCGATGCCGTATGTGGAATCGGTTGCGTCGGCCAGGGCTGCTCGCCCTGAAGCGTCGTCTCGGTCGGCACCGGCATCTCTTTGATCGGATGTACCGGCTCGCCGGTTTCGCGGTTCAGGATGTAGAGATACCCGTTCTTGCTCGCTTCCGCGACCGCCTTGACGCGCCTTCCTCCGACCTGCATGTCGAAGAGAATCGGTGGGCCACCGGAGTCGTAGTCCCAGATGTCGTGATGCGTTTGCTGGAAGTACCACGCGAGCTTGCCTGTGCCGAGAGCGAGCGCGAGGATCGAATCGGTGAAGAGATTCTTCCCAGCGCGCTTCCTGCTGTCGCCGAACGGGTTGCCGACGGCAACGTAGAGCAGCCCCAACTCGGGATCGATGGCCGGCGTTTCCCAGATACCACCGCCATTACGCTCACCGCCGACCCATGTTGGACCGGCAATCTCCCATCCCTGATCTTTTTCGTCTTGCGGCACCGTGTTGAAGTGCCAGAGGACCTTGCCGGTCTTGGCATCGACGGCGAAGACGTGGCCACCCGGAATGTGGCTCTCGCTTCGAGTACTGCCGATGTAGAGCACGCCCTGGTACACCTGCGGGGCGGTGGTGAACCAGTACCCCATGCTGATGGCGGTCTTGGCGTCCGGGTACCTCGTGTTGAGCACGTCGAGAATCACGCTGGCCTGGCCGTTTTTACCGAAACCTGGAAGCGGTTTGCCTGTCTTCGCGTCGAGCGCAAACAAGAAGGAGCCGCCCGCCACGTAGACGACGCCGTCGGCGTAGCACACGCCGCGGTTGCGGAAGACGTAGCCTTCAGCCCTTCCGCCTCCGATCAGATTGGTGACGTCATAGGTCCACAAGAGGTGGCCATCGATCGCATTCACCGCGTAGACGCTTCCGCGGGAGTCGGTCACATACATGACCTCGTTCACGATGACGGGTGTGGTCTGGTTGCTGACCCCGTCGATGACACCGTGCTGGAAGAGCCATCGTGGCGTAAGCGTCTTCACGTTGGACGTATTGATCTGATCCAGCGTGGAGAATCGACTGCCGGCGAGATCGAGATTGTGGAGCGGCCAGTTCATCGACCGTCCTTGCTGAGCCGATGAGGGCAGCAGAACAGAGACGGCGATGGCGCCAAGGACGGCTGCGAACGTAAAGCGCTTCGTCGTCATGCGTGCTCCAGATTTGATGAGTGGCATGATAGCCCGCGATAGACTTCGCACCACCGGTCGGCGCATCGGGCGGCTACTGATGGCCGTTCCTGTCGAACGGCAGGTCGGGCCGAGCGTCGTCTTGGCGTCTTGGCACCCGCGACGCCCACTGCTGCGACGCGCTGAATTCGCGGTCCCCGGGCAAAGAGATCGGCAAAGTCCGAGCCGCCGTTGGTGCACGGTGTCGATTAAGACAGGTCGCCCTGCGCGCCTGCCGCTTCGATCCAGCTGCGCTGTCGTGCACCACGGGCGACGGTGTATCCGGGACGCTCGCCCGGCTTCGAAGAGGGCTGGCGCATTCCCACGCCAGGGACACCGATCAATCGAGGCCGACCTGGCTCGCGCGCTGAAGAACGGCGGGTTCATCGAGGCCAACGATCCGGATCTGAAGAAGTTCAAGGCGCGCGGGGGCAAGCTGCTGCTGTATCACGGCTGGGCCGACCCGGGGCCCGCGCCCGAGAACACGATCAACTACTACGACGCGGTGTCGTCGAAGCTTGGGGGCGCGCAGGACGACTGGATGCGCCTGTTCTTGTTGCCGGGCGTCGGGCACTGCGGCGGCCGGCGTGGGGCCCGACCAGGCCGACTTCCTCGGTTCAGAACCCACTTCGGTTCAGAACCCACTTTGACAAGCCACGAAACGCGACCATAATCCGTCTGCTTGAGCCCCACTCCTGAGGCGGCGGCGCGCCTGCCGGAATCCCCCGAGCTGCTCTCGATCATCGTGCCCGTGTACAACGAGGCTCGTACGGTGCGCGCCGTGCTCGATCGGCTCGTCTCGATCGACCTGCCGCTGCCGCGCGAGATCCTCGTGGTGGACGATGGCTCAACCGACGGCACGGGCGACGTGCTGACCGCCGCGGAACGCGACGGCCTGCCGGTCATCGTGATCCGGTCGGAGCGCAACGGCGGCAAGGGCAGCGCGTTGCGCAAGGGGCTGGCGCACGCGCGCGGCACGATCATCGCGATTCAGGACGCGGATCTCGAGCTCGATCCGGTGCAGCTCGGCGCACTGGTGCAGCCGATCGTGTCTGGTACCACTCGCGTCGTGTACGGCTCGCGCTTCCTCAACGGCGGGACGGGCGGCCCGTGGCTCTCGGTGGCGGCCAACCGTCTCCTGACCGGCGTCACCAACGTGCTCTACGGCGCGTCGCTCACCGACATGGAGACCTGCTACAAGATCATGCGCACCGACGTGGCGCGGTCGCTGCGCCTCGAAGCCGATCGCTTCGACATCGAGCCGCAGATCACGGCCCGCCTGCTGCGCGCCGGGCACCACGTGACCGAGCTGCCGGTCCGGTTCGAGGCCAGAACGCGTCAGCAGGGCAAGAAGATCGGGTGGCGCGACGGCGTCCGGGCGCTCAACGTGCTCGTCGCCGAGCGGTTCCGCCCGGTCCGCTGACCGCCCGTATGCGCCGGTTGCTGCTCACGCTGGCGCTCGCCGGCACCTGTCTCGCCATCCTCATCGTGCCGGCACGGTACGGCAGCTTCGTGGCCGGCGGGTCCGACTCCTACTGTTACGTGCACCAGGCCGAGCGGTGGGCCAGCGGCCGCATGCTCGTTCCCGAACCGCTCGCGCTGGCCGCACCGTGGCCGGACGCCGCGCTGACGTTCGCGCCCGCCGGCCACCGTCCGTCGCCGACCGTGCCCGGAGCCATCGTCCCCATCTGTCCGTCGGGGCTCTCGCTCGTGATGGCGCCGTTTCTGCTCGCCGGCGGACGGGCGGCGATGTTCTCCGTGATTCCGCTCTGCGGCGTGGTGCTGGTGCTGGCCACTTTCGTCCTGGGGTGCCGTGTGAGCGACGGCGTCGGAGTGGCGTCGGCGATCGCCACCGCGTCGAGCCCGATCTTTCTCTATCAGCTGATGCAGCCGATGAGCGACGTGCCGGCGGCCGCCTTCTGGACCCTGGCGCTGGCCGCGGCGACGTCGAGCGGCCCGCGTGGACCGCTCCTCGCGGGCATCTGCGCGGGCGTTGCCATCCTCATTCGCCCGAACCTGCTGCCGCTGGGCCTCGTCATCGGCGTGTATCTCCTCACCAGGCCGCAGCGGACAGCCGGCGAGCGCGGCCGCGACGGCGGCGTCTACGCGGCCGGATCCGCGGTGGGGTGCATCGCGGTCGCAGCCATCCAACGCTACTTCTACGGCTCGCCGTTCGCGTCCGGTTACGGCGAAGTGGGCGACATCTTCGCCCTGACCCACGTCGGGCCGAATGCGTCGCGCTATCTGTCATGGCTCGCGCAGGCACAGACGCCGATGGTTGCGTTGGCGCTGGCCTCGCCGTTGGTGCTGTCGCGGGCCTTCGCGGCGCTGGGCCTGGCGTTCTGCGCGGCGACGCTCGGCATCTATCTGCCGTACCTCGTGTTCGAGGACTGGTCCTACGTGCGGTTTCTCCTGCCCGCCGTGCCGGTGCTGATCGTGCTGACGCTGGGGACGGTTGCGGGCCTCGCGCGGCGCGTGGGCGCGCGATGGGTGGGCACCGCGCTCGCGGTGGCCGCCGCACTGCTGATCGTTCCGGGCCTGCGGACCACGGTCATGAAGCAGGCGTTTCAGCTCGAGTCGCTGGAAGCGGTCTTCCCACGCTCGGGCGAGGTGGTGGCACGGCGTCTGCCCGGCAACGCGCTCGTCATGACCAGCCGCTACAGCGGCAGCGTCCGCTACTACGCGGGCCGCAAGACGCTCGTCTGGGACGCGCTCGACCGCGCCTGGCTCGACCGCGCAGTGGCATTCGTTCGGGAGAGCGGGTTCGAGCCGTACTTCCTGCTCGACAGCGGCGAGGAAGCGGCGTTCCGGCAGCGCTTCAGCGGCAGCCTGCTGGCGCGGCTCGACTGGCCGCCGGCGATCGAGATCGCGCCACAGGTTCGCATCTACCGCCCGGGCGATCGCGAACGATACCTGCGCGGCGAACTCCCACCGACGGAGTACGTGCGATGAGAACCCGAGGCCGCGGTACGATGCGCGTCGTGTCGGACCGCCTGACGCGTGTCGCCGCCGTCCTGGCGTGCCTGGCCTGGCTTCATGGCTGCGCGCGACCGGAAGAGGCACAGACCCCGGTTGGGTCGATTGCAGTGACCCCGGCCGCGGCCGGGGCCGAGCCCGGCGCGCCAATCGACTTCACGTACCGCTTCACCCGGGTCGCCGGCGCGCCCCCGTTGTCGGACGATCTCTGGGTGTTCGTCCACCTCGTGGACGAGGCGGGCATGCTGCTGTGGACCGACGACCACCGGCCGCCGGTGCCGCCGTCGAAGTGGGGTGCGGCGCCGGTGACGTACCGCCGCACCATGTTCGTGCCGCGGGTCAACTACACGGGACGCGTGCGGGTCGAGGCCGGGCTCTACGCGCCTGACGACGGCACGCGCGTGCGGTTGACGGGCGAGGAGGCCAACCGGTCGTACACGGTGGCCTCCTTCGACGTCCTGCCGGCCGCGACGGGCGTGTTCGTGGCCTTTGGCGACGGCTGGCACGGCGCGGAGCGCGCGCCGCAGGAGCCGCTGCGGGAATGGCGATGGTCGTCGGGTGCGGCGCGGCTGTCGTTCCGGCATCCGGGCGGCGACGCCAGGCTCTGGATCGAGCTGGATCAGCCGGTGGCGGCGGTGGGAACACAGCGGCTCGAACTACGCGAGGGGCCGGCGCTGCTGGCCACGCTCGTGATCAATCCCGGAACGCAGTATGTCAGCCAGGTCCCGCTTCGGACAGCACCTGGCCCCGGGTCGATGGTCGAGCTCGACGTGAAGGTGGAGCCGACGTTCGTGCCGGCCACGGTCCCCTCACTCCGCAGCCAGGATGCGCGCGAGCTCGGCGTCCGCGTCTTCAACGTCTACGTTGCCGCCAAATAGCGCCCAGCCCCTCAGGCCACTAGCTAGCAGCCCGTGGTTAAACGGGATCGACACGACGGATCCACCGTACTACACTCCCGGCATGGCCATGGGTCGTCGCAAGGACCCCGCACGGACACCGGGACTGTGGCTTGCCGCCAATGAGTTGCCGCCGACCGGCGGGCCCCCGTTCTATCAGCGCCTGAATCAGGTCTTGGACGCGCACGCCTTCGACGACTTCGTCGAAGCGCAGTGCGCCCCGTTCTATGCGGCCGTCGGCCGCCCGAGTCTGACGCCGGGCACGTATTTCCGG
>Ga0210380_10000296_pt1 | contig 23817 bp, 19 predicted proteins | sample PLM4_5_coexredo_FD_155476 | JGI IMG/M metagenome (GOLD analysis project Ga0210380, IMG submission 155476) | Groundwater sediment microbial communities from an aquifer in East River, Colorado, USA - PLM4_5_coex redo | ecosystem: Environmental > Terrestrial > Soil > Riparian zone | place: USA... | reverse complement strand
CTAGTACTACTTTGTCAGGTTCTCAATTCGACGTCTTTGAGCTTGAGCATCCACGTCAGGTAATGCGGCTGCGTCATGAAGAAATGAGCGGTGAGCACCTCTTGGATGACGGCACGCACCTGCGGCAGCGTCAAACGCGTCTGCCCTCGCCGGCGCCGTTCGTGCTGGAGAAAGCTGTAGGCGAGGGCGGTCAAGACCACATGACGTTGCCAGCCGGGCAGACTGCGGCCTTCGAAGTGATCGAGTCCGAGCTCGTCCTTGAGTTCTTGGTACTGCTGTTCGATCGCCCAGCGCTGATGGGCCAGAGAGACCAGTGCGCGCAACGACGCGGTGGGCGGCAGATCCACCAAGTAGTAGCGGACGCGGGCGCCGCCCGCCAGTTCGCGTTCGCAGAGCAACCAGACTTCGGGCGCGAGTCGACGCTCCGCACGCCAGTCGTGCGCGGGGGTGACCCGGACGGCACAGAAGCGGGCGCGCCACGGGGCATTCGTCCCGTTACGCCACGAGACGAGTCGCCACTGTCGCGGCGTTTGCGTGGCCGCCCATGCGCGCGCTTCGAGGCTGTACGTCTCCGGCGGCAACACGCGACGGGTGCGCGGACGGCCCTGGCCCGTCAGCGGCGCAGGCGCCGTGAGGTCCGGGGTCCCCAGGAACACTTTGAGATCGGACGAGACCCCCAACGCATAGGGCAGCTTGGCGCGATGCAACACGCGTCGCAGCGTCGCGTTGTCGCCAAATTCCGCATCGCCGACCACGGCCGTGACCGTAAACCCCGCCGAGCGGACCTGGCGCAGCAGGGTCAAGGCCAACTGCCATTTCGGTTCGAACAACACCGTCTCGGGAATCCGTGCCCGCGCCCGCTGGCGTGGTGTGAGCCACTCCTCGGGGAGGTACAACGTGGCGCCCAGCAGCCACGCCCGCACCCCGGTCCACAGCGCGACCGTGACCGCCGTCTGACAATTCGCGACCTTGCCGCGCGCACCACAGTACTGCCGGGCGACGCCGACCGAGGCCGTACCTTGCTTGGGAAAGCTCGTCCCATCGAGAATCAGGACGCCGGTGCGTTCCGGCACCTGCGCACGCAGCCGCTTCCACACCGACTCCGCGGTCCACGGCGCATGGGTGATGAAGTGCTGGAAGGCCTGATACGCTCCCGGATCGCTGAGGCGTGCCCACATCGCCTCCATCGACTTGCGGCGACTGTCGCTCAGCACGCCGGTTACATACCGACGCAGCGCGCCGCGCTGACTCGCGCGACCGAAGTCCCCTTCGAAGGGCTCCAGCCATGTCACCAACCGCCGCAGCCATGTCGTGGCGGTGTGATCCAGCACCGGGACGCATCGTACCGAACTCGCGCAATTTGTACAATGCCCTCAAAAGTGATCACTCCCGAATCCATTCGGGAATTCATCAATCTGACAAAGTAGTACTAGGGTTTGCTACGCTTGCACCGATGCCGATGACTCTGGGAGTAACCGCGGAATCCGATCACGTCTATGTGACGGCAAGCGGTGAGTTCTCGCTCGACGAGGCGCAGCGGACCTTTGTGCAAATGCTGGAGTCGATGGCCCGGTTCAAACGGACCAAGGTTCTCTTCGACGGGAGGATGCTCGTCGGCGAACCGAAGATGATCGAGCGCTTCTACTATGCCGAATTCGCCGCGTGGTCCGTGGCGAGCTTCGCGAACGGCGGCTTGGTGACTCTCGCCCCGCGGTTTGCCTACGTCCTCGAGGAACCGATGCTCGACCCGGAGCGATTCGGCGAGACCGTGGCCGTGAACCGCGGGATGCGCGTTAGGGCGTTCGACAATCTCGAAGCTGCACGCGCATGGCTCGAACTGGCGCCGTGGCCCTCGGCTGTTGATGGCAGCTGAGCTAGTTAACAGAATAAGGAATTATGCGACTTCAAATCTCCACTTGGCTCGCATTTCCACAAGCTAAGCGCTGAGCGAAACAGGCGAAAGCGAAGCGGAAAAGGCGAAGGTGCGACACCGGTTTGATTATGAACGCACACCGGACGGTCACATGACAGACCAGCGCGCCGCGCTCGACGGTGGCGTCGAACAACAGCATCAACGGCATCGCGTCGAACAACATCATCCGGTCGCCGCCGCTCGTCGCGGCGCGCGGCACCAGATGCCGCGGCCGTTGCGGTCGAAGCCATCCGGGGAGCGCGCCGGGATCAAGGTGCTGGTCGCGTTCGCGTCGTCCGAGATGCCGCTGTGGAAGGCCGCCGGGGCCACGCACTGCGCGACGGGCAAGTTCTTCAACCTTCATCGGTTCACGCGCACGCGATTCGAAGAACCGCCGGCGGGCGGGGGCGGCGCGTTGCCCTACTGGTTTGAAGAATCGCTGTTCGCATTCCTGCGGGCGTCAGATGTCGTCAGGGCGCGGCCCCACGGTCTGTTGGACAGGACCGTCACCGAGAATCCGTTCGCCAGGGAAATTCTCGAACGCATGGACAAGACGCCGGGAGCAGCTGAGCGGATACCCCGTCCACCGCGATCACACTGATTTGTTCGGCATGTGCGACGCCGTGTCGCGCCGCCCCACGACGTGCCCCTCATTACGCGACGCAGCCCAGGGCGACTGGTGCCATAGCCAGTTACCTTGACGTGTGGACGACTGACGTTCAGGATACGACCCTAGATGCACGCGAAGACCGTCGATAGACATCAGAACGGCCGTAACCGAAGCTCTGAGACGCGATCGGCACGCGAATCGTCTCCGCGGTCCGCTCAGGCGTCCGCGCCCGCACCGCGGCGCCAGACCTCATCGCGCCTGCGGCGGCGCGCGCCGAGCTCGTGAGCGCCGACGGCCTGACCGACCGCGAGCGGGCGTTCTGCTTGCGTTACGTCGCGAACGGGTTCAAGGGCACCGCGGCCTACAGGTCGGTGGCGCCCCACGCGACGGAGGCGACGTGCCGCAGCGAGGCGGCGCGCTGGATGACGAAGCCGCACATCCGCCGGTTCCTCGACGCGCAGCTGTCGCTCTACTTCAGCCGTCTCGAGATGGCTGGGGCCGAGGCGCTCGGTCGCGTGGCGCAGGACGCCAAGGCCGACATCCGCGAGCTGTTCGACGAGCACGGGAAGCCGCTCCCCGCGCACCTCTGGCCGGATTCCATCGCGAATAGCATTGAGGCCTGCGAGGTGCGGGCGGACGGCAGCGTGCGCGTCAAGCTGGTGTCGAAGCTGGCGGCGCGGCGCCTCATCCTCGAGGCGACCGGCACGCTGCAGGATTCGACCAGGGACGGCGTGAGCGCGCTCGCACGCGCGATCCGCGGGGACCTGGGGCTGCCGGACCCGGGAACCGACCGCGCGGCCTCGTGAGGCCCCGGGCCGGCGAAAGCCGGCTAGGAGTAGTTTCCCGTGTCGTTGTCGCCCTCGCGAGGACACGCGATGGTTGTCACCCTCGCGAGGGCACCATCGTGGCCTGTCCCTACCAGAAAGTCCGTCTGTTCGAATTCATTGAGGTTCCTGACAGGCACAAGCCGCGGACTCCAGACCGCAACACCGCCTGCGGCTCCGTTTGGCCGCGGCGACCGGCACATCGGGTGTGGCTCCCGCAACGGAGCCCAATGGCCGCGCCGCGCGTGCGTTGCGCGACCGGCCACCTTCGTCCGGCATCGAATCTAGACCTGGAGAGCGGGCGCCGCGGCGGTCGCCGAGAACAACCGGATGCCCGCCCGTTGATTCCTACGTCTCCACAATGATGTGATAACGACGCCGGCCTTCAGACGGCCCGGTAGACTGTGCGGCGTCCACCCTCACAGGCGCTCGGGCCGAAGGAGGCCGAGATGCGAATTGTCGGCTGTGATTTGCACGCGAGCCAGCAGACGATCGCGATGCTGGATCGCGACACCGGGGAAATCAGCGAGCGAGTCATCAAGCACGAAGGGACGGCGGTCCGTGATTTCTATACCGGTCTGACGCCCCCGATCCTCGTGGGTATCGAAGCGACGGGATCCATGGGCTGGTTCCTGCGGGTGATGGAGGAGTTCGGGATCACCTGCCGCGTCGGGGATCCGGCGAGGATCCGCGCGGTCGAGACGCGGCGCCAGAAGCACGACCGCCGGGATGCGCGTCTGCTCCTGACGCTGTTGACGGAAGAGCGGTTCCCGGCGATCTGGATGCCGTCGGCAGAGTTGCGGGATCTGCGCGCCTTGCTGCGGCATCGCGATCAATGGGTGCGGATGCGGACCCGGGTGAAGAACGCGCTGCAGGGGGTGGCGCTGGCGCACGGCATTCGACGCGGCGCGGGCTTGTGGAGTCGCGACGGCCAAGCGATGCTGGCGGCCCTGCCGCTGCCGCAGCACACGGGCGCCCGCCGGTCAGAGCTGCAAGCGCTCCACGACCACCTCACCACGCACATCGAGGCGCTGGATCAGCGCGTCAAGACCCAAGCGGATGAGCGACCGCAGACCCGCCGTCTCATGACGCATCCGGGTGTGGGTCCGGTGACCGCGTTGGCCACCGAGGTCTTCCTCGGCGATCCCGCGCGGTTTCCCGACGGCAAAGCGGTGGCCAGCTACATCGGCCTGATTCCGAGTGAATACTCGAGTGGCGATCGACAGCGTCGCGGCCGCCTCACCAAGCAGGGCAATCCGATGTTGCGCTTTCTGTGGTGCGAAGCGGCGATTCACGCCGCGCGGCGCGACCCCGCGCTCGCGCGCTTCTATCGACGGAAACTTCAGCAGAAGGGGCTCGGCAAAGCGCGCGTGGCCGTCGCTCGCAAGCTGGGCATCCGGCTCTGGGTGCTGTTACGGGAGCAAATCGATTACGCGGAGTTCTGCCGTCGCACTCCAGTACACGCGGCGGCACGGTGAGGCCTGGATGCGGGTAAGCCTGTGTGGAGATGTGGTCGCGATCGTGACCGGCAAAATGAATAGGCTACCCGCCTCCCGGTGACGGGAGTTCGCACGAGTCATCATGGTCCGTTGTGACCGAAGAGATGTTTGGTGGGCACCACCGGGGATACCGTGAACAACGCGAGCGTGAAGGGGTGGACATCGCCAACGCGCACGGCCTGAGGCACGGCCGCCTCCGCCGACTCCTTGGCCGTTGAGAGTCGGCTCCGGCGGCCTGAACGGAGAAGGTGTGTCTTGACTTCGCCGGCGTCGTTAGAGATGTCTCCAAGAGCCGGGACGATGCTGGAGCAGTCGCGAGAACGCGAGAGGACACCACCACCCTGCATAAGCGACTGATACGGAACAGGTTGCGACCACAACTCGCACGCCGTCAGTCAGTTAACAAACCCGATCATTCGGGTTCAACTCCCGCCGCCTCCACCACTCGCTCGCAAGTTACTGATTCAGAGCCACTTATATTGATGAGAGACGCGGGATAGTTCCCGCGTCGGTCCTCCTCAATCTCTCGCACCGACACGTCGCGGAGTGACGAGCCCGCGCTCCGATCAGAATCACAGGCCGGGCCCGAGCGTCGGGTGCAGCGGCGAGCGGCGCTCGTTGCCGTGGCGATCGGCATTGGCGTTGGTGGCTTCGATGCGATTGATGACTTCCAAGTACGCGCGTGCGGCGGCTTCGAGAATATTCGTACTGATGCCCGCGCCCCGATAAGTGCGACCGTTGTGTTCGACGGTAAGCAAGGCCTCGCCTTGTGCGTCCTCGCCGACGGTCACGCTGTGCACTTCGAACGTGCGCACCTGCACGTGAATTCCGGTGGCATGGTCGATAGCTTTGACCACGGCGTCGACGGGGCCGTCTGCGGCTTGCTCGTGGGCGACGACACGCCCGTCGGCGTGGGCGAGCCTGATCGTGACGCGCGCCGGCTGATCGTTGCGTGTGGCGACGCTCAGGGACTGCAGCGACCAAGGCCCTGGGGCGTCAGTCTCCCAGCGCATGACCAACGCCTCGATGTCGCCGTCGAAGAGCTCCTTCTTCTTGTCGGCCAACGCTTTGAATTCTTCGAAGAGTTGCTCGAGTTCAGCGTCGCTCACGTCAAAGCCGAGCTCCTTCACGCGCTCGCGAAACGCGTGTCGGCCGCTGTGCTTGCCGAGCACGAGATTGGTGCGCGACAGCCCCACGTCCTGCGGACGCATGATCTCGTAGGTCGAATAATGCTTGAGCATGCCGTGTTGATGAATGCCGGCTTCGTGCGCGAACGCGTTGTCACCCACGATCGCTTTGTTGCGCGGAATGGGCATGCCCGTAATCTGCGACACCAGGCGACTCGTCGGAAAGAGCCGCGTCGTATGAATCCCGGTGTGCACGCTCAGCACATTCTCGCGGGTCTTGATCGCCATAACGACTTCCTCGAGCGAGCAATTGCCGGCGCGTTCGCCGATGCCGTTGACCGTGCATTCGATTTGCCGTGCGCCGGCGCGTACGGCGGCCAGGCTATTGGCGACCGCCATCCCCAGGTCGTTGTGGCAGTGAACTGAGAGCACGGCCTTGTCGATATTGCGCACGTGCCGTGTGAGGTACGAAAACACTTCGTAAAATTCTTCCGGCACCGTATAGCCGACGGTATCTGGGACATTGATCGTGGTGGCGCCGGCGTCGATGGCGGCTTCCACCACCTGCGCGAGAAACGCGAGTTCGGTGCGCGAGGCGTCTTCCGGAGAGAATTCCACGTCGGTGCATAGACTGCGCGCGAACGCCACGGCCTCAACCGCTGCCTGGACGATCTGTTCCTTCGCCATGTTGAGTTTGTATTCGCGATGAATGGCGCTGGTGGCGAGGAAGACGTGGAGGCGTGGACGCGCGGCATCCTTCAACGCGCGCCACGCGGTGTCGATGTCTTCTCGAGTGCAGCGCGCGAGGCCCGCGATGATCGGGCCGCGGACTTCGCGAGCCACCAGATTGACCGACTCCCAATCGCCTCGCGAGGCGATCGGAAACCCGGCTTCGATGATGTCCACCCCGAGCTCCGCGAGCGCCTTCGCGACCCGCAGCTTTTCTGGCTGCGTCATGCTGCAGCCGGGAGACTGCTCGCCGTCGCGCAGCGTAGTGTCGAAGATGAGGACGCGGTTGGGGTCGATCATGCTCTATCTCGACGACGGCGCGGCACAAGCGAAGTTCGCCGCGTCGTTCACGTCGCCAGAGCCGCGGTATTGCGCCACCTGCGGATAGGGGCACAGCGGCCGAGTGAGCGGCTTCGACGGGTCATCGGTGGCGCGTCCAGCACCAACCAGGCGTTCCGGCGCGACGCCCTGCTCGACCCATCGCTCGAGGGCGGTGAAGATATCGCGCTCAGGATCGCGGCCGGTAGCCGTTCCACTCCCTCCGTTGCCGAAACTGTTCGGGCCAGAGCCACCGCCGCAATGCGCCATCCCAGGCACGAGAAACAGCCGGTAGAAATCCTCGGTCGGCGGCGTGCCAGGCGCACGCGCATCGGGATATTTCGAAAGAAAGGCGCGCACCGTTTCGTAGTACTCGATCGAGCTCGGGGCGGGAATGGCGGCGTCTCCCCAACCGTGGTATTGAATCAGCTTCCCACCTGACGCGCGGAACGACCGCAGGTCAGGGCTGGTCGCATTGAGGACCGGTCCCGCCTTCGCATCGCCGATGCGCACGTCGCGATCGAAGTCGAGCATCCGGAAGTTCCAGTTCGGGTCCTCGAATACCGCCGCCCCGTAGTAGCTGTTCCCGAACATGAACTGGATGGCGCCTGCGGCGTTCGCCGGCGTGATCCAGAGGCCCCAGCTGCCAGGCACCGCTTCCGTCCCGGGCGGCTGTCCGACGAAGACGGGTTCCTGCGTGCGCGGATTGCGGGGTCCGTCATAGATCTGCCGGAGCGCATCGACCTGAGCTTTGGGCAGACAATCGGCCGCGTCCGCTCCTGTGCAAACGAGCACGGCCGGATCGAACGTGCAGGCACGCGGGTCCTCGATCAGGCCGTCGGCCACGCCGTCGAGGCGATCGCAGGACGCCATGACGGCGCGCTGGATGACCGGGAGCTTCGCGGGTGGGATCGCGCTGTCCGGCGTCGCCAGGAGCGCACGTTCGTTCCAGACGAACGCGGTGAACAAGCGCGACCAGTTGTTCGCCGGAGCGCCGGCCAGGATGCCGTTGAAGTCTTCTGGAAAGCGCTGCGCCTCCATCAGCGCTTCGCGGCCGCCATCTGAGCACCCGGCGAAGTAGCTCCGCTCCGGGTCCCGGCCGTAGAACGCGCGGATGATCGCTTTGGACTGCACCGCGGTCTCGTGCACGGCACGATACCCGAAGTCGATCAGTTTCTCCGGATGTCCGATGGCCCAGTCCGCGCCGCCGCCACCTTCATGGCCAGTGTCGGTGCCGGCGACGGCGTAGCCGCGGCGCAAGGGCTCTGCAAAGGAGGCGGTGTTGATGGCGCCTGCCCAGCCGCCGTTGCCTTCCTGTCGGTACTTGGCGTTCCAGGCGGACGTCGCCGGCAGCCAGAGTGCAAACATGATATTGGAATCGCGGCTTGGACGTGTGACGCCGCGAACGTCGCAATGGGCGGGTACCGTTCCCGGACCCGCCGGCGGCGCACCCGGAGCGGCGGGCGCCGGAGCAGCGCCTTCCGGCACGCTCCTCGACGAGGTGATGAGCGTGTAGGGCAGCTTCAGGTTCACCAGGTTCTCGCACTCCTGCTGCGCATACGCAGCGTGGCTGCTGCACAGGATCGCCGTCGGTATGAGCCACGAGACTCTTGTCAGCACGTTGTCTCCTCTCGCCGACCTCAGGTCGGCTCCACATCGGTCACACGGGCACGGGTCAGCTCCGCCACGGTCAGCTCCCGCATTTTGAACCTCTGAACCTTGCTGGTCACGGTCATCGGGAATTCTGTGGTGAAGCGGATATACCGCGGGATCTTGTACGTGGCGATCTGGCCCCGACAGAACTCGCGAAACTCCTCCGTGGTCGCGGTTACTCCGTCACGCAGCCGGATCCACGCGCACACCTCTTCGCCGTACTTGTGATCGGGCACGCCAATCACCTGCACGTCGCTGACCTTTCGTGGGTGTGCAGGAACTCTTCGATGTCACGGGGATAGATGTTCTCACCGCCTCGGATGATCATGTCCTTTATGCGGCCGGTGATCGACACGTAGCCCTCATTGTTCATAACGGCGAGGTCGCCGCTGTGCATCCAGCGCGCCGCGTCAATCGCGTTGGCGGTTGCGCTGTCATCGTTCCAGTACCCGAGCATGACAGCGTAGCCGCGCGTGCACAGCTCTCCTGGCGTGCCGCGCGGAACGGTCACGCCCGTGTCCGGGTCGACAATCTGGCATTCGAGTGTGGCAGCACGCGGCCGACCGTCGACACGCGAACCTCGATCGGATCGTCGATCCGGGACTGGAACGACAGCGGCGACGTTTCGGTCATGCCGTAGCCGATCGTGACCTGCGGCACATGCATACCCTGCCGAAGCGGGGATGGTCGAGCTGCGCGATGAACATCGTCGGCACCCCATAGATGGACGTGCAACGCTCTGCCTCGATCGCCCGCAGCGTGGCATCCGGATCGAACGACTCGCCTGGGATGACCACGGCGCAGCCATGTGTGACCGCCGCCAGGTTCGCCAGCACGCAGCCGAAGCAGTGATAGAACGGGACCGGCGCGCAAATCCTGTCGTGCTCGGTGTAGCGCAGCACTTCGCCTGTGATGTAGCCGTTGTTCAGAATGTTGTGGTGCGAGAGCGTCGCACCTTTCGGTGATCCTGTCATCCCGGAGGTGTACTGAATGTTGATCGGGTCGTCGAACTGCAGCTCGGTTTCGCGCGCCTCGAGCTCCTGCGCGGAGATTCGATTCCCGAGATCCAGAAACTCCGCCCAGGGGATCCCACCCGGTTCCGCGTCGGTGCCCAGGTAAATGACACGGCGAAGCGCCGGCACCCGTTGCGCCTGGAGAGGCCCGGTGCCCGTCGCCATGAGTTCCGGCATCAGCCTCAGCAGTATGTCCACATAATCCGTCGCGCGGAACCCCCGGGCGGTAATGAGCACGCTCACACTCGAATGGGTCAGCGCGTATTCGAGCTCCCGCAGCCGGTAGGCTGGATTGATGTTGACGAGGACCGCGCCGGCTTTTGCGGCCGCGTATTGCGTGACCATCCACTCCGCGCGGTTGCCGCTCCAGATGCCGACACGGTCGCCGCGTTGCACTCCAAGCGCGATCAGCGCGCGGGCGGCACGATCGGCCTCGTCGCGAAGTTCTCGGTACGAATAGCGCAGCTGTTGATGACATGCCACGAGCGCGTCGCGGTCGCCCCAGCGTTCGGCCGCGCGGTTCAGGGCGCCGCCGAGGGTATCCGCGATCAGAGGCGTGGTGCCAACGCCGTGGACGTAGGAGAGTTTCACCTCGCGGCTCGCATGGCGATCGGGGCTTTTCGTGAGGCGCGGTCTTCCCCCGCACGCCGCAGGGCCTCGACGAAGTCATCGACAGCAGTGCGTCGTCCGTCGGTGTCGCGATAGACGAGCCGGCGGCCGCTGCCTGCCGGCGCCGCCGGCAATGGGATCGCGACCAGTCCCGCAGGGGCGAGGCTCGAAACGGCGGCGCGAGGAACGATGCCAATGCCAAGGCCGTTGGCAACCGCCTGTTTCAGACTGTCAAGACCCGGCATGACGGCAAACACCCCAGTGTGAGGCGCGGAGTCATCGGTGGCTCTCACCGTCACCGACTCCGGCAGTGGCAGACCAGCCAGCGTGACCAGCCGTTCGGAATGGAGAACGGTCACGGGCAGCTCGCGCCACGTCGCAAACGGGTGGCTCTTCGGCAGCAGAGCGCAGAAGCCGGTAGACAGGAGAGGGACCGGCACGGAGCACAACGGGGCCGGCACACGTTCCCTGGTCGTGATGCCCATGTCGATGGTCCCCGCTCCGACTTCCGCCAAGACGTCGAGGTCCGCCACGCGGCGAAATTCGACACTGACGTGCGGCTGCTGGACGAGAAATGTCGACAACGCGGGGAGCAGGATGTGAGCGTCGGGTTCGTCGCCGCCAATCCGCAGGACCGCGCGCTCCCGCTGCGACAGTTGCCGGACCGTGGTCACTGCTTCGTCGGCCATCCGGAGCAATTGGATCGCTTCGGGCAGCAGCGCATCGCCTGCCTGCGTGAGCTTCGCGGACTTCGTGCTGCGATCGAACAAAGGCTCGCCCAAATCCTCTTCAAGGCGGCGGACCGCTTGACTCACCGCTGGCTGGGTTCGACAGAGTTTGACGGCCGCCCGCGAGAAGCTGTGTTCGGTCGCGACTGTGACGAAGACTTTGAGTTCTCCGAGCTCCATAGACCCTCAAAAAGCAAAAGAGCCATCACCCGTATCGGATGATGGCCCTTTGGTGCACTGAAACTTGTGGGAACTACATCATCCGGCGGCGGCGGGGCTTCCCAGAAGCAGCCCAAGGCTAAGTAGGAGGACGCCAAGCGCCAGCGCGAGGATCGACAGGACCGACACGTCGGGCGTCAGCGCCACGACGTCGGACTTGCCGGTGACCCTCAGCAGGTTCATGAAGGCGGATTATCCTCATGCCAGCTTGGACGTGTCAAGCGTGAACGCTGGGCGAGGCTCCGGATTGAGCAGATCTTCACAGTTCGACGGCGGCAGGATGATCGCAATTCCCTTTGGCGATCGGCGGCCGGGCCGTCGTTCGCGTCCAGACCCAAGCGGCCATAGCCGAGCACCGACACGTCCAGGTCACTGTTTCCGAGCCTCTGCTGCTCCATCGTTCTTCTCCCTCAGTCCAGGCCCTTCTCGGTCAGGAACTTCGACACCAGCTCCGCGATCTGAAGGTTGTTCAGGTCTGAGAAGGGGAAGTACGTGTTGCCCCGGATGCCGATCTCCGGCAGATGCACCACGGTCACGTCGCCGCCATGCTTGTTCACGGTGTCTCTCCATACCCGGGCCATCGCGAGCCGCACGCGCCAGTTGTCCTGGGCCGGCATGCGGGTCGGCTGCGCTGGGATGTTGTCTCCGTAGAAGACGATGATCGGGATCCTAGCCAGTGTCCTGAAGTCCGCCCAGTGGAACGGGAACGCCCTCAAGGGTATCGAAGGCGTTCTGCATGGGCGGGGGGACCTCACCCGCGGGGAAGACGAAGTTGCTGCCAGGCTCGAACGCGACGACTGCCCGGACGCTTTGGCTCTTGATCGCGCTGAGCCAGCCGGGGCCCACCGCTTTGCGAATGCGTGACGAGAATGCCGGGGCCGATCCTGGTGAACAGCGCGGCAACCCCGTCGGAGAGGACCTTGACGTCGAAGGGCCCCGTGTTCGGCGTCATGGCCCGGAAGAACTGATTGAGCGTCTCTGGATCGCGCGCGAACTGGACACCGTCGAAATATTGCGGCCACACGCCAACGCGAAACTGCAACCTTCACCAGAGTCGAAAACATTGGCGATCACAGGCAGGGCGATCACGGGAGATCTTCTAACGACTAGGGATCGGTCGAATGAAGTGGGAGCCGGTCTTCGTGCGCAAGCCTGGTGCGCCACCGAGGACGAAGGCTGGATCCCGTCCTACGTGTATGCCCCAGCCGGGACCTCAGCGATGTCGTCATCCTTGAGGCTCAGGACTTCGGGGGGACGATCCGTATGCCTGCTTCCATTGGGGGCTGGGCGCCCGACAGGGTTAGCGTCATCGAGTAGAAGTCCATGAGGTGGGTGCGTCGTTCAAATCGACCGGCGCCCCAGACTCGAACTTCGCACCCTCCACCGCTGAAGACGAACCAACCTGGTGAAGCTGCCGTCCGGATCACCCGAAACTTCCCCAACAAGATCAACCTTCAGAACAGACCGAGCATGCCCATCAGCCGAACGTGAAGGCGAACGCTTCCACGCCCGACTCGAGAAACTCGATCTCGAACTGTCGGTCGGAGACCGGCCCCGATTGGCGAATCAGCTGATACAGGCGTTGCTCGGTAACTGTGCCGTTGCCGTGGTCATCTATATCACCTCCATGGCCTGTGTTTGGCGGGTATCCATCGATGAGAACTCGAAACGGGACAGCTCTGCGGCGGGCAGCTGGGCCCATAATGAGGTGGAGATCGCGCGCATGAAACCGGAATGCGATCCGCCCACCGGCAGCGTTCAGCACCGCCGCTTCTGACTTCTGCGTCCATTCACCGGACAGCGCCCATTGATTGAGGCGCAGGCGAGGCGGGACAGCATAGACGTGGCGCGTGTTCACCGCGGCACCGCCAGGAGACGCGAAATTCTCCGCTTTGTGATGGCCGACGTACGTTTCGGGTGACTTCAAGTTGCTCCAGTCTGCGCCCGCCTCTGGACCATGCGCCTCGAATGACACCGCCTCGGCATCGATCCCGCCGTCCCTTCCGGCCGCCGCCAGCAACTCTCGAATTCTCAGTTCAGATTCTTCGTAGTGGCCTTCGCCGAAGTGGTGATCGCGCACCCGCCCTGACGCATCGATGAAGTAGAGCGCCGGCCAGTAGTGATTGCCGAACCCATTCCAAATCGCGCGGTAGTTGTCGATCGCGATCGGGAAGGTGATGCCTCTCTCCTTCATTGCCCTTCGAACATTGTCGACATCTTCTTCGAATGCGAATTCGGGTGTGTGCACGCCGATGAGGACCAGCCCTCGTTCCTTGTACCGGGTCGCCCACGCGCGAACGTATGGCAGTGTGCGAAGCCAGTTGATGCAGGTGTAGGTCCCGAATTGGACGAGAACGACCTTTCCTCGAAGGTCCGCCGCCGTCAGTGGAGGCGAATTGAGCCAGGCGGTCGCCCGCCCGAACGAGGCCAAGTCGCCTGCGCCGGATGGTCGGAACGCCTTCATTGTGATCATCTGTACTGACTCTCTCGTCCCGACCCACACAGCAGCCAACGAAAGGGCGGCCCATCCGAGGAAACGGCGCCGGTCGTGCTGTTGTTGCGCGAACATACGTCTGCCCCCGGAAAGAGCTGATCGAGCAGCCCGTGAACACGAGTTTCGCGCCGAAAGAACAGGACGTCGTGCTGCAACGGCGTCCCGTCTCCCAACGCCTTCTCCCCTCGACTATGCGCGCAGCGATCTGAATCCCGCCCGAACCTCTTCTGAGAAGACTTGTGGCTGCTCCCAGGCGGCGAAGTGCCCGCCCTTTTCGACCTTGTTGTAGTGGATCAGTTTGGGATACGCCCGCTCCGCCCAACTCTTCGGCGATGGGCAGATCTCGTCGGGAAAGATGCTCACGGCAACCGGAATCGACACGCCCTTGACGCCCAGATACGAGAGCTTGTTCTCCCAATAGAGACGAGCCCCGGACAGAGCGGTGTTCGTCAACCAGGTGAGCGTGATGTTGTCGAGGACGTCGTCTCGCGTGAGGCCGGTAGGCTCTCCGGAAAAGGCGCGTGAGATCAGTTCGTAGCTCAGCGCATCGTGGTCCAGGAAATAGGCCGCGAGCCCGACGGGAGAATCCGCAATTCCGTACAGCGACTGCGGGCGCTGCCCCATCTGGTAGCCATAGGCGACGCCCTTGCTGTAGACAGACTGCAGGCGCTCGAACACGAGCCGCTCCTCGGGCGACAGACCTGCCGGTGCTGGAGCACCAGTGAACGCCGCCTGGTCGACCTCAGGGGGAACCGCGCCCGGGAAGTTGGTGTGAATGCCGAGCAACTCCGGCGCTGCCTGCACGCCCATCTGATCCACGACGAGCCCACCCCAGTCGCCTCCTTGCGCGACGAATTTCATGTATCCGAGCCGCTTCATCAGCACGACCCAGGCTCGCGCGATGTGAGGAGCGTCCCAGCCCGTGGTCGTCGGCTTACCCGAATAACCGTAGCCCGGCATCGACGGAATCACCAGGTGGAAAGCGTCCGCCGCGCTCGCGCCGTGGGCCGTCGGATTGGTCAGCGGCTCGATGATCTTCATCTGCTCGATGATCGATCCTGGCCATCCGTGCGTGACGATGAGCGGCAATGCGTTGTCGTGCTTCGAACGCACGTGAATGAAATGAATGTCGAGCCCGTCGACCTCGGTGACGAACTGCGGCAGCGCGTTCATTCGTGCCTCGATCTTCCGCCAGTCGTACTCAGCCGCCCAATAACGCGCGAGCGCCTGCATCGTCGCGAGCTGCACGCCCTGCGATGCATTGGTGACGGTTTCGCGTTCCGGCCACTGTGTTGCCTCAATGCGCCGCCGCAAATCGGTAAGTTGCGATTCCGGGACGCTCACCATCTGAAACGGACGAATCGCCGTTGCCTCCGCTACATCTGCGAGCTTTGTCATCACTGTCTCCCTTACAGTCGGTTCGCGACTGCTGTTCCACAACGAGTTACGTCCATCCCTGCGGCGCTAGTTGCGGCCTCGCTCTCTCGTCACCCATTCGCGGATGTAGGCGGGACAGTGCCTGAGCTCGATGCCATTCCCCTCGGTGCGTGCCAGGAGTGTCACGGCATCCCGGTCGGCCAGTTCGACCTCAGTGAGGTCGATGGCGACGACACGGGCTTCCTCTAACGCGGTGCGAAGAACATCCATGTCTTCCCCAGCAATCCGACCACTGACGCGAAGAACGACACCCTGTTCAATCACGACTCGGTCGATTCTGCATGTCATGGTCGCGTGGCCTGCTGTCCGGATGCTCTCAATGGCAAGCCGAGCGCCAGCCGCAATCCGCTGAAAGTGCAGCAAACGCGCGATGTGGAGTCGATTTCAGCTGGCGGATCTGGTTGATTTGGTCGATCCGGTGGATCTGGTTGATCGTGGTGGTGCTGGCGGTGCTTTACCGAAACTTGAATTGCGCCTTATCGATGTTCAACGCCTTGATGCGGTGGTCAAGCGTGGAGGGTGGCACTCCGAGCTTCGCCGCCGCCCCTGACGAGCCGCCGACACGGCCGCGGCACTCGGCGAGCACCGCTTCGATGGTTTCGCGCTCGCTGCGGGGCGCGCCTGCAGGAGGCGCCAACGCAGCAACCCGGGGCGGTGTCGTCCGGACCAATTGTTTCGACAGCCAAGACTCGTCGACGGCAAAGACCTCACTGGAGCTCAGAATCACGGACCGCTCGATCACGTTCTGCAGTTCACGGATGTTGCCTGGCCAGTCGTAGGCCTGCAGTAAGTCGAGCGTCTTCTTGTCGATCGAGCGGATGGTTTTGCCCGCCCGAGTGGCGAAGCGGTGCACGAAGTATTCGACGAGCATCAAGATGTCGTCCTGGCGTTCCCGAAGAGGTGGCACCTCGATCGGGAACACATTGAGGCGATAGAACAGGTCCTGTCGGAAGCCCCCGCTCGCAGCCGCGGCCCCGAGATCCCGATTCGTCGCAGCGATGACGCGAACGTCAATGGAGATCGGCTGCGTGCCCCCCACCCGCTCAAATTGCCGTTCCTGCAGGACCCGCAACAGCGCGACCTGCGTCTCGGGCAGCAGTTCGCCCACTTCGTCCAGGAAGATCGTGCCGCCATCAGCCAGCTCGAAACGCCCAAGCCGCCGTTGCGTCGCCCCCGTGAACGCGCCCCTCTCATGGCCAAACAGTTCTGAGGAGATCAGCGTGGGCGCAAATGCCGCACAGTTCACACTGACGAAGGCACGTCCAGACCTCCGGGATCGTTTGTGGACGGCGCGGGCGATGAGTTCCTTGCCAGTGCCGGTCTCTCCCGAGATGAACACGCTGGAATCCGTGGGAGCCACGCTGGCGATTCGGGCGAGGGCAGTCTTCAGCGTCTTCGAGGAACCGACAATTTCCTCGAACATGAAGGCTCGGTCGACCTCGTCGCGCAGCGACAGATTTTCCCGATAGAGCTGATCCTTGAGCGTCCGGATCTCTGCTTCGTCCTGCTTTCGTTCGCTGAGATCGAGCGCAAACGCGACGCCCTCGTTCCCCCGTGCATCAAACAGCGCACCGCCAATCAGCACGGGGACGCGACTGCCATCCTTCCGGAAGAACTCCTTCTCGTAGGGTAGAACCGTCCCCGTCGACCTTAGATCCGCCGTCGCACGTTCGTCCCGCTCGCGCCACTCAGCTGGCGTCAGGTCGGTCCAGCGCACTCCACCGGAAACGAGATCACTACGACCGTATTGCAACATGTTGAGGAACGCGTCATTGGCCTCACGAATCTGTCCGTCGAGCTCCCAGATGAGCACCCCGACAATATTGGAGTCCACCAGCCGTCTCACGCGCGCCTCGCGCTCTTGGAGGTCGCTATAAAGACGGGTGTTCTCCAACGACGTTGCCGCCTCCGAGGCAAGCAGCTTGAGGACGGCCATTCGGGTCGGAGTGAAGACGTGGGGTGTGAGATTGTTCTCCAGGTACAACACCCCGGCCAGTCTGGTCTGCTTGAGCAATGGCAGGCAGAGCACCGATCGCGCGCGATGCTCGCGGATATAGTCATCGCCTGTGAATGGGCCTTGGCCGGAGGCGTCGTGCAGCAGCACACGCTCGTGAGTCCGGAGAACGAAGCGGAGCAGAGACTCAGGCAGATCGGCAGCGGTGACGCCCGCTTGCCGCAAAGCGACCTCCACCGAATTGCCGTGGGTCATGACTTCGGCTTCTATCCGATGTTCATCACCCCGCGGAAGGATCAACAGACCTCGCTCCGCGCCCGCGTGCTCGATTGCCGAGCGCATGAGCGTGTCGATCAGCTTCTCGAGGACGATCTCTCCCGACACCGCTTCTGACACCTTGATCACGGTTGCGAGGTCAAGGTGCTCCACCGTCTCCGCGATCGCCGTTGGAACGTGCGGCGCCATGGCCTCATCGAGCAGCTGCCGCTCGGCCTCGTCCAGCAGTCGCACTTTGCCTTGCGCGCCCCAACGAAGGTAGGCATCACGTGCGTTCCTCATATATGCCCGCGCGAACGTTGTGAAACCACGAGTCGCATAGAACCGCGCCGCGAGCTCGAACGCCAACGCCTCCTGCTGAATGAAGCCGTTGTCCCTGGCGGACCGGATCGCCTCCTCGTACAGGTCCATGGCCTCGGCCGGCTTGCCTTCGATCCGAGCGATCTCCGCCAACGCCAATGCGTACCGATTGTGATAATTCTGCGGACAGTTGTCGGCCCAGAGTTTCAGCTTCGCCAACGTGCCCTCGAGCAGGCGGGCGAATTGCGTTTGCTCGCTCACCAGCGCACCCGGATAAAGCGCCGTCAGTGTGAGCGCGTAATAGAAGTGATGGGTCGCCTCGATCGGCGTCGCCCTGGCGGCGCCAAGCATCGGCACCGCCAGGCGCGCGGCCTCCAGCGCTTCGGTATGCTGGCCGTGCAGGAAGGCGAGGACTTGCTTCATGATCTGCAGGAAGACGATGCCGCAACCGAACGCGGACTTTTCAATCGTGGCGATCGACGCGTGCTCGTCGAATCCGTCGGCGTCGAAGGTGAGCGGATCGCTGGTACGTCCCTGCAGGCTTGCGACGAACTGCTGCTCGAGTTCGATCGTCTGATATACCGCGTCGATATGGCTCTCGCGTGCGAACTCGGCCTTGCGCGCAGCCACCGTGCGCACGTCTGCGAGCGCGTCGCCTCTCTCGATCGCTTGCCAGACAGAGAGAAAGGCCAGGTGGCCCGCGTAGACCAGGTCACCGACCTCGAGGCAGGCGCGAAACCCCTGATCCAGGATCGGAACACCGGTCGCGAAAGGACGGCGCCAGAAATTGACATGGTCGCCATGAAGTTGCAGGAGTGTCCCGCGCAGACGCGCGTTGTCGAATTTGTCGTTGAGCCGCAGCGCCATCTCGGAGAATTCGAACGCCTGCGCCAAGTCGCCGTAGACCGACACGAGCGTCAGCGCGTGGACGGCATAGGCGTAGCTGGACTGGTCGGTATGGCCGTATCGCAGCGAGAAGTTCACCGCCTTCATAGTCACCAGCGGAAACAGCTTCGGTCTCCCGTTGTACGCGGCGGGCGCCGCATCGACGAGCAGACCGATGATGGCCCGCACCTCGGGGACATCCACCGCCGGCGCGTCGAGCAGATCACCGATACGGCGCCCACGGAGGTTGGTGGTGATCGCGTGGAACTCCGCCTCAGCGGTTGCCTGGATCTCGTCGTCGGATTCGGGAAAGGTGACACCGAACAACTGCAGTGCTTCGAGAACAAGCACGACGCTCTCGTCGTACCGGCTGCCGGCTTGATAGACCTTGATGCGCAGGCTGTAGATCCGGGCGCGGTCGAGATCGGAGTGCGCATGGCGCAGCATCAGCTCGAAGAGCTGGTCTGCCGAGTCAACATTTCCGACCAGATATTCGCACTCGGTGAGTGCCAGATAGAGCTCGAGCGTCTCTTCGTAGTGCCGTGTCCAGGCATCTGCCACAACGAGCGCTGCCGCTTGTGTCAGGTAGTCGCGCGCAGCACTGTAAGCGATCCCGGCCTTCGCCTTCAGGCCGGCCAGAACATTCAGTCGTAGCACCGTCATCTTCTCGTCGGCGTCCGCGATCAAGGCGACGGCATGATTCAGTTGGTTGACTGCGGCAAAGACGCGCTCGTCCGTAGGTTCCAGCTCAGTCACCGCGCGGAGCTGGCGTCCGATGCGAAGGTGCATCTCCGGTCGCACCGCCTGGGGAATCAGTGCATAGGCGGCCTCTTGAACGCGGTCGTGAGCGAACCGGTAGGCGCCTTCGAGCCGAATCACAAGGCCCAATTGCGCGGCGTCCGCGAACGCCGCGTGGATCTCTTCCTCCGGGCTCTCGCGCACCACCGCGAGCGTCGCGACGTCCACGATGTTGCCGAGGCAGGCGAGCTCCTTCAACGCTTCCTGGGCGACAGCGGGCAGACGCTGCAGCTTCGCAACCATCAACTGCGCGACGTTGTCTGTGTAGCCCTTGGCGCCGATGCGTGCAACATTCCAATTCCACGCCGCAATACCCGCATCAAATGACAGCAGCGACTCGGCGGCGAGCTCCGCCAGGAACTGGATCGTGAAAAACGGATTACCGCCAGTCTTTTCGACCACCAGGCGCGCGAGCGGACGCACGTGTTCCTCGTGGCTATGCACGGCACTCGCGATCAGCCGGCAGACGTCATTCAGTTCGAGCGCAGAGAGCACGATCTTGTTCACCTGCGTCCCAGTCCCGCGAAGCGCGTCCAGCGCGAGCGCGAGCGGGTGCGACGGGCTGACTTCGTTGTCGCGATAGGCTCCGATCAGCAGCAGGTGGCGTGTCTCACGTCGGCCAACCAGATCCTCGACGAGAGCAAGGGTCGCGGTGTCGATCCATTGCAGGTCGTCGAGAAACAGCACCAGCGGGTGCTGGGACCGGGCGAAGACGTGGAGGAACGCGCGAAATACCATTTGAAAACGGTTGCGCGAGTCGTGCGGTGGCAGGTCCGGCACCGGCGGCTGTTTGCCGATCACCAGCTCCAGCTCCGGAATAAGACTCGCGATCAGCTGACCGTTCGGCTCCACGGCTTGCCTGATGGAATCGCGCCAACGAGCGAGTTCTGCGTTGTTGCTGCGAAGCACCATCCCCACGAGGGTCTGTAGTGCCCGGGCGAGCGTGGCGTACGGGATATCGCTCGTCAGCTGATCGCACTTCCCCACCGCGAAGATCCCCCTCGACAGACTCAGTGTCTTCTGCAATTCGTAGACGACCGATGACTTGCCGACTCCGGAGTATCCGGAAACGAGCATCAGCTCTGAGCCGCCCTTGGTGGCGACGCGCTCGAATGCCGAGAGCAGCGCTTCGATGCTCTGCTCGCGCCCGTACAACTGCTCGGAGATTCTGAGGACATCGGGAATGTCGTGTGAGGCCAGAGCAAAAGGCTCGATCTTGATTGCTGATTGATACTCCGTCAGACAGCGCCGCAGATCGGCGCCGACGCCAGCAGCGGTTTGGTATCGATCCTCCTGGGTCTTGGCGAGCAGCCTCATGATGACCGCCGAGATGGCCGCAGGCACGCCTGGAATCCGTTCGACGGGTGGAACGGCCTGGCGCGCGATGTGACAATGCACTAGCTCCATGGGATCCGCGGCGGCAAACGGCAGGACGCCGGTGACCATCTGGTACAGAGTCACACCCATCGCATACAGATCGCTGCGCGCGTCGACGGAGCGATTCATCCGACCCGTCTGCTCCGGCGCCATGTACGCCAGTGTGCCAGCGATGATCTCTGGAGGTTCTAGTGCCTGGCGCTCACGCCGCAGGCGTGAGGCGATGCCAAAGCCGGTGAGCCACACGTGACCGGCCGCGGAATCCACGATCACATTGGCTGGGTTGATGTCTTTGTGAACGAGTCCTCGTCCGTGAAGCCGGCCAAGTGCGGCAGACAGCGCCACGGCGAGCCGTAGAAATCGTCCGACCTCCATCGGCTGGCCGATGAGGCGATCCAAGGGCTCACCTCCGGCATACTCGACGACCAGCATCGTCCGCCCGCGCTCGCGCACGAGCTCCACCGGCCGCAACGCCCAATCGGCCGCGAGGTCGTCTTTGAGTTCGTATTCGTGGATGAGACGGTTGATGCTCTCAAGCGTCGGATGATCCGAGCCAGAAAGAACGGGGATGAACGCGTGCCTATCGCCCGCCGGACTGTCGCGTCCGAGTCTGCAAAACGCACGTCTGGCGTCTTGCCAGAGCGGCTCTACCGACTCGTGTTCCCAACCAGCCCCGAACAAGGCGGACGCTTTCATTTGTTCGTCCTCCTTGCAGTTCGAGGCGATCGAGGTTCAACGCCGCGCCCCTTCAGTATCAGGCACCGCGCCGGAAAAGCGGCAGCGGAAGGCTCAAAAGTCGGGGAGGTAAACCCGACCGCCGCCGCCGACGATGGGCGCAGCATGTCTCACGCGACTTCGGAAGGCAAATACACGCGCCAATCGCCGTCTGGGCGGACTTGGCCGGTAGAGATCGATAACTGCGGTTTGTTGAATCCGTAAGGTATTCACTTAATGGAGCTGAATCGCCACTCTCGGGTCATGCCCCATCTTTCGCAACCAGAACTCGGCCCTACCCGGCGACTATCTTGCGCGGCCGTCCGCCGAGACGCCCATTCGCACGCGAGCTCGCCGCCTTGCGCACACTCGTGCGGCGACCCACCAGCGCGGCCGCGGTGACCAGGTGCACTGTGGGCCGAGCGAAACGGTTGGTCGGGGCCGACACCCTCGCGACCTGCACCTCCGCCCGCGACTGCTCCTGTGGATGGGCCCCGAGATACGCACGCAGGGTTCGAACAATCGCACTCGCCGCCTGAGCTCGGGTGCGGCCCTGCGCGTACACCGGCAGGCCGGCGACATAGGCGCTGTAGGCGCCAGAGTCCTCTTGTTCAAAGACGATTGGAAAGTGCGTAGCCATCACTCCACTCCGGCATCCCGCAGGATGCGATTCCCGAGCCGACCGGCATCATGGCCATGAACGGTCACCCAGACTTCCTTGCCGCTCTCGGGATGCACGAAGAGCGTGTGGCTGCCCTTCCCACTGCGCTTTTCGATGAAACCCGCCGCCTTCAGCTTGCGGATGACTTCCTTCCAGGTCACTGCGGTACTGTAACCTATCGTTAGGTTTACGTCGAGCCGTGTTCGACGTAGCGTGGGTTCGACCGGAGAACCCACCGGCTGTACCTGTTTTGTACCTGGACCCAGGCTTTGTTGCCGATCTCGCCAATGAGGCGCATCGGATCCCTCAGATCGTAAAGGAATCCGACCACTCAGGTGGACCAACTCCCGCCGCCTCCACCACTAAGTGGCTATATATCAGCCATTTGCACTGATTTTAGAGCATCACACTGCGACGATCACCTCCACCAAAATAGAAAACATTGCCGATCAAGAAGTGGGCGATCGGTTAGAAGAGCGGCCCGGACTACAGTGGATTCACCTTTAGACCCGGCGTGAGGGAATAGGTAGCCACTACGCGACTACGCAGGACTGAGCCTCAAGCGCGCGTGCCCCCCGGTGTCATCTGGGACGAGTGAAATCCGACAGCCCGCTCTCTCCTTCAGGATTCCGACGACCCAAATGCCGTCTTGCCGAGCCATGGGAACGGGGCCAGTTCGATCGCCGAACAGCCCGCCCGGCCGAGAACCCGCGTGCGAGCGTACACTACCGCCATGCGAACCAGAGTTGCCGCCGCCGCGTGTTTCGCCGTGCTCGCCGCCGTGGCGATCGCGCAGCAGTTTCCGCTGAGACAGAACGTCGAGGTGCTCACGGAAGCGCCGATGCGCCCCGTCAAAGTGAAGGACGGCCTCTACATCATTCGCGGGCCAGCCATGCCCTGCATGACGGGCTGCCGTCCCGGCGACAAGGGCGATGGCCTCATCCACGAGTCGGGCGACGTCGCCGTCCGCGTCACCACCGACGGCCTCATCGTCGTCGACGACAAGTTCGCCAGCCAGGCCGCCGACGTCTTCGCGCAGGTGAAGAAAGTCAGCCCACTGCCTGTGAAGTACGTTCTCAACACGCACCACCACGCCGACCACGCGAGCGGCAACCAGTACGCGCGCGACACGTTCGGCGTGAACATCATCGCGCAGAAGAACATCCGCGCGAACTTCCTCCGGATTAAGCAGCCGGGCGAGCCGAACATCACGTTCGGGAACGAGGCCGAGGTCTATCTCGGCGGTGTCGAGGTCAGGCTGCACTGGTTTGGCCGGGCTCACACCAACGGCGACACCGTCATCGAGTTTCCGGACCTGAAGACGATCCACACGGGCGACATCATCATCGATGCGATTCCCGTCATCGACTACCCCGGCGGCGGCAGCGCGATCGAGTTCCTCGCGACGATCGACCGGATGCTCACGCTCGATTTCGACACGGCCATCCTCGGCCACGGGCGGACGATGACGAAGCAGGAAGTGCGCGACTACCGGATGCGATTCGCGGAGATGAACCGACGGATGAAGGCCCTCATCGACCGTGGCGTGACGAAGGACCGGCTCAAGACGTGGGATCAGGCACGCGCCGCGCTGAAGCTCGAGGAGCTGGGCTGGGAGAACACCGTCAGTTTTACGACCTTCTTCGCCGGCTTCCCAGCTTATTTCGACGAGATCGCGGC
>Ga0210380_10000294_pt1 | contig 23851 bp, 17 predicted proteins | sample PLM4_5_coexredo_FD_155476 | JGI IMG/M metagenome (GOLD analysis project Ga0210380, IMG submission 155476) | Groundwater sediment microbial communities from an aquifer in East River, Colorado, USA - PLM4_5_coex redo | ecosystem: Environmental > Terrestrial > Soil > Riparian zone | place: USA... | reverse complement strand
CATGCCCACGTACCACCCGGCGCTGGGCCTGCATGTGAGTAATCGCATTGACGCCATCGAGGAGGGGTTTGCCAATGTGGGACGCTGGCTTGCCGGGACGTACAGTGAGCCGGTCGATGAGTGGGCCGGTGACGAGGAGTACATCTACCTGGAGCAGGGGGTCGGGCGGCTCTGGCCCAGGAAGCCGGTGTTCATTGACAGTGAGAGCGAGTACGGGGAGTTGTACTCCTGGCAGTACACCCAGTTGCCGGGAGTTGGAATCATGGTCAAGGAGCACGGGGACAGCGGTGATCATATCAAGGAGAAGAGGAGGTACCTGCAACGGGTGCTCAATGAGTGCCAGTCGATAGTGATGCAGAACGCGATAGTGGAAGTGGCAGCGTTCCGGGCACTGGGCATCCATGTCGACTGGGCCAAGGTAACTGATACGATGCAGATCGCCTACCGGCGTGCGATGTCACAGGGCTTGAAGCCACTGGCCCGTCGCCACTGTGGGATGTCAATGCAATCCTACCTGGAGGTAACCAACCAAGCCAGTAAGCGCAAGGTCAAGGAGTGGATCGTAGAGGTGGTGGATCATCTCCCGCCGTTAGTCACTAACCGGGTGAGTGAGAAGACAGGTAAGTATTTGAAACCAAGTAGAAAGGAGAACCCCATGGTGGCAGTGCTGGATGGGATACTGCGGTCAATGCACACTAACCCCAAGTACGACCCATGGAAACGCTGGAGAGAGCATCGCGAGGAGTTACCCACTGCCGCGACACCAGCGGCGATTGAGACAAAGAAGAAGCAATGGTACTGGCGGGAGTGGCTCCTCGATCACGTGGGCAGTGACATGCCGCAACGGGGCCTACGCCATGTAGAGCCAACCATTGCCAAGTGGTACGCCTGTAGAGATGCTGATGCTACGTGCCGGGTGTACTACACGATAGGTAAGGATCTGGATAGTCTATGGAAGGTAAGAGAATATGACTGGAATGCAAGATAAGATCGTAATCACGATGGGCGACATTAAACAGGCGTCCATCAACCGGGCCAACCGCGTACCGTACGTAGAGGTAACCATGGGGTTGGAACTGTACCTGCTGGATGTCATGCAACGCATGGTGGACGCCAGGACCAAGACCGACGTGCTGGCCACCATGCACACCATGATGGAGATTGCCATTCAGGCCGGGATGGATGCGGAACGTAAACGCCACGCCGCCGAGATGCTGGCCCTGATGCAAGCCATCGCCGAAGCCCCCGTGGTAGACTAGTCTAAGTAGTTGATAACAAAGGAGAACCAATCATGACCAAGAAAGCATTCGTCACACCAGAGCCGGTCCGTCCACTGGAGGTGCTGGCCCAACCCAAGGTCGCACTGGCCACCAGCCGCGAGATGGAGAGTATGATACGGGAACGCCAGGGGTACAAGGCCCAGGAGAAGGTGGCGCTGGCCCTGATCGCCAAGATCAACCCTGTCATCTATAGTCACATGGCACGCATGGAGGATGGGGTACAAATCCTGGTCACTGACTCCAGGTTGCCAGAGGGCAAGGTATGGAAGGCAGTACTGGGAGGGGCGACCCGGACGACAGTGAACCTATCTGCGCTCAAGATGTCCATGCTGGCCCATGGGATACAACCGGCCAAGATCGACGACATACTGGACTATGAAGTGCAGGTCGTGGACGAGGAGACCGGGAAGTTGACCCTCACTCAAGTAGTCAAGACCAGCACCAGTGACAGTGTCAATATACGGATGGTCAACGCCAGTTAGTAACCAACCAACCACTGGCCGACCGGCCTACCCGCTGGGGGTACGGGGGTTTACCCCCGGCTGGTCGGCCACTGCCAATCAAGGAGAACAGTTATGGACTTGGAAGAAACACTACAACGTATCCGTGAAGCAATCGCCTGCCTCGACGAAGCCGCCAACTACATCTCAATCGAGAGCGGTATCGCCCGTAAGTTGCATGCCCGTATCCAGGATGCCAGTGACGGTCTGGTCGGGGTACGCGAGGAGATACAGGCAGGGATAGTTGCTGCCGACAATCTCAAGAAGTTACTCAAGGGTGGCCGCGTATGAACTGGAACAATCTAGACAAGGACCAAAAGGCCCACCTCGCACAGGTTGCCGCCTATGGAGTGCGTCAAACGAATGGTCTATTCCCCATCACGGGGGAGATGTTCAACGCCAACTGGGAGCGGTGCGATGCCCTGCTCGTAACCACTAACGCCCACAAGCGCACCGACCAATCCATAGTCATGGGCCGGGGCGCAGCCAAGCAACTGGCCCTGATGGTGGACGGCATCGACGTGGACTTCGGCAGGCAGATCGACCACCTCAAGCCCTATGGCATAGTGTGGAGTAAGTATGAACTGGACATTGGTGAGTGGAACGTGCCGTACCTGGGGGCATTCCAGGTGAAACGCTCCTTCAAAGACAAGGCATCACTGGATCTCATTGAACGTAGCTGTGTCATGCTCGACCGCTGGTGCCGCGCCCACCCCCGTGCGAAAGTGCGGCTCAACTACCCCGGGATTGGCAACGGGGGCCTCAGCGAGGATGAGGTGCGCCCAGTCCTGGAGGAGTGCCTGAACATGAAACAGGTCTCAATCTGGAAGTGCCCAGTGGTTGACAGCGGAGTTAGTGACTAACATGGGTGGCATTACCTGGACCTATCAACGCTGGTACCTGGATGGACAGCCGCTCAACCGCAACATACGCAAACGCCTTGCCAAGAAGTGGATGAAGTCGGGCCGCTTGGTACTGGTGGACGCCTACCCAATAGATGTGCCAGGGTTTGACCCAGCCGTGGAACCACCAACCGGGGAACTAATCACGGTCACCGCCGTGGACCCGCATAACCGTACCGTCACTGTTACCCGTGGCTATGCACATACCAAGTAGAGTTAGGCACCCCAGCTTCGCCAACACCCAGGCGCTCGACAGGTTACCAATGCCCACTATCGAGGACATGATGAACCTCGGCGTCGCCATCGACGTCCCGTACCTGGAGTCTCTCGCTGTGGAGATGCGTGATATGATGGAGGATCTCTCCGCTAGAGTACGGCGACGGGTTCCGCACGACAAACTAGCAGAGTTCCTCGGTGTCGATCCCGACGATGACGATACCGGGTCCAGTGACGGGGGAGTGGGCAGTGACGCGGTCACAGTAGCCAGCCGTTTCAAGGTCACCTCCCCCGAACAGGTGGCCTGGTTTTTATTTGACACCCTCGGCATAGGCAAGGGCAAGGCACTGGTCACCACCCCAGATGGCAGTCGTATATCGACAGGTAAAAAGCAGCTAGAGGCACTCAAGAGTGAGCACGAAGCTATACAGGAGATTCTGCAGTTTCGTGAGGTCCATAAACTCTATACGACGTACGTACTCAAACTACCCAGGATCGCCCGATACCATCCTGCTGGCCGGGTTTGTCCTGTATGTGGTCGCAGTCATCGTCAGTCATCTAATAGGGTCCATAGCACGATAGTTGCCACCAGGACTGACACTGGGAGGTTAGCTGGACGGCGACCTAACCTGATGAACATCCCCATCCGGTCACCCCTTGGGGCGCGGGTCCGTGCCGCCTTCATCCCCAGCTACGGCATGTCCATGGTTGGTGCAGACTATAGTCAAATCGAGTTACGCATCCTCGCCAGCGAAGCCGCCGACCCGTTCATGATGCAGTGCTTCCTGGAGGGCCGCGATATACATGCGGAGTCCACCCTGGAAGCAATGGGTATCCGTGATAAGGTAGGGTTCGATCCCAAGTCCAAGGCCATCTATCCACTGGTCCCCGGTGGCACTGTCCCTACCATTCAGGAGTTCATGACAATGCGCGCAGGGATGAAGAACGCCAACTTTGGCATAGTCTATGGGATCACCTGGATGGGCTTGCAGGCGCAACTTGTCCTTATAGGTATCTACTGGTCTAAAGAGCAGACCATCGCTTTCATCGAGGAGACCTGGCACAAGGTGTTCGCGTACATCCGGCCCTACATGCGTGAGCAGGAGTACCGAGCCAGGAAGTACGGGTTCACCTGGGACTTCATGGGCAGTATTCGATACATACACGGCATCCGCAGTGCCGTCAAGCGTGTCGTCGCTGAGAGTGTGAGACAGGCCGGTAACATGCCCATTCAATCCGCTGGGTCGGCCTTCCTCAAGATCGCCATGTGGACATTGCGCGGCGTCTACGACAAGTTTAGGGACGAGGGTTATGCCGTGAACTTTCTCATGCCGGTCCATGACGAGATTGTATCAGAGTGCGATGAGGCTATCGCGGAGGAATTGAAGGAGGCGACAGTGAAGTGCATGGCCGACGTGAATGACTACACCCAGCTACTCGTCCCGGTTGTGGCAGAGGGCAAGGTGACTAGTAGGTGGACGAAGTAGTTAGTCACTAACTGGGGGTACGGGGGTTTACCCCCGACTAACAAATGGGCGGCTGGAAATATGAGGGAAACCAGCCGCCCGTAGTTGTGTTGTTAAGAATCACCCTGGAGGGGGTGACGTGTGAGATGACCTATACTACACCCTTGCACGTCTCTTGGCAAGGTAAATTCCAACCAGCCCAACACCCAGCATGGCGTATGTCGCAGGCTCGGGCACGACATCGCACTCGGCCCCCACGCAGAATGGGTCCACTCCCGGCCCTGCGTAGAACTGGTCAATGAGGCTAATGGTCGCATACCCCAGCCCTTCACTATCACTACCCACCAGGAATATATCCTTGGTGATCCTCATGTTGTTGTAGGCAGCGTCGAGAATAGCCACATCGGCCAGCGGTCCACTCGGCGCATCAACCTGTGCCTGCCCCGCAATATGGAGGAACGGCACCGTGGCAATAATAGTCTCCACCACCTGGGCAAAGGACTGGTCGCCGACTACCGCCCCGTTAAACAGCAACCCCACCCCGCCGATAGCCAGTGTCGATTGGAGGTTGTACGAGATGAGGAAGTCGGCACTGGCGAAACCCCCGTTGGACAGGGCGGTGAACCCTCCCGCGAAGTGGATCTTATTCCCCACCAGTGTGACATCAATGCCAGACGCATCCAGTGGCGCACACACACCAATGCCGCCGCAGGTGCGCGTGAACTCAAAGTCGTCAAGCGTGATGTTGGCATTGGACAGGCTACCCCCAGCTACCAGTACACTAAGCAGGGTCGCTCCCAGGTTGACACTGGCTAGTACCAGCATCGAAAATACAAGCATGATTCGTTTCATGTGCATCCCTTCTTACCGCTGGCAGGGATGTAGAACGTTCAGTATCTCCCGGCCATCGGTCCATATAGCATACCACGGGTTAGTGACTAACTACCGGTACGCCGCCTCCACCTGTGCCATAACCCCCTGCCAGTAGTTGGCACGCTCATCGGGATCAAGTTTCCCACTCGCACTCGACTGTGTACTCAGCCAATGACTCGCCGCATCCATGCGCTCCTTGATCACTTCCTTCCTGGTCTTTGCATCAAGCGTGGCATAGTCGGGATCATCCAACAGTGACTGCAAGTGAGCACTGTACATCACCCCCTTGACCTTCTGCCGCAATGCCAGCACCTCCTGCGTATCGCCCTCCTGGATAGTCACTGGCGGCACGCTGGTACGATTCTGCCGCAGCATCTCCTCCTGGGCAGGGCTAAGTTGACCAGCCAGTTCCTTATACGTCTCGTCCTGCTGCCGCCGCACGTCGTCCCTATCCAGCGTATCCAGCCTGCCGCCGCGCCCCGCTAGAAACCTGTTCTCCAACCCAGTGGCGAACGACAACCCACCCGGCTTCCCACTAGGTTCCCGCCCAAATAGTTGCCCCACTCCCTGCACAGCATAGTCTGCGACATTCAATCCCAGCGGTATGCCCTGTCCGCCTAGTGACGTAATCGCCCCCTGGAGGTATGCTGGCGATCCGCCCCCGGCCCGTGCCAATGCCGTCACTGCCCTGCTCGTATCCTTGTCCACCTGATACTCAGACGGTAACTTCTCCAGGTCCTTGCGTACAAATGGCCGTCCGCTAAACTGGTGTACCCCACTAGTAATGTCTGTAACTGCCTTGAATACCTGCGGCGCAACCTTGTTCCCCACCCCGGTCAGCACATCCAGCGGACCCTCCACCTTGGGCAGTAGCTTGTGGTCGTACTCGGGGCCAAGCTGGGGAGTGAAATCGTTGGCCTTGGTGTCAAACCCCATTTGTTGCGCGATGCTATTGAACGTATCAGGCGCATACCGCCACGCCTGCTCTATAGCGTAACGTGTCGCCCGTACCAGTGGCGAATACTGCCCGGGTATGGGCCACTTGAGCATCTGCCGCGACCCATTCTCGTCCACCACCCCCGGTCTCACCACACTCCAGTTGTCGTCCAGGTTGTGCTCCTGGGCGTCGAGGTAAGCCTCCTGTCTATCCTTGTTGGACAGGTTGTAGATAGTGGTAGCAATAGTTGGCATCACGACATAGGACGCCACACGCAGTGCAAACTGTTCTGGATTCGTGCGTGCCGCTTCCACTGAGGATGCAATGTTCTGTATCCCGGCATTGAGATACGGGGTCACCGCATTCCAGTTCTGCATCTCACTGCCGCTTTGCCTGTAGTTGGCCATCTGGTTACGGGCCGCATCCAGCCCAGCAATGTTAGCCTGTTGCCTACTCATCCCCTTAGCCAATGCTTGGTCACGTACTGTCGTGTATACGCGCAGTCGTCCCATTAGCTCGGTCTTAGCCGCCATGTCCTCGACAGCGGCAATGAACTGCGATCCCGCCGCCCTCTTGTTCTCCCACGCATACTTGGCGATAGCCTTGGTCTTAGCCTTGGCACCTTCCCTAGACCGGGCCACCTCCCATTTGATTTGAGGCAGTGGGTTATCCCGGTACGCCTCAATGCTGGTGAACGCGCCACCGTGGGAGCGCAACTCAGCGAGGTCAGCGGAGTGCTTGCCTACCGTATCCTTGACCACATCCCACGTCGCACTGAGCGGCTTCTTGTACAGGGTGCTAAACCCAGTGTTCATCACATTAGTCCCAATGTCCATGGCGAGGTTGCCCATTTGGAATAATGGGTTGGCCGCACCTGTCGCAGTGCCACGCAGTACCCGGGCAAATCCCCGCGCAAACTCCAGCAGGCCCCCCATTTGATTAGGCTTGAGGTTGCGTGCGGCGGCAGCAATAAGGGGATCGACCTTGAGGGTGACTGGCTCACCGTTTTCTAGAAAGGTAATCGAGTTGGTCTCGTCCAGCTTGTTCTTCCCCGTATACTTACCTGCCTTGATATCCTCTGGCTTGACCCGCTCAATAAACCCCTCCCAGCCCTTGTACTCCTGGGAGATGCGATTCAACTCCTTGCCAACCGTATTACGTCGTGCCTCTTTCGTATTGTGGAACGTCTTGGTGACCAGCGACTTCCACATATCCTCAATGGGGGCATCGCTGTCGCCACCCAGTATACGCACACTACGTTGCTGGGCGAGATGCCCAGTCGGTTGACTACTACCCCACTCCACGTTGCTGTTGATGTCGTCCATGATGCGCCCAACCGGGACATAATCTGGGTACATGCGAACGAGGGTATCCCGCAACTCTGGCCGCAGCCGCCCATCGGCAACAGACTCGTCTAGCATTGACCTAAAGTATGCCTGTATATCGTCCACTATCGGCTGGTGATATTTCTTCCCCTGCGTAATCTCCCTCTCCAGCGTCTCCAGTGGCCGCTTGTAATGCTCACCCACGGCGTTAGTCACTAACCCCTCGCGGTACTTGGTCATGCCCAGTATCGCCATGTGGTTGTTACGCATCATGCGTGCATTGACATCACCGGCGTCGGCGGCTTTGTCAATGGCAGCATAGGTATCGCCACTGGGTTTCGCCGGTATGGCACCAGCTTTTTCCTCGTCAACTAAACGTTTCCACTCCTTCTTGCCCTGCGTGTTGATCTCTACTTGTCTCTCCTGCAATGCCTGGGCATAGATGCCAGCGTGCTCCATCTTGGTCTGGGCGTCATTGCCATCGAGACCCTTGAGATGCTTGTTGATAATGCCCTTGATGACACTGCGTGTACGAGTCTCGGCTTCTTCATTAGCCGCAGTGGAGTCATCGAATATCACCCGCGCCTTGTCACCGGGGAGTGGGGTTTCGCCGGTCTTCTTGGCAATGCGGTTCTGGATCGTCTGCACTGCCCTCGTAGTGGAGACGCGCCGACTGACGAACTTGTCTAGGGCATTCTGGTTGAACACCCGCTTCGCCCAGCTTTGTTTCCCGGCCTTTGCTGCGGCTTCCCGCTCTGCCACACTCGCATTCATGACGCGGTTGTATTCTGCATCAGTCGCCCACGGGGAGTTGGACGGTCGCGGTATGGGTCGCCCATTGGCATCAGTGGGGGTATTGAGATGGTCCCAGAGTTTGCGTGCCTGCTCACTGGCGTACTGTGATCCAAGGAATCCCATCGAATGTGGGCTGGCATCGCTGGATTCAAGGGCACCTAGACTAAACCCCTGGCGACCCCGGTTAGTAACTAACTCGCCCTCAGCCTCACCCTTACGCGCTCTCAACGGCGACTCTACTGGGGCGGGGGTGGTTCCACCGGGGGTTCCTGCGGCGCGTCCAGGTCCTGGCCCACCATCCCCCACGACTCCAGCAGGCTCTGCCGGAACGCCTCGTCGGGGTCCTCCCCCAGCAGCCTTGCCTTTTCTGCCGCCAGTTGCGCCCGGTTGAAGTTGTTGATCGCCTCCTCGTCCCACCCCGGCGGGGCCGACATCACCCTTGGCTGGCGGGGGTTGGCCTGTGCCTCGGGCGGCGGTGAGTCTTGCTGTTGCCTCTGACTCCTTGGCGGCGAGGGCCGCGGACTCCCTGGCTTCTGCAACGTCTGCGACTTCGGCGGCTGGTTTGCCACGTTGGAATACCTCCCTTGTATCCGGTTTCAATAATGTAAACTGGTCAATCGCGGTAGTCCCACCGGCACGTTCCACCGCATCCCGGTACATCTCCACCAGGGTGAGGTTCTGCCGTATCGACAGGCGTAGATCCTTGTTGGCCATCGCCTTGGCGGTGATCTCATCAAACGCATCGCCCTCACTGTAGGCCGCATTGAGGTTCTTCCTAGCCGCCTTGTACTCCGGGGACGCTATGATGGTCTTGACATCAGCCGGTTTGATCGTAACCTTGTTCTGCCCACTGTGCGCCCACTCCTCGTAGACGGTGTCACGTAGGCCCTGGAATACCTTCCCTTCACGTGCCACTGCCAGCTTGAGTGACTCGTCTTTGCCAATCGTATCCCACGCCATGTCCACGGCTTCACTCAACCTCGTCACCCCGTCTCGTGCCTCGGGGGAGAGGCCATGCATTTCGTAGAACCTGTTCTTCAGCCGCTCCTGGAGCATCTCGCGGCCCACGGACTTGATGGTCACGCCTTTCGTGATGTTCTTTACAATGTCCCCACCGAAAAGGCTGGTTATAATGTCCATGGCTTCCCGGTTTACATACAGGGTATTGGTGTGGCCAGGGCGTTTCTTGAACTGCGTCCACACATCCCTTGCCACCTCATCGGTGAACTGCAATGTCTCATCCGGGCTGAGCAGTGGCCCACCCGGACCCCTGTTGACACCGAGTGGGTCGGCGGGGTCGTGGTAACCCAGCACATCACTGGGCCGTTGGCCACGAGCCAGCTTTAACTTACCGCCTTGTGGTGATGGGGTCCGGGGCAGACGCCCAAGCAGTGCCTGCAACTCATCCATCAGCGACTTGGTCTTGTGGTCCCTGGTAGCGTCAATGTCTATGACGGGGTTGCCGTCGGCGTCAGTGTAAACGCCATGGTCGAATTGGACTACGTCGGCGCTAGCGTCTACTTTTTTTTTTACCTGTCCCCCACGGCCCACGATCATGGACGGCGTCTTGGTAGGCGGAACAAAGTTGGGGTCGGCGAACTTGGCCTTGGTGCGTTCAGCGAGGAGACGACGCCGCCGTTCCGCACCACCAACCGGGGCATTCTTAGCGGCGGCATCGACGTCAACCTGTGGCCGGTCAATGTCTTCAATGATCATGCCCTCGGGTGTCGTGGCCTTGGGTTGGTTAGTCACTAACCGCTCGGTGCCGCCACTCTGCTCCTGCTGCGCCATCATGTCACGCATCTCTTGCTGCTGGGTAGGCGACAGGGTCGAGTCGATGTCCACGTCTGGCGTCGGCGTCGTCACTGGGGCTAGTGGGGGAGGTGGTTCCATCGCACCCCTACCCGCCACACGGGGTGCTGGCTCCGGGCCGAAGGGCTTGGGTTCCGCACCAGTTGGTCGTGGCAGTGGCGATGCCGCACCATATGGCAAATCCGGCGTGGTTGGCCGCAGCGACATAGGCAACCCAGTACCAGTGCGGGGAGCTAATGGTGGCCATGGACTGGGCGGGACGGCACGGCCAAATGGACTGTCGGGCGTGGGCAACCCCGTGGGCAATGGTGCCGGTGGGGCGTCACGCAGATTCGGCGGCAGTGGCGGTGCCGGGGTAGTGCTGGGAGGCACACCAGGGGGCACATACCCAGTGTCTCGCCCCACCGGCCCGGGCATTTCTGGCGTAACCAGACCAGCTTCCATGCTAGGCACCGCGCCCCGGTCACTAGGACTCCCCATCGTACCGACGCGCGGCGGTGGATTGTAGAAGTCCTGGAGCTTGATTGGCGGTACGGGCAATGGCCCTGGCGGCGGCTGGTAGAAATCACCACCCAGCGTGCCGGGACCACCACCCTGATCCACTGGCGGTCGGCCCTGCCCGGGGAAGAAGCCACCCATTAGATCTGGTGCTGGGCGTGGCGGCGCTGGCGTGGCGGTCTCGAACCCGCCGATGAGATCCGCTGGCAGTGGTGCCGGTGTAGTACCCGGGGTCGGCCCCGGTGCAGGTTCTGGACCAACCAGTGGCCCCCGTGGTGGCGGGAGCGTCCCTGTCTCGATACCCGGTACCGGCCCCGTGCCGTAATCTGGCGGCGGTGGCCACACGCCTGGGGCTGGGCCAGTTTCTGGTATCGGTGGGCCGAGTGGACGGCCAAGCGGCGGCACCGCACCAGTGGTCACATCGGGGGGAGTGGTCCCAAGTGCCGCACCCATGTCGGCGGCTGGACGGGGCGTGGCAATCCCCGGCATGACTCCCTGTGGGCCTTTGGGCTGGACAATATCCTGCATACCGAATGCCGCTGGCTTGGGTACCGTATCGGTCATGGTTGCGGCGTCTGGGCGGGATGGGGCACCACCAGCGTGGCCAGTGGCCGGTGCGGGGCCAGCGGGGCCAGGGGTGGCGAGTCCGGCGGCAGTGGCGGCAGCAGTGGGTCCGGCACCCGGTCCAGGCTGTGCCATCGGTGGCTTGCCATGCATGAGTGTCGCCAGGAGCCATTGAATACCCGCGCCCTGCACCTCCTGCCCGGGGGCGGCACCAATGTAGCCGAGACCAGCTTGTACTGCACTGTTGATGAGACGCCGATCAACAAGTTTACCGGCGACCGCATCGCTGAGTACGCCAATGACGCCCTGCACCCCGGTCTCTGCCAATGCGCCCCGCTGCCCCTTGACCCGCTCCTCCTCGGGGGTGAGCCATGTACGGGCACCTTCGGCCAAGCCCTGTGCCGTACCACTAGTCAACGCCCGGGTAAGCAACTTCGCGGGTGCGACTATCTTTTGGGCGGCACCCACCGCGCCTAGTCCAGGGATCGCACCAGGGGCGATACTACCTGCTAATTCTGCTGCCTGGGTACCGAACGTAGGATTATTGGGGTCGCCACCAGATGCCCATTGACCAGCGGCTTTCAAGGCAGGGCCAACGACACGGTCAGTGCGATCCCCACCAACCACGCCAGCGGCTTTGGCATAGGCTTCGTTGCCCAGGTTGGCCAGATCGCCCACGCCTTTGAGTGCGCCACCAACGACGCCACGGGCAGTTTCAATTGGCGAATCCACCAGGGAGTACTTGAGGCGGTCAAGGTAATCGTTGACGCCACCGGGCAACCACGACCCGCCAGCTTCACGCCCTGCCCGTACTAGGTCCTGTCCCGGGATGGGAGTGACGGCGGCGGCAGGTGGCGGCGGGATCATTGCCGCTGGTCCACCCCGTCCCATGATGGATCTCTCTGCGGCCTCGCCGGGAGTGACGACTTCTCCAAATGACTTGGGGTCGAACTGCTTGGCGTTAGTGACTAACTCCGCATCGGTGAAGTCCTTTAGATCCCCATTGACGTCGGCCTTGCGTAGCCGTGTGATCAAGTTCTCGTAGGTTTCCGCTGCCATTACTTTAACCCCTTATTCGCCTCTGCCCTCTTCGCCGCCTCTTTGCGTTCCTTCACCATCTTGGCCATGGACTGCACTGCTGCTGCTGCCGCCGGGTCCAGCTTCGCCGCCTCTTCTTCCTTCTTCTTATTCGCCGCCCCGGTCCTGTCCTTTATGCTGTCGAGCTTCGGCGGTCCACTCGTCTTCCTGGCCTGATTCTGCTCCTGCCATGCCTGCATCAGGCTGTTCTGCCAGTCCACATCACGTACCTGTGTGTATCCGGTTTTGTCCAACTCGCCGTTCATCGCGGCGGCAATGTACTTCTGGTAATCGACAACACCGTCCTTGCCCGTGAATTGCCTGACGTGCCTCTGGGTGAGTTCGGAGATGCCCTTGCCTTTGACGGTCTCGCCCAGCGGCATTTGCAGCACAGTCTGCTGCGGTGGTGATACCGCCTGGGCGAGATGGCCAGCTTGCATCAGTAGCTTGGTCTGCCTCGCACGTTCAACCGGGTCCTCTATATTACCTATCCGCCACGCCTGGGCCAGCGCCCCGGTCCCACCCATGACCTTGGGGTCCATGTTGTTCATGGCACGCCATGCCTGGGTTGACTGCTCTGCGGTGAGTGGGCCACCGTTTAATTGCTCATAGATGTACATGGCGCGTACATTAGCGTTGATCTTGGTCTCGGCGGCGTCTGGCGCGTATGTCTTGGCAGTCGTCTCAACCTTGATGGGCAGGCCCGTGCGTGGGTCGCGCCGTACTATGGTCGTGCCCTCCGGGGCGTTATGCAATGCGGTGCGCTTGTCCCAGTCCTCGGTTGCGGCCCGTTGGACAGCAGCCTCAGCGGTTTTTAGTGACGCTGGGCCGGTGAACTCCAGCATGTTTCGGGAAGCGGCCTGCAAGTTGCCGCCCTGGCTGTATTCCTTGTAGCCCTCACCGTATTTTTTGTAGATGTCGGCTTCAGTGTCCGCACCCTTACGAGCAGCCTCTTCCTGTGCGGCGAGTTGACCAAGTACACTGGTGGCGTAATTGGCACGGGTGGCACGGTCGTAGTCCTTGATGCCCTGGTATGCGGTATTACCTTGAGCAAATGCGCGTGCCGCATCCTTGAAATCATTACCTGTCCCCGGTTGCGAGGCAGAGGCGAAAGCGGCAGCGATCATGTTGGACATCTTCTCACTGCGAGACATGCCCGGGTATGGGCGTAGTTTTTGATACAGTGCGACACGATCCTGTGGCGGTTGCAGCCGTCTCGCAGGCGCTGGTGGCACAGTCGATGGTAACGCTGGCTCACGCAACGCTGGCACAATAGAACCCAGTGCCCCTGTGGGGGACGTAAGTTGGCCGCTGGACTTGGGGATGGCCATTGGTGGACCAGCCGGTGTCGCTGGCGGTGCGGGGGTTGGCGTAGTATCTGGTACGCCCAGTGGCCCACCCATGTAGATGCCCTCATCCTTGCCAGCATTGGGTGGTGGTTGCCTGTAGATGCCCTCGTCCTTAACCTTGTCCTGGGCCTCGCGGTAAATGCCTGGGTCAATGTTGGACCGGGACCTAGCCTGTTGATCACTCACTAAGGTCTTGGGTGGGGTGGCATTAGGTACCCCGCCCCAGCCGCCCATGGGATCGGGGGTGCCATCGGCAGTGGTGGATGTTGCGCCCCCCTGCACCTCCCCGCCCCAACCGCCGTACTTCTCAACGAATGACGGGGGCACTTGCGAGGCCCCGGGGGAGTTTGGTCCCATCTCGCTGGCCAGCTTGGTTGCCGCATCGCCGCCACCCGCAGTACCGGGCGAGCCTACTGGTGACGATGCTGGTGCTGGGGTCGCCGTCGCCGGGGTCGCTGTCGCCGCTGGGGTCGCCCCATTACCATATCCACTGTAGTCGATGTTCTGGCCAAAGCCACCCGGGTAAGTGGGATCGTCGCTGTTGACAAACATCTGCGGGTAGAGTTGGCGCAGCTTGAATGCCTTCTCGTCATCCGATAATACGCCGTAGGTACGTGGATCAATGAATGATGTTGCCATGGCGGTTCCTCAATTGTACACCCGGTGGTTAGTGACTAACTTCATGGCTTGCGGGTACCTTCCCCACTACCTTCATTGCTGGCCTCGCCCATGCCATAGCCGCTGCTGCCGCGACCGGCGAAGTAGTCAGTGGCAGCACGTCCACCAATGGCGGCGAGACCACTTACTAGGGATGAGAACCCACCACCGGCAGCATTGGCCCGGGCAGCATTGGCGTTGTAACCCTGGGACGCCTGTTGCCCGAAGCCACCAGCGGCCACGAAATCGCGGTAGGCGCGGTCATATTCACTACTCGCCGCCGCACCCTCAGCAGCGGTGCCACGATCCTTGCGTGCGAGATCCTCTTTAGTGAACCCCATACCCAGGTTATACTGGCGTTCACGCAACTGGTTGCCATACTCGCGATCTTCGTTGCGCCGGTCGGCGAGGCCAGCGGCAATGGCGAGATCCGCCCTGCTATTGGTCAACTTATCGGTGGCGGCGGCAATGCGACCCGCGTAGACTTTGTTGGACTCGTCCTGGTAGCGGTACGTGTTATTCAGGTTAAGGCCAGTGGTGCGTATGTCTTCATTGATGCGGCGCGTTGCAGCAGTGTCTACAGTGTCACGGTCAATGGCACCACGGTCAAGTATTAGACCACGCCGTATCGCCTCATCTGCCGTAGACAGGTTGATGTCCTTGCCCATCTCGTCGCGGCTAATGCTCAGGCCGGTGTCGAGAACTTTCCCGCCAATGCCCAGCCGGGTATCCAGTACCTTGTTACTAATGCCAAGCCTGCCCTGTGCGAGTTTCTCAGCATCCAGTGACAGTGCATCGTCAACCGCACGGGATCGTGACGCCTCCACCCTACTCTGCATGGCATTGTAGGTTGGGTCGGTGTCGCCCAGCCCCGCACGCCTTGCTCTAAATGCCGCTGCCGCCGCCGCTGGGGCGAATGCTCTACCTGTACGCGCACTGGTGGCATCGGGGTTGAATGCCTTATCTAGTGCCGCATTGGCATCTACCTTGTACTCACCTTCCAGGGCGCGGGTGGCATCGGTCTCAAACTTATTAAGCTGGCCGCGCTGCTCCGTGAAGCCAGCGCCCATACGAGTGCGTAGTTCCCCATAGAGCTTGTCATGGATGGCGGTGGCGGCGTCAAACGTAGACCCCGTCATCTCCAGGATCTTCTTCTCTACGTCGTTGATCTCGCCCAGGATGCGGCCATTGCTGTCCCGTATCAGGCCCTCGGCAGCATCAAATGTGGCACCCGCGCCAATACCCATCTGGTCGAGAATTGCACTAACATCGCCCCAGGTGGTCTCCGCATTAGGCCCGTTGCGGAACCGCTCGTCTAATACCTTGGTCTCCTGCTTGCGTGCGTCCTCCTGGCCTTCGTCACGGATGACGGTGCTCCCCCGGCCCATGATTTCCTCGGGACTGCCAAACCCCTGCTCCTGCATTTCTTGGACCTTGCCCACGTAGTGGTTCCAATAGATATCTGCATGGTCCTTGGTGAGGTTGGCATCCTGGAGGAGATCCTTCATTACTTGGAAGAAGTAATCGGGCATTGCCTCGGCTTTTTTGGTCTCGGCATTCTTGCCTGAGCCGAAGATCTTGAACAGGATCGGTACTACGGTGGAGATCAGTGCGGGTATCGCGGCAGCAGCCATGGGGGTGATGGACTCCTAGGTGACAATTGTACACCCTTGACGGGTGGGGGTTAGTGACTAACTACTGTTTCTGTTTCGCGGCAGCTTCGGCGTCCAATGCCTTGCGGTCCACCCAGATGCCTTTGTCAATGTCAATCTCGTAGACGTCCGTCAACTTGTACTCCCGGCGTTTGGCCTCGATGAAGCGCCCATAGTCCTCAAGTTTGGCACGCTGTTCTGTCTCAAGCTGGGTCTTGCGATTCTCGTACTCAGTCTTGAGTCTATGAATCATGTTCTCCACTGCGCGTGCATTGTTGATCAGTTGCAGGTTCTTCAGCTGGTCATCCTTGGAGACCTCGATAGGCTTACTGGTTGTCTCGACCTTGGCATTGAGTGCCGTGGGCACCTGGGCGAGGACGACGTGGGCCAGGACAATGAGTAGGAATGTGATGCGGATCATTCGTTTCTGTTCTCCTTAGTTAGTTACTAACAGTTCGAGTTAATCAATACCCCAAGTTGGAACTGCAAAAAGCACCCGCTGTTATTCATGTAAGCGGTCCTGGACATGCCCACCGATCCATTGGCGGTGATGCCGTTGCTGAAGTCCACAGTGTTCACATAGACGGTTCTAAACCGGGCACTGGACTGCCCCATGTCGTGGCTGTTGCCGATATCAGGGCGGAACGGCGACTCGATGTTGAAGTTCGACCCGGACTCGGCCTTGATAGCCGTAAGGTATGCCTTGCCGCTAAGGTGTATGTCCTTCCATGTGCCAGACGATGTCGATCCCAAGTCATAGGTGCCACCAGTCGATGGGTTGATCTGCCGCATGGTAGATGTCCCATTGACAGTGAGAGTATTTACGGTGAGCGCCGAGACAGAGAAATTCGTGGTGTCCAGGTTGCTGGTGTACACATAGTTCCACCGCACTGACGCCGTACCCAGCGTATACGTGGAGGTTGCTGCCGGTATAAAGTGCCCATAGGAGAGTATTTGCCCACTACCGCCTGAGCCGGATATGCCGTTCGTTTGTACCCCCAGCGCATACACTTGGTACCAACGCTGGGTTGCGCTGCCAATGGTGAGGTTGGCATTGTTGTCCACCGATGGCAATAGGGCACCATATGAGTCAATAGTGGTGGCCGCGCCCTTGGGCCGTATGGTCGCCGCGTACATGTTGGTGACATGCGACTGCGACCAGTACCTATCCGGTGATGCCGACCCCAGGTTATAGGTGTTGGCGGCACTTGGTACGAAGTTCAAACTAATGGTGGCAATGTTGGATGCGGTGCCCAGGAAGCGCCGTTCCATTCGCAGGTACTCGGTGCCAGCGTTGTCGCGAAATGCCATGGATATGGTTTGTGTGGCGGGGTTGCCCGTCTGTGCCATAATGTCCTGCATCACGCCGCCAAGGGCGTCCTCGAACACGAACTTCGCCCCGGTGCGTACATCATCGGTGCGGGTCAATGGGCGCACATAGCCGAGGGTGGGTTCGCGCATCCAGTAGGATTGGCCGGGACAGCTACCGGTACATACGATGTTGGTTACGTTCAAGTTGCCCACGGTCGCCGTCCCGTATGCATCAATGTCTTTCACCCACAGTTTCAACCAGCGTAGACTATCCGCATTCCCCAGTGACCATGTGTCGGTCGCGCTTGGGTTCCAGTTCGCATAGGCACTGATGTTATTGGGAATCGCCGACTTGGGCCGCACTGACGCGGTGTACATGTTGGTCACATACGACTGCGACCACCAGCCAGTAGCGGTGTCGCCCCCAATGAAATAGGTATTCGCCGCCGATGGCAGGATGGACATTTCAAAGGTAGCCTTGTTGGAGGTGGTGCCCAGGAACTGGCGCTCCAGTCTCAACATCTGACCGCCGCCCATATCGCGGAATGCCATAGCGATAGTGGATGTCGCCGGGTTGCCCACCTCCGCTCTTATGTCCATGGTCACTACGCCGAATTGTGGTTCTTCGAATACAAACTTGGCCCTGGTCCGCACATCGTCGGTGACCACCCCTGGCCGCACCCATCCCGCAGTGGCGTCGCGGTACCAATGGCCGCAGTTACCAGTGCAATCAAGATCCTTGACAAACAGGGTCTTCCATCTAAAATCGGTCTCCCCCAGGCTCCACGTATCACTCGCTGACGGGTCCCAGTTGCCAAATGACCGCACACGGCTGAGGGCATCGGCGGCAGGGCGGATAGTAGCTGCGTACATGTTGGTGACGTATGACGCAGACCAGTAGCGATCCGCTGGCGAGGCCGAGCCTAGTGTGTAGGTGTTCTTGGCCTTGGGTATGAAGTGCATATCCATGGTGGCGGTGTTGGATGTGGTGCCCAGGAATTGGCGTTCCATCCGCAGCATCTCCGCACCGGCCATGTCACGAAACGCCATAGAGATTGTGCTGGTGGCGGGATTCCCAACCTGTGCCAGTATATCCATGGTGACAACGCCGAACTGGGGTTCTTCGAATACGAACTTAGCCCGTGTACGCACATCATCGGTAGCGGTCATTGGTCTAACGTAGCCAGCGGTGCTATCGCGGAACCAATACCCACCGCCAGCGGGACAGCCGGTGCCGTCACAGTCGAAGTCATGCACCCAGATTTTAGGCACCCGAATAGTGGACGAGCCAAGGTGGCCGTTGTCAATGTAGACGTTGTCGTTGATGATCAGCTTGTTATACGGCACCCCGGCGGCGTCGTTAGTTTGGAATGCCATCGTGCCAATAGAGGTGGGGGTATTGGTGGTGCGGATGACCTTGACACCAAAGACTGGGAAGACACTGCCACCAATTAGTGCTGAGTACTCCTCGCTGGAGACATAGTCGTTGACCAGGACGTTTTCTGGGGCGAGTACAGTGCCACGACTGCGTATCACACGCCAACCCACACGGTCACCTTGATTGGGGGAATACACGGTGGAGTTGTGGTTATTGGATGCGCCGTCCTGCACCGCGCTTATCCAGTCCTGCCCCTCCCCGGCACATGCCCCAAAGTACAGGGCGTAGTCGTAGATGTTGTCACTCATGGCCGCGCCGGTGCCGCGCTTGAGGCAGTTGTCCTGCGAACCGGGGCCTTCAGGGAAGCGCATACGGTAGGAGTTGACAATGGTTTGGGGGGCGCGTAGGCCAACGAATTTGTCATTGGATGAACGGATAGAGTTGAATCGAAACTCTCCCGTATCGCCCCCAAGTGAGATAGCACTGGGCAACATCTCCACCGGCCCCTGCCACGAGTACTGGATTGTCCCTTGGGCGAACAGGGAGTTAGTCACTAACAGGGCGATTGCAACTATGGCGTGGGCATGTAGCCGCGATACGAGAGCATTGTCCATCTTCCACCTATGGCTGTAAAAAAGAATAGATTCCGGGCGAGAGCCTTGTCGTTGATTGTAACAGGCGTGTCTTTATCAAACATCCCGCCCCAGTCTACTTCTTTGGGTATGTTGTTGTTGGGCATGAGGATATCGACAGTGAGGAATAGGCCGTCTTTGGCAGGCGCGGCGTATTCGACTAGGGTGGCACCGGCACCAGTGAGGGTAAGTTGGTAGACAAAGCCAAACCCCAGTACCCCAGTGCCAGGACCACCAGTGCCGTCGTCTGCCTTCTTTAACTCGCCCTTCATGGCGACACGATGGGATTCCGCCCCAGTGGTGCCGTTATAGGTCGAGACGAATACACTATCGCCTGTGAGGCCGTCGTTGATGTATAGCTGGTCGAATGATACTTGCCGTACTAGTTTGTTATCGGCGTCACCTGGAGCATAGACCCGGTAATGGGTGTACTTACCGCCATCGGTTGCATGTGGAGGTAGCCAACTTAAAATGGTGCCATTGGCCATTACTTCACGCGGTTCACTGGGAGCAATGCGGGAGAGACGCGAGGCACGGTCGAGTTCGGCAAGATGGCGCTCCACCTCACCGCGTGTGCTGCGTCTATACCCCCGCTCGATGGCCATTGTTAGTAACTAACTACGGGCGGTGGGGGAGGATACTGCCGCCGCCGCCGACACCAAGCTGGCGTGAAAGGAATAGCAGTATGACGATCAGTAATATCCCGCCCACGATCCACCGTATAGGCTGGGGTATGTTGTAGGTGATGCACACCCAGTTGAGGCCATACGCGACCACGCAGAACAGGATGATGTAGACGATGAGCATTATTAGCTGGTCCATTACTGTAACCTGATCCTTCCTTTGGTTAGCACAAAGCCGATCTTGCCCACGATACCCACCATGGTTTTGGCCAGTGACATCCTGGCGTACTGGTACATCGTGGGATAGTAGGTTTCATTCGCATCAGCGACGAGACGTATACGTAGTTTCAATGTACACACCGTGCCCAGCAGGGCCTTGCCTACCGCAACCATGTAGTTGGCGGCACTGAATATGGCACTGGTTAGTACATTAGGTATGCCAGTATTGGGCAGCGGTTCCTCGTGGTCGCGCCACGCACTGATGGTGAGGTTGGCGTTACGCACATCGCCATGGACGTGAGTTTCCGCAATGTTACCAATAGATCCCGGTTCACCAAAGTCTATCCAGTGCGACTCGTACTCCCCGGTGCGGCGTTGTGACACTGCAATAAAGTCCCCGCCCACGGTGTCATCCTTGACCAGTTCCCGGCCAAGGGAGTCATCGTACTGCCCAGCTTGGGTGAATAGATCGCGGTTGCCAAGCATGTGGTACCGCTTCATTGCTTGGTCCATCAGGGTCTTGCCAGACGTGAAATCCCCATCGGCACTATAGCCCTGGCCGGTAATGAAATCATGTACCCACAGGGTATTGTCAGTGAAGTACAACTCATAGCGGTCAATCATGTTCGGCGGGTCAAAGGTATGGGTGGCGAACCTACTCACCTTGCCACGCAACTTATCCTGGTACGGGCGCGAGAGAATGTCGATATTGCCACCCTCGCCGAGTGCGACTATCTCACCATTTTGGGTTTCCCATATTGACCCATGTGGGGTTCTCTCACAGTAGGTGTAGGTGTTGCGGATGCCGTAGCGCCCGGGTATCTCGGTGAATGAATGGCGTTCGTCAATGTCTTCGAAGACGATGAAGTTGGTGGTCTCAGTGACCACATGCAACGACTTGCCCTCTGGTGATCGTGCGCCCCAAATGGGCTGTTCGGCATTGGGGGTGGCACGAAAGTTATCCAGTGGCCATGCGTGCTCGGGTGCGCCCAGGAAGAATGTCTCAGACACGTCACTGGCCGCAGCACTCCACACGATACCAGACAGGTAATGCGTGGGCGACATGTACGAGAAGTCCGGCTGTGTGGGTGATAGCCCTGCTCCAGGCATCAATGCCCCGTATATGCGCCCCTCGACGGGGGCAATCCACCGCATTGGCCGTGGGGGAAAGTTGTCTACGGGGGCCTCCTTGAACACGTCGAGCACGTAGTTGGGTATGGTGATGGTCGTTGCGGTAATGTCGGCAGTGATTGGCCGGGTCGGGTCGGCGGGGTCCATCATGAGGTAGCCGACTTCGGCGTTCTGTAGATCCACGGTGGCATAAAACACATACTTCTGCCGCCCCTGCTCATAGGGGCCGTGGTTCTTCATGAGTATGTTGTTAAGCTGGTCGAAGCGCACACCGACATTAGTGCCTGCGGTGACGACGCCAGCTTTGATTACGTTGGAGAAATGGTATGACCTGTCGTTGTGTATGCCGACGTAGTAGGTGATCTCGTTGAGTATCGTCATCGTCCCGGCGATGGACGTCACATACGGGTGCGGACCAAGGAATGGAACGTAACAGTCAAGGCCAACGTACATTAACTGATTGACGTCGGCTAACCAGATACTAAGTGCGGGATATGAGCCAGAGCCAATGATGGGTTCGCGTAACCCCATCCCGTTGTACATGACGATGCCCTCGTTGGTGTTGCACACCGGGGCAGGGCGAGTGAGGCAGTAGGAACCCCCATAGGTGGTGGGAATGGTGAGGATCTTCGCCCCGTCCCAACTGCCTAGGTACAATGACCACCACTCCATGAGGTTGCCGGTGATCTTGAGCCGTATTTGGTTGAGGTAACCGGCGTAGAGTGGGTCGCGGTACTCGTGGAATTGCTTCCACAGGCCAGACGCGAATGAGGCACGCCATTTACGCCCACCGAATAGCCGTAACCAGAGTGAGCCGTCAGTGCTGGGCATGACACGAAAATTATGGCAATGCACGGCGGCAGGTGGTGGCGCAGATGGATTCACCTGGGTCACTACGCCCATGAGCGGGATGTAAGCGGGAGGTTTGGAGTCAGCCATGGCGGTTAGTGACTAACGCGAGTTCACCATGTGATGGCCGCTCGGTGATGCCGCCATGATAGGATTCAATGTCTCCAGTGCGCCCAGGAAGCGTTTCATCTGCCGGTCAAAGCGACTATCCTGGTTACCCGCCTCGCGATCCCCAAAGATGTACGCGCGGTGGAGCAGTGCGAGTACAGGTATAAGCTGGTTGGGAATGTAGAGAGATAGGTTAGTGTCGCTCCATACGCCTAGTGGGTGCGCGGGTATAGGTGGCCGTTGCACGTACTTGAGGCGTAGAGTGAGACCATCCGTCGCGGGGCAGTTGAGAACTATAACCTTGTAATCCCCCTCACTGTCGTCCCCGGGTGGCAGTTCCGGTATAAGCGCGGCGGCAATGCGATACGTGGACGGGTAGCCATTCGCAGGCTTGGGGTAGTCGGCGTGGTCGTTCCATTCTGTCACTGCACCAATGGCGGGAATGTCGTTATTGGGCGTGATCTCATACCCGGCCCAGTTGATGTTATTGCCAAGCAGTGGCGCACCTGTAATAAATGCACCATGCGTTTCTATAGTCAGCACATCCTGTGGCAGGACAATGCGGTTGTCACCAGCGGGGATCGGGATACTAAATGCAGTGGTATTAAAGTAGCCCTTGCCGTGCCTGTTGTATACCTCATTGCAAAAATGCGGCAGGACTATGTACCAGAACTGCCAATCATGGGGGTAGCCGCCAACGGCGGATTCGTCATAGTTAACGAGGAATCTCCAATAGGCGCTATATAGCATGGCGGCTACCTCCCTGTCGTGGCGTTGTGTCGGCCTGCCGACCTGTTGACTTAGTTATTGTACTACTTGCGTCTCCTCGCCTTGCGTGCCTCCTCCAGCATTACATCGTCATCGGGTTGGGCAGGCTTGAGGAACTTGGCGGTGGCTTCGTCGGTGGGTTCGGCAGTGGCATCACCTAGGGCATCGCCGCTGGCCATGGCATCCAGGTCCACGTCGGGGTCAACGGCGAGTTCGTCACTGGGAGTAGTCACGGCCTTGTCGGCGCTGAGCTTGGCCACGATGGCACGTAACCTATTGAGTTCCTGTTCCTGCGCGTTGAGGCGGCTTTTCTGTTCCCGTATCAATGGGTTCAACGTTGACGTGGTTTCATTGACGATGCGATCAGCCGTCCGCTGGGCGTGCGTCTTGGTGGCCTCGACCATTTCTTCGGCGACGAGTATACTGGCCACCCCACCTTCGGCGATCTCGGCATCGCGGGAGTCGTTGATAGCCTTGATCCACAGTGGGTTGTTGGTACGCAGCACACCGAGTGACACATTCTGCCCGGGGGCAATGGTCTTGGGCACGGTGGAGAAGCGCATCTGCACAGTGATGATGGCGTCCTTGTTGCCGCTCACGGGCTTGGGGTTGACGAAGTGGACTTGCTTGGTGAGACCCGGGTAGGTGAGGCAATAGTACTCCCTGATAGGCAGGCCCGGGCGGTGGATCATGGGGTCGCCCATGGAGAGGAGGGAGAGGCCGTTACTGGGGTCGGCGAGGTATTCGGCCACGACGTTATCGGGGATAGTTGCGGTCATGCGGTGTGGGACTCCTGGTTAGTTACTAACATGCGGTACTGGGTTGTGGCGGCGGGACGGCACCGCATATACCGTCCCACCACCGCTCAACCGTTGCTGGGGAGAACAGAACCATGTTGTCCAGCCTCGGCGAGATGAGTGACTACGCCA
>Ga0210380_10000292_pt1 | contig 24135 bp, 28 predicted proteins | sample PLM4_5_coexredo_FD_155476 | JGI IMG/M metagenome (GOLD analysis project Ga0210380, IMG submission 155476) | Groundwater sediment microbial communities from an aquifer in East River, Colorado, USA - PLM4_5_coex redo | ecosystem: Environmental > Terrestrial > Soil > Riparian zone | place: USA... | reverse complement strand
CGGCGCACGTCCACGCAACCTTCAAGCGCGCGATGGCGTGCCTCGTCGCCAAGACGCGCGCACATGGCGGTCGTGATCGTTTCAACCTTCACGGATGGATGCTCCTCAACGCGAACAACGGTCAACTTCGTGGTTGACGCACGACGTTGAGAGATCTAATGTCAGTGACGGTCGGGCGACGACCGTAAGAGGTGTGAAGTGAGTACACCGCGCAGCAAGCCCACCCGTCGTCGGACGGTCCACGATCTTCACGTCACGACTGCACCGCTGAAAGCGCGTATCGGCGACAGCCCTCCCGTGACGACATTCGACGCCACACTCGCCGATCGCATCCGAAGCGAGTTCCTCGAGATGCGCGGCTTCTCGCCGACGCTGGAACAGGCCGAGCGGCTGTTCCATTTACCAGAGGAGGTTTGCCGCACGATGCTCGCGAGGCTCGTGGAGGAAGGCTTCCTGCGGATCGAGCACGACGGACGGTTTCGTCTGCTGCGGCACGGCTAAACGTCAGACCGATCGCGGACGATCAGCACCGGGCACCGGGACCCGCGGATCACGCTCGCCGTGTTCGAGCCGAAGACCCAGCGGTCGAGCGCGCCGTGCCCCGAGACGCCCATCACGATGAGGTCGACGCCGCGGTCGCCGGCCAACCTGAGAATCTCCCGATACGCCTTGCCGTCCAGGACGTCCGTCTCGATGCTGCAGTAGGCATGCGCCTCGGGCGGAATCAACGCCCGCAGCCGCGCTAACGCCTTGGCCGCCGCCTCAGCCCGCACGCGGGGGACGTCAATCCCGTCGCGCGTGGGCACCTCCTGCAGCTCCGGAGGAATCTCGAGGACGGTTGCGAGGCTGAGATGCCCGTCGGCTTCCTCCACGAGCGACAACGCGAACTCGAGCGCGTGGCACGAGCTGGCTGAGAAGTCAACCGGACACACGATGCGTTTGAATCGGACCTCCCCGGGCGGCGTGTCATCGTGCGCGGGCACGACCATCACCGGGCACGGCGCACGGCGCACGAGTTTCTCGGCGACCGAACCCAGGAGCATCCGCTCGAACCCCGATCGGCCGTGACTGCCGATGACGAGCAGATCGGCGTGACTGGCGGCGATCTGCGACACGACTTCCTTTTCGACGTTCGGCGCGTCGGACAGGACGGTCGTCACCGGAAAAACGCCCGCGTTGCGTTCACTGAATCGGCGCAGTTCCTGCTCGAGTGTCTGCCGCATGTCTTCGCTGGGAGCTCCGAGACCCGCCGCGTGTTCGCGTAGTGATGGGATCACGTCGAACCCGACCAGATCGGTCCAGACATGGAGCGCCGTCAGGCGGGCGTTATACCAGCGCGCCAGTGCCGCGGCGTGGGCGAGCGCGCGCGCCGAGAACGGCGAAAAGTCAACCGGACACAGAACGTGTGTGACCTTGATCACGTCATCACCTCCGTCTCGATGCCGAGCAACACGCATACCGCCGACGCACGCAAGGTATTCAGAGGACGTCGCGGAACGGTTGCGGAATCCCGCGCGCCGGCGGGAAGGAATTCGCGCGCACGACCTGAGATGCAGGCTCAGTGAGCCGCCAGGGGCCGGGCCGGTACGCCGACGTATACCCGGCCGCCCTCGAGCGCCGTGAACTTCGGCACGAAGCTCATGGCCCCCACCTGCGCATCGTCGCCAATCTCGACGCCGATGTCCACGATCGTGCCGAGTCCTATCGTCACGTTGCGCCCGACCCTGACCGGCGCGGTCCTGACGATCCCCGCCTCGACGGTATGACCGGAGACGTGTACGTCGGCACCAATGACGACGCCGTCTCCAAAATCAAGCAGGTTGTAGTCGCTCACGCCAAGGCTGTTGACGTAGACGCCGCGCCCGACCCGTGCGCCGGCCATGCGGAGGTAGACCGTCCAGACGGGCGTGCCTCGAAACACCCTCCCGGAAAACAGGCGAACCACCTGCGTGCTGGCCATGGCGCGAGCCCAGTCGAGCAACGGCCAGTCCATGTCGGCGATACGCATCTCGAGGCCTGGCCGCGTACGCCATCGCGTCATGCGTCCCGCGTACGCCGAGACGGGCATCAGTACGAGACAGAACACCAGATACGACGGGACCACCGCCGCACTCATCACCAGCAACCGCAGGAGGCCGGGACGTAGCATGATCACGAACGTGGACCAGGCAGCCACCACGGGCATGGCCGACAACATACACACCACGCCCTGCACGACCGTCACGCTCAGCACCGCCCAGACGATCCGCGCCGCCGTCGCGGCACGCGTGGTACCACGACCACTGCCCGCGAGGCGGCGTCCGTGAGTACGATCAGCGCACATGACGTCTTATGACACCCGCCTGACGGTTCAGGGAACAGGCCCGCCGGTCGTGCTCGTGCCGGGCATGGATGGCACCGGACTGCTCTTCTACCGTCAAACTCCCCTTCTGGCGCGATCGTACCGCGTCGCCACCTACGCGCTGCGCGACGACGCGGAGCACATGAACCGGCTCGTGGAGGATCTCGCGTCGGTAGTTGACGCCATCAGTTCGCCGGCCGGCCGCGCGATCGTCGTCGGGGAATCGTTCGGTGGCGCGCTGTCGCTCAGCTTCGCGCTCGCGCATCCCGAACGCGTCGCCGCGCTGGTGATTCTCAACTCGTTCCCGTACTTCGCGCCGCAGCTGCGGCTGCGCCTGGCGATTCACGGGCTCGGCGTGCTGCCATGGGGCGCGATGCCCCTTGTGCGGCGGCTCACGGCCTTCCGACTGCACTCGAAACACACGCACCGGGACGACGTGCGACGGTTTCTCGGATTGACCCGACAGTCCACGAAGACCGGCTACATCGGCCGCCTGCGGCTGCTGCGCGAGTACGACGTGCGCCACCGGCTGCACGAGATCCGGAGTCCCACGTTGTTTCTGGCGTCGCAGGAGGACCATCTGGTCCCCTCGGTGGCGCAGGCCCAGCTGATGGCAGCAGTCGTGCCGGGATCGACGGTGCGCGTCCTTCACGGGCACGGCCACATCTGTCTCATCGCCCCCTCGATTGATCTGGCCTCGGTGCTTGCGGAGTGGCCCCGGCTGCGGGCGCCAACCTAGCGCTCGTGCCCCCCGGACCTCGAAGGATACTCGCGAACCTGAGGCACCCGGCTTGCATCCCCAATTGCCGCGGGCGCGCGCGACGCCTCCTCCCATGACTCCGGTAGTGCGATTTGCCGATCGGCGCGACGCTGGCCGAGTCCTTGCGACCCGGCTTCGGACGTATGCCGGACGGTCCGACGTGGTCGTGCTGGGGCTTCCACGGGGAGGGATCCCGGTCGCGCACGAGGTGGCGAAGGCCCTGACTGCACCGCTTGACGTCTTCGTGGTTCGCAAGCTTGGCGCTCCCCTACAGCCCGAACTGGCGATGGGCGCCATTGCCAGTGGCGGCGTTCGTGTACTCAATGCCGAAGTCATCCGGATACTCGACATTCCCCAGGAGACCATCGAGCAGGTCACGCGCCGTGAACAGCAGGAGCTCGAGCGACGCGAGCGGGCGTATCGCGACGGACGTCCGCGGGTCGCGCTCGCCAACCACCAGGTGATCCTCGTAGACGATGGGCTCGCCACGGGATCGACGATGCGTGCCGCGGTCGCGGCGGTCCGCGATCTGCATCCGTCGAGAGTGATCGTGGCCGTGCCCGTCGGCGCTCCAGAGACCTGCCGGGAGTTGGCGACGATCGCCGACGAAGTCGTCTGCGTCGAGATGCCCGTGCCGCTCGAGGCGGTCGGCACGTGGTATCGCGACTTCAGTCAGACCACAGACGACGAGGTGAGGGACGCGCTCAGACCGACTGTGACGCCCGGAGGGGATGGCTGATGGCCGGGGAATTCACGCCCACCGGGGACTCTTCCCCACCCCCGACGCAACCGCCCAGGTTGAGCGCACATGGTCCCTCCGGGGCGTTGGCGCGAGGGGTGCATCCACGAAGGTAGGTGAAGGGGGATACCATGACGCTCATTCCCACTCAGATCAGCTTCCTGGGCCTGGCGCATTCCGACGCGCTCGAGGCGGATATCCACGAACGCATCGCCTGGCTCGAACAGTTTCACGACGGCATCCTCGGCTGCCGGGTCGTCGTCGAGCTTCCCCACCGACATCGCCGTCGCGGGCGACACTTCCACGTCAGGATCGAGGTGACGGTCCCGCGAAGCGCGCCCGTCGTCGTGAGCCACCAGCCCTCGATGCACAAGCCGATCAAGGACGCAGAAGATGCCGCGCATCGCAAAGAGACCGAGGCGGAGGCCGATTATCGCTACGCGCGTGTGGCGGTGCACGAGGCGTTCGACGCTGCGCGACGCCAACTGCAGGATCTGACGCGCGAGCAGCGGGGCGGCGCCAAGACACACGAGGTCCCGGCGCATGGTCGCGTCACCGAGATCTCGACGATTGACGGCTTCGGGTTCATCGAAGCAGACGAGCGTCGCTTCTACTTCGCGCGGGCGAGCGTGCTGAACAATGCCTTCGACGGCATGCAGGTCGGAGCCGCCGTGGCGTTCGTACCGGAACTTGGCGAGAAGGGGCCGCAGGCCAGCACCGTGCGCCTGCTGGGCAAGCGCCACTACGTCACCCCGTGAAGGGGTGACGTAGCAACATCAGGTATCGGCGACTGGCACGGCCAGCACCGGCACCGGCGCGGCACAGATGACCGGGTACGCCGTCGAGCCTGGCCGCAGGTCCGTGCCGGTGCGTTGCAGTCCGAGGACGATGAGGCCCGCGTGCCGCGCCTTGGCCAGACCGGCAACCTCTTCAGCAACACTGCCCTCGACAATCGTGGATTCGAGAGGCCCTCGTCGTTTGAGCCGCGCCATCTCGTGACACATCCGCTCGTGGGCTGCGGCGGTGCGTCGCTCCATGGCCGCGACGGCCCGCGGCCGCCATGACTCGGGCACCGAGAGCGGCGGCATCACGTGCACCAGCACCAGGGAAGCGCCGGCGGTGTGTGCGACGTCGGCCGCGACGTCTGCGGCGGCTGACGCGGCTGCTCCAAAATCTGAAAGCGCCAGGATGGCGCCGAGCCCCTCGAGGTCGCGTGCCTTGCCGACGTCCGCTGACGCGGGGACGACGACCAGCGGCACTGTGGTACGCCTGAGCACCCGGGCGGTCGTCGATCCGAAGTAGGCCTTTCGCACGCCGGTCAGGCCATGCGCGCCCATGACGATCAGGTCGATGTGCTCGCGCTCCGCGCACGCCATGATCTCGACATCGGGCTCTCCCGTCGCCAGGTGTAGCTGCGGTTCGTCTGGCAGGTCGAGATTGGCCGTGCCGGCTAGAAACGCCCGCAACTCTCCCATCAGGTCGGGCGGGGGCGACACGATGTGCTCGGCTTCCGCGAGCAGTGGGTGTTCGACGAACAAGACGTGGAATCCTGCTTTGAACTGCCTCGCAAACCGCGACCCCGTGCGGAGAGCCGTTCTCGAGGCTTCCGAAAAGTCGATGGGACACAGAATCGAGCGAATCCGCATGACCTTTACCCGACCTGGACTCAGGAGACCCGCGGTCCGAAGACCAGCCCGATGGCGATCGCGAACACGATCGCCAGCGCCCACCCGACGCCACAGACGGCGAGGGCGCGGCCGGTGCTGGAGAAATCCAGCGCCTGCCGGACACCGACGATCATAGCGACAAGCTGCCACACGAGGACCAGCGCGAAGACGGCGACCGTCAGGCCGGGCAGCGCTCCCAGGGCGAACAGTACACCGGGTGCCGTCGCAAAGCCCGTTGTCCGCAGCAGCTCGCCGACGTCGGCGCGCGTCTGTTCCTCGGGAAGGATGCGGGCGCCAACCTCGTAGGTGACGAGCGCCCAGCTCGCCCAGGCGATCATCGCGAGGACGCTGAAAAACGCCACCCCCGCCGTGCCGCCCCCGAAGCCCTGGGCACCGAATCCGGCCCCAAGGCTGGCAATGAGGACCACGGCCAAGGCCTGGTTGGTCGCGCCGCGATCGTTTTCGACTTCCTCGTAGACAGATGGGTCCAGAGCCGCTGCGCCGACGAAACGGCGGACAAACGCCCCTGGCCCGTTCGAAGTGGTTGATACGGTGTCCATAAGACCTCCGCAGACAGACGCCAGGTTCAAGAGCAAACGCCGGACCGATCCCCTCGCCGCTTGGGAATAGGACTACACGCAGATTCGCCGTGTCCAGCCGAGGCGAGGTAACCCTGAACAGCCGCGTCGAGGTCCAGCCTGCGAGAGATTCCCCAGCCGGCGGAAGATTTCCGTTCTGGATTCTAGCGGGCGGTCGGGTTCGCGAGCTCCTCCAGCAGGGCGCCCGCACGCGTGCGCGCGAGCCTCAGCCGATCCTCCAGCATGTCGTAGACGAAGCGGTGCCCGGCGTCGGCGGCCTCAATCAGTGGCACGCGAGCCTGCTGAGCCTGCTCCTGCAGCTGCTGTTTCCGGGCGGGGTCCTTGATTCGAGCGACCGCCGCATCCGCCTGATCCAGCAACGCACGGATCTCGTTCAGCCCCGCGATGGAAAGGGCAGCATTGCGCGCCAGCTCCGGTCGAGGCGCCACCTTCCGATCGCCATGGCAACTGTTGCAGAGGCCTTCAACGGCCTTCGGCGACGGCACGTTCGCGGCGACGTTGCCGTGACACGTCACGCATACCGGGACGTTGCGATCGCCCGCCCTCAGGAGCTGGTAGTGCCGGCTGTCCTGGAAGTTGACGAACGGACCCACGTGGCACGTCCCGCACGTCGAAGGGATGTTCGTGCGACCGACCGGACTCCGCTGGTTGTCCGGCGAGAGCATGCCCCTGTGGGCCGTTCCCCGCTCGAAAGTGGCGGGATTGCCGCCGTGACACTTCTCGCACCCGACTCGCTGGCGGGAGTGCGGCGATACGTCGAAATCCGCGAGATGCCGGTCGCTGATCGACCCTGGATTTGCGAAGTGACAATCGGCGCACGCGCTGGCTCCGGGCGCCTGCGCAGCCGACTCGGTGGGCCGAACGACAAGAACACCAAACACGACGACCACGGCAAGCAATCGAGACAGGGACACGGCAACTCCTCAACCTCATTCTACAGACGTCGACAGCGCCTTCAGGGCAGTGCGATGCGTTGCGCCTGGACGACGAACCGGCGCGGCGCTGGCCCCACATATTGGAAGGGATAGCAGGTGATGAGCGTCAGGTTCGCGCTCGTGGACGACCCCAGCACGGCGACATCATCCGGACTCACCACGGCCACGGACTTGACGCGATAGCGCAGCGTGCCGTGGCGAGTGGCCAGCGACACGTCATCGCCGCCGCGCACCTGCTCGAGCGCGCGAAAGAACGTGTCCCGATGCCCCGCGAGTGCGGAATTGCCCTCTTCCCACGGTAACGGGGTGTCAGGCAAATGGCCGACGGCGATCCGCAGTGCCTGATCGTCGTCTCCCTCGACGACCGCGACGGACAGGCTGACGTTGGGAATCGCGAGGACGCCGATGAGTGAGTCCTGCTTCCACGGCGGCGCTGCTGGCATGCCCACGGCTGGCGGACCGGGTGCCGCGACGCGATCCATCTCGTTCTTCGCGTAGAGCTGGTAGAGCGTCGCGTGGCTCCATGTGACGCCCAGCCACGTGACGCATGCCAGCGCTCCGACGAAGAGCGCCCCTTCGAGCCACCGCAGCGCGAGCCTGAGGCCTCCGCGAGCCATGGCCTACCGCTCCTCCACGACGTAGCCCTGCCGGGTACGGACGCGCAGAGCCGCGCCGTTCGCCGCCGAGGCCGTGACCCTGATGCGGTGCAGGCCGGCACTACCGGTGCGCGACGGGGCATAGCCAATCGTGTACATGTTCCGGATGTCACGCGCGATGTGCTGCAGGATTGCCGGAATCTCGCTGGTCTCGTGGGGCTCGAACGCCTCGCCACCACTGACCTCCGCCAGCTGCTTGAGACGCCCCGGCTTGGCCTCGTGGTCGAGCGGATCCACCAGGGCAATCGTGTAGATCACGGCGTTGGACACCTGCGTCTGTCTGAGCGCTTCGGCAAACGTCGTCGTGCTCGCGTTGTCGCCGCCGTCGCTGAGGACCACGAGCACGCGCCGGTCGTGCATGCCGCGAGTCACGTACTGGAGGCCGTGGCTGATTGCGTCGTGCAGCGCGGTGCGGCCGCGCGCCCCCATCGCCTCGAACAACGCGTCACGCAGCGTCGCACCATCGCTCGTGAACGGCTCGACCCCCGACAGCACCGGACGCACGTTCTCGTTGAAGGTGATGGCGAAGATTTCGTCATCGGGATTGCTCGTCGAGACGAACGTCCCGGCCGCCACGGCCACGAGACTGCGGACCGGCGCCATGCTGCCGCTGGCGTCAACGAGCAGCCCCACAGTGACCGGGGCGTCCAGCCGGTTGAAGAACTCGATGGTCTGGGGCACGTTGTCTTCACGGACCGTGAAGGCGTCGGCGGTCAGGTTGGTGACGTACGCCCGCTTCCGATCCTCGACCATCACCTGCAGCACCACGAGCTCGGACCGCGCCGAGAAGACCGGCGAATCCTGCTGACGCGGCACGGGCGGCGGCGTCTGGCTTGCCGGCGAGACACCAAGCGCGCCGACCAGAACCGCCGTCGTCAGGAGCAGGTGCGGACGCATCTCATCCCCACTCAGATGACGAGCGCCTGCCGTCCGGCAGGCGCCCGTGTTCGGGTGAACGACGAGTCAGTTGAGCGCAACCCGCGCTTTCCTGACCAACGCTGCCGCCAGCAGCAACCCTACTGCCGCCAGCGCAGTGATGCCCATCGCGCTCGCGGTCTTCGGCAGCTCTGCGCGCGCTTCGAGCGTCGGCTCGACGACCGGCATCGCAGGAGCAGCTTCGCCCGTTACGACTGGGCCTGCAGGCTCCGCCGTTTCAGCACGAGCTGCGGTTTCCGCACCGGATGGGGTGACGCGCTCGAACTCGGTCGGCTCCGACGGCCGCGCCGTCAGCACCGGTTGTCCAGTCCCCTTGGCCAGCAGCTCCGCCTGGTCCTTCGGGTACACGAATTCGTACCCGTCCTTCGACCCTGGATACCACCAGGTCTTGGTCGCGGCCGGCTGACCCGCCGCCGTCTCCATGAACCTCAGCTCCGGTTTCGGGGAATAGTCGGTCCGATGAGCCGAGATGCCGAAGAACTGCGCGTGCGACGTCTTCCCGTTGGGGCTCAGGACCTGAATGACGTGCCGCTCACCGTCCGCAATGCTGTTCGTGAGGCGGAACAGATACTTCCCCGCGGGGAGCGTCGCGCCCGGAACAGCCGTTGGGCCGCTGAACGTGAAGTACACGCGTTTGTCCTCGGGATACGATTGCGCCGACGCGGTTCTCGCGGTCAGCGCAGCGACCAGCGCAAATGCGACGGCCGCCCCGACGATGATTCTGTTGCGCATGATAGTCCTCCCTTCATCTGCGAGCACACGGGACCTTCACCGCGAGCACGCCCTACCAACTCTCTCGAACACCCGCTCCGCCGTCGCCTGCAGTTCTTCGCCTGCGAGGTCGGCGGCTCGATCGATCAGGCTCTTGCCCGTGCGCCGCATCGAGCGGTAACCGCGTTGCGCGCGCCACGCCAGCCGGCGCCTCGTCGTGCCGCCTGACGCCGGGGCGTACAGCACACCCAGCGCCCATCCGGCGGCAACCGCTGCCACCGATGCACCCGCCACCATTGCCGCCATTCGCATGCGTGACATCACGATCCTCCTGGCCTTCTTCGCCTGCGGACGCTCGGTTCCGCGCGATTCATGTGCCCGTGGCGCAAGGGCGGTGCCAGCAGCCACGCACCGATTGGCAGACAAAGGCTCGATGGAAGGGGCGCGAGCTCGACAGGCGCCCTGGAAAACCCGCAGCGCCGAGAAATAGTCGGAAGCAGTGGTTCCGGCCGAACTTCGGCGGTCGCCGCCGACGGGCGCCGCGACATCGCCGGGAAGAAGGGGGATCAGGACGCCGTGTCCATGGCGCGCCACTCGTCGGCCATGAACGTGTCGATATCAGCCGCGCGCGCGGCGGCATCGGATTCTCCGAGCGCGATCACCCGTGCGATGTAGTCACGCTGGAACATCAGCAGGCTGAGCATGTCGTTGGAGCGGGCCTCGCGGCTGCCGAGCCCGCGAACCAGGAACCTGAAACTCCGTGGGAGGGTGAACTCGAACTCATTGGCGAGACGGCCGAGATCCTGGGACGGTCGCAGCACCAGGAGGTCGATGTGCCGAAGGCCGCCCCGCGACCCGTGCGGCAGACGATCGACGAGCGAATTGATCTGGGTGAGGCGCATGGCATCGGCATCGAGCAGGTCGAGGAAGATCGCGTTCAGCAGCACACCGGCCACCTGCGCCGGCGGGGGATATCCGTGGGCGGCGGCGCAATCGCCTTCCGCCGATGACTGCGGATACCGCGTTGACACGGCGATGATCTTGCGCGCGCCGAGATGCACGGCCGGCGCCAGCGGCGCCGTCAGACGGATTCCCCCGTCGCCGTACCAGGCGCCCTCGACCTGAACGGCCGGGAAGAAGAACGGTAGCGCCGAGGAGGCCATGACGTGATCCACGCCAAGGCTCTTCGCATTGCGCTGATGCTTCGGGTGTTCCCACGTCAGCAGACCGCACCCTTCCTGCCGCTGGACCCAGGTCACCGACTGTCCTGTGGAATAGCTCGACGCCGTCAGCGCGACCGCGTCGACGCGGCCGCCCGCGAGATTGGCGGCCAGTCCAGGAATCGTCCCATCCGGACGGGCGTGAAGGCTGCGAACGAGCAACCGCCGTAACGGCGAAGTGTCAACCAGACTTCGCGCGTGTGGAGTGCCCAGCGCGCCACCCGACATGAGGCGTACGCCCCAGCGCGCCACCCGCGTTGAGAGCTCTGCCGTGTTGACGTAGAAGACGTCTTGCAGCCGCAGCCCGCGCCAGAGCTCGGTCAGCTCTTCAACAGCATCGACGAATCGGCCGTCGCGCGCGGCCAAATCCGTGGCAATAATGCCTCCGGCAGAAACTCCCGTCAGGATGCCGGGCGAGAAGTCGGGGTAACGCGACGCGAGGTAGCGCAGAAAGCCCACCTGATAGGCGGCTCTGGCGCCGCCGCCAGTCAGGACCAGGGCAAATGTTGAGTCGGTCATCATGCACCCCGAGGGTCCTTCGCGGTCAGGCGCGATGTTCCGGGCCCCTACGGGGTGAGACGCAACCTTCGTACCTCCGGTGCCCTTGCGAATTGGCCGAGCAATCATGTGACGGCGATCGTGGGAATGTGGCTCACCGACCTCATCACCGACGCGGTGAGTCACCGATGAGCCGACACGATCCGAGGCGTCGAGCACGCCTCCCGTCACGGACCCGACTGCGGGCACCCCCACAAGGCGATCACGCAGCTACGGTGACTTTCTTCGTTGGCGCCTCGCCCTTCGCGGAGGCCTCGCCCTCGACCGGCACGGTGTGCGTCTTGGCCGCGGCCGGCGGCAACGGCACCGTCACCTCGAGCACGCCGTTCTTGAAACATGCCTTCACGGCCTCACGGTTGACGCCCTCGGGCAGCGAAACCAGCCGATAGAAGCGTCCATAGGTCCGCTCGGTCGTGAACCAGTCGTTCTTCTTGTCTTCCGCTTCGTGCGTCCTTTCTCCTTCGATCGCCAGCCCCTTGTCCGTGACCGTGACGGTGAGCTCCTCTTTCTTGAGACCGGGGAGATCGACCTTCACGAACAGGTTGCGATCCCGCTCTTTCATCTCAAGCTCGGGCATCCATGGGAATTCACCCATAGGCCTCCGCAAGCTCGTAAAGGGCCACTCACGAAGAGCAAACCATCGGTCGAAATCGCGGAGCATCAGATCTCTTGCCATGATCCACCTCCCGCTCGGTTTGTTCACCTCGGATTGGTGCAATGGGGATGCCGCGCCCCGCGACTGAATTGCGGAGCAAGGGGAGAGGCGCTGGCGCCACGAGCCGAGAGGCCGGGGAATTCCCGAGGCTCGGTGAGAACTACTCCTCGACGTTCCAGCTCTGAAGCGTACGGATGTAGTTGGCGCGTTCGTACGCCGCGGGATCCTTGGTGGTCTGATGGCTGAGCAGCCCTCGCGCTTCCGCCAGCGACCCCATGTTCTGGGATTCCAGCCAGTGCTCGAGCCCCTCACGCATCACGGTGACGTAGGTCGGGCCATGCCGCAATAACGCCGACACCATCTGCACCACGTCAGCACCGGCAAGGACGCACTTGATCCCATCCTGCGGCGTGGCCACCCCACCGGTGACCGCCAGCGACGCGCGCACGCGGCCGCACAGGATGGCGATCCAGCGGAGGCGCAGCGGCAACTCGGCATTCGTCGAGAGCTCCACCCGGGGCACGACTTTGATCGCGCGAATGTCGATATCCGGCTGGTAGAAACGATTGAACAGCACCAGGCCGTCGGCGCCCGCTTCGTCAACTTCGTGGGCGACGTTGGCGAACGCCGTGAAGAACGGCGAGAGCTTCACGGCCACAGGAATCTTCAGCATCCGCTTGGTGTCACGGATCATGTCGACGAGTTCGTCCTCGACCGCCAGGCTCGAGGCGCCGGCGCTGGTGTTCACCTGATACCAATTCACTTCGAGGGCTGCGGCGCCCGCCTGCTCGATCATTTGAGCGAACTTGAGCCACGATTCGCCCGTGCGGCCGTTCAGGGAACCAATCACGGGGATCTTCACCGCTTGCGTGATCCGATGGATATGCTCGACGTACTCGTCCGGCCCGTACGGATAGTCGGCCGCGGCCGGAAAGTAGCCCACCATCTCGGCGAACCTGGCATCGGCCGGATTCATGTGGGCGACCCGACCTTCCTCGACCATCCCCACCTGTTCTTCGAACAGCGAATGGAGGACGACCGCCGCACACCCGCCGTCCTCCAGCCGCCGAACCGAATCGACCCGGTAGCTGAACGGTGACGCCCCGGCGACAAACGGATGCGGAAGACGCAGGCCCAGATACGAGGTGTCGGTCTGCATAGAGCACATTATGGTCCGGAGGTGTCGAGCGCCCGCAGCCGAATGGTCGTCTGCTGCAGCTCGGCGTACTGCGACGCGACCACGTCTCGAACCGTCGGGGGAAGAAGTCCCTCGATGGCATCCTTGAAGACACCGAGCGAGAACTGCTCACCCCGCTCGGCCTCGCGCACGACCGCCGTCTGATCGTTTCTCGAGAGGGCCGCGCGCAGGTCGATCCAGGTTCGGTGCAGCGCGCCCGCGGTCGTGCCGTCGGCCTCACGTGGCCCGCCCAGCCGCTGCGCGTGCGGCAGGAGCTCGGCCGAAAACCTGGCTCGCTGCGACGCCAGGTCGAGGAACAACGACTTGAGCGCCGGATTCGTGGCGTGCTGCGCCAGGTGCCGAAACCCGCGTTCGGCGTCCTTGCAGGTTTCGATCAGGTGGTTGAGTACGCCTCGTTCGTTCCGCTCGCCCATGCTGGGATCCCCTACCTATTCCGTCACGGTTTGCGTCGCGAACGCGTCCGGGACGAAATCGACGACGATGCCCGCGGCGACGTCCCAGAGCAGAAGATCGCGCGCCGCCACACGATAGTCGAGCTCGGCCGGCAGCAGCGGCAGCCCGAGACGAACCTCCGCAGGCAGGCGGAACACCTGGGTCATCGAGTAGGGCTCGTTGACCGTCGGGTGGAGCCCGTGCGGCACGACCGCTCCCTGGCTGAGTTCGGCGAGAAAGGCCTCACCGTCTCGCTCGCCGATGGAGTCGGCCACGAGTTGACGAAACCAGGCCTCGACGTCGTGCGTGAAAATGGCGCCCTGTTGGACGTCGCATCGCGCGGCACGAATCGCCGCAGCGAGATACCGCTCTCGCTCGAAGCGCGCGAGTTGATCGCCGGGGGCAAGCGTCTCCGCCAGCCGAACTACCCGGCGCCGCAGCGCGGCGTAGGTCTCCACACGCTCATGGAAGGTCTGGAGAACCGCATTTGGATCCGCGGGACGCGCCCAGTCCCGCCCGTCCGCCCGGCTGGCGATCAGCACCATCGCAGCCGCAGTGCCCGCCAACAGCATTACGATTCGTGGTCCGCGAGTCATGGCACCCTCCCCTGCCAGACGTAGCGGGCAACGTATGTGCCGCCGCCTGCATGCTCGCGTGTTGAGGATTGCGGGGACATTCGCCGCGCCTCACGAGACTCACATCGGAAAAGTGCGCGGCGGCGTGAACTCTTCAGTCCACGTCGTCGCGAAAGAGGTAAAGGAGAATGGCGCCGGGCACGAGCAGCGCCAGCGTCATCCAGAACCAGCCGGCGATCATGCTGCCGAACATCGCCCCGTTGGCAGTGCCGCCCAGCACCGCGGCGGGAGACATCATCCCGTACATCCAGAGCAACTGAAGCAACGTCAGGACCGCTGCCACGCCCGCCGTCGCTCCCATGAGTGTTCGATTCGACATACGCGCCCCTCCGGAGTGACGGGAGGCAGGTCCAATGCCAGATCGTCATCTGCGACTTTCCTTCGGATCCCGTTGGCGGGCCGCGGGCCACCCGCCGAATCGCGCGAAGGATGCCGCGGCAGAGCGGATTAATTCCCAGATGTGGTCCACGCGGTCCGCGTCTTCCGTCTCAACAACGGCGGGGCGACCGCGGCACTGCTTTCGCAGGGTGACAGGCAACGGAGGTACCCACTATGAGACCCCTCGGACGATTGACTGCCGTGACCTTCGCAGCGCTCGCGTTCGCGGCCTGTGCCACGATGAACGTGAGTTCGCACATCGAGCGCAGCGTGGATTTCGCGCAGTACCACACATGGGATTGGGGTCCGGCCGATGCGCTGCCGACCGGCGATCCCCGACTCGACAACAATCCGTTCTTCAAGGACTATCTCGAGGGCGCCTTCGAAAAGCAGTTCGCGGCTCGCCACCTCGAACGGGCGACGGCGGTGACGCCCGACCTGTTGATTCACTATCACGCCAACATCAGCCAGCGGTTCGAGGTCAACGGTGTCGACCGCAGCCGCGGGTACTGCTACGAGGACTGCGAACCGAGGGTGAGCGACTACGAAGAGGGCACGCTCGTCGTCGATGCCGTTGACGCACGCACCAATCGCGTCGTCTGGCGTGGCTGGGCGCAAAGCAACGTCAATGGCGTCATCGACAATCAGGATCGCCTGGCCGCGCAGATCAACGAGGCGGTCACGCGCATGATGGAGCGTTTCCCGAAGGCCCTCTAGCGCCGCCCTTCGCCGGACGCCCGCGCCACCATCTCCGATGGCGCGGGCTGACCTCCTGACCGAACTGACAAGGATCGCTTCCGAAAAGTCGCCGCCCGCCGCGCCAACGACACGCACGTTTCCGCGCGAGAGGATGACATGCGACGGATGCACAAGGCAACGCTGACCATGGCGGCGTTCTTCGCTGCTGTGGGACGGCACAGGCCACGACAATCACCCTCGACCAGTGCGCGGTGGCCGAACTGTGTGGCCCCGGAGATCCCCCGAAACTACAGGTGGTCCGCACGATGCGGTGCCCGAGCCGGCGACGCTCGTGCTGTTCGGCCTGGGACTTACGGCGCTCGCGCGGCGAATGAGGAAGCCCAGCCCGGCGTGGGCCGAACAGGCGTCCTCTGTTGCTGCCATCGGCCGGTGACAGCTCGAGGATAGTCTCCAGTTATACGCCCCTTAGCAAGGTATCCGCCGCTGGCAGATACCTTGCTCGACCAAACCTGAGGCACACCCCCAGGGAGGTCGAGATGAGAACAGCGCTCTACGCAATAGGGGTCGTACTGCTCGTCACGGTGTCGGTGTCGCGCGCCGACGCGCATGGCCGAGGATACCGAGGCTACCCGGCGAGTGGCAGGGCCGTGGGCGGCCAGGTGGTGGCCTTCTCGAACGCGGACACACGCATCATCCGTCAGTACTACGCACCGCAGCACCGCAGGCTCCCGCCCGGGCTTCAGAAAAAGTACTCCCGCACCGGCACTCTTCCGTGGGGATGGCAGCGGCGCATGCAGCCGATGCCCGTCATCGTCGAGCGACAGTTAGTGGCGCTGCCACCGGGCTACCGCCGAGGGATCATCGACGACAATGCCGTGATCTATGCACCGCGAACCGGCGCCGTCATCGACGCGACGGGAGTGTTCTAACCACTAACCACGAACCACGAACCACCAACCAGCAACCAGCAACCGTCCAGCACCAACTAGTTGGTGCTGGCGGGCGTAACGCGAATCACGCCGACGCCGTTCTCGATCGCGACGTTGGTGCCAAACGGCTTCGACAGCTGCTGCACCTTCTCGAGGATGCGCCGTGCGATCTCCGGCGTCGGCGTCGTCGGATTGCCCGCTTTTGACGTCGGACGATGGTCGAGTCCGAGGTCCGCCGGATGGATCCGCGCCTCCACCAGCTTGCCGGCTTCGAACCGAGCCGTCACGAGCAGCGCCTCGAGATTGTCGGGCTGGTGCGTCTGCGCCCCGGCGCCGCCGCTCACCGGCGGCGCGCCGTTCGGGTTGACCACGTCCTGCGACGCGTCCTGGTGATAGAAGAAGTTCGACACGCCATAGAAGATCGGCTTCCCCTTGTAGATCTCCACGCCGCGCAACGTGTGCACGCCGTGCGCGACGAACACGTCGGCGCCGTTGTCGATGACGGTATGCGCCAGCTGGACCAGGAAGTCTGGTGTCTGGTTGTCGTGGCTGTAGGCTTGAAACGCGAACGAGTTCTGGTGGCAGTGGATGGCGACCACCACGAAATCGGCCAGCTGCTTCCCTGTCCGTACGCTCGTGACAATGCCTCGCAGGTCGTTCTGGTTGATCTCGTACGTCAGGTTGCCGGGCTGCGGTCCTACCTTGTAGGAAGCGCGGAACAGATCCAGGCGATCGGCCGGCTCGTTCGGTGACACCGGAGCGACGGGCACCTCCACCTCGCCGCGGCGGACGTACACCGAGTCGCGAATCCCCTTGAGCGCCTGCATCTGCTGAGCGGTGACGACGTTGAATGGCTTCACGTGGAGGGGATTGAGCCCGGGCTTCGTGTTGGTCGCGTCGAAATAACGCGACGGCTCAGGACTGTTGCTGGGATCGATCGAGTACATGCCGATCACGGCCACGGTCCCCTTCTTGGTGGCGGCGATGCGCGGCTCGCGCGCGTCGGCCAGGTTCCGCCCCGAACCGGCGTGGACGATGCCCGCCTCGTCCAACAGCCGGTTCGTTTCGTACATGCCCTCGTTGCCGGAATCCATGGTGTGGTTGTTAGCGGTGGTCATGATCCGAACGCCCATGATCTTTAGCTCGTCCACCACGCTCTTGGGTCCGCCGGCCAGCGGGCCGCGAAACGTCGCCTCGTCGAGAATCGGGCCTTCCATGTTCGCGTAGGTGACGTCCGCCTCGCGCATCACCTTGGTCAGCGCCTGATACCCGGCATCGCCGGTACCCACCGGCCGACGAACGATGATGTCGCCAACCGCGGCAAAGGTGAACGGCTCGACGATCTTCATCGCCAGCTCCTTTGCCACGTCATGCGCGACGGGCTGCAGGACGGCGTCACCCATCGCGGCGCCCTGCCCAATCACGAGCGTACGGGCCGCCAGCGCGCCAGCGATGACGAGACCCACCACAACACACCGTGTCGCGACCGTCCTTCGTTCGTGCTTCGCCATCAATTGCCTCCGGATACGGGCGAATCGTATCAAAGGCTGAGTCGGCGTGCGTGCTTGACTGGCTCGGTAGTCGGGCGCACACTCTGCATGGTTCGCTTCGGTCGGTTCCGTTCGTCCCAGTCGGCACAATTCGAGGAGGAGTGGTATGCGCAAGACAGGCCTCTACCGGGCTCTCCGGAAGTACGTGGCGCGCTCGGCCGGCATCGTCGCGCTCGGCGCTGCGCTGGCCGTCGCTTCGTCGTTCACCGCGGTCGGCGCACAGCAGGCAACCGGCGGCGCCGTTGCGGTCGATGCCGACGACATCGGCGGCGTCGTCACGGGGCCGCGCGGACCCGAGGCCGGCGTCTGGGTCATCGCCGAAACACGCGACCTGCCCACACGGCTGATCAAGACCGTCGTGACCGATGACCGCGGCCGATACCTCGTGCCAGATCTGCCGAAGGGCAGCTACGACGTGTGGGTGCGTGGGTACGGACTGATCGATTCGACCAAGGTCAAAGCTTCACCCGGCAAGGCGCTGAACCTCACCGCCGTGCCGGCGCCCGACGCGCGCGCCGCGGCGCAGTACTACCCCGCCCAGTACTGGCTGTCGATGCTGCAAGTGCCGCCCAAGAGCGACTTCCCGGGCACCGGTCCCACGGGCAACGGGATCGCACCCAACATCAAGAGCCAGGGTGAGTGGATTCGCAACATCATCGCGACCGACAGCTGCACGGCGTGTCATCAGCTGGGCGGCAAGGCGACCCGCGAAATTCCCAAGGCCCTTGGAACGTTCGAGGATTCGGTGGCGGCGTGGGATCGACGGATTCAGTCCGGCCAGGCCGGCAGCGCCATGAGCGCGCGCTTCACGCAGGTTGGACGCACCCGGGCGCTGTCGATGTATGCGGATTGGACCGACCGCGTCGCGCGCGGCGAACTGCCCGCGGCGGCGCCTGCGCGGCCGCAGGGACGAGAGCGCAACGTCGTGATCACCATGTGGGACTGGGGCACGGATCGCACGTATCTGCACGACGAGATCGCGAGCGACAAGCGGAACCCGACGGTCAATGCCAACGGGCCGATCTACGGCGCGACGGAAGAGAGCACCCAGTTCCTGCCCGTGGTGAACCCGGCGCAGAACAGCGCGACGCAGGTTGCGCTGAAGGTGCGCGATCCGAAGACGCCGAGCGCCGCCGACCAGCCGCCCGCGGCGGCGTCGGTGTACTGGGGCGAAGAGGCTATCTGGAACACCCAGTCGAATTCGCACAGCTTCGCCATGGACAAGCAGGCTCGTGTGTGGGTCGCGGCGCGTATCCGTCCGGCCGAGACAGCGGCCTTCTGCCGCGAGGGCTCGAGCCATCCGTCGGCGAAGCTGCTCCCCATCGCGCAGAGCAACCGGCAGATCCAGATGTGGGATCCGAAGACCCAGCAGATGACGACGATCGACACCTGCTTCGGCACCCATCACCTGAACTTCGACGACAACGACGTCCTCTGGTTCACGGGCAGCGGCCCGCAGATCGCCTGGTTCGACACGAAGATCTACAACGCCACCAAGGACGAGACCAAGGCGCAGGGGTGGAGCGCATTCGTGCTCGACACCAACGGCAACGGCAAGCGCGACGCCTATGTCGGGATCAACGATCCGATCGACCCGACCAAGGACAAGCGGATTCAGGGCGGATTCTACGGCGTGGCGCCGAGCCCGCTCGACGGGTCCATCTGGGGATCGGTGCTCGGTATGCCGGGCGCAGTCGTTCGCGTCGTTCCGGGACCCGATCCGGCGAACACCGCGCTGTCGGAAATCTACGAGGTGCCGTGGGACAACCCCAAGGCCTCGACACAGGGCTTTGCGCCGCGCGGGATGGACGTCGACAGCAACGGCGTCGTCTGGACGGTGCTGTCGAGCGGACAGCTTGCCGGCTTCGATCGCCGCAAGTGCAAGGCACCGCTCAACGGGCCGACCGCGACCGGACAGCACTGCCCCGAGGGATGGTCCCTGTACGCGTTGCCTGGCCCGAACTACAAGGGCGCGACCGATTCGGTGAGCGCCGACTCGGCCTACTACAACTTCGTGGACCGTTTCGACCTGCTCGGCCTGGGCAAGAACATTCCGGTCGCGACGGGCAACAACTCTGAGGCGCTGCTGGCGCTCGTGGACGGCCGGTTCATGACGTTCCGGATCCCCTACCCGATGGGCTTCTACGGAAAGGGATTCGACGGACGGATCGACGATCCGAACGCGGGGTGGAAGGGTAAAGCCCTGTACTCGACCTACGCGACGCGCGCGCCCTTCCACATGGAAGGCGGCAAGGGCACCACAAGCAAGATCATCAAGTTCCAGGTGCGGCCCGACCCACTCTCCAAGTAGTTGCGACGCACATCGACACTCCCAAGGCTCAAGTCCCAACACGAACGGTGGGATTTGGGTCTTGGGAGTTGGACTTTGGAGTCTGGAACTTCCTGATGTCGCACCTGGCTGCGGATCTGGTCGTCACGCTCGAAGCCGATCGCCCCGGCATGCTGTCCAGGGCAATCGGCGCCGTCAGCGCGGCCGGCATCAACATCGACGGCTACGCCGAGATGAGCGGCGTCGTGCACGTGCTCACGCACGACCTCGACGCGGCGCGGCGATGTCTGAATGAGGCGGGCTTCCGCGTCGTGCAGGAGCAGCAGGTCGTGCTTGTGCCCGTCGCAGACGAACCCGGCGCGGCCGCGCGCGTGTTTCAGCGGATCGCCGAAGCGCACATCAACCTGCGCTACAGCTACCTCGCGACCCGCAACCGCCTGGTGATCGCCTCGGACAATCCCGAGGCTGTCATCAAGGCCACCTCAGTCTGAACTCCGCCTTCATCTGAGCTGAGCGTCTCGATTGAGCCGGTAAGCGCCCTCTAGGCGAGCGCCGTCTTGTACAACGCCACGAGCTTGGTCCAGGCTCGTTCGGCGTCGTCGCGTTTGTAGATCGGGTTCCCGTTCTGCAGCGGCATGTCCGGCACGCACCAGCCGTGCAGCGCCGCGGGGTACACCTCGATCTCCGCCGTGACCTTCGCGGCCGCGAACGCCTCCTTCAGCTTGTCCTTCGCATCGGGCTGGCGCATGTCGTCGTTGGACGCGATGCCGAAATACATCCGCGCCGTGATCTTCGGCGCCAGCAGATGCGGGCTCGTCGCCTGGTCGGTCACGAGGCCGCCACCATGGAACGACGCGCCGGCACCCACGCGATTGGGCACCGTGGCCGCGGTCTTGACGACGAGCGGGCCGCCCATGCAGTAGCCCTGGGTGCCGATCTTCTTGTTCTTGTCCACCTGGCCCTGCGAGTCGAGGAAGGCGATGAGGGCAACCGCGTCACGCTCGGCGGCGCCCGCCGCGTTGATCGACGCCATCAGCGGCTGCAGCTTCGCCATGTCGGCCTGATTCGCGAAGTCGAACTTGGTCGGATCAGCGAAGACCGGTGCCTTGGCGAGGCGGTAGAACGGATTCGGCACGAGCACCGAGTAGCCCTCGCCCGCGATGCGCTTGGCGATGTCGCGCATCGAGGGCCGGAGACCGAAGGCGTCCGGCCAGATGAGGACGGCCGGATGCGCGCCGGTCGTCGGATGAATGAAGGCGGCGTCGCACGTGCCATCCGGCGTCTTCACCTCGACGGTGGTTTCGACGACCGGGACGGCCGCCGATGCGCCGCCCGCGGCCAGCGCCATGCCGGCAGCGATCGACAGCGTCACGAATTCGCGGCGCGACACGTCGCCGGAGGACGGCTTGGAAGGATCCTGTTCATCTGCCATAGGGGGTTCTCCTTTGAGGATCGAAAGCACGTCGGGCCGTGCCACCGAGTAGAGGAACCATAACACCACGAACGGCGGCAGTTGCAGCCAAAAGAATTGCCCAGAAGTCCTAGCCGCCCGCAAGCGCGCCGACAATCGACAGCGGCTCGACGCCCGTGGCGACGAGGTCTGGCAGCGGCGCATCCACGGACAGGTGCGACAGATCCTCTTCGCAGGCGAAGAACCTGACAAATGGCCGGCGTTCGCGGGTCACTTGGTCCCGAATCGTGCCGCACAGCGTCGGGTAGCGCGCCTCGACGGCGTCGAGCACCGAGCGCAATGTGACGGGCCCTGGCACATCGACCTCGATCTCGTCCTGGACCCGCGCCAGCGTCCGCAGATGAGCGGGCAGTTCGACCCTGATCATGGTGCCGCGCGACGCGTCATGCCGCGGCCAGCGTCTGCACCTCGACGCAGAGCACCGGCGGTAGATCCCGCACGATCGGCGCCCACGTGTTCCCGGCGTCAGCCGACGCGTACACCTGGCCGCCGGTGGTGCCGACATACACGCCGCACGAATCGAGCGAATCGACCGCCATCGCATCGCGCAGCACGTTCACATAGCAGTCGTGCTGCGGCAGCCCGTTCGTCAGCGCTTCCCAGTCGTTCCCGCCGGTGCGACTGCGATAGACACGCAGCTTCCCGTCCGGAGGATAGTGCTCGGAATCGCTCTTGATGGGCACCACGTAGATCGTCTCGGGCTCGTGCGCGTGCACGTCGATCGGAAACCCAAAGTCGGTGGGCAGATTGCCGCTCACCTCGTGCCACGACTCACCCGCATCGTCGCTGCGCATGACGTCCCAGTGCTTCTGCATGAAGAGCACGTGCGGACGGGACGGGTGCATGGCGATGCGGTGCACGCAGTGCCCCACTTCGGCCTCGGGGTTGGGAATGTGCTGCGATCGCAGTCCGCGATTGATCGCGTTCCACGAGGCGCCGCCGTCGTCGGTGCGGAACGCCCCCGCAGCGGAAATCGCGATGTACATCCGGGCAGCGTTGGTCGGATCGATCAGGATGGTGTGTAGGCACAGGCCGCCGGCGCCCGGCGCCCAGTGCGAACCGGAGCCGTGACCGCGGAGGCCCGGCAGCTCGTGCCACGTCGCGCCGCCATCGGCGGTGCGGAACAGCGCCGCGTCCTCGACCCCCGCCCACACCGTGTCGGGATCGGTCAGCGACGGCTCGACGTGCCACACCCGCTTGAACTCCCAGGGATGCGGCGTGCCGTCGTACCACTGGTGTGTGCCCGGTACGCCGTCGTAGACGAACTTGTTCCCCACCGCCTCCCACGTCTTCCCACCGTCGTTCGACCGCTGCATCAGCTGGCCGAACCAGCTGCTGCCCTGAGACGCGTACAGGCGATTCGGGTCAACAGGTGACCCTTTGAGGTGATAGACCTCCCAACCCCCGAAGTGGGGGCCGCTTACATCCCAGCGCTGGCGCGTGCCATCCGCCGAGAGGATGAACGCGCCTTTGCGCGTACCGACCAGCACTCGCACTCCGCTCATACCGAATGCCCTCCTCATCGAGACGGGGAATCTCCGGATGATGGTCGATCGAGTGGGCTTGGAATCGACAGTCGCCTTCTGAGCACAGCCGTCTCCGTGCGAGGGCGAAGGAACTCGCGTCCCGAAGGACGAGTCAGCGGGATACGGCGTCGAGCAGCGCTTGCGCGAAGGCGATCTCGTCGTCGTTGACGAGATGCCCCAGTCCAGGATAAATCCGCGTCGTCACCGCAGCGCCCATCCGGGCGAAGATCTCTGCGCTCTCGACGACCCGCGACTCGGGCACGTGACTGTCGCGATCGCTGCATCCCAGAAAGACGGGCGTGCCGTCGAAGCGCCCCTCATGGTCCCAGCGGGTGCCGGGAGGTCCAACGACTCCTCCACTGAGTACGACGACACCGCCGAGCCGCGACGCGTGGCGAACGGCGAATTCCGCCGTAAGGCACGCGCCCTGGGAAAATCCGAGGAGCACGACTCTCGACTGCGGAACACCGGCTGCCTGAACCTCGCTCATCAGCGACTCGAGCACCCCCAGGGCGGACGACAGCCCCGGCTCATTGCTCGCAATCTCGGCCATGAAGCTATTCGGGTACCAGGTGCGATTGGCAGCGGCCGGCGCCAAGTACGTCAGCGCTGGACGTGCCAGGCGCGGAACCAGGTCGAGGATGTTGGCGGGCGCCGCGTTGCGCCCGTGCACCATGATGACCACGGCCGGCGCCTGTCCAAGGGGCACGCCGGCGTGAGCGACCGGCTGCCCCGCGTGCGGCAGCACCTCAGCGGTACTCCACGCGCGGTAAGTAGGCTTCGATGTCGGCCCGGTTGGGCTCTTCCCACGGTGGCAGCTTGAGCGCGCGCCCCAGCGACTCGACGTCCTCGTCAACCGCAAACCCCGGCTCGACTGTGGCCACCTCGAGCAGCACGCCCCCGGGCTCGCGGAAGTAGATCGACTGAAAATAGCAGCGGTCGCGAACCTCGGTGACCCTCAGCCCCATGGCCAGCAGCTCGCCGCGCAGTCGACGTTGCTCCTCTGCGGTCGCGATCGCGACGGCCACGTGATGCACGGTGCCGCTTCCGTTGACCCCCGGTGCGGCGTCCGGATCGACGAGGATGTCTATGGTGTGCCCTGGTCCATCGGTACCCACTGCGATCCTCACAGCACGATCGGTCTCGTGGACGATGTGAAACCCGAGCAGTCCGGTCATGAGCTCGAGGGTGGCCTGCCGCGAGCGGACCACCATCGTCACGCTGTGCAGCCCACGAATCGCATCGTTCGA
>Ga0210380_10000291_pt1 | contig 24298 bp, 42 predicted proteins | sample PLM4_5_coexredo_FD_155476 | JGI IMG/M metagenome (GOLD analysis project Ga0210380, IMG submission 155476) | Groundwater sediment microbial communities from an aquifer in East River, Colorado, USA - PLM4_5_coex redo | ecosystem: Environmental > Terrestrial > Soil > Riparian zone | place: USA... | reverse complement strand
ATCGCCGCCGTGCTCAACGTAATCAATCGCGGCCTCCAGACTCTTGAACGGACCGCCGATGCCCGCGCCGTTCATCGATGCGTGGTACGTGCCACCGGCACGCACCGTGATCCGGTATCGGATCGGATAATCAACCGCGTCCCAATGATAGCCGCGCTCGATCCACTGCAGCGGCTCCATCAGTGCAGCCGGAAATACTCTTCGACGAGCGGGTGAGGACCAAGGTGGTCGAGCAACTCGTTCGCGTACTGCCGGTCCATGATCACGCCGAACTCTTCGCCGTCCTCGTCAACATGGATGACGATGAGGTGCGGCATGCCATTGATCTCTTCGCGCTCGACGTTGGCGATCATCACCAGCTTGCCGCGCTGGCACTCGACGCCGTCGATATTGATCACCGGCCCCGCTTCGATTTCGCGCTTAACTTTTTCGACGAACTGCGAGTGGGTGTAGAGTTTCCGTTCCATCGTTTGCTCCTTTGCTTTGCCGCCTTCGGCTTCTTGAACACGAACCGTGGCGGCGGTGGATTCAGGTGAGCTTGCATTGCGTTCGCGATCACGTTCGTGAACATCTGCATCGTCGTGACCGCGTCCTGATTTGTCTTCAGCATCGCGTCCATCACCTCGCGTGTCTCTCGCGTCATGTGCTTCGCGAGTTGATCGAGCGTTACGATCTTCTTTCCTTCGATCAGCCTCATCGATATCGCCTTCCGATTCTGAATGTCCACTTGTACAGCCGCACCGCGACCAACAAGAACAACAGCACGATGGTGTCGAACACGTAGTAGATGTTCTTCGCGACCTTCCACGGTGATGGGATTTTCATGCACGCCCCGCAACATCTGTGTACGGCGTCAGCACTGCGTCGTATCCGTACTGATCATTCATATCGACCACGCTGCCGTCGGCACGATGATAGGTGAACTGCGTGTTGCCATCATCGAGCGTGCGCCAACTGATCCCCGTGATGCCGTTGGCGGCGTACCAGCGCTCCAACCTATCGTCGTCATCGTCCATTGCTTCGCTCCATCAGCACGTCGTTCCAATCCTTGCCGTGCGGCGGCAACATCACCTCAACCACGCGCTTGATCTTATCGCGCTCCGCCTCCACGACCAGCCGCTTCGCCAACGCATACGCCGCCGCCTGTCCGACGAAGTTCTTGTCGCTGTCGCCGAATATCTTGATGCAACTCACACCAGCCGGTGCCTGCCACGCAGCGAGCATCGCCGCCGATGTCGTCGCCCACACCGGCATGATGTCGAACAGCGCGCGCGCCGACAGCGCGGTCTCGATCCCCTCCGCGATCCCCATCACCTGATCGACCGGGTGCAAGCGGATCGCTCCGCCCGCAACTACCGCGCCCTTCATGAACATGCGCGGCGGATCAACCATCGCCTTGCCGCCGCCTCTCGCGAGATAGGTTCGATGGATCGTTGCCGGTCGATCATCGGGACCGGTGAACACCGCGATCATTCCCGGCCACGTCGTGTTCGTCGAGTAGTGCTTCATCTCCGGAACGTAGCGCAGTGATTTCGACCACGGTGCAAGAGCGCAGCCACGCTTCGCGAGATAGAGCGACACCGGATCGCCGTCGGTGATCTTCCGACTCGCATCGTACAGGCGGCGCAGCGCGCGCGGGTCGGTCGCGCGTGTCGTCTCGAACGATGGTGTCTTGCCGTTTGACGGCGGGAGATTCCCGATCACCTGATCCACCTCGTGTGCTGCGGTCTTGAAATCGATTCCCTTGAACCGCATCACAAGCTGCACGCCCTTGCCAGCGCCGCAGGCGCGACAGAAGTAATCGCCCTCGCCGCTGCGGTCGCTGAACGACCAACGGTCGGTGCCGCCGCACATCGGGCACGGTCCGTTTTTCTTCGCCAGAAATTTCGGGTCGATGCCGACGGCTGGGAGAATCTCGCGCCATCTCCCATGCGCTGCGGTGATAGTATCTTGCCTCACCGTCGCCTCCCCTTCTTCGCTTGCTCTTCGAGCCAGAGCTTCTCGGCAATCCTCGCGCGCTCGTCGAGCGTATCACGCGGGGCATGACGCACTACCGTGCCGTTCGGCAACTCGGTGCCCTCATCGTATTTGGATTCGCTCGCCTTGAACCTTTTTCGGTACTGCATTTTCGCCATCGTTTTTCCTTTCAGACATACCTGTCCACTTTCCTCCTACGATAACCTGCAGGGTGTCCCGTGCAGGTTGGTCGTGGAGTACTCGTTGTCCCTCGATAGGGTCAGCCGTCCGAAAGTGGTCAACGGGCCGGGCCAGCACCCGACGTTCCCCACGGCTCAGGGTCTCACGATCACAGGACGGCGCTGTATTCGGGACCGGGAACCACCGGGCAGACATCCCACAGCAACGGGTTCTTGGGCCGACATGATCGACCGGGAACGATGATGGTGGTTTGGGGCTTGATGCTTGGTGCAAGAGGAAGTACTTGTTGCACAAGCGGTCCGCCCTTTGCCGTCAACAAAGGTCTCGGATTTGGAGGGGCGATCCGTAGCAAGCGGGTCGCCCTTCAGCGTTTAGGTGGCCCAACTCCGCCGTTCGAGTCCAGCCCTCATTCATAAAAATTTCATCGACCGAGATGTCGTGTGATTCGCCTGCGCGCCTACAACATCTTGCGACGACCACGCCGACCATCTGTGAACAGTGGGGACAATCGCGTGGCAGCGAGTGGCTCAGATGATTCCCGCGAATCATATCGGTCGAGCACGACGGATTTGACAGCCGCGAGAATCGAAGCGTAGCCTACAACAACCCATTGTATCCGCGCGGACGAGGTTCGCGGCTGACCGATGTGCGGCGATGGGTCTCTGTTCAACTGCGTCAGCCGCGCAAAGGAGTAATCATGTCGAAGTTCTACAAAGCACCGGACGGCCATCGCTACCCGCTGAAGGAAGCGAAGTACGATATGTCGTTCAAGATTTACAAGAGCGACCGCCGCAAGGCGAAGCAAAGCGATCCGCAGCATTGCGTTCTCGCGAAGGGCATCCGCCGTCACAAGGATGTCGCTGATGTCTACGTCGGCTCAGGTCTCGATGCCTACGTGTTGTTCAAAGCTACTGAGGAAGACCCGGCGCACGCCGAACACTTCACCATCCGCACCACCGTGCGCAAGGTGATCGATAAGTTCGACACCGACAAGAAGTGCGAGAGCCAGATCATCACGCTGTCACGCCCGACCAAAGGCCGCACGCTTGCGGCACGCAGCAAGATGAACGCGGCACGCCGTGCCGAAGTGAAGGCTGGTGCGAAGGTTGCGAAGCGCGTCACGAAGAAGAGCCGCGTTGCTCGCCTTGGTGTACCGCATCGTCCGCGCGCTCCGATCTCTTCGACCGGTAGCGTTGACGTGCACACTGAGTTGGCGGCTTAACGCCTGAACAACGGCAGCGAGTTCGGTGCGAGCGCCGAGAGGCGCGGGTTCAACCATGTGCATTGGTAGTGCCACAAAGCGCACGCATCGGATTCGTCTGTCGTGTTGACCGGCCAGCGCAGCATCTTGCAGCGCTCGAACGTCTCGTGCTTGGCGAGCGTGCTCTTCATGTTCTTGCCGATGAAGTGCGAGCGCACCTGCGCCACCGTCGCCTCGCGTAGCTCGACGACATCGAAGCACCACTCTTCGAGATGCTCAGCGAGACCAAGCAACAGCTTGCTCGTGTCGATGTTGGTCTTGCCCTTCATGTGCAGCGGCTGCATCGGTAGCTCGTACACGATCAGGTCGGGCTGATGATCGCGCACGTTCCACTTGTCATCCATCCACGTGCGGAAGACGCGATAGACCTGCGCACGCGCAGAGCCGGGCGGAGCGAAGCGGATGTGTCCGCACTGAGGGATAGAGCCGGGTGCGCCATAGGCCCACCCGGTTGTGGTCGCGAGATCGAGAGCGAGGACGCGACCTTCGAACATCACGCAGCAACGGCGTTGAAGCCGCCTTCGTTACGACGCTTGCGCCAGCGATAGAGACCGATGCCAGCGAAGCCCAGTAGCATCATCGCCCACGTCGCAGGCTCAGGCACGGCACCGACCGTCGGACCCGGTACTGCAACGAGGAAGAATGAATCAGGTCCATCGTTCGCACCGGAGATGCGCGCGAAGAAAGCAATCTGATCATTCGGTAGGATGTCGCCACGGTCGAGGCTTAGACCACTGATCGTATAATCAGGAAAGCCGGTCCCGTTGTTCAGCGACGGGACGAGCGTTCCTCCCGGCTCCGGGCTGAACGCAGCGAGCACGCTGTGCTGCGTGAGGTTCAGGAAGTAAAACGACTCCAACGTCTGCGCCGTGCCAGTGTCGTTGACATCGAAGCCGATGTTGAAGGTCAGTGCCGGATCGTTCTGCGAGAGCAAGAACGCTCGCAAGAACGAGCCGTCGTAGCCGAGACCAACAGTGTCAGCGCCGGGATTGCCGCCGCCGACGACAGCGGTCGAGAAGTACAGTAGATCACTGACGTTGCCGCTATTGCCGAAGTTGGTATAGCCGAAGCCCGCAAGTTGCTGCGGCTGATGCGCGCCGCAGATGAGGCATGGCTGGTTGAGGGGCTGATTACCGCCCGGCACCGTCGGCGTCAGCGAGAGAGTGCTGGCTCCGCCGGTCGTCCAGAGTTGACCGCCAAGGATAACATCAGCGCTGGCAGGCGCAGTGAGCGCGGCCAGCGCGGCAATGCCGAATAGAAGTTTTCTCATCGTATCCTCTTCGTGGTGCGGGATGCACCGCACAGCGCAGCGTAGTTCTGCGCTGACCGTTGAACCCAACGCCCGTCACCCTACACGTGCTCAGGCGCACGTGTAAGAAGATCGGTCCACGGCGATAGATACTTCTGTTCAACGAACCACGCCGGAGGGCGACCGCCGTACGTCTTCACCCAATCCTCTCGCTGGGCATCACGCGCGAGCATGTAGCCGCGAATGATGAAGTGCGGTGCCGTGCCGGTCATCAGGATGAAAGTGTTGTCAGGGTTGTCACCCTTGTGCTTGTCCGTCTTCGGTCGGATGTAGAGATCGTACCAGTGCTCCGACCGCGTCCGCACCTGCAGGTTTCTCCCGATGTCTGGCGCGCTGAACGTGTTCACCGTGGGGGACCAGAACCGATTAAGAATCTTCGCAGCCGCGACCTCACCGCACGCACCCTCGATGTGAACATTCCACGGGTCGTCGCCCTTCTCCTCATCGAAGCCGTTCGCTGGCTCGTGACCAGACATTATCGAGGCGATGTTGCGCATGACGCCACACTGCGCACCCATCAGCATCTCTCGCTGCGTTAACATTACTTCGTTCGATATCACCATCTAACTTTGCTCCTTTGATGCAGGCTCAGCGACCGCGACCGCTGCCCTTGTTCTTGATCACCTTCTTCAGCGTCTTCACGCTCTTCGCCTTCACCTTGCCGCTGACCTTCATCGCGGCATCGGCACGTCGCTCACGCATCGCGCGAAGCTCTGCCTCACGCGGTCCCATCTTCGGTTTCGGTTCGCTCTTGCCGTACGCCATTGCTCTCTCCTCTGCATGCGTCGAACACGTAGGCAGGCCACCATCTCGACGCGATGAACGATGGCCCGTGTCGGTTAACGAATGTCATCCCGTCGAACGCCCATCCCCTTGCTGGCAGCGGATCGTTTATTCTGATCATCCTTTGCTGCCTCTCTCGCGTAGTACTCGGTGCACCACGCATCGATGTCGTCCTGACCGTAGCCGTGTTGCTTCATCTGTCCCCAGAACGTGGCGTGGTCGATGTTGTTCATGCCGAACTGGTAGAGAAGATCGTTGAGCCTGTCGTACTTCTCTTCAGCCGGTAGCTTCTTCTTGGGTCGTGCCATCAGGTTGCTCCTTTGGTTTGTGTTCGACGCAGAACCATTCGCCGAGTTGATCCTTCAGCAAGCGCACGCCGAAGCCGTGACCGGCATCGCGACCGCACCAGCAATAGTGCAGGAGGTGACCGTCGCGACCGTAGCCGACGAAGCCGTTGCGATAGCCTGCGCGCGATGCGTCGGTGAACAGGCGAAGCTCGTCCATGTGCATGTGCTTCGTGCCAGCGTCGAGCCACGATGGCGGCGGCGCGGTGTGGTGCTTCGCGATGAACTCCTTCACCGTGACCCAGCCGCTGACCTCGAACGTGTCAGCTTCGAGGATGTCCTTCATCGTCTTGGTGTGCGGTCGCACGAGGCGACGCACCAGCACGAACAGATCAGCCGGACACTGATCGAGGAAATCGTTCTTGGTGACAGGCCACATCAGCATCTCAGTGTCGGTGCCCTTCACATCGATCTTCCGCTCGCGGATCACCACGTCCCAACCGGGATCGAGCTTCGGTGTCCAATCGAGCGCGGTCATCGGATCGAGATCGTTGTCGATGCAGAACGCACACTCAGCCGCCTTGCCCAGCGTCTGCGCGTCGAGGCTCGTGGCGATGCCGGGTCGCTCGTACTGTCGCGAGATATCCTTCTCGCCGTCCTCGTAACCCTTCACGCAGCGCTCAGCGAACGCGAACGAGCGCACCATCCACTGACGCTGCAGCTTAACCAATCGCTTCATGGCCCAGCACCGTCCAGCCCTTGACCTCACCGCGCGCGAATATCTCGACGCGATTGCTCGCCGTGAGATGCGGATACATCCGTTCGAGAATCTTGCGCACCTCGTCGGGCTTCTCACTGTGCCGACCGCGCTTGAACTTCTTGCCGGTGAACACCGACGAGAAAAGCTCGACCGGCATCGGCGGCGAACCGCGCGATCCGTACAGCAAGACCTCGTGCTGATTGCGGAAGATGTAGCCGGTGCCGATCATCCCCTTGTCCCACACCGCCTGCGATTTGTATTCGAAGCCGACCGCTTCCATCACCGCGAGCGCGCGCTTGATGTTCGACGACGTGCACCACATGAACATCACCGCGTCATCGTGCGCGAGTTGCTCGATGCTCTGCCCGCCGAACGTGATGTCGATGATCTCCTGATCGGTCAGCGTCGGGTAGTGATCGTCCGGCATGCGGTGCGTCATGTCAGGCGTGTGCACATCGAACTGCGTCGGCGGGTCCCAGTAGAATTGGATGAACGGGCCAAGCCTGTCGGGCAGCTTCACCTTCGCCGCTTGCTTGACGATGCGCTCGTGGTTCATCACGCGCTTCTCTTGATGCCAGTGCGGTCGCGCGTGGATGATCAGTTCGCGGAACGTGATGAACTCTTCGGTCCCGCGATACTGTGCCAGCACCTTGTCGAGCTTGGCGTCGGGCATCGCGCCGATCCGTTGCGCGTCCACCGCGCGGCTCTTGTCCAGACCTATCCCCTTGAGCCACTTGCGGAATGAATTTGTCTCGCCGTGAGACAAATTCTTCGGCCCGGTCTTGCGCTCGATCTTCGCGAGCAACCGGCCCAGCTTGTGCCGCGCCCTGATCTTCCCCTCGTTCGCCTCTCGCACTTGCTCAGGCTTGAACAGGCCTGTCGAGCGCATCGCGTGTTCGATGGCTTCGAGCTTGCGCTCGATGTCCAGCACCTCCGCCGGATCGGTCGCAAGCTCCAGTGCCCTGAGCCCGTCACTCACCGCGCGCAACATCGCGCGCGGTTCTTTCGTCGTCGCCACTTCTATGCTCACGCTCACGTCTTGCTCCTTTGAACCTGAGAGATCAGGCAGCGCTGTTCGGCATCTGCACCACGTTGTCAGGTGATGATGCCTCGACCTTCGCCACCTCATCGACGAGATCGGTCTGCACCGGCTTCTTCTCCTTCGCCGCCTTCACCGGCTTCTCGGGCTTCGGTGCCGGTGGCAGTTCGCCGAACAGTAGCAACTGTTTCTTGTCGCCCTGCGCCTTCGCCAGCTTCTGCACCAGCTTGCGGTCTTCGGCTTCGAGGTCTTGCAGCCAGCCTTTGATCTTCTCCAGCGCCATCACGATCTTGATCTCGGTCTTCGACGCCTTCTGGCTGACGCCTCTCGCTGCCATGCCTTCGTAGATCGTCACCATCGCTTCGCGCTCGCGGCGTGCCGCGTTCATGTAGGTGCCGCGCGCGGATTCGATTCGCTCGTATCGCTCCATGATATCGGCGACGAACTTGTTCGCGGTCTTCTCGCTGATCTCTATCTCTTGCGCCTTCGCTGCCTTCGCCATTGTCATCTCCGTTGTGGCCGGTTGGTGTAGAGTTCTAGATGCTTCGCGCAGTAACTGGTGTTCACACCGTAGGCGTCTTGCGCCTGCGTCTTGCCGCACACCATCGGCAATCCCCAGTGACCGCGCTTGTCGAGGATCGCGCGGCATCCGTTCTCGCGACGGTCGAGATACTCGACGCCCTCGTCACCGGGCTCGTCGTCAGGCGGAGCACTGTCGCGCATCGTGATCACTGTCTGGCCTCGTAGAAAATTATGAGTGCGAGACCTTGGTGATCTCTTGCGCGGTAGCGATGGCGGTCGCGGCTGTATTCGAAATGAATCCTTGGGCAAGCGGTGCTTGCGTCCTGCGATCTTGTTGCGGTTAACGTCGTAGCCCGCCGCCCGCATGGTCTGCGCCACGGTCGTGAGGGAGCCCCCGTCGTTCCACAATCTAATCAACAGTTGGTCTGCCTCTTCGGTCCACAACATTGCACATCCGATTCTCCCCAATCCTATCGTCTGCCCCGTCCGAAGATGTCTGGTCGAATCTGTTCAGGCTTCATGTCGAGTAGCTCAGAAACCGCAAGCACATGATGCGGCGGCACGCGATTCCACTGGCTGACGTTCTGGTGCGTGACGCCGAGTTGCTTGGCGACGACCATCGCGAATCCCGGTTGTGAGAATATCAGCCGCATCACTGCATCGCGCTTCGCATCTCGTGCCTTGGTTCTCTCGCGTCGTCGGGCCACCATGTCCTCTAATGCTTCATCACGTGACAGGAAGTGGGTAGCTTGATTTGCCATCGGTGTAAGCCTCCATTGCCTCTTTACAACATCGCCTTACACCGTATATAGGTTAGGATCAACCCGGAGCAAACCGAAGATGTCAAACGTCGTCAATCTAAAGAGTCGCCTGTCCGTCAGAAAGTGGGACGGAAAGAAGATCACCAAGCCCGGCTGGGTGTCGGGCATACCCATCGAGAAGTATCATTCTGCGGGGCTCTGCGATGGTCCCGCCGTCAGTAGCTCGAACCTGCGCACGTGCTGGAGCAAGAGCGCGAAGCACATGTTCGCGGAGTGGTGCGAGAACCCTGAGTACGAGCCGCGCGAAACAACCCGCGCGATGATCCTTGGCGCGGCGGCGCATCACCTGTTGCTGGGCGAGGACGGCTTCAAGCTGAAGTTCATCGCGCAGCCTGAGACCTACCGCGACAAGAAGACCGGCGAAGAGAAGAAGTGGAATAACAACGCCGATGTCTGCAGAGCGTGGCACGCGGCGCAGGTGGGCAAGACGGTCGTCACCGTGAAGGAGTTGAAGAGCATCGTGCAGATGGCGAAGAGCCTCGCGCTCGAACCGCTCGTCAACGATGGCTTGCTGACCGGGCACATCGAGTGCTCCGGATTCTGGAAGGATGAAGAGACCGGCCTGTGGATCAAGGTGCGGCCCGACGTGATCCCGCCGACCGACGACACGTTCGTCGATCTCAAGACCGCGCGCGAGGTGACGACGCCCGCGCTGATGTCAACGATCCGCGAGCTTGGCTATCAACAGCAAGGCGCGCTGATCGGCGAGGTCTGCGAGAACCTGAACCTGCCGTTCGCATCGTTCATGCTGATGTTCATCGAGACCTCCTCGCCGTACTGTGCCCGCACCGCGCCGATCAAGCCGACGGCTTTGGGGCAGGGTCGGCAGATGAACCGCTCCGCGCTGCGCACGATCAAGAGTAGCATCGAGGCAGGTCACTGGATGGGACCGGGCGAAGGCGAGCTTCACGACATCGGCGTTTCCCTCGACGAGGAGGAGCGCATCAACGCGCGGCTCAAGATGGAGGGGCTCGCATGAACGACGAAGATCACGCCAAGTGGTGCCGCGAGATGCACACGCTGATCGCGCACGGTGGTCTCTGGGGCTTGCCTCGCACTGGTCTTGTCTTCCGCAAGACCGGCAACGTGCTGATCTGGGTCGGCGTGATTCCGCCGAAGCTCCGGCTGCACGATATCGATGCCGCGCGCGAGCAAGAGTTCGAACAGAACCTCAGAAACTTCTCTGACGCTGGCGTGCCGATGTGGCGCGCCAACACGCTCAAGCACTTCGACAGCATGGAGGACGCGCAGAAGTACTACCGCATCGAGGGCGAGATGCTGACCGAAGACCTCGCCATCGCGAAGGCTCGTGCGCTGGTTGGCGACAACACGAGGAAGAAGCGGGAGAAGGTGCGGTGAAGAAACAGAAGGCTGCGCCGACGCTGATGGACACGCTCTATCGCGCGAGCTTCAGCAACGAGCCGATCTACGGCTGGACCTCGAACGCTGCGTGGCGCGACAAGCTGCGCAACGCTCGCAAGTTCGTCATCGACGACGAGATGTCCACGTTCCTTGGTGAGCTTGGCACGCGCGCGTTCGTTCGTGACAAGCTCTCGCTGAAGGCGAAGATCAAAAGCTGCGAGCACATCCGCATGGCGGCGCGCCTGCCGGGTGAGGTCACGTGGATCGAGTATAACCTGCGCAACTGTCAGGCACGCAGCAACGAGTTGCTCGAACGCGAGGTCGATCTCAAGCAAATGCCGGAGCGCGAAGGCTGGTTGCTGATGCGTCATCCGAAGATCGAGACGGCGTTCATCGCGCACATCGTGTCACACGATCCCGACGTTGATCACGGTGACGGATTCTCGACGTGGACATTCCCGGTCGCGTTGGGCTGGACCGCTGACATGGACACCGCGCTGCCGTGGCGCTCGATCCCGTTCAAGGACGAGAGCAATCGGGCGAGCGAGGTATCGACCGGCATCCTTGGCTACAAGACCGACCGCTGCGGCTTCGTGTTCTCGCCGCTGTTGATCACGCCGGACCAGCCGAAGGCGATGGCGGAGTTGCTGTCGGAGTGGAGCGGCGTGCAGCGCAGGATGTGGGCGTTGCTCGCAACCATCAACGACCTGCCGGTGATCGTCGCTGACGTGCGTGCGTCGAAGGGCTTCCTCGCCAAGGGGCAGTACAGAAAATTTCTCGATCACCGCACGATCACGTTGACCGTGCCGCAGAAGCTGTACAAGAAAACAATCCGCGATGCGCTGGCGAACGCGCACCGTCGAGGCGGTCCGGTGCGCGAGCACTGGCGCAAGGATTGGCGTCGCCCGCTGTCACCGCTCTGCGATCACGAGTGGGGCGCTGATGAGAAGCACATGTTCTGCACGCATTGCAGCGGCAGAAAGATATGGATCAACGAGCACGTACGCGGTGACACGTCACGCGGATTCGTCACGCACGATTTCACGGTGACGCGCGACCCGAACGAACCAATGCCACAACCCGAATAGGAGCAAACCAAATGGACGTAGCTGAGATCGAGAAGAGAGTTGACCGCGCCATAGCCGCACCGATCACCGTGAACATGGAGGTCGGCGGCGTCGCGCTGGAGAACATGGGACAGGTGATGGAGTTCGCCAAGCTCATGAGCGTGAGCGGCTCCGCCGTGCCGAAGTATCTGCGCGGCAATCCCGGCGGCTGCCTCGCGATCTGTTCGCGCGCACTGCGCTGGCAGATGGACCCGTTCGCCGTCGCCGAGAAATCCTATCAGGTCGTGAACAAGGGCGAGGAGCGCATCGCGTACGAGGCGCAGCTTGTGCACGCGGTGATCACCGCACGCGCTCCACTGCGCACGCGGCTGCGTCACGAGATTCTCGGTGAGGGAGATGAGCGTCGCTGCAAGGTGTGGGGCGTGTTCAGAGGCGAGGACAAGCCGCACGAGTACACCAGCCCGACGCTGAAGGAGCTTCGCGACGCACGTGGCCGCAACGAGTACGGCAACATCAAGGGCTCGCCGTTGTGGGACACGGTGCCGGAGGTGCAGCTTGCCTACTCGACCTATCGGCAATGGTGCCGCCTGTTCGCCAGCGAAGTGATGCTTGGCATCTACACGCCGGACGAACTCGAAGACGGATCGCAGAAGGCGGTCGATGTCTCGATCAGCAAGGTCGATGCCTATGCGCAGAAACTGCGTGACGCCAAAGCGGCGCGCGCGGCAGAGGATCGGGGATTCAATCAGGACCACGTCAACGAGATGGCGTCTGGTCGCACCTCGATCATAGAGGGCGAGATCAATCCCGATGTCGCCGAACAGAAGGACGCTACGAATGAGCGGAGCAACAATGAACCTGTCAGTGAAGGACGGGCGGATGGCGATCCACGTGGAGGAGTGCGTGATCGAGACGAAGGCGGAAGCGGCGAAGGCAGCGGAGCTATTAAATCTGTTCGCGCAGAGCTTGCCGGAAAAGAAGCCGAGAGCCCGGAGCAAGCGGACCTCCTCGCGACCGGCGACGACAAGCCGAAGAACGGTAAAGGCAAAGGCAAACGGTGACACTGCGACAGAGGCAGCCGCGTCAGCGTGACCCGGAGTATCTCCTGTGGCTCCGCATGCAACGCTGCGCATGCGGATGCCTGCAGGCTCCGCCTTGTGACGCTGCGCATCTGCGAGCACGATCACTGAAGCACGACAAGGCCAGCGGCATCGGACAGAAACCAGATGACCGCTGGGCTTTGCCACTGAAGCACGCACACCACATGGCTCAGCACTATCACGGCAACGAGCTTGATTGGTGGGCGCAGCGCGGAGTGCCGGACCCGTTCGCACTCTGCATCAAGTACTACGAACGATTCCAGAAAGAGAGAAACCAATGAACGAACCAACGCAGCTACGAACACACCTCACGAGCACCAACCTCCAAGACCTCGAAGAACTTGAGCGCACGATCCGTGGAACGCCGACGCCGCCCGAAGGACGGAGACAGGCACCGGCACCGCGACCGGCACCGCGACCGCCGGTTCACATCGCGACGCCAGAAAGGCCCGACATGAACGCGCACCTCGAAGACCTTGGCCGCATGTCGGCTGAAGCGGTGCTGACGCAATGGGACGCGACCGCGAAGGAGGTCGAGGATTTAGGCATCGCGGTGAAGGAGCGCGTGAAGAGCATCGCCACCTCGCTGATCGAGCTTGACGGGAATCTGAAGGAGCTTGCCGAAACCGCAGCGGCGGTTCGCGAGAAGGGCAACCTCACGAAGCTACAGATCGAGGAAGCGTCCACGCTGTCGAACGCTCTGCGCGAGGCATGCGCTGACATCAGAAAGAAAACGAGCCTGTGACGTGACCGAGATCGTCATCAGATTCGACCCACAACGCGCGCTGCAGGCGATGGTCTGCGGCGCGCGTCGTTGCATCGAGCGGGGCGCGAGCTACACGAAGCCGTTGATGTCCGACCGGCGAACGCACCTCAAGCTGGGGATGGGCGCGATTGGTGTGTTCTCGTTGCTGGTGATCTACAGCGCATCGAAGGCGATCACCGCAACGCCGCCGCCGAAGAGCGCGCTGGCTCAGCGCTTCGACGACGCGGCGGCTGACACGGCGAAGGCGAACGCGCTGAACAAGGGTGACCGCGAGCGCATCTTCCGCAAGATCGACATGAGCAAGCTCGCTGCGTTCGAGGAGCCGAAGCCGGTGGCGACCGAACGCATCATGCCGCACGCACCGCCGACGATGGCTATCGCTGCCGCAGCACCGCTGCCGGTGACGCCAGAGGTCGAGGATGATCCGCCGCCGCCGCCACGTGCTCGCGCAAAGCGGCACGCCGCTGTCACGCATCAGACACCGACGCGCGGCGATATCTGCACGCGGCACAAGCTGCGCAAGATCGTCACGCGCGGCGGCAAGGCGTGGAGGTGCGGACGATGACGCTAGAAGAATTGAAGGCGACGGTGCGCCAGCTTCTCATGATGAAGGTCGGCTCGCCGGAGTGGGTCGATCTGTACAACAAGATCATCGATGCATTCGAAGAGGAAGATGAGGAAGATGAACGCTTGGATTCTTGATGCAATAAACGCGACGCTCGAAAGGCAATTGCTCGAACTGCGCACGCTGCGCCAGATGGTTGAGGATCATGAAGGACAGACAATTCACCAACCCGAACTTTGGGAATCAGGCGCGCGTCGAGGTGAACGGTCGCGAGGTGCGATTGATCTTCGTAGCCTCGACCGAAGCGAAAGCGAATGACCTCGCCGAGAACATGCTGCGTGAACTGGCGAACGGCTCGATCACGCTGACGATGATGGGCAAGCCGACGGGCATCGTGGAGGAGTGAGATGAGACCGATAGAAGAATCCGACGTGATGGAAGCGACGGTGACCGGCGAGCCCGGTCGCTGGGAGCTATTGCTGACGGTGAACGGCGTGCCGTGGAAACGGTACGGACCGTGGGAGGATCGCGACACGGCGAACATGTACGCGGCAGAAGCGCTGCGGCGCGCCGAGAAGGTGGCAACGAAATTGTGGGAGCAAAAGAATGGACCCGGAAAAGAAGAAACTTAAAGACCTGCACTCGCTCGTGCACCACTCGCTGCGGCGCTTGAAGATGGGCGAGACCGCAACGATCCAAGCGAGCGCAGACCATCCCGCCGAAGACATCATCAACTACATGTGGGCGTACAGCTTCCACAAACGCAAATGGTTCGAGGCGAAGAACGACAAGACCGCGCGCGTCGTCTACGCGGAGCGCAAGCCGCCGCCGCCGTGGGAGAAGCCGGATGAAGAGGATGAGGAGGAGGAGGTCTGATGCGGGTCGCGCAAGCACACAGCTTCAAGCTCGCACTGTGCAGCAACCCGAAGTGCCGTGCGCTGCACTTCATACTGGAGGACCGCGAAGAAAGAATGTTCGCGGAGATGACCATCGGCGTGGACAACGTCCCGCAGGTGATCGAGCAAATGAAGAACCTCGCCTACGAGATCGCAGTAACAAGGGAGAAGTGACGCATGACGGACAAGGCGAAGGACATTCCACTTCACGACCTCGCTCCGGGCGAGAAGCCGCCGGAGAACCTGCGCGATTTCCTCAACAGCATCGCCTACGCGCTCGACGAGATTCTCAACGGCAAGGGCGTGGTGCAGAACAAGAGCATGCGCAAGAACGGCTTCGTGTTGCTGACGTTCCCGTATCACGACGACAGCGGGCGCTGCAACTACATCAGCAACGGCGCAGCGCGCGAGGACATCGTGAAGATGTTCAAGAACCAGATCGACATCTTCGAGAAACAGATCGAAGCGGAGAAAGGCAATGGCAAGGGATGACGAGTGGATGTCACTGAGCGAAGCCATCGACCACGTGGTGAAGGTGCGCGGTATCTCGCGCAGCAAGGCACGCAAGGAAGTGGTCGCTGCGATCAGGAAGGACAAGCTGCGCATCAAGCGCGTGTGGCATGAAGCGCCACCGAAGGCGTTGCTGCCGGAGGAAGCGGTGCGCCGCTTCGACGAAGACCCGTCATCGATCCACGTCTCGCTGGCGGAGTTCAAGAACCGCGCGGCGTTCACCGACGCCGAATTGCTTGGTGAGCTTCGCTCCGGGCGTCTGGTCGCGAGCGCACCGAAGGGCGCGGTCGATCAAGCAAGGTTCACCGGTCGCGCACGCGCGATTGATTTCACCATCGATTATCAGGCGCTGATCAACTGGGAGACCAACCCTGAGACGCCTGATTATCTCATCGAGAAATTCCACGCCTGCACGAGACCGAAACAATGACCGCACTGAAGGCTGCACTGGAGAAAGCAATGTCCAAGCTACGCGACGGCGACAACAAGTTCGACGAGATCAACGCGCTCGCCACATCGATCCGATGCAGGATCATTCCTGACATCGATGCCTACACCGGCGAGGCGTACGTCATCACGATTCCAGACGAAGCGTTGATGGCGGGCAGCACCACCAACGAGGGCTTCCGCATCCCGCTCGACGAGAAGGAGGGCAACCGGTTCGAGGCGTGGATGAAGAAGTACAACGCGAAGGGCGCGAGCAAGCTGCAGGTCGCGCTTGAGAACGACGGCTACATCAGGTTCAGCCTAAAGCGATGAGCGTTCTCGGCAGAAACAATCTCAACGGCTGGGCCTTCAACCTAGAGCCGCTCACGGTGCCGCTGCAACAACCGCACGCGCTTCTCGCTGTGCCGCTCTGGTTCAAGTTCGAAGGCCAGAAGCTGTTCGTGTCGCGAGACGACGCGAAGCGCATCCGCGATTTCTCCGGGCTGTCGCCGCAGGGATTCGAACTGGTGGCGAAGGTCGATCTCGATGCAGGGACGGTGAGCTTCAGGATCACGCGATGACCCACGACGGCGGGCACAATCTCGACGGCTGGGTCAACGCCTTGGATCGCATCGTCACCACGCTGCAGCCGCCGCACACGCGAGGCACACGGCGGACCGATATACCCATCGGCGACAATCGGCAGGCGTGGGTGTGGGAAGCCGACCTGAAGCGCCTGCGCGTTCTGATCGACAACGCGCCGCCGGGCTACATGATGAAGATCGAATTGATGGAGGACGACGTGACGCTCCGCTTCTGGCTGGAGCGCCCATGACCAACGACGGCAAGCACCGTGGCTCGTTGTATGTGCGCGCGCTCAAGCCGCCGTATCCGTTGGATTGTTTTATTTTCAATCGCGAGGACGGCACCTCCATCGTGATGTCGCGCAAGGACGGCGAGAGGATGAGGGCGGTCACGCGCCCCGACGGCGGGCGCACCATGCACGTCATCGTAATAGAGGATGAGGATTTGAAACGATGAAGAAGCACGTGCCGCTATCGCTGCAGGCGAACCGCGTCCGCCAAGGACAGATGGGCAGCGACGACAGCTACGGTCTGGCCGGAGCGTTCAGGCTGATCGGGCCGGGCAACGCGCTGTTGCTCGCGGTGTCGAGCGGCGTCGATGAGGAGAACGGGTGGGAGCACGTCAGCGTGTCGGGCCACGGTCGGTGCCCGACGTGGGAGGAGATGTGCTGGGTGAAGAACTTGTTCTGGGAAGAGCACGAGATGTGCGTGCAGTATCACCCGCCGAAGAGCGAGTACGTCAATTGCCACCCGCACGTGCTCCACTTATGGAAGCCGATCAACATGACGATCCCGCTGCCGCCGTCGCTTCTCGTGGGGCCGAAACGCCGATAGGCTTCGCGCCGTCAACGGGTTAGCTTTCTGTGCCATGCGCCTGATCTGTGAAGCCTGCCACCGCCGATGGATGCTGCCGCCCCGGGCAAAGCGCCGGGCGACCTGTCCCGCCTGCCACCGCCGCCGGGTCAACGCAGGACAGCGACGTGCTTGGATGATTCGGAAAACCGCCTACGGAGCCCGCCAGTGCGTTCCGGCCACCGGGCCTGCCCCGACGTGGGCGGAGCTAGAAGAATTGATGAGGCAGGCGGATTCCGCCGGGGCGAAGGCGCTGAAGGCCATAGCCGGGCTCGAAACGAAAAAGGCCGCCCGGTGAGGGGCGGCCCTTTTTAATCGTGACGGAAATCGTGACGCTAAATTGCCGTCGCCACGATTAACACGGTTGACAGATGTCCGGCGGTCGAGGCGGGACCGGCGGCAGGGAATCGATCTGCGATTCCTTAGTTCCGCCAAAAGATCGGCAGACCCGGCCCACCTCCGATCACGCCAGCGACCCACACCACGATGGCGATCACGCACAACAGGCCGACGACGATGCGTGCCCACTTGTCCACGTTGGCGTCGATGGTCACACCCATGAAGCTGGTGAGAAGCCAGCGGATGCCGAAGGCGATCAGGATGATGATCGCGATGTACAGCAACAGATTCAGAAACGAGATGAGGATGCTCATTTGCCATTCTCCTTCGGGTCGTCCACCGCTTGCGGCATTGCGTCGCCAAGCGACGTGATGACCTTGTCCGGTTTGCCGTCGTAGTTCTCGTCGGCGATGTTCTGAAACAACAGCGCTTCGCTCGCGCGACGGCGCACGAGACCGGCAAGCACCTTGCCCTTGCTCTTATTCCACTTGTGAAATTCGAGAGCCGCCGCTTCGAAATCTCCGGCGTTCACCTTCTTCAACAAGGTCGAGCCACCCAGCGCGCCAGCGCCTGCGTTGTATGCAAAGCTCGTCAGCGCATCGAACTGCCACTGAGCGAGCTTCACCTTCACGAGCCGACGCACGTGGTTCTCGAAGACATGCATGTCGTTCAGGAACGCGGCGTCGCATTGCGCCTGTGACCACACCAGACCCATCGTGATCTTGTGGTCGTTCTCTGTCGTCGTGCCCCAGCCGATGGTGACCACGTTCGCCGGGCACCTGTACGCCGTGAAGCGGTTCGGCCCGCACGCCTTCATGCAGGATTCGAAATGCTTGATCAGGTTCGCGCCTGCCAGCGAGATGACCAGAGCTTCGTTGGGCATCGGCTCAACCCTTCGTTCCGACCTGCACGCCGTTGATGAAGACCTTCACGTCTTGCTCGTTCGACGTGATGTCGATGTAGACCTCCGCGACCTTGCCGCTGTGCGGCGGAGGATCGACCTCCTCGACCGGCGGCGGCTCGATGGGCACGACCTCTGCGCCACCGAGCACGGTCGCGATGGCGTCGCAGATCGCGCTGAAGTTCTGATCGTACAATTCGCAATCCGCTTCGCTGTCCACGAAGCACACCTCAAGGAGCACGGCAGGCTCGTTCGTCGCGTTGAGAAATTTCAGCGACGAGGTGTACTTGGCACCACGGTCGATGAAGCCACCGGCTTCGGCCATCGCCGCAGAGAGTTCGGCAGCGAGGTCTTTCTGCGTGACGTACCAGACCTCTGTGCCGACCGGTTGCTCGCGCTGTTCGAACGCATTGAAGTGCACGCTGATGTCGAGATCGCGCACCTGACCGTTATGCGCCGCAACGATGGTGTTAAGATTCTGGCCTTGATTTGTGGAGGTGTCGTCGTGGAAGACGTACACATCGACACCGCGATTGTTCAACTCTTCGGCGACCTTGTTGGTGACGCGGCGCGCCTGTTCAACTTCGTTGATGATGCCGACGGCACCTTGCACATGCTTGCCGTGGCCTGATGATATTGCGACCCGTGCCATGATGATCTCCTATCTGGATATTGGCGGCGCTGGCTGTCGCGCAGCGTCGAACGCTCTCATCCGCTCAAGCTCTTCCGGCGTCCACTGTTGCGGACCGGATATCGGTGGACGTACTGCAGCGGCTGCGGCTGCCTTCGCTGCGGCTTCAGCTTCCTCTCGCCGCTTGTTGACCTCGCCTTCTTGATAGACGCGCATGCGCTCAAGCTCTTCGGGCGTCCACGTCTGCGCCTTCGGCGCTGGCGGTCGCGGCACGTAGCCAAGCGCCATCGGGTCTGTCGATTGCGTCAGCGAATCTGGAATCGGTTCGCCCTTGTCGAGATAGAACTGCCGCATGCGGTTGAGTTCTTCTTCGCTGAAGACCGTCGGCCCGCTGACCGGCGGACGCGGCACATAGCCCGGTGCCATCGGATCGGTCGATTGCTCCGCCGCTGGCGGCTGCATGTTGCTGGTGTTGCCCGGGTCTCTGATCCACGTGTAGCCACTGCGAAACGGCTGCGGATATTCGACGTTGCATCTCGTGGTGAAGCCGACGCCGCGCGTGTAGTTATGCTCGACCTCCTTCATGTGATACTTGCCATCGACGCCCGGTCGCGCACGCAGGAGGAAGATGAAGCCGCCAGCCTTCGCGCGCGGATCGCCGTTCATCAGTATCCATCCGGTGCCGCGACGGCTCGTCGAATCCCGGTCGTTGCCGGTGTTCATCTGATCGCCGATAGCCTGCGTCGCCATCGGCATCGGGTTGAACATGTTCGCGGTCGCTGACCCGAACGGCGTCGAGCCGCCGATCATTCCCTTCGCTTGCTCCCACACGCCGCCGAAGATATTGAAGTTGCGCGAGATCGCTCCACCCCACTGCGCGCGACCAGCGTACGGCTTGATCCGCCAGCCGATCAGGTTGACGCCCCACTCCGCCTCGATGATCTCCATCGCTTCGCCGTCGGCGTTCATGCCGCTGCCCTTCTTGACGAAGGCAGCAACGCCGTTCGATATCTTGAACGAGCCGCCGAGTTCTTTACCGAGCGCCTGCGCGAAATCCGCCGGGCTCTGGTTCATCGCCCACGCCGGGCGCATGATGTTCGCCATCTCCGTCGGAATCTTCACCGTGATCCCGGTGCCCTTGAAAGCATCCTGCAGCACTTGCGATAGAGGGACCTGACCACCGCCGCCACCACCTCCACCGCCCGCAGCACCACCACCAGCGCCGCCCGCGCCACCAGCCCCGCCGCTCTGGGAATCGTCAGCCTGTCCCTCTCCCCACGTCTGTTTCTTTCCTTCCTTTGCGGCTCCCATGACATTGCCGGACGTTGCCTCTATCCAAACGCGACGACCTCCGCTGCGGCGACCGAAGCCAGATTCAACCGACGACACCGTGCCAGAGAAAACCAACTCCATGCCCGGCCCGCCCCACGGCAACTCGCCTTGAGCGAAGCGCCGCACGAACGGCTCCGTCATCTCCGAGATCGCGCCGCCGAGTTCGCTCGACCGGCCACGGTTCGGAATGAACGGACCTTCGCCAGCCCAGCCCAGCGCGACCTGCAGCGGCACGTTGTCCGGCGGCAGCGCAAGCTCTGCGTTGCGATCATCAAGCTCGATGTTGCACGTGTCGTGTCCGCCGCCGAGCGTGTCGATCACCTGACACGAGATCAGATACGGAAACAGCGTCGAGGTGATCTCTTGACCGTTGACGATGATCCGGATGGCAGCGTGCCTGTTCGGCCCCTGATGCGACGCGGCCATCTCAAGATGTCTCCCACGGATTCTGTTGCGGCGAGCCGTCGTCGTTGGTGCCCTGCGTCATAGCGCCTTCAGGCGTGGTGCCCCACAGCACGACGGTGTTCTTCTTGTGCGGCGCGCCGCTCATCACTTCGTAATCAATCGGGATGCGCACCTGCGTGCCGACCGGCAGGAAGGGCGAGTAGCGATGACACTTCGCGAGATGCGGATTGAGATCGAGAAGTTGCTCGATCATCTTCGGGGCGCGGCTGCGATATGTGCGCCACAAGATCAGGTCGGCGGTGATGTAATCCGAGCCGACAGTAACAAGGTCGAATGATGAAATGCTCATGCTCCGACCCCTGCCTCTCTAAGCCGCCTGCGCGCTTCGTCGTCGGAGATGTCGAGCGGCTGCCCGTCGGGACCGACGTTCCGAATGACAGGACCCCAGCCGGGTGCCACTGGCGCAGCGAGCCGATCCGCCTCTTCTGCGCGCTCGCGTTCCTCCAAGCGCTTAGCCTCTCGGTTCGCCGCGTCCGTTGCCAAGCGATCCACGATAATTTGTTCGCGCAGTTGCTGAAGACGGAGCGCATCTTGGCGCGCGCCCAATGACGGCACCGGTGGCGGCGGCTCTGGCGGCCCGCTCTCCTGCACGCTGCCTGAGCCGTACATCTGGATGATGTTGCTCGCGCCATCGTTCGGAATCGGCACGCGCTGAAACTGCGCCTCGAACTCGATCTTCTGTCCGATGCCGTCGTGCGCGAGGTTCGAGTGACCGCGCGACAGCGTGTCGATCACGAACCATCCGTAGTGCCAGCCGTCGCCGCGTATCAGGATGTGCGCCTGTCCAAGGCGGCGCATGTTGTCGAGCACGTCGAGATGATAGAGACCACCCGCTGAAGGGAAGCCGCCCTTGTGCTCGCCGAGCAATCCGGTCGCCGGGTTGATGCCGCCGGTCGCGCTCAGCACCGGGTGCTTGATGTTGCGGTTGCGCTCAGCCCGCGCGAAGTAGTGCGGGAAGATCAAGCCCTTCAGCGTGATGAGTTCGTCGTTCTCACCTACCCACTCTCGGTACATCGCTGCGCCAGCGATCTCCTTCTTCGCCCAATCCGTCGCCGTGTTGTGCGAGAAGGTGTTGACGTTGAACGGGAAGACCTGAAACTGAATCGGCCCCCACTGGTACAGAACCCAATTCGCCATCAGCGTGCCTCGATCACGACAGGCTCGAAGCCATACACCTCGCAGCCCACTTCCAGAAAATCATCCCAATCGACGGCGGGTCCGATGATGGGTCTCCACGATCCGGTGCGCTCTTGATCGTTCGAGCCGACGCCGACAGACAGAAGCGCGATGCGCCTGCACTCATCTTGTGAGCCGCGATAGAACTCCATCAGGATGATGCCTTCCTTGGTTTCAATCCTGTAGGTGACGACCCAGTTATCGCGGCGAAACTTTCTCGTCATGCTGCACCTATGTCGCTGTAGCTATTCCACCTCGCCTCTCTCACCTCACGATCAGCCTGTCGTCGCATCGTCGAGCGCGCAAACTGCACCTGCGTGTCGTTGACCTTCAGGTTGACGTTCATCTGCCGGTCTTCTTCGCGCGGCGTCGTCTTCGGTGCTGGCACCTCCTCTGGCGCTGGTGTCGCCGCCGCTGTCGGCGCTGCCGGTGCTGGCGCTGCAGCGACAGGCGCAGGCGCGGGTGCTGCCGGTGCAGCGACAGCGACCGGCGGTGCCGCCACGGGTGCGCCGCCGGGACCGCGCGCGGCCATGCCGGTTCGGCGCGCTCGCTCGATCCACTCCGAGCCGCCCCACGACGCGCCCCTGCCGCCGCCGATGTGCAGCGATTTGGTGCCCATGTAGCCCGCGCCGTGGCCGACGCCGGTCGCGCCGTACTTCACCGCCGACGCGGTGTAGGCTTCCATGCGCGCGGCGTCTGCAGGATTCTTGCTGTCGAGGTAGCGCTTCTGTTGCGGGTCCCAGAGCTTGAGATCACCGGAGCCACCCTGATCATGACGGTGCGATCCCGTCGCGCCGGGCGCGCCGTGCATGCGCTGCCCGCCGGAATAAACATCCGCACGCAAGCCGTGCTCGCGACCAGCCGCTTCGAGATAGCCGCGCGTCTCCTTCGACAGCGCGCCCTTGCGGATGCCCGCGACCCTCGATTGCTCCTCCCTGACGAAATCATCACCGCCCTGCGCGCTGGGCGGCAAGCCGCCGGGCACCTCCGGCTGATCGCCGTGAGCGTGGCCGTCGCCGGGATGATGTCCGCCGGGAGGCGCGCCGCCGGGAGGCGCGGCTGCGGTTTGCGTCCCGGTCCGTTGCGCTTCCATGCGCTCCATCCACGCCGCATGCCTGCGCACGTTGCCAGCACCGCTGACGCGACCGGGACGGAAGAAAGATTCACCGCCGTAATCCTTCGTAGGCACCATCTCTTGGTTGCGCTTGCGCTTCTCTGCCAAGGCCTGCGATGCATTGTCGGTGGCGTAATCGGTGATGTTGCCGCCCTTCAATGTCTTGTCGAGCGATTCCTCCAGCACCTTCTTGTGCGCCGGGTCTTCGAGCGCGCCGCGCCCCATGTTGCCCTGTTCGTAGTAGCCGCCCTCGCCGGTCCACTTCGCTTCCTGCGCCAGCGTCCTGCCACGCGACGACGCGCGGTTCATCATGCTTTCGAGAACAGCTTGCGTGCCGAGCCCGTGCTTGCCTTGCTCGTTCGCAGCGATGCGCAGCACCTTCTCGCGCAGCGCCGGGTTCGCATCCATCTCCGCCTTGAACTTCGCGCGATCAGCGGCGAGCCCACCTTGCGGCTCAGTGCCGCCGGGCGTGCCACCGGGCGGACCGACGGGAGAATCGGCAGGTGCCGTCGTCGGGCTCACCGGCGCGTTCGGATCGCGACCCGGGACCGGCGGTCGCTGATACGGCGATTGCCGCTGGCTGCGTGGCACGCGCTGGTCAGGTGAATAGGTCTCGACGCCGGGACCTGTTGGCGCATTCGTCGGCCCAGTGCTTGGACCGTAATCGCTCGCACCACCGCCGCGACCGTCGCCGCCGACACTGCCGCCGCGCGCCTCGCCGCCGATGCTTGGATGATACGCCGCGCGCAGATAGCGCGCATCCATCGAGCCGCCGTACTGTTGCGGACCGGTGCCCTGCACGTGCGTGCCGTCGCCGCCGCCGGTCTTCTGCGGACGCAGCGCGCTTTCTTCTTCCTTCTTCTGCGCGGCAGCGAACGCGCGACCGATGACCGTGTTGTCGATCTTCTTCGGGAAGCCGTCGAAGCTGTCGCCAGAGTACGATGCGAGTTGAACGCCTTCGCGAAGGCTGCGCGCCTTGCCTTGATCAGGCATCGTCTGGGTGAAGCTGACGAGTTGCTTCGTCGCGTTCTCCATCGAGCCGCTGAGCCGCTGACCTTGCGGCGTCTGCAGCAACGTCGTGCCGGGCGTGGCGCTCATCGGCTGGAAGCCGCCGGTGCTTGGCACTGGCGCGGTCGTGCCAAGCTGACCCTGCGGCTGCGTGACCACCGCCTTCGGCCCGGTCTCAATCGTCGTCGTGCCGCCCTGCGATGTGGCTCCTGCCGGTGCAGGCGCGGTTGGCGCGGTCGTCGTGGTGCCGGTCGGCGTCACCTGTCCC
>Ga0210380_10000290_pt1 | contig 24489 bp, 17 predicted proteins | sample PLM4_5_coexredo_FD_155476 | JGI IMG/M metagenome (GOLD analysis project Ga0210380, IMG submission 155476) | Groundwater sediment microbial communities from an aquifer in East River, Colorado, USA - PLM4_5_coex redo | ecosystem: Environmental > Terrestrial > Soil > Riparian zone | place: USA... | reverse complement strand
CTCTCCGGAGTCACGCGAACGTCCGCGTTCCTCCGAGCGCAATTCCTGGCTGCGCCCGCGTTCCGAGCGCGCCTCGCGCTGACCTTCCTGAGGCGCTGCCTCGCGACGCTCGACACGACGCTCCTGCGGTGACTCGCGGTCCTGACGCTGGAACTCGCGCGGGGCCCGCTCGGTGCGGACTCGCGACTGCCGCTCGACGTTGCGGGCCGGACTCTGTTCGAACGAACGATTCCGTCCGGTCTCACGAGCACGCTCGACGCGCTGCCGCTCGGCCGCACGACCCTGCGAACGCTCGACCCGCTGCCGCTCGGCGGCCCGGTTCTGCGCACGCTCCGTACGATCGATGACTTCGCGCTGGAGGTTGCGACCGCGCTCGAGCTGACCGCTCTGACCACGCGAACGCTCGACCCGCTGCTGCACGTCATTGCGCTGGTTGCCACGCGCACGACCCGGAGTAACCCGCTCCATCCGGCCGCCCCGCCGTTCGATCTGAGTCGTCAGATCGCGCCGCGAGCCGCGAATGTTCGGACGGAAGTAGTCGACCGTGTTGCCGTTGACCTGCCGCCCGGTCCCACGATTGGGCGAGTCGACTGCCGCGACCCGCATGCGCGGGATCCGCCGGCCAGTCGAACGCTCGACGTTCGAGACCGCGACCCCCTCGTTGAACGGCGAGCCGTTGCGCGAGCGGAAACGCGTCACGTCACGGGTGGTGCGGAACACGTCGTCGTTGCGGTCCGCCCGGTACACGACCGAGCGCACGTCACGCGAGTCGAAGCGGTTGCGATCGACGAAGCTCCAGTTGCTGTATGCAATCTGCGAGCTGCTGTAGCCGCTGCCGAACGACAGCCCGACCGACACGCTCCAGCCCACTTCCGGACCGAGCGGCGCCCAGCCGATGTAATCGGGGCTCTCACGCCACGCGACCCACGCCGGCGCCCACACCGTGCCCGGCACCCACACCCAGCCGTAGTACGGGTCGAACACCCAGCGACCGTAGTGATAGGTGGCCCAGCCATACGGCTCGTACGACGCCCACGTCCAGCCGTAGTCGGTGTACATCCAGTGGCCGTAGGTATAAGGACGCCAGCCCTGGTCCACGTTGGCCGGCACCCAGCACGCGCCGTAGTTGCCGTAGTCGACCCAGCGACCGTAGTCGTCGAGCTCGTCGTAGAAGTACGAAATGCTGAACGACCCGCTCGAAGCGGAGCCGTAGAACGACGTCTGCGCCTGCGCATTCCTCGCACCGCTCCCCACCATCAGGATGGTCGCGGCAGTCAGAGCCAGCAGCCAGCGCTTCATTGGAAACATGGAAACCCTCCGTCTCGATGGAGAGCCTGAACCAGGGTCAGGCCTCCGCCCGGTGAGGATTCACGCACGGTCCGTGCCGCCAGATATGGCATTTTCGTGGCAGCGCAAACGATTCGGGCCCAGCCATCTACGCCGAAAAACCAGCAATGTCCGAACGATGGGAATTGGAGGTTCTACAAGCGGATCGGCTACACGCGTCGAGCCTGCGCAACACACGGGCGGGCAGGACCCGAAACCGTGTGCGGGGCTTCTAGGGAGCGGGCGCGGGCGCGGGCTCGGCGAGCGCAGCCGACAGCGCGCGCTCCAGCTCGTGGAACTGAACGTCGCAGCGCTGATGCCGCGGGTCGTCGTTCGGATGGTATTCGCCGCCGCCGTGAACCCAGCGGATCGTGCCGTCGCGTCCGATCAGGAACGAGACCGAGGTCCAGTTGCGCTCGTCGTGACCATCGAGCCAGTAGCGGCCGAGCGTCGTCCAGTTGCGGTCGAACGCGAGCGGTCCGTGGAAGCCACGCTCCTCGGCGGCCGCGACGATCGACCGGTTGCTCTCGTCGCGCGGATCCGGCTTGGGATGGAACACGCCGATCACGACCAGGCCCTGCTTCTCGTGCGCGACCCGCAGCTTCTCGATCACCGGCAGCGTGGTCTCGCAGAAATGGCAGCCGGTGGTCCACCAGCGGAGCAGCACGACTTTCCCGCGCAGTGACGCGATGGTCGCCGGTTTGCCGCGCACCCAGCGCGTGAACTCCCAGCCCGGCGCGGGTGTTCCCAGCAGCCCGGCACCCGAATCGGGATCGTCGGCTGTCGCCACGGGGTCCGCGCTTCCCCGTACGTAACCGAGGCATCCGAGCGCCAGAACCAGCGCGAAAACCCGTGGTGCGAGCGAATGCCGGAGACCGAGGCGCATGCAGGAACGCTATCGCAGATGCAGCCGGGTGCGAAACCTTGTATCTATTCGTCATTCCCCCTGGGTGCGATCGGCGCCCGGCTCCCTGTCCCCGGAGGTGCCGCATGCGCAGTCGCCTGACTGTGGCTCTGATTTCCGCCTCACTTCTCTGCGCCGCTGCGGCGCACGCGTCGCCACCCGCATCGGCCGCGTTCGTCGATCGCGACGCCCCGTGCTTCCGGTGGCCGGCCCTCGACTACGACGGCGATGGCGTGTTCGACCGCGTCGACCGCTGCAACAACACGCCGCGGGGCTGCACGGTGGATCAGTACGGATGTTCCTCGGATTCCGATGGCGACGGGGTGTGTGACGGCGTCGATCGGTGCAGCAACACGCCGATGGGCATCGCGGTCGACGAGCAGGGCTGTCCGCCCGAGTCCAGGGCGCAGCGTGCGCCGTCGCCGGCGCCCACCCGCGAGCCGGAGCGCACGCCGCCGCCGCCGGTGCCGACGCCGACGCGCGTGATGGGCGAGGGCGAGCGCCAGCTGATGGAGACCGGGGAGCTTCGGCTGGAGCGGGTCTATTTCGAGTCCGGCAGCGCGAGGATTCTCCCCGAATCGAAGGACGCGCTCGATCAGGTCGGCCGCGGACTCGAGCACCATCCCGAGCTGGAGCTCGAGATCGGGGGCCACACCGACACGCGCGGCAGCGCCGAACTCAATCGGAAGCTCAGCCAGCAGCGCGCCGAAGCGGTGCGCGCGTATCTGATCCACAACTTCCACGTGAATCCCGACCATGTAACGGCGAAGGGCTACGGCGAGTCGCAGCCCGAGACCCGCGAGCGCAATGAGCAGGAGCTGCTGCGCAACCGCCGGGTGGTGCTGAAGAAGCTCAACTGATCTTCAGCGGCTCCGCGCAGTAATCGCCCCGGACGTAGCGGTCCGGGGCGTTTTCGTTGCTACGCCGAGCGGGCCGGCGCGGAGGTGGCGCGCGCCGCCGGAGCGCTCATGCCCCAGCGTCCGAGAATGCTCTCGGCGATCAGCAGCAGCAGCGCGAGGATCAGGAACTCGGCCCACAGCTCGCGCCCGTAGCGGGCTTCACGCACCCGGCGCGCGAGATCGGCGCCCGGCCGCAGGATCTGCACGCGGCCGTCGGGGAACGCCCCGGTCAGGGCCGCGTCGGGCAGCGGCTCGAGGTCGCCCTCGCGCGCGTCGGGATTGACCGCGAACGAGGTGCGCGGCCGGCCGTCGAGCGTGACGCGGTAGAGACCGGTGCGCTCGATCGGATCCGACACCAGGCGCGGCGAGCCGGAGCGCGCCTCGAGCCGCGACGGAATCTCGCGTCCGCTCTCGTCGACGATCCGCCATGCGCCGGTGGTGGCCGGGGCCGAATAGCGCTCGCCCGGCGTCAGCGACGGCGCGGCGGTGCCGCGTCCCAGCACCTTCACCGCCTGGTGGAGGAGCGGCAGGAACGCGCCGCTGACCGCGAAATCGGAGGTCCCCGGATCGAGCGGCGCGGCGAACACCAGCGTGTGCGGCGTCTCGATCAGCGCCGGGTGCGCGCGATCGAACGCGAGCAGCACCCGCGCATCGGGCGCCGGCGTGAACTCGCGCACTGCACGGAACCGCGCCGACGACAGCGGCTCGCCCGGTCGCGACGGGAATCCCGACAGCACCGCGTGCCCGACCACCGCGCGCATCAGCCGCCACGCCGCGGTCCCGGTCGCGTTCTGGAGCGCGCCGGCGCGACCGACCCCGAGGGACGGCAGGAACGTACTGTTCCACCACCCGGCGTCCGCGCGGCTGCCGAGCACCAGCAGGACCGATCCGCCGGCACGGTGGAAATCGATCGCGGCCTGCGCCTCGACCGCGAGCAGGCGGTCCACGTCGTTGATCACCAGCACGTCGGCCTGCGGAAGCCGGCTCGCGAGTGTCTGGCCGGACACCGCTTCGATCTCGAGTCCCGAGTTCGGCGATCCCGCTTCGAGCGCCAGGCGCAGCGCCGACGGCGCCGCGGCGTCCTCGCGCAGCAGCACGCGCAGGGTGCCGCCCGGTCCGGCGGCGAACACACGGCGGTTGTCGAGCAGCAGCGCGTCGTCGGGCAGCTGGGCGACCCCACCTTCCTGTGGCACGGTCGCGAGCGGCAGCAGCGTGCTCGCCTCGCCGCGCGCAGGCATTGGCAGGAAGCCGCGTCCCAGCGAGTTGCTGCCTTCCCGCACCTCGACCGCCAGATCGCCCTCGGTGATGCCGTACCCCATCGCGGTGACCGACAGCGCGGCGCCATCCTCGGCCGGCGCCAGCGACACCTCGGTGAGTCCCGCGTTCGCACGCGAAGCCGGGGCGAACGGAATCAGGTAGACGCGCGCGCGGTCCCACGGGCCTTCGGGGACCCGCAGCGGCGAGCGTGCATTCGCGGTGGTCGGAACCCCGGCGCCCGAGTCGACCGCGCCGCCCGCCTGGAAGTCGGACAGCCAGAACAGCTCGCGGTTGAGGGAGTGGCTCGCGGCGAGTGCGCGTCCCGCCTGCGCGAGCGCGGCGGTGTGGTCGGTGGTGCGCGCGCCGACCGTCAGCGACTGGAGCGCACCGCGCAGCCGCGCCAGGTCCGACACCGGCCGGGGCGTGAACGCCTGCGGATGATCGTCGTACGGGATCAGCAGCAGCTCGTCGCCCGGTCCGAGCGTGGTGAGCAGGTCCTCGACCGTCCGGCGCGCCTCGGCGAACAGCGATCCGCCGCGGGTGCCCGCCGACATGCTGCCGCTCCGGTCGAGCAGCACCACCACCGTGGTCGCAGCCTCGCCGCGCGGGCCCGCGCTGCCGCGCAGCGCCGGACGGCTCATCGCGAGCGCGAGCGCCGCGATCGCGAGCGTGCGGAGCAGCAGCAGGAGCCATTGCTTGATCTTGAGCCGCCGGATCTCGCTCTGGTTCACCTCGCTCAGGAACTCGAGCGAAGGAAAGCGCACCTCGCGCGGCCGGCGCCGGGTGAAGAGATGGATGACGACCGGGATCGACGCGGCCGCGAGCGAGAACAGGAACAGCGGGTTGAGGAAATTCACGATGCGAGCCTGCGGAAGCGGCCGGACCCGGCGTCCCACACCTCGATGGCGGTGACGGGATGGATCTCCCAGCCGGTGAGCCGCGGCCAGATCGAGTGCGCGCGCCGGGCCGGCCGCGTGCGTTTGTGCACCGGGCGGACCCGATTCCACAGCTCGCGCAGCGGATCGGTGGTCGGACGTCCGTCGTACTGCCAGTCGTAGAGCAGCCAGCCCGCGATGCGGACGCGCGCGGGTGCGCGATCGAACGGCGGACCGCCGGTGACGGGTCGGAACGCCTGGCGCAGCGATTCGTAGCTCCAGCCGGCGCTGCGCTGGAACGCGGGCGTGACCTCGCCGGTCACGTACAACACCTCGGGACCGCCGGGCCGGCGCGGCGTGGTCGTGATCTCGAGGTGAATGTCGCCGTCGCTGGAGCGGATCATTCCGCTCACGTAGCCGTCGAGCGATACCGCCTGGCGCTCGAACTTCACGTATGAAGCGAGCGGGGCGGCGTGCGGCAGCGCTGCGAACCGGGCGAACTGCAGCGGCGCGACTGCTGGGGGCTGCCCGGTCCGCTGCTTCATCGTGCGCAGGTGGCGGGCCGCGGGCGCGGCGAACGGCCCGCGTCCGACCACGTGCAGGTAGGCGAACACGGTCGCGAGCGAGAGCACCAGCGCGCCGAGCGCGGCCAGCCGCAGGATCACAGCAGCCTCGCGCGCTTCTCGAGGTAGGCGAGCAGCGCGCGATCGAACGGCGTCCGCGTGTCGAGCCGCACGTAGTCGATCAGCTGCTCCCGGCACATCCGCGCGTAGTGGCTGCTCCGCTCCTCGAGTTGCTCGCGGTAGCGGCGCGCGATCTCCCACGGCTCGGTGGTGATGCGGTCACCGGTCTCCATATCGACGAACGTCGCGGTGTCGGTGTAGGGGAACTCGATCTCGTCGGGATCGAGGATGTGGAACACCACCACCTCGTGATGGCGGTGACGGAAGTGCTGGAGCGCGTGGAGCACCTCGGCCGGCGAACCGGTCAGGTCCGACAGCAGCACCACCAGGCCGCGCCGCTTGATGCGCTCGGCCAGCTGGTGGAGGACTGGCGGCAGATTGGTGAGCCCCTGCGGCGCCAGCTCGCCGAGTGTGCGCAGGATTACGTCGAGATGCGAGCGGACCGAGCGGGCCGGCACGAAGCGCTCCGGCTTGTCGCCGAACAGCAGCAGTCCGACCGCGTCCTGCTGGCCGATCATCAGGTAGGCGAGCGCCGCCGCCAGCGACTGCGCGTATTCGAACTTGCTCATCGCCGCGCGCGCCGACTTGAACGCCATCGAATTCGAGAGGTCGACCAGCAGGTGGGCCCGGAGGTTGGTCTCCTCGGTGTACTGCTTCACCAGCAGCTTGTCGCTGCGCGCCCACACCTTCCAGTCGAGGTTCTTGAGCGGGTCGCCGGGCATGTACGGACGGTGCTCGGCGAACTCGACGCTGAAGCCGTGAAACGGCGAGCGGTGCATGCCGGCGATGAAGCCTTCGACCACCAGCCGGGCGCGCACGTCGAGGTGGCCGAGCCGGGCGACCACGCCCGGGTCGAGGTACGCGCGGCCTTCGCGCGCGCGGCGCGGTCCGGCTGGCGAAACAGTGGTGCGCTCGTCCACGTCAGATCTCCGCGCGGCGGCGGCCCTTCCACAGCAGGAACACCGGGAAGCCGAGCGCGGCGATGCCGACCCCCGCCCACGCCTTCCATCCGGTCGAAGTCAGGTCGCTGGCGATGATCGCGACGGTTGCGACGATGAACAGGATCGGCGTCAGCGGCACCCACGGTGCGCGGTACGCCGGACGCTCGACCTCGCCGCGCTGCTCGCGCCGGCGATGGATGAAGATGCCCGCGATCGTGATCCCGTAGAACGTCCACGAGGTGGTGACGAACCAGCCCGACACGTCGTCGAAGCCGCTCGCGACGTACAGCCACACGCACGAGAGCACCGCCTGGACCCACAGCCCCAGCGCCGGCGTCTCGCGCTTGGGATCGAGCGCCGCGAGCGGGCGCCACAGCAGGCCGTCGGCCGCCATCGCCTGGGTCACGCGCGGACCGGTCAGGATCGCGCCGTTGGTGGTGCCGAACGTCGAGATCGCGACCAGCACCGCGAGTGCGCGTCCGCCCCAGTCGCCGAGCAGCCGGCGGATCGTCTCGGATCCGACTGCCTGGTAGTTCGCCACGCCGTCGGCGCCCAGCACCCGGAAGTACGCGATGTTGGTGAGCAGGTAGATCGCGATCACCAGCCAGGTGCCCCACACGATCGCGATCGGCATGTTGCGGCGCGGTTCCTGGACCTCGCCCGCGACGTAGGTCGCGTCGGTCCAGCCGTCGTAGGCGAACAGGATCGGGATCATCGCGAGCGCGAACCCGAGCAGCAGCGGATGACCCGCGGCCGTCGCGGCACTGCCCGCCTCGAGCGGGGTGGGCGGATGGCTGGGCGACAGCGTGAAGGCCGCCACGCACACCCCGAGGATTCCGATCACCTTCAAGGTGGTGAACAGCGACTGGGTGCCGGCGCCCTCGCGCACACCCAGCCAGTTCACGAACGTGAGCAGCAGGATCGCGGCGGCGCCGACCAGGAACTCGGCGCCCTTCGGCAGCCCCATCACCTGGCAGAAGTAGAGCGCGAACACGCTGGTGATCGAGGCGATCACGGTCGGCTTGATCACCCACAGGTTGGCCCAGCCGAACGTGAACGCCCACGCGTCGCCGAACGATTCGCGGATGAAGACATAGAGCCCGCCGGTGCGCGGATGCGTGACCGCCAGCTCGGCCAGTACCAGCGAGCCGCAGATCGACAGCACGCCGCCGACGATCCACGCCAGCAGCACCAGGGTGAACGAGGTGATCTGCTCGGCCACCGAATGGGGCGAGCGGAAGATCCCGGAGCCGATGATGTTTCCGACCGTGATCGCGGTGGCGGCGTAGAGGCCGATCCGCCGGTGCGGCACCACCGGCGCGGCAACCGGGCGCAGCGCCGGAGCGGTCACTCGGCCGGCACGCCCTTCAGCAGGTCGGCGATGATGCGCTCGGGCTTCACGCCCTCGGCTTCGGCGGTGAAGTTGGTGATGATCCGGTGGCGCAGCACCGATTCGGCGACCGCCCGCACGTCTTCGATCCCGGGCGCGAAGCGTCCCAGCAGCACCGCGCGGGTCTTGGCGCCCAGCACCAGGAACTGCGAGGCGCGCGGTCCGGCGCCCCACGACACCCACTGCTTCACGAATTCCGGAGCGTCGTCGCCGCCGCGGGTTGCCCGCGCGAGGCGCACCGCGTAGCGGACCACGTGATCGGCGACCGGAACCCGGCGGATCAGCTTCTGCAGCTCGATGATGTCCTTGCCCGACAGCACGTGCTCGAGCTTCGCCTCGTAGGCCGAGGTGGTGGTGGCGACGATCCGCTGCTCCTCTTCCTCGTTCGGATAGTCGACCCGCACGTTGAACATGAAGCGGTCGAGCTGCGCCTCGGGCAGCGGATAGGTGCCCTCGAGCTCGATCGGGTTCTGGGTCGCGAGCACGAAGAACGGCAGCTCGAGGTTGAAGGTCTGGCCGCCGGCGGTGACCTGCTTCTCCTGCATCGCCTGCAGCAGCGCCGCCTGGGTCTTGGGCGGCGTGCGGTTGATCTCGTCGGCGAGCACGATGTTCGCGAACACCGGACCGGGAATGAAGCGGATCGACCGCTTGCCGGAACCTTCCTCCATCTCGATTACGTCGGTGCCGGTGATGTCGCTCGGCATCAGGTCGGGCGTGAACTGGATGCGGTTGAAGCGCAGGTCCAGCACGCGCGCGAGGCTCGAGATGAGCAGCGTCTTGGCCAGCCCCGGCACGCCCACCAGCAGCACGTGACCGTTGGCGAACAGCGCCATCAGCAGCTGGTCGACCACCAGATCCTGGCCGACGATCACCTTGCGGAGCTCGGTGATGATTCGCTCGCGGGCGTTCTTGAGAGTTTCGACTGCCTGGAGATCGGTGTTGCCGCTCGTGATCGTCACCGGGACCTCGGCAAGAGGGATGAAATGGACGACGGGGGCGCGACCCGAGGGAAGGTGGAACGGGCGCGGAAGCCTAGCACGCGCCTGCGCAGGGACGCACACCCGAGGACCGACGAAGCCCTGTCTTCAGCGGACGAACGCGACCGTCCATGTCCAGCTTTGATCAGGTCAGGGGAGGCGAACGATCCGCGTGGCTCGGCCGCCGGGAACGCGTGCGAGGAAGACTCCGGGCGGAACGCCGGGATCGTCCCAGGTGGCCGCACCGTCGGGCGGCAGATCGAGCCGCGCCACCCGGCGTCCGGTGACGTCGAAGATCTCGATCCGTTCCCCCGGGCGGCCCTGGATGCGCACGCCGCCGCGGTCCGTCCGCGCCACCAGTGCCGGCGCCAGGGACGCGGTGGACGCGCGCTGCGTTCGCGGTCCCCCCAGCAGCGTGACCGCGAACGTCATCCGCTCGGGCGGCGCGGGAATCCACAGCGCCGCACTGTCGGCGATCAGTGCGCGCGGGACGCGCGTGGTGTCGGCGAGTCGCGGATCGATCAGGCGATAGACCGAGCCGCGCACGGTGAACATGCGCCGGCCGATCCGGTTCACCGTGGCGTGCGGGACGAGATAGGGAAGATGGAACCCGTCGCGCAGCGTGCGGGTGCCGGTGACGCGGGTCCATGCCCGGCAGGTGTCCGCGATCGAATCGGGAATCGCGATCCGCGCGGTCACTTCCCAGCGCTCGGCGAGCGCGCTGCGCGCGAGGCGGTCGAGGATCGGCACGCCGGTCTCGTCGAGCGTGAGCATCTCGCGCGCCATGCGCCGCCACGACTCGGCGCGCACGTCCATGTGCGCGATCCGCTGATCCCGCTCGACCAGTGCGAGCGCGCGCGCGGCATTCAGGCGGCCATGGCCCGTCCACCGGTCCGGACCGGGTGGATCGAGATCGTCGGCGCTCATCCGCAGCACCTGCTGGAGGTCGGTGTCGATCAGCTCGCGCCGCGCGGCGCACAGCAGTCCGACCGTGCCGGTGGCGAACGGCGCCGCCAGCGAGGTGCCGGCCGCGACCGCATAGCCGCCCCAGTCGGCGCCGGCTGCGCTCGGGTAGGTCATGAACGTGGTCCAGATGTCGACGCCCGGCGCCACCACGTCGAGCCCCGGTCCGTGCGACGAGAACACCGCGCGCTGGTCCCACGGATCGCTGGCGCCGACCTGGACGCATAGTCCGTCGGCGGCATAGGCAGCCGGATACATCGCAGCATCGCCGTTGTTGAATCCGCGGTTGCCGGCTGCGGCCACCACCACGGTTCCCTGGGCGAGCGCCTCGGCCAGCGCGAGCCGCTCGAATCGCGACGGCGCCGATCCGGCGAGCGAGAGATTGACCGCCCGCGCGCCGTGCGCGGCCGCGTACAGGATGGCGCGCGCGACGTCGATCGAGCTGGCGGTGTTGCCGCGGCCGGGGGTGACGCGGATCGGAATCAGGCGGCAACCGAAGTTCACGCGACCGTCGCCGCCGCACACGCCTGCCACGCCCAGCGAATCGAAGTGCGCGCCCTCATGCGTGCGCGCCGCCATCACGCCGGCCACCAGGGTTCCGTGGCCGAACGAATCCGCCATCACCGGCAGGCCGTCGGCGAGATCGACCGCATCGACGATCCGCGACGACCCATCCGCCAGCCGCGCCGCCAGCTCCGGGTGTCCGATGTCGATCCCGGTGTCGATCAAGGCGAGCCGCAGATCGTTGTCGCCGGTGGAGCGAAGCCACGCTCCCCGCGCATGGATGTCGGCGCCGGCGATGCCGCCGTACGCGCCGCCCGGGCCCGCGTTCGCCAGACCCCACTGGCGCGTGTCGACGAACATTGGATCGGACGGGAATCCCCGTGCGCCAACCGGTACCGGCCACGCCCGCGGAGGCGCGATCGCGTCGAGTGTCGTGGATCGCAGTTGCTCGATCTCCGCCCATTCCACGCGGGGATCGGAGCTCAGCGCATCGACCACGCTCGCTGCCGCCACGGAATCCCGCGCCTCTGCGATCCACAGGTTCGGGGCCGCCACGCCCGACAGCAGAGGCCGGGTTCCGAGCGTGGCGAGGTGGCCGGTGATTGGATCGTCCGGCAGCCGCGAAGCGATCACGATCCGTCGCGGCTCGGCGTGAGCACCGACGAACTCGAGGACCACCACAAGAAGGACGAGGACGCAACGCGCGGACGAACGCATGCGGGCGGCCACCGCATGAGCGATGCCGCGCGCATTTCCTCGAATTCGTCACGCTCGCGCCGGGCGTCCCCGACAGCGAGCGTGACGTTGCGGCGCCGGAGTTGTCGGGCGCCGACCCCAGCGACCTCATGAAAGGTCCTATCCGGGCAACGCCGGGTCGGGGGTCGACCGCACAAGGATTACCGCGGAACCCCGGCGGGGCTGCGCAGATGTGGGCGGACGCACCGCTTCGGACCCGGTAGGATCGGGCAATGCCCGATCCGGCACCGGATTCCACCGCCCTCCTGCTCCAGCAGGTCCGCGCGGGTGACGCGGCCGCCCGCGAACGGCTGGTGGCGCGACACCTCCCCCTCTTGCGCGCATGGGCCCATCGCCGGCTGCCCCCCGGTGCCCGCGGCCTGGCCGACACAGATGATCTTGTGCAGGTCACCTTCGTTCGAGCGTTGAACCAGGTACAGGGGTTCGAGCCGAGGCACGAGGGGGCATTCCTCGCGTACCTGCGGCAGATCCTCCTGAACGCGGTTCGCGACGAAATCCGCCGCGGGCGGCGGCGGGGTCCTCATGAAGAGGTCGACCCCGAGACCGAGGCGCCCGGACCCTCGCCACTCGAAACGGCGATCGGACGGGACGCGCTCGAACGATATGACCGTGCGTTCGGCCAGCTCGGTGCCGAACAGCAGGAGGCGGTGTTCATGCGGGTCGAAATGGGAATGACCTACGAGGAGATTGCCGGGGCGCTGGGCAAGAACTCGGCGAACACCGCGCGCATGGTGGTGTCGCGCGCGCTTGCGCGGCTCGCGCTCGAGATGGAGGACGGCAATGACTGAGCACGCGCACGATCGCGAGCCGGACGGCCGCCTGATCGAGGTCGCGGCCGCGGTGGCCGACCGCACACCGGTCGACTGGGAACAGGAGCAGGGCCGCACGCCCGGGCAGGCGCGATTGCTCGCGCGCCTGAGCGAAATCGCGGCGCTCCAGGACGCGCATGACCGGCTCGCCGCCTCGTCCGCATCGGTGGGCGTGACCGCCGGCGCCCTCTTCAACTGGGGACCGCTCCATGCGATCGAGGGGATCGGGTCGGGTTCCTTTGCCGACGTCTACCGCGCGTGGGATCCGACCCTCGAACGCGAAGTCGCCCTCAAGCTGCGCCGCGCCGACGCGGGGCGCTCGACGCTCGACGACCGGCGCTGGATCGAGGAGGCGCGGCGGCTCGCCCGGATCCGCCACCCGAACGTGCTGGTCGTGCACGGCGCCGACACGCACGACGGCCGCGCGGGGATCTGGACCGAGCTGCTGGTGGGCCAGACGCTCGAGCAGTGGATCGTGGCGCGCGGTGCGCTCGGACCGCGCGAGGCAACCGTGGTGGGCATGGACCTGTGCGCGGCGTTGTCGGCGGTCCACGCCGCCGGCCTGATCCACGGCGACGTCACCACTCACAACGTCATGCGCGCCGGCAGCTCCGGCTCGAGCGACGGGTCGGGCCGCATCGTCCTCATGGACTTCGGCACCGCCCACGACGAGGCGCGCCCGAACCTGATCGCGTTCGGCACGCCGCTGTTCACCGCGCCGGAACTGCTCGACGGCTCCACGCCGAGCCCGCGATCCGACGTGTATTCGCTCGGCATCATCCTCTACCGGCTGCTCACCGCGCGCTATCCGGTGACGCCCGGTCCGGTTGCACGGATCCGCGAGCAGCTGACGGATGGCAGCCGCACCGCGCTGCGCGATGCGCGGCCCGATCTGCCGGCCGGCCTCGTTCAGGCGGTCGAGCGGGCCGCGGCGCCCGATCCCGACGCACGCTTTGCGAGCGCCGCCGCGCTCGAGCAGGCGCTCGGCGCATTCCTGCCGGCGGGCCGATCGGTCGCGCCGCGCCGGCCGTACCGATTCGCGGCGATGGCGGCCGGCCTGATCGCGCTGCTGACGATCGGAACGTTTGCATGGATCCGCACGCGGCCGGTGTCCCCGGAGCCTGCTCCGACCGCATCGACCGCGCCCGTGCAGGAAACCGCGCCGCCGTCGGTCGTCCCGGCGCCCGCGCCGGTGACCCCGAATGCGCCGGCCATGCTGCGCGTCGAGGCCACGCTCTACCGCACCACCGCGGGCTCACGCGAGCGGCTCGCGAACGGCGACGCAATCGCGCCGGGGGATGCCCTCGGGCTCGAGGTGGAGACCAGCGGCCCCGCGCACGTCTACGTGCTCGATGAGGATCAGCGCGGCCAGGTGTTCGCGCTGTTCCCGCTGCGCTCGCGCGGAGCGGCCAATCCGGTCGCGGCCGGTGTCCGGCATCGGCTGCCCGGCACCGAGGACGGCCGTCCGCTCGAGTGGCAGGTCACGAGCGCCGGCGGACGCGAGACGATTCTGATCCTGGTGTCGTCGAAGCCGCTCGATACGATCGAACAGGCGGTGGCCGGGCTCGCCGAGCCCGCGCCCGGCGCTTCGGTCACCTACCCGAGCCTCGATCGCGAAGCGCTGGCGCGGCTGCGCGGGGTGGGCGGGATCACACGCGGCGAACCGTTGCAGAAGGCGGAGGGGAAGAGCATTCTCGCTTCTCTCGCGGGCGGTCTCTCCCGCCGCCCGGACGGCTCGCTGTGGATGCGCATGATCGAGCTGGAAAATCCCTGATCCCAGAGGTCGACTGGAATCAATGCACCCGCGCACCACCGTCTTCCTTTCCCTCCTCGCGACCGCACTGACGCTCGCAATTCCGGCGGCCCACGCTGCGGCGCCCACGATGACGGTCGGCGAGCCGGTTCCGCGCGGGGAGCGCAAGGCGGTCGAGGAAATCCAGCGGCTCGTCGCACAGCGGCAATTCCCGGCGGCGGATTCGCTCGCCCGCGCGCTGGTCGTGCGCTCGGAGTCGCGCAAGCGCGGCACCTGGGCGCTGGCCGACGCGCTCGATCTCCACGCGTCCGTCCTGCGCGTGCGCGCCCGTCCGAACGACCCCGAGTTCGTGGCCGTGGCCGGGCGGGCGGTGTCGGTGCGCGAGGCGGACTCTCATCCGGATCCGGCGCGTCTCGCCGCAGCGCTCCGCACGGCCGGCATCGCCCGGATCTGGCGGATCGAATACGCGACGGCCGACTCGTTGTTCTCGCGCGCAATCGCGGTCCTGGACGCGGCGCCGGTGCGGGACAGTGGCGCGATCGCCATCACCCTCACCTGGCGTGCCGAGGCGCTGCGCTCGCTGAAGAATCTGACGCTCTCCGTGGAGACGGCGCACCAGGCGATCGCGGCCCTCGCGCGCTACGCGCCCAGCGAGGCCACCGCGGCGGTGCGCGTCCACACCACGCTCGGCAACACCCTGGCCGAGCAGGGCGAGACGGACGAGGCGATTGCGGCGCTCACCCGCGCGCTCGCCATCGAGGAGTCGCGAGCCGCTCCCGACTCCGCGTCGCTCGGCGCAATCGCCCGCTTCCTGGGACGCGCGAACGTGGTGGCGGGCAACAGTGCAGCGGGGGCCGAGTGGTACCAGCGCGCAGCCAGCATTCAGGAACGGGTGCTGGGCCCGGAGCATGCGGAGCTCGCCACCACGCTCTACCTGCTGTCCTACGCCCAGATCCAGGCGGGCGATCCGCTCGCCGCGCGCCGCACGGCGGAGCGCGCGGTCCGGATCCGCGAAAAAGTGTTCGGGCCCGATCACATGGTGGTCGCGATTGCCCGCTGGCAGGTCGGATCCGCGCTGCGTGAACTCGGCGACCTGGATGGCGCGCTCGCACAATACGAGCGGTCGGTCGCGATCCTGCGGGCGGTGAATCCGCCACGGCCGAACGAACTCGCCATCGCCCTCAACAACCTGGGCGCGATCCAGATCATACGCGGCGACGGAGCGGCGGCCCGCGCCGCATTCGACGAGTCGATCGCGATCCGCGAGAAGACGCAGGGCCCGGGCGCCGGGCGCAGTTTCTGGGCGCTGACGCGCCGGTCTCAGGCGCTGACGCTCGAGGGCCGGAGCCGCGAAGCGGCCGCGACCCTCGACACGTTGCTGGCGGGTGGACTGCGGCACACTCCGTACGATCGCGCCGATGCGCTCACCCGTCGCGCCACCGCCGCGTGGGCGGAGCACGACCTGGCCACCGCGCACACGAGCATCGACCGCGCGTTCGTGATTCACGACAGCCTGGCCGGCGGCAGCTCGACCCGCACGCTCGAGTCGCTCACCTTTCGCGCGGCGCTCCGCTGGGCGCTCGGACGCCGGGACGAAGCGTTCGCCGACGCCCGGCGCAGCGAACAGTCGGCAGTCGATGTCATCCGGTCGGGGGCGCGCAGCCTGTCGGAGAGCGAGGCGCTCGCGTTCGAGGGACGCCAGACGCTCGGCCGCGAGGTCATGATGGCGCTGGCCGCGGATTCGATCGGCGTCGGGCCGGAGTCACGCGAAGCGGTGTTCGACGCCGTGGTGCGTTCGCGCCTCGCGGTGCTCGACGAGCTGGCCGACGAGGCGCGCGCCCTGCCGCGTGACGACGCCGCGCTCGCTCCGCTGGTGCGCGAGCTGGAGGACGCGCGTGCTGCGCTTGCGCGCACCATGGTGGAGGCGCTGCGGGAGGACCGCCCGCCCGATTCGCTGGTGGCCGCGGCACGCATGCGCCGGGAGAACGCCGAACGCGCGCTGGCGGAGCGGAGCAGTTCGTTCCGCACGGTCACGCGCCGTGCGGAGGCCGGCGGCGCTGAAGTGGCGGCGGCCCTGCCGGCCGGCAGCGCCCTCGTGTCGTACGTGCGCTACCACGATCCGCACGTGATCCTCGATGAGGAGACTCCTGCGGAGGCCGCCTCCCGCCGCCGCATGCGTTATGCGGCACTGGTCCTGCGCGCGGGACAGCACACGCCGGTGATCGTGCCGCTGGGTGACGCCGCTGCGCTCGAGACGACGGTGGACGGCTGGGTCGCCGCGCTCGCCACACCGCCGGCCACGGGCACTGCTGCAGCCGAGGCGTCGCGCCGCCGATGCGACGCGATCGGTCGCGCGGTCCGGGAGAAGCTGTGGGATCCGGTCGCGCGCCAGACCGGCAAAGCCGAACGCGTGTTCGTGGTGCCGGATGGCGTCCTCCACCGGATGAACTTTGCCGCCTTGCCGGACCAAGGCGGCGCCTACCTGGTGGAGAAGGGTCCGCTCCTGCTGCGGCTGGTCGCCGAGCGGGATCTCCTGCCGTGGAGCGCTCCCGCGGCCGGCACCGGCCTGCTGGCACTCGGCGGCGCCGACTTCGACCATGTCGACGCGGGCGGGGCAGAACCGGTCGCGGCCGTGATCTCCGCGCCGGATCTGCGCTCGGCGGTCCCCGATTCACTCCGGATCCGCTTCACGGAGCTGCCGCAGACCGCCACCGAAGTCGCCGAGGTCGGGCGCATCTGGCGCGAAGCCGGAATGGGCGAGCCGCTCGAGCTGGTCGGACCCGGCGCGAACGAGGCCGCATTCAAGCGTCTCGCCTCCGGCCGGCGTTTCCTCCATCTCGCCACCCACGGATTCGCGCTCGGTCCGCAGGCGCCTTCGGCTGCGCCCGGCACCCGCGGCATTGGTGGAGTGGGCAGCGGCGCCACGGCCGGACCGCGACGCACCACCGCACTGCTGCCGGGACTCGCGCTCGCCGGCGCGAACGCACCGGCCAACAGCGCGGGCGAGGACGGATTCCTGACCGCCGAGGAGATCACCGCGCTCGACCTGTCATCGGTCGACTGGGCGGTGTTGTCGGCGTGCGAGACCGGGCGGAGCGACCCCGACGCGGTCGAGGCGGTGCAGGGTCTCCACCGCTCGTTCCGCCGCGCCGGCGCGCGCACCGTGATCGTCAGCCTGTGGGCGGTGGACGATGCGGCCACCCGTTCGTGGATGGGACACCTCTACCGTGCGCGACTGCTCCGCAAGGCCGACACGGCGGACGCGATGCGCGATGCGTCGCGCGCCATGCTCGCCGAGCGTCGCAAGCAGAAGCAGGACCTCCACCCGTTCCACTGGGCAGCATTCGTCTCGTCAGGAGACTGGCGCTAGCAGGCTGCTCAGTGCCCGGTACCTACCGCGCGACTTTGGGGAACTCCGTGCGCGCCGCGTTCGAGATCCGCAGCTCGTCGAGTGCTCCGACGAACGCGTAGTAGGGGTTCTGGTCGGACTGTTCCGCACGCAGGTAGCCGCCGAACCCGGTCAGGTAGTTCACCTGCAGGTAGTTGCCGATCACGAGCGGCGCCGGCGACTGCCGGATGCGTCCCACGTACGCGTACTGCGAGTCGAGCAGGCCGTCGAGGTAGAACTTGACGATCCGGCCGTCGAACGTGATCGCGACGTGGGTCCAGCGATCGAGGCGCACCGGGCGCGCCGACACGAACAGGCGCCCCGCACCGGCGTCCTCGGGCATGAGGGCGAACACCAGTTTTCCGGGAATCGGGCCGGTCACCAGCGGGGCGAAGAACCCGGGACTCGCCAGCCGCGCGATCGGCGGGCGCAGCAGCTCGCCGCCGAGCGCGAACATCCAGCTCTGGTAGCCCGGCTCCTCGCTCCAGCACGCGGCGATCGGCGTCAGCTCGTACTGACCGAACGCGCTCGGATTGATCCACGTCTCGCAGGTGAACAGATCCTGCGGCTGGATCACAGGATTTGTCGGGACGAACACGAACGACTGGAGCGAGCGCTGAAAGCGGCGGCCGCCCGAGAAGCGTCCGAAGTCGGAGCGCGCGTCGATCCCGGCGGTGCCGTCGAGCCGGAACGGACCCGAGTCTCCGTTGCCCGCTCCGGCGGTTTCGTTGAACCGCCACAGTCCGACCGTGACCGAATCGGCGGCCGGGGGCTGCTGGGCGTCGGAACGCGACCCCGACGCGCCGCCCTGGTGGGCGCCGCATCCGTGGATCGCACCCGCCAGCACCAGCGCGAGGCTCGCCGCGGCGCCGCGCGCGACACGCGTCCGGTTCATCGTTCGCCCGCCAGCCGGCGGAGTGCCGCGCGCGCCTCGGCCGCTGCCGGCGCGTCGCCGATGGCCTGGTAGAGCTCGATCATGCGGCTCAATGTAGCAGGGTCGCGCGTCACGCCGATCACCGGACGCCACAGCTCGGCGGCCTCCGCTGGCTGCTGCATCATCAGCCGCGCCCAGCCGCGTCCCAGCCGTGCCTCCACGCGGCCGGGCAGGACTCCCTCGGCACGATCGAACGCCGCGGCCGCGGCCGCGAACTCGCCGATCCGCAGGCACGATTCTCCGAACAGCAGCAGCGTCTCGCCGTCGTCGGGGAACCGGGCCAGGACGTGCGCGAGCGACGTGCGTGCGTCGGCGAACCGGCCCCACTTGAATGCGAGCCGGCCGCGGATCCGCCACGACCGGACCTCGGTCGAATCGACCAGCAGCCAGCCGCGCGCGCGGTGGTACGCGAGCGTGTCGGGATCCGTGAGAGCCGGCGTGAGCGTGCCGAAGCCGGGATCGATCCGGTAGAGCACCGCGGGCCGCCCGGCGGTCGCGTGGCGCACCGTGAGTCCCGGCACCGCCAGGCTGGTGTCGAGCAGGTAGCCGAGCGAGGGGCGCAGCTGGAGCTCGGGCCACGAGAAGAACAGCCACCGCGCCCCGTTCTCCTTCGCCGCCTGCGCCAGCGCGGGCAGCGAGTCGACGAACGGGAACGACCGCGCCTCGACGCCGCCATGGAAGGCGATGTGCGGCTTGCGCGCGATCACGCGGTCACCCGGCCGGCGCTCGGCCGCCAGCACCTTCGCGACCTCGAGCACCTGGACCGGCAGCTGGTCGATGGTGCGCGCGAGCATCGTGCGGGTCGCCAGCAGCGTGACCGCGAGCGTGGCCACCAGCAGGACCGCCTTGAGCCAGACGCGTCCGGTCGCCAGCGCGAAGCGCGGCGAGGCGAAGAACATCGCCGCCAGCGCCAGATACGCCGGCAGGATCGCGAGCGAGTAGCGCTCGGAATGGAAGGCGGGGACCAGCGCCAGGAACTGGAGGAGTCCCGCCAGCAGCAGCGGCCAGATCCGGCGCACGGTGCCGTCGAGCGCGCCGAGGATCAGTCCGAGCCCGGCCGCAACCGCGACCCACGTGCCGAGCAGCACGCGGGCATCGAGCCTCAGGTGCTCGACCACGTTGCCGAGCTCGCGTGCGAACACCGCAGCCGGGTCGCGCGCGATCACGTCGCCCAGCGAGTGGAACTGGGACTGCATGGTCCGCTGGTAGTCGTCCCACACGATGCCCTGGGGGCGTGCGAACACGTCGAACGCAATGTTGTGATGGAGCTGGGAGGCGAACTGCGCCCCGTGGGCGAACGCGAACACCGTCCACGGCAGCACCGGCAGGGCGAAGCCGGCGAGGAATGCGAGGGCCGCCCCGCGCCGCCGCGGATGGAGGGTGCCGCCGGCCACGATCGCGACCAGTCCGGCCACCAGCAGCACCGCCGCGTTGTAGCGGGTGAGGAATGCGAGTCCCGCCAGCGCTCCGGCGACCAGCGCGCCGCGGGTCCCGGAGGTGGTGAGCAGCGCCAGCAGGGCAACCGACTGGAGCGCGAACGCGAGCGCGTCGGTGGTGGCCGAGAATCCATACCGAAGGAACGTTCCATTGCACGCGAGCAGCAGGACGCCGGCGAGCGCGAGCCGCGCGTCGCCGCGGCGCGCGAGGATCCGCGACCACGCCCACGCGCCGAGGGTCATCGACACCGCCGACAGCAGCTCGGCCGCAGTCAGCAGGTCGCGCACCACGAATCCGACCAGCGCGAGCGCGATCTCGTAGACCGGCCCGACCACCGCGTACCGCGAGGGATCGAGCCGGCCCGACTGGATCAGGCGCGCCCCGTCGGCGTAGGCGCCGTAGAAGTCGGTCTCGGTGAAGTAGTCGCCGATCCGGTGCGGTCCGAGCGCGAAGATCAGCAGCGTGACGAACACCAGGCCGAGCACCACCTGGGTCAGGCGTTCGAGCGGGACCGCCGCGGCGGGTTCGAGCGGGCCGGCGTGGAGGCGGAGGCCCGCGCCGCTCGGGCCGGATCGCGGCGTGGCGCGGCCGGGCGAACCACCGCGGGCGCGCGTTCGGGTCCGGTTCATCGGAGCCCGGGGCCCGGGCAGGGGTTGGGCATGGCCGGCGAGTCTATCGTGCGCCGTGAGCGGGTTGCCACCCGGCAAAGGCAACGCGGCGACGAGAGAACTCGCCGCCGCGTGCGGGAGGGTGCGGTGCAGGGGAGTGCCGTCCCTCCGGTCCGGTACGGCCAAACGTCGGGGATCGTTCGCCGTCGGGATCGATCGAGGGCGACGAGTGGGCGGGGGACCCGGCCCGTCACCGGTTCGCGGCCGATGGCGCGGGTGGGGAGACGCCGCGCTCACGTCCAGCCATCGAACCTCTTCACTTCTTCTCGGCGACGAGCGGGTGGGGAGATCCGCTCGCCGCCGCCGCTCAGCGCGACTGCCGCTTCCGAAGAGCCGCGCCGACCGCCAGGAGTCCCATCGAAGCCAGGGCCATGGTCGCAGGCTCGGGCACCGGCTTGACCGTTCCATCCGTGACCGGTTCGACTGTGACCGGGATCTCGGTGTAGATCGGTCCCACACCTTCACTGCCGGTGCTGCCGTCACTCTGTTCCTTGGGGGCGGGACCCCCCTTGACCTTGGTGGTGCCCGCCAGCGATCCCGGCTGGACGTACGCGAACACCGGGGCACTCAGCACCATCAACGCGCCCAGGATGATTACCGCCTTCTTCAACTTGAACCTCCGACCGGTTTGCGAGCAGCAAGGGGCTACGGGCGCTTACATACTGGCAAGCGATGTGCCGCGTTTACGCTGCATTCGCAGGCGCTTGCGCCGCTTGATGAAAGCGTCACGGCGATCGTGCGACGCGCGTGCGCGCGATCGCCGCGGCCGAAGAATCGTCAAGATCACCGACACACGCGCGTGTGCGAGTGGCCCTGCGCGCCGACTCGTGGAAGGATCCGACGCGTGACCACATCCTCTGCAATCGAAGGAACGTCATGAACGAGCGTGAACCGGACGAAGCGACTGGGTGGGTTGCCCCGGGCGATGCGGAGATCCGCGCATTCCTCGCGACCCGGCCGGTGATCGCGATGGTCGGCGCATCGTCCCGTCCGGAGCGTCCGAGTCACGGCGTGATGGCGGAACTGCTGGTCGCCGGCTACGACGTGATCCCGGTGAATCCCAACGAGACCGCGGTGCACGGCGTGCGCGCGTTCCCGAGCCTGGCGGCGATCGGACGCACGGTCGACCTGGTCGACGTGTTCCGCCGCGACCAGCACCTGGTGGGAGTCGCGCACGAGGCGGTCGCGGTTGGTGCGCGCATGCTGTGGCTCCAGCTCGGGCTGGTGAGTCCCGAGGCGTACCGGATCGCGCGCGCGGCAGGCCTGATGGTGGTCATGGACCGGTGCCTGATCGTCGAGCACGACCGGCTGATCGGGAACCGGTGAGCCCGATGGATCCTGACCGACCCCCGGCCGGCCCGGTTACGGGGCCGGTCGCGCCCAACGATCCGATCGGGCTGTGCCGCACCTGCGTGCACAGCCGCCAGGTCCCTTCGCGCACCACCCGGTTCTGGATGTGCGGTCTGGCGGCGACCGATCCGCGCTTCCCGCGCTATCCGCGCCTGCCGGTCGTCCGGTGCGCCGGCTACCAGCGCACCGGCGAGCCGGAATCAGGCTAGGGCAGGATCACCAGGCGCGCGGTCCGCTGGAGACCCGGCGTCGCGAAGCGGACAAAGTAGAGGCCGGCGGGAGCCGGCGTTCCGGCGTCGCTGCGCCCATTCCAGTGAATGTTCGTGACGCCCGCCGCCCGCTCACCGTCGATCAGGGACGCGACGCGACGTCCGGTCGCGTCATAGACCGCGAGCGAGACCCGCGCCGGCTTCGGCAGGCCGAACTGGAACTCGGTGCCGCTGCCACGCAACGGATTGGGACGCGGCGGCGCGAACGACAGCGGCGCCCCGACCGTCTCGCCCGGCACGCCGACGGTCGACTGCGTCCCGGCGACCAGATGCAGGACGATGTCGGATGCGACCGCCGCCCCTGGGAGCGCTTCGTCCGCGGTGCTGAACACGAGCGTCGCCTCGTAGGTGGCGTTCGACGCCGCACCGGTGGTGTCGAAATGGACTTCCCAGGTGTGCCCGAGCCCGCCGACCTGGGTCGGCGTGAAGCCGCCGATGATGCTGAAGCGGGCGGCGTCGGGCCCCGTGATCTGGCCGTCGACCACCGCGAGCTGCGCCTGGAGGGCGTCGAAGCCCTGGTCATGGACGCGCGCGCTCTGTTCGGTCGCGAGCCCCGGATCCAGGGAGCCGAACTTCAGGGTGTCCTCGGTCACCACCGCCTGCGAGTCGAGTGACGCGACCGCGTGCCGGAGCACGCGTCCCGACAGCAGGACGGTCTTGTTCAGCGAGTCGGGATCGTCGGTCGCGACCGTGAGCGGGGTCGCGAAGCTGCCAGCAGTGGCGGTCGACAGCGACAACGTGTGCAGGTTGCCGGCGCCGGCGGCCGCCGAGAACGAACCGGGCGGCGCGCTGTAGGGGGCCGCGACCGCGAGCGAATAGTCGAGGTCGTCGCCCGGGACCGCCGCGGCGTTGTTCACGGTCAGGTTCTGGTCGTGGGGCGCGGCGCCGGTGATCACGGTCGGGAAGTTGAGCTGCGAGACCGCCGACACCCGCGAGGGCAGCCGCAGGTCCATCACCACCGGCAGGTGATCGGACGCCGCCCACAGCGCATCGGCGATGGTCTGGCCGACGGCGGTGTTGGGCGGGGCGTTGATGTTCTGGTTGTAGTGGTTGCCGTCGTTGCCGTACGCGAAGTACGCGTGCACATCGAGGCCCTCGCCGTTCGCGAGACCGGTCGACGGCAGGATCAGGTCGAACCGGTCGTCGAGCCCGCCACCCGAGAAGCCGGGATCGGGCGAGTACACCGGGCAGCTCGAGCACGGCGCCTGGGTGTAGTTCGGAGACCAGCCGCTCACGACATGCCAGTTCTGGCTGCCGCCCATGCCGGGAAGTGGATCCGAGGTCCGCCCGTCGTTGTCGGCCTGCGACTCGGTCAGACGCTGGTAGGCGCCCTCGTACGAGCCATACAGGTTCATGTCGCCGCCGATCAGGAAGTTCGGCCCCACCACCACCTGGTTCACATTGTTGAGCGTGGTGCGGATCTCGGTGCATTCGAGCCGCCGGGTGGTGGAGTCGGCGGTCCCCGGTCCGCCCGCCTTGAGATGGACGGAGTAGAGACGGAACCACCCCTGGTTGGTCAGGTATCCGACCGGCTTCACCACGCATTGGAGAATCCGGCGCGGCCCCGACGGCGGCTTGAACGAGCCGATGTTCGTGATGTCGACCCGGGACGGCTTCCAGCACACCGCCATGAACTCGCCCGACTCGACGTCGATCGCGCTCGACGCGGTCCACTGGCCGGGCTCGACGACGTTGAGGACGTTGGTCAGGAACGAATCCCGCGCCGGAATGGAATTCAGCTCCTGCAGGATCACGACATCCGCGCCGATGTTCCCCATCACCGTCCGGAACGCCGGCTGCCGCTGCGTGATCGTGTTCGCGAAGTTGTTGTAGTGGAGCAGATTCCAGGTCACCACGCGCAGCGCGTGCGCCGGGGCCGGGACGGCAAGCAGGAGTCCCAGCACCAGCGTGGCGTGCGTGCGCAACCGGCCGAACGCGATTCGTTTCATCATCACCTCACGACCGCGAGCCGCAGGGTCTGCGCCGGCAGATCCGTGCCGCTCATGCGGACGAAGTAGAGTCCCGCGCCCGCCTCGCCGCCCTGCTCGAGGCGGCCGTTCCACGACATCGTGTACCGGCCGGGCGCGAACGTCCGGCTCGCCAGCGTGCTCACGCGGCGGCCGGAGAGATCGAACACTTCGAGATGCACGTCTCCCGCGCGCGCCAGATCGAAGCGCACCGTGCTGGCGCCGCGCAGCGGGTTCGGATACGGCGGATACAGGCGGGTCGCCGACGGCAGGTCGCGGGCGTCGCCGATGCCGGTGGTGCTGCCGGGCGTCAGCTGCGCGGTCAGCGCGACGTGAACGTCCGGCTGCGAACTCGCGCCCGGCAGCGCCTGGTCGGCGCTCTGGATCACCAGCGTCGCCTCGTACAGCGAATCGCGGGTCGCGGCGGTGTCGTCGAAAT
>Ga0210380_10000288_pt1 | contig 24520 bp, 20 predicted proteins | sample PLM4_5_coexredo_FD_155476 | JGI IMG/M metagenome (GOLD analysis project Ga0210380, IMG submission 155476) | Groundwater sediment microbial communities from an aquifer in East River, Colorado, USA - PLM4_5_coex redo | ecosystem: Environmental > Terrestrial > Soil > Riparian zone | place: USA... | reverse complement strand
GTCCAGGATCGCGGCGCGCCGGCCGAAAGCAAACACCGCGATCGCCGACGCCGTGGAGCGGCCGATCCCGGGCAGGGCCTGGATGGCCTTCACCGTACTGGGGAATGCCCCTCGCTGCGTGATGGCTTTCGCCGCTGCGTGCAGGTTGCGGCCGCGCGCGTAATAGCCCAGGCCGCTCCACAGCTGCAGTACGTCCTCCTGCGACGCGGAAGCCAGCGCGCCTACGCTGGCAAAGCGCGCCAGGAACCGCTCGTAGTAGGGGATCACAGCTGCCACCTGGGTCTGCTGCAGCATCACCTCGGCCAGCCAAATGCGGAAGGGGTCCCGCGTGCCCTGCCAGGGCAGGCCGTGGCGACCGTGGCGGCGCTGCCAGGCAGCCAGCCGGGAAGCGAAATCCCGCATGCGTCATTGTATGATTCCCCCGTCCACATTCCCCATGCTCGCCTTCATCCTGCGCCGTCTCGGGCAAGCGGTCCTCGTCATGTTGACCGTGGGCTTCATCGCCTTTTCCCTGTTCCGCTTCGTGGGCGACCCGGTGCTGTTCATGCTCGGGCAGGACGCGACGCCGCAAGACCGCGAGCGCATCACCAGGCTGCTCGGCCTGGACCAGCCGTTCTACGTGCAGTACGCGAAGTTCGTCGGCCGCGCGGTGCAGGGCGAGTTCGGTCTGTCCCTGCGCCAGGTGCAGCCGGTGTCGAAGCTGTTCGTCGAGCGCCTGCCGGCCACTCTCGAGTTGTCGATGGTCGCCGCCACGCTGGCGCTGGTGGCTGGGGTGGCGATGGGCGTCTACACCGCGCTGCGACGAGATACCTGGCTGACGCAATTCCTGCTTGCGGTGTCGCTGATCGGCGTGTCGTTGCCGACCTTCCTCATCGGCATTCTTCTGATCCTCGTGTTCGCGGTGCTGCTCGGCTGGCTGCCTTCCTTCGGGCGCGGTGACACCGTCGCCCTCGGCTGGTGGAGCACGGGCTTTCTCACCTGGAGCGGCATCAAATCGCTGATCCTGCCTTCGATCACGCTCGGCCTGTTCCAGATGACGCTGATCCAGCGCCTGGTGCGCTCCGAGATGCTCGAAGTGCTGCGCACCGACTACATCAAGTTCGCCCGCGCGCGCGGCCTCACCGACCGCGCGGTGCACTTCGGCCACGCGCTGAAGAACACGCTGGTGCCGGTGATCACCATCACCGGGCTGCAGCTGGGCGCCATCATCGCTTTCGCCATCATCACCGAGACGGTGTTCCAGTGGCCCGGGATGGGATTGCTGTTCATCCAGGCGGTGGGCTTCGCCGATGTGCCGGTGATGGCTGCCTATCTGTGCCTCATCGCGCTATTCTTCGTCGTCATCAACCTCGTCGTGGACCTGCTGTATTACGCGGTCGATCCCCGCCTGCGGATCGACCGGGCGGTCGCGGCGCACTGAGGAAACCATGAAAAACGATCCCCTCGAAATGCTGCGGCTTTTCCATGCGGAGCTGGTCCACATTCGCCGCGACATTCACGCCAATCCCGAGCTCGGCTTCGAGGAGACGCGCACCTCGCAGCTGGTGGCCGACAAGCTCGCCGAATATGGCATCGAGGTGCACCGCGGCCTGGCCAAGACAGGCGTGGTCGGGGTGATCAAGGGAAAGAAGGACTCCGGCCGCGCCATCGGACTGCGCGCCGACATGGATTGCCTGCCGATGCACGAGACGAGCGAGGTGCCGCACAAGTCGAAAGTCGCCGGCCGCATGCACGCGTGCGGTCACGATGGTCACACCACGATGCTGCTGGGTGCCGCGCGCTACCTCGCTCAGACGCGCAACTTCGACGGCACCGTGAACCTGATCTTCCAGCCGGCCGAGGAAGGCGGCGGCGGCGGGCGCGTGATGGTCGAGGAAGGCCTGTTCAAGAAATTCCCGGTGGACGCGGTGTACGCGTTGCACAACTGGCCGGGGCTGCCGGTGGGCAAGATGGCGGTGCGCCCGGGCGCGATGATGGCGGCGACCGACGAGATCAAGATCAAGGTGCGCGGCAGGGGCGGCCACGCGGCGCTGCCGCATCTGGCGGCCGATCCGGTGGTGGCGACAGCGCACATCATCACCGCGCTGCAGACCATCGCCAGCCGCAACGCCAACCCGATCGACGCCCTCGTCGTCTCGGTGTGTTCGATGCAGACCAGCCAGGTGGGCGCATTCAACGTCATCCCCGGGCACGTGGAGCTGGTCGGCACGGTGCGCAGCTTCAGCCCGGAGATGCGCGAGTTGGCCGAAAAGCGCATCAAGGAGATCGCGACTTCCGTGGCGCAGGGCCTGGGCGCGAGCGCCGAGGTGGAATACCGGCGCGGCTACCCGGCCACCGTCAACACGGAGAAGGAAGCCGTGTTTGCGGCGCGGGTGGGCGAGAAGGTGTTCGGCAAAGGCAACGTGGTCACCGACGGCGAGCCCACCATGGGCGGCGAAGACTTCTCCTACATGCTGCAGGCGAAGCCCGGCGCCTACGTGTTCCTCGGGCAGGGCGGCCAGCAGGGCGGCTGCTACCTGCACAATCCGGGCTACGATTTCAACGACGAGGTGATCCCGCTCGGTGCCGGCTACCTGGCCGCGCTGGTCGAGGAATCGCTGCCACTCAAGTAACGGGAGACAAACGCAATGAAGCTCAAGACACTGCTGGCCGCCGCTCTGATCGCGGTCTCCACGACGACCCAGGCCGCGACGCTGAGGTGGGGCGCGCAGAACGACATCCTGACGCTGGACCCGCATTCGCAGAACCACGCCACCACGCACGGCATCCTGCAGCACACCTACGAGGGCCTGGTGCGCTACACCAAGGACTTCCAGGTCGAGCCCTGCCTCGCCACCAGCTGGCAGCAAATCTCGCCTACGCAGTGGCGCTTCAACTTGCGCCGCAACGTCAAGTTCCACGACGGCACGCCATTCACCGCCGACGACGTGGTGTTCTCCTATGGCCGCATCATCCAGCCCCAGGGCACCAACCAGATCTACGTCTCCGGCGTGAAGGAAGTGAGGAAGGTCGATGACTACACCGTGGACCTGGTGCTGGGCGGGCCGAATCCGGTGCTGCTGCGCCTGCTGGTCGACTTCCGCATCATGAGCAAGGCCTGGTCGGTGAAGAACAAGTCCGAGAACGTGCAGAACTACGTGGCCAAGGAGGAGTCCTACGCCTCGCGCAACGCCAATGGCACCGGCCCCTACCTGATCAAGCTGTGGGAGCCCGACAAGCGCATCGTCTTTGCCGCCAATTCCGCCTGGTGGGACAAGATCGAGGGCAACGCCACCGAAGTGATCTACACGCCGATCAAGGCCGACGCCACGCGCATCGCCGCATTGCTCTCCGGCGACGTGGACATCGTCACCGACCTGCCGACGCAGGACGTAGCGCGCCTGCGCACAGACCCGAAGCTGAAGGTGCTCGAGGGCCATGAGGTGCGCACCATCTTCATCGGCCTGGACCAGTTCAGCAGCGAGTTGAAGTACTCCAGCGTCAAGGGCAAGAACCCGTTCCAAGACCTGCGCGTGAGGAAGGCGCTGAACCTGGTGGTGGACCGCGAGGCGATCAAGCGCGTCACCATGCGCGGCCTGTCCATCCCGGCGGCGATCATGGTCGCGCCCGGCGTGCACGGCCACTCCCCGGAAATCGACAAGGTGTCGCCGGCGGACGCGGACGGCGCGAGGAAGCTACTCGCGGAAGCGGGCTACCCGAACGGCTTCGACTTCGGCCTGGACTGCCCGAACAACCGCTACGTCAACGACGAGGAAATCTGCCAGGCGCTGGTCGGCATGTGGGCGCGCATCGGCCTGAAGGCGAAGCTGAACGCGCAGCCGATGGCCACCTTCATCCAGAAGATCCAGAAGTTCGACCACGACGCCTACATGCTGGGCTGGGGCGTGGCGACCTTCGACGGCCTGTACACGCTGCAGTCCCTGGTGCGCACCAAGACCACCGGCGCCGACGGCAGCTTCAACCTCGGGCGCATCAGCGACGCCAAGCTCGACGCCCTGATCGACGCGATGAAGACCGAGACTGACGTGAAGAAGCGCGACGGCATGCTGCGCGAGGCGCTGGTAGGGACGCGCGACAACTACTACTACGTGCCGCTGCACCACCAGCTACGCCCCTGGGCGATGAAAAAGAACGTCAGCACGGTGCACAAGGCGGACGACCGGCCGGAATCGCGCTTCGCGCGCATCGACTGACGGGCCCCCAGAGCGGAACCCCGGGCGATGGCCGCAGTGGCGGGATGGCTGCGGCGCGCCTGGGAGAACGACCTGGCGTGGAGCTTCCGCCGCTCGCCGGTCACCATCCTCGCCGCGTTCCTGACGCTGGTCTGCGTCGGCAGCGCCCTGTTCGCGCCCTGGGTCGCGCCGCATAACCCCTTTGACAGCGCCACGCTCAACCTTTCCGACGGCTTCACGCCGCCGGCTTGGTCCGCCAAGGGCACCGCGAAGTACCTGCTCGGCACCGACGACCAGGGCCGCGACCTGCTGTCCACCATCATGTACGGCGCGCGCATCTCGCTCGGCGTCGGGCTCGCCGCGGTGTTGTTCTCGGCCACGCTCGGCGTGTCTCTCGGGTTGCTCTCGGGCTACCTCGGCGGCCGGCTGGATGCCTTCATCATGCGCGTGGCGGACATCCAGCTCTCCTTCCCCGCGATCCTCATTGCGCTGCTGATCGATGGCATGACGCGCGTCGCGCTGCCGCGCGAGGTGCACGACCAGATCGCGATTTACGTGCTGGTGCTGGCGATCGGGGTCTCCGGCTGGGTGCAGTACGCGCGCACCGTGCGCGGCTCGACGCTGGTGGAAAAGAACAAGGAGTACGTGCAGGCGGCGCGCGTCATCGGCCGCCACCCGCTCGCGATCATGCTGCGCCACGTGCTGCCCAACGTCACCGGGCCGGTGCTGGTGATCGCCACCATTCACATCGCCACCGCCATCATCACCGAGGCGACGCTCTCCTTCCTGGGCGTGGGCGTGCCGCCGACGCAGCCCTCGCTCGGCACCCTGGTGCGCATCGGCAACGACTTCCTCATCTCGGGCGAGTGGTGGATTACCGTGTTTCCGGGCCTCGCGCTGATCGTGCTGGTGCTGTCGGTCAACCTGCTCGGCGACTGGCTGCGCGACGCGCTCAACCCGAAGCTGCGGTGAGTTCGACGCCGCTCCTCGAAGTGAAGGACCTGCGCGTCGAGTTCCCGACGCGCCGCGGCACGCTGGTGGCGGTGGACGGCGTATCGTTCTCGATCGCTCCCGGCGAGGTGCTCGGCGTAGTGGGCGAGTCCGGTGCCGGCAAGTCGCTCACCGGCATGGCGATCATCGGCCTGCTGGAGCCCCCGGGGCGCATCGCCGCCGGGGAGATCCGGCTCGAAGGCGAACGCATCGACCACCTGCCCGGCAACCAGATGCGCAAGATCCGCGGCCGGCGCATCGGCGCGATCTTCCAGGACCCTCTCACTTCGCTCAACCCGCTCTACACCGTGGGCGACCAGCTGGTCGAGACGATCCTCACCCACCTCGATGTGAGCCGCAATGAAGCGCGCAGCCGCGCCCTCAAGCTCCTTGCCGAGGTCGGCATCCCGGCGCCCGAAGCGCGCATCGGCCATTACCCGCACCAGTTCTCCGGCGGCATGCGCCAGCGCGTGGTGATCGCGCTCGCCCTGTGCGCCGAGCCGCGCCTCATCGTCGCCGACGAGCCGACCACGGCGCTCGACGTGTCGATCCAGGCGCAGATCATCGCGCTCCTGAAGCGGCTCGCGCGCGACCACGGCACCGCGGTGATGCTGATCACGCACGACATGGGCGTGATCGCCGAGACGGCGGACCGCGTCGCGGTAATGTACGCCGGGCGCCTTGCCGAGCTCGGGCCGGTGCGCGAGGTGATCCACCAGCCGCGCCACCCCTACACCGCCGGGCTGATGGGCTCGATCCCCAAGATCGGCGCAGTCAAGCGCCACAGCCGCCTGGTACAGATCGACGGCGCCATGCCGCGGCTGAACGCCATTCCGCCGGGCTGCGCCTTCAATCCGCGCTGCCCGAAGCGCTTCGGGCGCTGCATCGTCGAGCGACCGGAGCCGCTGCCAGTCGGCAACGCGCTTGCCTCCTGCTGGCTCTATTCAGATGAACGTCGATAACCACCCTTTGGTCCGGTTGATCGACGTCGGCCGGGATTTCGACGTCTCGCGGCCCTGGCTCAACCGCGTCGTCGAGGGCGCGCCGCGCCAGCTGCTGCGCGCGGTGGACGGCGTGTCCTTCGAAGTGAGACAAGGCGAGACGCTGGCGCTGGTGGGCGAGTCGGGCTGCGGCAAGTCCACCGTGGCGCGCCTGATCGTCGGCCTGTACCGACTTTCGCGCGGCCGCATCGAGTTCGACAGCATGGACCTTGCTGCGCCGGGCACCGACGCGGCCGCCCTGCGCCGGCGCATGCAGATGATCTTCCAGGACCCCTACGCCAGCCTCAATCCGCGCTGGCGCGTGCGCGACATCGTCGCCGAGCCGATCCGCGTGCTCGGCCTGGCCGCCTCGCCGCAGGCGGAGCGCGACCGGGTGGCACAACTGCTGCGCCAGGTCGGGCTCTCGCCTGATGACGGCGAAAAGTATCCGCACGAGTTCTCCGGCGGGCAGCGCCAGCGCATTTCGATCGCGCGCGCGCTGTCGGGCAATCCCGAGTTCCTGGTGTGCGACGAACCCACGTCGGCGCTCGACGTCTCGGTGCAGGCGCAGATCCTGAACCTGATGAGCGAACTGCAGGAACGGCTCGGCCTGACCTACCTCTTCATATCGCACAACCTCGCGGTGGTGTCGCACATTGCCGACCGCGTCGGCGTGATGTACCTGGGGCGCGTGGTCGAGCTGGCCGAGGCCGAGCGCCTCTTCGCCGCACCGCGGCACCCCTATACGCGCATGCTGATGGACGCGATTCCCGACCTGCAGATGACCGGCAAGGCGCGCACCCCTGTGGCGGGCGAGGTGCCCAATCCGCTTGACCCGCCAGCCGGCTGCGCCTTCAATCCGCGCTGCCCGCACGCGAACGAGCGCTGCCGCGTAGAGCGCCCGCGTTTGCTCGGCGAGGGCACGGCGGCCGTGGCCTGCCACGCCGTGGAGGAACGCCGGCTCAGCGCTTGAGCAGGTCGCGCAGCTTTTGCTGCACCTTCTCCTTCGTCTTCTCCACGGCAGCGTCGGAAGCGAGCGCGCGGTAGTCGATCTCGTATTTCGGCGCGTCGAACGGCCCGGTGAGCTTCACCGGCACGGTGAGCCCCGCAAGGTGGTCGAGGTCCGCACCGCCCTGGCCTTTGGCAGTCGCCACCACCGTCGCCTTGGCGACGTAGTTGAGCTGCGAACCGCCGATGTCGATGTCGCCCGCGCCGCCCAGGCGCACCAGCGGCGCCTTCACGTCCAGGTCGTCGTTGTGCGCGACCCCGTTCTTGATGACGAAACTCGCCGTCATCTCGGAGAAGTCGGTGCGCTGCGATGGGTCAGCGGCTTGCTGCTGCGCCGACTTGGAGCCGAGGGCGGCCTTCGTCTTGCGCAGCGCCTCTGTCAGGTTAAAGCCCTTAACCGCGCCGTCGCGCAGCGCGATCCGCGCAGTGCCGCCAAGGGCCTTCTTCATCGCGTTGACCGTCGCGCCCGCCGCGGTCACGTCCAAGGTCACGTTGCCGCGCCCCTCGAGCGCGTCGCGCCCCATCAGGTCCTTCACCAACGGGCCGATTGCGACGTTGGCGAGCGTCTCCTTCAGCGCCACCCGGTTGCCGCTGGAGTTGAGCGACAGCGCGCCCTGCAGGGTGCCCTCGTAGAGCTTCGCCGAGTGCGGTTCCAGGTCGGCACGGCCGTCGGCGGCGCGCAACTGCGTTTTCAGTTCGGCGAGCTTCAGGCCCTGCACCTGCAACGCGCCGACGCTCAGCTTGCCGTCGGCGCGCAGGCCCTTGAGCCCGCTCAGATCGACGGGGACGTCGACGTCGACCTTCGCGTTCGCGCCCGGCGCCGGCTTGCCCTTGGGACTCGCCACGAGGTAGCGGTCGAGGTTCAGCTTGTCCACCTCGATGTCGAAGGTGTAGTGGGGCGCGTCGAACTTCGCCATGGCGGCCTTCCCCTTGATCGTCGTCTCGTCGAACTTCGCGGTGAGTTCGGCGCTCACGCTCTCTTTCGCCACGTCGGCGTGCACGTCGCCGGAGAGAGCGAGCTCAAGGCGGCTGAAGTCCGCCGCGGTCCCTTCTACCTTCAGGCTCATGCCGCTGAGCGCGTACTCCTGGCGCGCGAGGCTGAAGCGGTAGCCGGTTTCCAGTGCCACCTTGGCGTCCACCAGCGGCTGCTTGCCCTTCATCTGCCCGCCGAGGCTTAGCTTGCCCGGTACGTCCCCGGCGATGCGGCCCGTGCGCAACTCCAGGTGCGCGACTTCCAGCGTCTGCCCGCTGCCCTCATCCTTGTAGGCGAGCGTGGCGTTCTCCAGGCGAACGCCGGCGACGTCGAACTTGACCTTGGCCGGCTGGGCCGGGGCCGCGGCGGGCTTCTTCCCGCCGCCTGCCGCGCCGAGCAGGTCCTCGAAATCGAACTTGCCGCCCGTGGCGCGGATCACGCTCGCCCTGAGGCCAGCGATGCGCACCTGGTCGACCGACGCTTCGCCACGCAGCAGCGGCAGCACGCGCACCGAGACGTGGGCCGAATCGAAGGCGGCGAAATCGTGCTCGCTCGCGCGCCGCGACAGCGTTACCTTGCCGAGCGAGACGCCGAGCGAAGGCCAGAACGCGAGCTTCACGTCACCGTGGAATTTCAGCGTGCGGCCGGTCATCTCCTTGACCAGTTTCTCCACCTCTTCTTTGTACTGGTTGGGGTTGAACGTCAGCGCCAGGATTGCCGCGCCGGCGGCGAGCAGCAGCAGCAGCCCGAGTAGCGCATAGAGCGAAACCTTGAGCCATCTCATGCGGGCTTTCTCCCTGCGATGCCGAAGGGCACGTGGCCGGTGGCAACGTGCCTGCCGGCAGATTCTACGTGGCCGCGCTGGTCGTCGAAGTAGAAATCCGGCTCGAAGGCCTTGAGGAACTCACCCTTGTCCAGGCCGCCGAGGAACAGTGCCTCGTCCACCGCGATCTTCCAGTGCATGAGGGTTCGCACCGCGCGCTCGTGCGCCGGCGCGCTGCGCGCGGTGACCAGCGCCGTGCGCAGCCGCATGGTGGTCCCGGCGGTCTGCAGCCGGTGCAGCGCTTCCAGCAGCGGCTTGAACGGGCCCGGCGGCAGCGGCGTGTCGACGTGTTTCGTTTCGTGGCGCGTAAATGCCTCGAGCCCATCCTGCTGGTAGACGCGCTCCGCCTCGTCGGAGAACAGCACCGCATCGCCATCGAAGGCGATGCGCACCTCGTCGGCATGCCGGCCCGCCGCATGCGCCGACTCCGGCACCACGCGCGCCGCCGGGATGCGCGCGTCCAGCGCACTCATCACGTCCTGCTCATTGGCGGAGAGGAAGAGATTGGCGCGCAGTGCATCGAGGTAGCGGTAGGGGTGGCGGCCGCGGGTGAATACGCCGCGCTCCACGCGCAGGCCGGCGCGCTGTGCCGAGCGGAACACGCGCAGGCCGCTCACTGGATCGTTCTTGGAAAGGATTACCACCTCCACGCGCTGCGCGTCGGGAGTGTTGAAGGAAAGCAGCTTCTTCACCAGGGGGAAGGCCACGCCCTGCTTGGCCGGCACGTCGAGGCGCCCCAGCTGCAGCGTGACGTAGGCGCTCTCGCCGTCGCGCTCGAAAACGCGGTTTTCCTCCTCGAAGTCGAACAGCGCCCGCGACGAGATGGCGACTACGAGCTTTCCGTCAAATGTCACTGGCATCGTCGTGCAGCAGGTGGCGTCAATCCACGCTGATTCTAAGCGTAACGCGCGACCCTCTCAACGACCCAGCACAGGCGTTCTCAGCTTCTCCTTGAGGCGGAAAACAGTCCGGCGAGTCCCGCAATGGGCATCACGATCACAAGGGCCTTCGTCCGCTGATGACCCGCAGCAGGACGGCGATGATGGCGATGACCAGCAGGACGTGAATGACGCCGCCCATGGTATTGGATGTGACCAGCCCCAGGAGCCACAGGACAACGAGGACAACCGCAACGGTGTAGAGCACGACTACCTTCCTTTCGCATGGTGGCGCCGGACGATCAGCGCCGCACTTCTCTTGTTGCAGCATGCTGCCTCTTGCCGCAGGGATTCTCCGTTCGCTTGCGTACATGGAAACGCGGATACCTGTCCGCAAAAAAGAAAGGCCCGGTGACGGTGTTGCCGCGCCGAGCCTCGTGCTGCAGGTGCCCAAGGGGTTGGGGGGCATGAGCACCTGGGCGGATGCTCTTCCTGCACCAGCGGGTAGTCTGTGCGGTACCGAACAGAAAAGGGGAGTTCTCGCCCTATGTTTGCAAGCGCACGGTATGCCCCGGGGGCCATGGCTATAAGTGCGCTGGGATGGCCATTGCAGACCTCGTAAGCCGGACGCAAATGCAGGTAACGGTGTTGTCAGACGATGACCTGGTGACCGCCCGGCGCGAGGGCCGGCTCATGGCCGGGCAATTGGGGTTCTCCGCGAGCGAAGCGACGCTCGTCGCAACGGCGATTGCCGAGCTCGCCCGAAACATGGTGGTCCACGCAAGACATGGCGAGATCCGTCTCGGCGCAGTCAACGACAGCCGCAGGCGCGGCATCACCATTGTTGCCAGAGACCAGGGTGTTGGCATTTGCGGCGCCAAGCGCGCGCCACAGGCTGGCTACCCGGCAGGGGCCGGCCTGGGACTGGGATTGCCCGGCGTGAAACGCCTCATGGACGAGTTCGACATCGCCTGCGAAACCGGTCGCGGCACGACCATTACCGCGACGAAGTGGAGGCCGCAATGAGCGTCACGGTCCTCTGGAGCAAAGCGGCTTCCCGGGCGCTTTCGACTGCAGGCGGAAACAGCGAACAGGCCAAGAATGCCACGCTGGCCGAGCGCTATTGGGAAATCCTCCAGGCTTACCTCGCCGACGGCAGCGAGGCTTCGCTGAGCCGCGGCTACGAGCTGGCGCGACAGGCCATGGTGGAGGGCTGTGGCGTGCTCGAGCTGGCGGAAATCCACGATGCGTCGTTGCGGCGCCTGCGCGCCGAGTCGCGCACCGAAGAGCGGCTCTTGCGCGCGACAAGCGCTTTCTTCGCGGAATGCCTATCGCCCTTCGAGATGAGCCACCGTGGCGCCCAGGAGGGCGCGCGGGCGCTGCGGCACCTGAACGAGGTGCTGGAGAGCGAATTGAAGCGCATCGCGCATGTATTGCACGATCAAGCCAGCCAGTTGCTCGCTTCGGTGCACATTGCCGTCGTGGACGTGGCCAACGAAGTTCCGCCGCAGGCGCGCACACGGTTCGAAAAGGTGGAGCAGCTGCTGGCGCAGGTCGAGGCCGAACTGCGCAATTTGTCCCACGAGTGGCGCCCGACGGTACTGGACAATCTGGGACTGCTCCCCGCGCTCGAATTCCTCGCGCAGAACGTGGCCAAGCGCACCGGCATCCCTGTGATCGTCACCGGCGAGGCCGGCACCGACGTCCGACTGCCTGGCACCGTGGAGACGGCGCTATACAGGATCGTGCAGGAAGCGCTCAACAACGCCATCAAGCACGCGGCCGCCCGCTCCGTATGGATCGAATTGCAGTACCTGCCCTACCTGGTGACGTGCAGCGTGCGCGACGACGGCAGGGGGTTCGACGCCGGCCGGGAACCGAAAGCCCTGGGGCTGGGGTTGACTGGCATCCGGGAACGGGTCAATGCGCTCGGCGGATCGTTGCGCCTGGTCACCACACCCCTGAATGGGACGACCCTGCAGGCTTCAATCCCTCTCGGGGACTGAGATGCGGATCCTATTGGCCGATGACCACCAGATTGTGCGCGAAGGTTTGCGCGCGCTCCTGGAAAGGGCCGGCCACGAGGTAGTCGGCGAGGCTGCCGATGGCCACGAGGCTTGCAAGATGGCGCGTACGCTGAATCCGGATATCGCGGTGATCGATATCTCGATGCCGCTGCTGAACGGCCTTGACGCCGTTCGCGAGATCCGCAGCCTCTCGCCGGATATCAAGTCCATCGTGCTGACCATGTATCCGGACAAAGCCTACGTACTGCAGGCCCTGAAGGTCGGCGCGAAGGGTTTCGTCCTGAAGTCACAGGCGGCTGACGACCTGCTACGCGCCCTGCGCGAGGTTGCGCGCGGCGAGGTGTATCTCAGCCCAGGAGTCGCCGCGTCGGTCGTGGACGCCGACATCAACAATAGTGACATCGCCACAGATCCGCTGACGCCGCGCGAGCGGCAGGTGCTGCAACTTGTTGCCGAAGGCAACTCCACCAAGGCGGCGGCAAAGATACTGAATATCAGTTTCAACACCGCCGAGTCGCATCGCAACCGCATCATGAAGAAGCTGCATCTGCACGACGTCGTTGCGCTCGTGCGCTATGCCATTCAAAGGGGCATGGTGCGCATCTGAGCCGACTTGGGTTTCGTGGTCACCGGTCCGTCGGCGAGCCACATCCGCATCACCGATTTCAGCTCTTCCAGATCCACCGGCTTGGCAATGTAATCGGAGGCGCCTGCCGCGATGCATTTCTCGCGGTCGCCTTTCATCGCCCTGGCGCTGACCCCGATGATCGGGATGTCCCTGAAATGCTCCATTCCCCGGACGAGCCTGATTGTCTGGTATCCGTCCTGATCCGGCATCAACAGGTCCATGAGAACGATCTCGACGTCAGGGTTGTTCCTGAGCATCTCAACGCCAGCCGGACCACTTGTCGCAGTCAAGACCTGCATGCCCTCTCGTTCCAGGAGGTTGGTTAGCGCAAAGACGTTGCGCATATCGTCGTCCACGACCAGCACCTTCTTGTTCGCCAGCGGCGGTTCGGCCCGGCTGCTACCTGGAGGCAGCCGGAAATGTCCCGGAGGCATGTCCTTCATCGCCTCCTTCAGGCAAAGCGCAGTTTGCTCGAAGACCGCCTCGGCGGACTTCACGCGCGTCAGCACCAGCATCTCGGCCTGGTCCTGGATTGCGCCCCGCTCGGTGCCACCCTCAGGGCCAATGGGCGTGTGCAGCACGATGGCGATCTGCTCCATGCATCCCGACTGGACAATTTCGCGCACAAGATCGAGAGGCGCCATGTCGTCGAGCCTCTGGTCGATGATCGCGCAATCGATCCCGGCCGTGCGCAGAACCTTGAGTGCCTGCTTGCCCGTGGCCGCAACGCTGACCTTGCGTTCCTCCGACGCCACGGCTTCCACCAGGCTCTTGCGCTGCGCCTGGCCCGCGCTCACCACCAGCAATGTCGCAAGCCTGCGTTGCATGAACTGACTCAAACTGCGCACAGCCTCGCGCAGCGTCTGCTCACCGGTAGGCCCTTTCACCGATCCGAGAGCGCCCATGCAGGCATAGGCCTGTTCCTGATCATCGATGCAAACCACGATGCCGGGAATATGCCGGGTATCCGCATCCCGCTTCAGCAGGTTCAGGCTTGCCCAACCGCGCGCGTCCCGCGGCCTGACGCCGAAAATGGCGACGTTCGGCAAATGCTCGTTCGCGAGCGCGACCGCCGTGTGCGCATTGGCGGCGCACATTCCTTTGAATCCCAGCGTGCGGACCTGGTCCAGGAGCCTTGCGGCCAGCTTGCCGTCGTCCGCGACGATGAGCACGCTATGGTCCCCGGGCCGGACGCTGTCGCGATCGTCCAGCTCCGTCGCGATCAGGTCCTCCGACGCATGGCTGAGGGGAAGCAGCAGCGTGAAGGTGCTGCCTTTGCCGGAGCAGCTTTCCACCTGGATCTCGCCCCCGAGCAGGTGAGCGAGGTCTGCGCTGATCGTCAGTCCCAGGCCAGTGCCACCGAACTGACGGGAGGTCGTTGCGTCGGACTGCCTGAATGCCTCGAAGATGATCCGTTGCTTGTCCTTCGCAATGCCGATTCCGGTATCGGCAACCGAGAATGTCAAGATCTCCTCCGCATCGGTGCGCCGCCGCGTGCGGCCGCTGCCGGCCATGGAGACCTCGAGCGACACCGCGCCTTGTTCCGTGAACTTGAACGCATTGGCCAGCAGATTCTGCAGTATCTGTCGCAGGCGCTTCATGTCCGTCCGGATCGTGGCTGGCAGGCCTTTGTCCATCGAAATCCTGAACTCCAATCCCTTGTCCCGCGCCAATTGCCGGAATGCGCGCTCCAGCTGGTCCTGCAAGTCGACAAGGCGCACGCGGCCAAGGCTCAACGCCACCGTGCCGGATTCGACCTTGGCCATATCGAGAATGTCGTTGATCAGCGCCAGGAGGTCCTTGCCCGCCACGCAGATTGTTTGGGCGTACTCGACCTGTTTCGGCGTGAGGTTGCCGGTCGTGTTCTGGGCCAGCAGCTGCCCGAGGATGAGCAGGCTGTTCAATGGCGTGCGCAACTCGTGGGACAGGTTGGCAAGGAATTCGGTCTTGTGGTGCGAGCCACGCGCCAACTGCTCAATCTTCTCGTGCAGCTCGACGTTGGCGCGCAGCAACTCGTCCTGCTTCTCGGCGATGCCGTTGAACGCCTGGGCGATTTCGCCGTCCAGCCCGCCGTGGTCCGTGGCCATGCGAATGTCGGGCTCCCGGGCCGCGAGCGCTAGCAGCGCCCTCAGGATCCCCCCCTGATCATGTACGCGTCGTGGAAACTCAAAGTCCGTCATTTGTCTTGAACAGCGAGCAACCCCGCAAGTCTTTGCGGCGTGACTGGCGAGTCATCGGCGATCAGGATTGTCACACGGCACCAAGTTACCGCGCAGCCTACCTCCTCAGGCAACGCGTTCGCATCCACGAACAATGAGTTCGTGCTGCAGGAAGCATTGGTGTTGCGGTAGTGGAACCGCTACAGGGACGAAGACGCGAAGCGCGGCGGGTCTATTCCACCAGTCCGTGCTTGATGGCGTAACGGACGAGGTCCGCGTTGTTGCCGACTTTGAGCTTCTTCAGGATCCGGATGCGGTAGGTACTGACCGTGTTCGGGCTCAGGGACAGTTCTTCGGCGATATGCGTGATCGACTTCCCGGACGCGAGCATCCACATCACACGGTACTCGCGGTCGGACAGCGACTCGTGGGGCAGCCCCTTCGATCCCTCTTCGAGTTCGAGCGCCAGCTTCTGCGCAAGCGACGCGCTGACGTACTTCTTGCCGCTGACGGCCTTCCTGATGGCGACCGTCAGCTCCTCCGACGCGGACTCCTTGCTGATGTAGCCCGCGGCGCCGGCGCGCAGCGCCGAGATCGCGATCGCCTCTTCCGGGTGCATGCTGAGGATGAGAACCGGGCGCTTGGGGTGGGATTTCTGGATCTTCTTCAGAATCTGCAGACCGTTCCCGCCGGGCATGGAGTAATCCAGGATCAGCACGTCCCAGTCGATATCGTGCACGGCTTGCAGCGTCTCGCCGAAGTTCGCGGCTTCGCCGACCACCCGCATGTCGGCTTCCGCAAGAAGTATCTGCTTCACGCCCTGCCGGACCACCGCGTGATCGTCCGCAATGATGATGTTGGTCACGCTGTATTCTCGCAGAGGTCATGGCCTGGCGTGGCCTGCACGTGCAGCGGTACCGAAAGCCTGACGCTGGTTCCCCTGCCATCGGCCCTTTCAATCGCGACCCTGCCTCCCAGGAGAAGCGCGCGCTCGCGCACGCCACGCAAGCCAAGCGCTTTCGGGCTGCGCAGGGCGGTCGGCGAAATACCCAGGCCATTGTCGAGCACGCTCAGCACGAGGCACCCGGCATCCAGTCGCAGCCGGATGTCCACCCTGGTGGCCCTGGCGTGTCGCGCAACGTTCGTCATGGCCTCCTGGACGATCCGCAATACGCCGGTCGCGCGTTCCTGATCCATGACAAACGGCACATCGGGCAGGTCAACCTTGCAGCGGATGCCCGTGCGGGCTTGAAACTCCCTCGCCTGCAATTTGATGGCGCCCATCAGGCCCTCCTCGTCCAGCACCTGTGGCCTGAGGTCCGAGGCGATCCTGCGAACGGATTGAATCGTGTCGTCGATGAGCCCGAACATCGATCTGATCTTCGCGGCGGGCTGCGTGAGGTCCCCGGGCAGTCGTTTCTCCAGCCACGACAGGTCCATCCTCAGGCCGGTCAAGGCCTGCCCCAGCTCGTCGTGAATCTCGCGCGCGATGCGGGTTCTCTCCTCTTCGCGGACAGACTGGATGTGCGCGGTCAATGCGCGCAGCTTCTGTGCGGAGTTCTGCAGCTCCTTCTCGATGGCCTTGCGCCCGGCGATTTCCCTGCCGAGCGCCGCATTGCTTCTGTACAGGTCGGCGAAAACGGAGATCTTGGCTCTTAGGATTTCCGGCACCACGGGCTTCAGCAGGTAGTCCGCGACCTCTTCTTCGTGGCCTCGAAAGCCGGGTGCCGTGTCCTCGTCGGTGCAGGTCAGAAACATGATCGGCGTGGAGCGGGAGCGCTCGCATTGCCGGATCAGCCTCGCGGTGGCGAGGCCATCCAGATCCGGCATCCGTTCGCTCAGGAATATGACGGCGTAATCCGACTCCCTCACGCGTTGCAAGGCTGCCGTTGCGCTTGCCTCGGTCACCAGGTCCAGGCCCTGGCTGGCGAGGACCTGCTCAAACGCCTGGAGCGTCGGGGGATCGTCCTCCACGACCAGGACGCTCGATTTCAGCGGTTTGGCCTCAATTCCCGAGCGCCTCGCTCCGGCGTCGGCACCCACTGTAACCACCTCTCCCACAACGGAAATCTTCTTTGCCCCGGGTTGCATGAAGTCGCCAGTCGTCAATCCGCGACACCTTAGTGGATTAATTACTCCTCTGTCAACGAATGTTATGTTATGGTGCGGCCTCTTAACTACAGCGCTGTAGTTCTACCGCTACATATAGAACCATAGTGATCTGTTTATGAACGCTTATTTGGAGGCCGTCTCATGTCCTCAAACATCGGTACACCACTGGCCCGGCTTGGCACGGATTCGTCCGTTCCACCGCGCTTCGCCGACGCGATTCGCCCAACGGCGATTGCGCTGCTCCTGGCCGCACTCTCCTTGACCGCCGCGTGCGGCAGTGGGGGCGAGGACGCAAGCGGGAGTGCGGGTGCAGGTGCGAGTACGGGCGCGGGCGCAGGCGGGGGTGCTGCTGCGTCATTCGGCGGGACGCCGGCGACTACCGCCGAAATTCCGTCCGGGGTCGCATTTTCCTGCGACTTTGCGAGCACATTTGCCGACTGCGGGTTTGGAGAACAGGCGAAAGTGGCAGGCCGCGCGACGATGGTGAATGTCGCCGGCGTGAATGCCGTTCACCTGCACACCGAACCTGGTGACAACAATGTCAACGGGAGTGGCGACCACGAACGCAACGATCTCTCCCTCAGTCAGGCGATGTCTGACGGCTACGAAGGCAAAGAGGGCTGGTGGGCACACTCGGTGCGGTTCCCCGATGACTACGTTGATCCGCCCATCAGCGTTGCGACCTGGAACTTCGGCCTCATCGCCGATTTCCACAACACCAACTCTGGTGGCGGGCAGGCCAATTTCCAGGTGCAAGCAATGCCCACCGATGCGATCTCTGCGGACCGTCCGACCGGGCTCAGCTTCAGTATGGCCTACGGCGACCAGACCAGTTTTGGCACAACGATCTATCCAATTGGCCCGGTCTTGAAAAACGTGTGGTACAACTTTGTCTACCACGTGAAGTGGTCTACGGGGAGCGATGGTTTCTTTGATGCGTGGGTCAACGGCGTGCAGAAGATGACTTACCGCGGGCCAACGCTGTATCCGGGCCAGGGTGTCTATTTCAAGCTCGCCAACTATCACACGGCGTTCGGACAACCCTCGTCTGTCATTCACGCACGTGCGATCCGCAGCAACACGCCGTTGGAAGTTACCGCAGGACTTTAGGCGAAGGCAAGTTCGCATACGCCGTGCCGGCTTCGCCGGCTGCGACGGCCGCCGCAGGCGGCGTGGTCCGAACGGACTAGGCGCGACGAGCCCGCGCGGCGCCGGCGCCGGGTAATCCGATTGGACCATGTTGCGGCAAGCGCCGCAGGCAGGACTTGCCTACTGCGGCGCGTAAGTTCACAGGCGTGGATTCGCGAAACCCGCTCAAACCCTTTCTGTACGTCGAGATCGTGGCCTCGCGCCTGGACCTGGAACCGGGCGCGGTCGATGCACTCGCCGGCTTGCTCCGGGACGATGAACGCCAGCGGGCATGCCGCTTTCGTTTCGCGCGCGATCGACGGCGCTACGTCGTCGCGCGCGGCCGCCTGCGCCAGCTGCTCGGGGCGCGCCTGGGTACGCACCCTCGATCGGTCGCACTGACCTGCGGGGCGCACGGCAAGCCCTGCCTCGCGCCGGGATCCGCCGCCATGGACTTGCGCTTCAACGTTTCGCATTCCGGGGACCTCGCGCTATTCGCCTTCTGCCGCGGCCGCGAGGTCGGCGTCGATGTCGAGGCGGTAGGGCCGATGCAAGACAACGACGCCGTCGCGCGACATTTCTTCTCGCGCAGCGAACTCCAGGCGTACCGGGCGCTTCCGCCGCGCGACCGGGATCTGGGATTCTTCACTTGCTGGACGCGCAAGGAGGCCTACCTCAAGGCGCTCGGCGGCGGCCTGCAATCTCCCCTGAGCGAATGCGACGTTCCGCCCGAGGGCGACGGCAACGGCACCGGGTGGAGCCTGCGCAGCTTCTGGCCGTCGCCAGGCCATGCCGCCGCGCTTGCCGTCGAGCTCGGGGGCAATGCGCTTCGCTAGACCGCCATGTCGTCCGCCACCTATCAATCCGCGTGGATCAACGCCGAAGCGCGCATGTTCCGCAACACGGCCCGCCTGTTCGTGCAGAAGGAATTCGTGCCGCATCATGCCCGCTGGTGCGCGCAGCATTTTCCCGACGCCGAGGCATGGACGAAGGCGGGCGCAGTAGGCCTGCTCCTGCCCGACGTTCCGCAAGAGTACGGCGGGGGCGGCGGGACATTCGCCCATGAAGCCGTGGTCCTGGAGGAACTCGCCCAGGCAGGGGTGCACTTCGGTGCCGGCATCCAGAGCATCGTTGCGCACTACATCCTCGCTTACGCCAGCGAGGGTCACAAGCGCCGCTGGCTTCCCCGCATGGCGCGCGGCGAACTGGTGGGCGCCATCGCCATGACCGAACCCGGCGCTGGCTCCGACCTGCAGGGCATCAAGACCCACGCCCGCCGCGACGGCGAGCACTATGTCATCAACGGCTCGAAAACATTCGTCACCAACGGCTGGCACGCCGGGCTGGTCTGCCTCGCCGTAAAGACCGACCCCCGGGCCAGCGGCTGGAAGGGAATTTCCCTGGTCGTGGTCGAAGCGAAAGATCTTCCCGGCTACCGGGCCGGCCGCCCGCTCGAGAAAGTCGGCATGCACGCGCAGGACACCTGCGAACTCTTCTTCGATGACCTGCGCGTCCCGGTCTCGAGCCTTCTGGGCGCCGCCGAAGGCAAGGGCTTCTCCCAGATGATGGAGCAACTGCCCTATGAACGCCTGACGGTCGGCGTGAGCGCCGTGGCGACCACGGAGCGCGCGGTCGCCGTTACCACCCGGTACGTGAAAGACAGGACTGCCTTCGGCAAGCCGCTTATCGACCTTCAGCATACGCGTTTCCAGCTTGCCCAATGCATGACCGAGGCGCAGGTCGGCCGCGTTTTCCTGGACCACTGCATCGAGCGATTCATTGCAGGCGAGCTCGACGACACGACCGCCGCCATGGCCAAGTACTGGCTCACCGACAGCGCATGCCGTGTCGTCGACGATTGCGTCCAGATGCACGGCGGCTACGGCTACATGATGGAGTACCCGATTGCCCGCATGTGGGCCGACAGCCGCGCGCAGCGGATCTACGCCGGTACCAATGAAATCATGAAGGAGCTGATCGCTTGGTCGACATGAGCGTCTCTCCCGCGAGGACATGGCATGACGCGGCGCTGACGCATCCCGGCGGGAATCTGCGTCTGCATGACCTGTTCGACCAGCAGGCCGCGCGAACGCCCGATGACGTGGCCCTGGTTTGCGAGCAGAAAAGCCTGACCTACCGCGAGCTGGCCGGGCGCGCCGGCCGGCTCGCCCGGCATCTGCGGACCATGGGCGCCGGCCCGGACGTGCTCGTCGGCCTGCTGGTCGAGCGCTCGCTCGACATGGTGGTGGGCATTCTGGGCATCCTGAAAGCCGGTGCGGCCTACATGCCCATCGATCCGGCCTTTCCCCACGAACGAATCGCATTCATGCTCGCCGACGCCGGCACAAGCGTGATCCTCACGCAGACCGGTTTCCTGCCGACCCTGCCAGCCGGCAGCGTGCAGCCGGTCTGCCTGGATACGCTCGACTGGACCGGGCCGGAAGGCCTGGCGCAGGACGAGGTTCGCGTGCATCCGGGAAATCTCGCGTACGTCATCTATACGAGCGGTTCGACGGGACGCCCCAAGGGCGTGTGCGTCGAACACCGCAATATCGTCAGCTACGTGCTGGGCGTGGCCGAAAGGCTGCGCCTGGAGCCCGGTATGCATCACGCGACTGTGTCGACCATCGCCGCCGATCTGGGCAACACGGTGATTTTTCCGGCGCTCGCCACCGGGGGCTGCCTGCATGTCATTTCGCAGGAGCGGCTCGAGGACCAGGCCCTGCTGGCCGACTACTTCAGCCGCGAGAAGATCGACGTCCTCAAGATCGTCCCGTCGCACTTGGCTGCATTGCAAGCCGGCGGCCATCCCGAGCGAGTCATGCCCAGGAGACGCCTGGTGCTCGGCGGCGAAGCCGCCCGCATCGAGTGGGTCGAGCGGCTGCGCGCGTTGGCACCGGATTGCGAGATCTACAACCACTACGGTCCTACGGAAGCCACCGTAGGGGTATTGACCTACCAGGTCGGCCCGCAGTTGCCCGCTACGCAGTCCGGCACGCTCCCCCTTGGAAAGCCCCTGCCCAATAGCCGCGTCTACCTGCTCGAACCGAACGGCAAGCCCGTGCCTGCCGGCGAACGGGGCGAACTGTGCATCGGCGGCAGCGGTGTGGCTCGGGGTTACCTGAATCGCCCCGACCTGAGCGCCGGAAAGTTCGGGCCCGATCCGTTCAGCGCCGACCCCGGCGCACGCATGTACCGCACCGGCGACTTGGCGCGTTGCCTGGCAGACGGGAACATCGAGTTCTGCGGGCGGATCGACGACCAGGTCAAGCTGAACGGCTATCGGGTCGAACCCGGTGAAATCGAAGCCGCGCTGCGCGAACAGGGCGGCGTCCAGAACGCCGTGGTTCTGGCGCGTGAAGACGGGTCCGGCACCAGGCACTTGGCAGCCTACGTGGTGCCCAAGCGCACCCAACAGGCGCTTTGGGGCTGCAATCAGGTCCACCTCCTGCCGGACGGCTCGCCGGTAGCGCACCTGAACAGGAACGAGACCGACTATATCTACAACGAAATCTTCGTTCTGCAGGCTTATCTCCGGCACGGCATCTCGATACGCGACGGCGACTGCGTCCTCGATGCGGGCGCCAATATTGGACTGTTCACGGTGTTCGCCAACAGGTTGGCGCGCAACCTGAGGATGGTTTGCTTCGAGCCGAACCCCGCCGCTTTTGCATGCCTGTCGGTCAATGCCGAAGCCTGGGGCACGCAGGTGAAATGCCTGCCGATCGGATTGGCCCGGGAGGACAGATCGGCGGAACTGACTTTCTTTCAGGGCTTGTCGCTGCTATCCGGGTTCTACGCCGACCCAGCGACCGAACGCGAGACGGTCAGGAACTATGTGCTGAACCAGCAAGCGGTATCAGCGCATGACGAGCACCTGGCTGGGGAAATCAGCGTGCTGCTCGATGAGCGGCTCCAGCCCAGGACCGTCACTGCCCGGCTGCGCCCCCTGTCCAGCGTCCTCGCGGACGAAGGCATCGAGCGCATCGACCTGCTCAAGATCAATGTCGAAAAGAGCGAGCTGGACGTGCTGATGGGCATCGGCCCCGGGGACTGGCCCAGGATTCGCCAGCTGGTCATCGAGGTGGACCAACGGGGAAACCTCGCGCCCATCACTTCGCTGCTGCAACGGCACGGCTTCGAGTACTGCGTAGAGCAGGATCCGCTGCTGCGAAATACCGAGCTGTGTTACGTGTACGCGATCCGGCCTTCGGAGCGTGGTTGCCTCATACGGCAGCAGTCCGCCGATGCCCACAAGCTTTCGTTGCCGGCCGCCGACGGCTCGCTGCTGACGCCCGCGCTACTGCGCAAGCACCTGCAGGAGCGGCTGCCCCGGTACATGGTTCCGTCGGCGTTCGTGCTGATGGAAAAATTCCCGTTGACGGCGAACGGCAAGATCGATCGCCAGGCGTTCCCGGATTTCTCCCGGGAGAAGCTGTTTGCCGTTCCCATGCCGGCGAAGCCGCAAACCGATACGCAGAGGGAACTCGCGGCGATCTGGGCCGAGCTGCTGAACCTGGAGAGCGTCGGGGTCGACGAGGATTTCTTCGACCTCGGCGGGCATTCCCTGCTGGCGATCCGGGCCGTGGCGCGCATACGGGACAGATTCGAAGTGAATCTGTCGCTGCGCAATCTGCTCGAGTCTCCCACGGTGGCGGGGCTGGCCCGGGTGATCGACGGCCTGTCATTGCTGACGCGCTCGAAGGCGCAGGAAGCGGGCGATCGAGAGGAAATCGAATTGTGAACCTGCAGCCCTTCCTTGCCGATCTGTACGACCGCAAGATTCAGCTCTGGGCCGACGGCGACCGGCTCCGTTGCAAGGCACCGGCCGGCGCGCTCACCGCCGGGCTGCGCGACCAGTTGCTGGAGCGCAAGAACGAGATCCTCGTACTGCTGCGCTCGGCCGAGGCCGTTGCCCAACAGCCGCGGGCCGTCGTGCCGCTGCAGCCGCGCGGCAAGCGCACTCCGGTCTTCGCGGTCCCCGGCCACTACGGCGATGTCTTCGGCTACCGCGCCCTCGCGCTGCGACTCGGAGCCGATCAGCCGTTCTACGCTCTCGAGCCGCCGGGACTCGACGGCGCCGGCGAGCCGCTCGCACGGGTGGAGGATCTCGCTGCCTACTTTGCGGCGCAGATCCAGGCCATGCAGCCCGAAGGCCCGTACATCATCGCCGGCCACTGCGCCGGCGGCGCCATCGCCTTCGAGCTGGCGCAGCAACTGCACCAGCGTGGGGCCACCATCCGCTTGCTGGTCCTGTTCGCCTGCCCCTATCCGACGTTCTACCGCTTTACTCCCCAATTGAAGCAGGCTGTCGTGCAGCAGATGCAACGCATCGGCAGGCATGTGCGTGCGCTGACGAAGCTCTCATTGCCGCAGGCTCGCCAGTACATCGCGGGAAAGCTTCGCCGGTACCAAGGACAGCGCGATGCCGGGCACGCGGCGCTCGCCGATCCCGTTCTGGTCAGACGCGCGGCGGTGTCACGCGCCACAGTTGCGGCGATTCGTCGCTACACGCCCGTTGGCTATGAGGGACGTGTAAGCCTGATCCTCCCCAACCGGGAATGGTTGCGCTCTGGCGCCGACCCGCTGCGGTGGCACTCGGTGGCGCCGCAGGCCGAGCATTGCTTCGGGCCGGATGACTGCAATCCCGACCTGCTGCTCATGGAGCCCGACGCACGCGCCATTGCAGATCTGTTCAGGCAATGCGCGGATGGATGAGGCCATGAAGATCTGCCTGGTCGGCCTGAACAATCTGTCGGTCCTCGCACCCCGGTACAAGGACCGCACGGTAGCGGGCGAACCGGTCCAGCAGACGCTGCTGGCCACGGCGCTCGCGCGCCGCGGCCACGACGTGAGCATGGTCGTGGCGGATCTCGGGCAGGACGACGGCGCGCAGTGCAGTGGCGTACGGCTGTTCAAGGCCTATCGTCCCGATGCGGGAGTGCCGGTACTCAGGTTCGTTCATCCCCGCTGGACGGGGATGTGGTCGGCGCTGATGCGGGCCGATGCCGATCTCTACTACACGAGTTGCGCGGGCATGGAAGTCGGCCTGCTGGCGCTGTTCTGCCGGCACTTCGGCAAACGCTTCGTCTATCGCAGCGCCAGCGATGCGGACTGCGACAAGTCCCGCCTGCTCGTGCGCTATGCGCGCGATCGCTGGCTCTATGGCTACGGCCTGCGGCGAGCGCACGCCATCCTGGTGCAAAGCGCCTCCCAGGCGCAGACGCTGTTGCGCAGCTACGGGTTGGCGAGTCGGGTCGCGGGCATGCTGGTCGAGCCGCCGCTCTCGGTTCCCACCCATGACCTGGACGTCCTTTGGGTGGGCAACATCCGGCACGTGAAGAGACCAGACCGTCTGCTCGAGATTGCCGCGCAGATGCCGAATACCAGCTTTCACATGGTGGGCGGCACGTTGCCGGGTGAAGAAGCGCTGTATGGACAAATGCGCGACGCGGCGGCGTCACGCGCCAATGTGAGCTTTCACGACCGCCAGTCCTACTCGGATGCCAACAACCTGTACGGCCGCGCCAGGCTGTTGCTCAACACTTCCGACGTGGAGGGCTTTCCGAACTCCTACCTGCAAGCCTGGATACGGGGCGTACCTGTCGTGACGCTCATTGATCCGGATCGCGTGATCGAGCG
>Ga0210380_10000287_pt1 | contig 24560 bp, 28 predicted proteins | sample PLM4_5_coexredo_FD_155476 | JGI IMG/M metagenome (GOLD analysis project Ga0210380, IMG submission 155476) | Groundwater sediment microbial communities from an aquifer in East River, Colorado, USA - PLM4_5_coex redo | ecosystem: Environmental > Terrestrial > Soil > Riparian zone | place: USA... | reverse complement strand
TTTCTGAAGCAAAGCACAGCCGCGCAATCCAGAGCGTTAGGGCCGTTCATTTCTGACAGTGATTTCAAGACGGTCCAGACCGGCCTTACGATAGCGAACACTGACATCAAGCTTGTTGTCAATGGCGCGGCTTCTGCGAACAAGAACTCAGGCGGTGGAACTCACAGGGTAAACGGCGTCTATGGGGTTACGTTCGACGCGACAGATACAGCAACAGTCGGTGAGGTTGAAGTCAGCGTTGTAGTTGCTGGTGCTTTACCATTCTTCGACAAGTTCTTCGTAGTTGAAGAAGTCGTATACGATGCCTTCTTTGCGGCGAGCGCAACCGGCGTTCCATCTGCCGGAGCTTTGGAGGCGACATCCCAAAGCATCAAGACAAAGACCGATTTCTTGCCCTCCGCGAATGCTGGTGCTGTGGGTGGTTTGCTGAGAAACGGAACAAACGATGGATTCTCCGTAACCAATGGAGTCACACTCAATGGCGGCACAGGTTTAAGTGGCTTAACGCTATTGGGTGCCGGTAACGGTCAAGGTCTGGTGATAGCCGGAAATGGAGCCGGAGCCGGTGTTCAGATTAATGGCGGTGCGACAGGACACGGTTTGGAAATAATACCTGGCGCAACGAGCGGAGACGGTATCAACATCCTCGCGTCTGACGGCCACGGCATTTCGGTAACTGCGACCGGAACGAGCAAGCACGGCATTGTGGTAACGGGCGGCAACGGTGGAACTTCTGACGGTATTAAAGCTGTGGCTGGTACAGGTGGCGTAGATATACGGGGCGCGATTACCGGCAACATCACCGGCAACCTGTCGGGGTCAATCGGTGGTCTAACTGCCGCAGCGCTTAAAGACTTCTTCGATACCGACACCACCACGACTTACGCCTCGGCTGTTTCTGGGTCTGTGGTCAAGGAAATCGTCGATAACTCAGGCGGGGCTGCTCCGACTGCGATTGAGAATGCCGACGCCTTGCTGGATCGTGATATGGCTACGGGTGCGGATAGCGGCAGCACTTCAGTCAGAACGGTTCGCCAGGCCCTTCGGGTTCTCAGGAACAAGTGGTCTATCAGCGGAACGACGATTACTTACACCAAGGAAGATGACTCCACAACTTCCCATACTGCCGCGCTTACCGGAACTGCCGGGGCTGACCCAATAACCGCATCTGATCCTGCCGGGCCGTGATCGGTTTCAGGGGGCCAATCCCCTTTGTCTGGTTTGCGGGGATATTTACTGGCCCACCTCCTCCGACAGTAGGGTTTAAGTCGGCGTTTGGCGGCTGGGTCGGTGGTGGTGGGGTTGGTGGCGTCACTCCCCCCACCCCGGAAGAAATAAAGACCGGCACCGGAGGCATAGACCCCGGTGATGGTTTACGGATCTACAAACCTACCGGCCTGGAAGACCGCAAGAAAAGAGTAGACCAGAGGGTAGACGAATCCAGCGAGATACACGCCGAAGTCGCGGCGAAGCTCGCAAAAGAATTAAGAGACTCAGTTGATGAGATCGAGGTAGCCGAACTAAAGGCTACCCGGTTGATGACATCGGCTGAAGTGGACCAGGAAATCGGCATGTTGCTTAGAAAGCAACTCAGAACAGAGGAAGAGGAACTTTTGCTTATCCTGTTGTTGGCGGTGGCGTGAAAATACTGGTAACGGGCGGTTGTGGCTATGTAGGCTCGGTTCTGGTTCCCAAGCTTTTAGATTTGGGTCATGAAGTCACTGTATTCGATTTACAGTGGTTTGGTAATTATCTGAAGACGCATCCCAAGCTGTACGTTTATCGGTGCGACATCCGGGACACGAACTACATAGACGCGGAAGCGATTATTCACTTAGCTTCTGTTGCGGACGATCCCACAAGCGAACTCGATCATGAGCAAACTTGGGAAATCGGTGCTTTAGGAACTCAAAAGCTGTGCCAGCATGCTGTAAAGTCAGGGGTAAAGCAGTTTATCCATGCATCCTCTGGCAGTGTGTACGGGGTTAACACAGAGGGAACTGAAGACCTTGAGTTAAACCCGTATTCCTACTACAACAAAGTTAAGATGATCGCGGAGCGAGTCGCGTTGTCGCATCACGGCAGGATGTCGGTCCAGATCGTAAGACCGGCGGCTATTTGCGGATTTTCACCGAGGATGAGACTGGAAGTCACTGTCAATCAGCTGACAATCCAGGCTCTGACAACGGGGCGAATCAAAGTATTTGGTGGAGAGCAGATAAGACCGAATATCCACATAGAGGATATTACGGATTTCTACATCCACATGCTGAAGCATCCGGGATTAAGCGGCATATACAACGCGGTTTTCGAGAATCTGAAAGTCTCCGAGGTCGCGCAACTGGTATCAATGGAGACCGGGGCGCAGATCGAGACGACTCATTCAGACGACAAGCGCTCCTACCCGATGGCATCTAAGAAGGTCACCGGCTGGATACCCCACAGGTCGGTTCTGTCTGCCATACGTGAGATGGCGGCTAAGTTCAAGAGCGGCGAACTAAAGAATGAGGACCGTTGGTACAATCTAAAAATGATGAAATGCTAGTGTTGGCGCACGGTTGTTTTGATGTGCTCCATATCGGGCATTTGAGGCACTTGGAAGCGGCTTCAGCATTGGGTAATATACTGGTCGTTTCCATCACTGCTTCAGAATATATCAGGAAGCCCGGAAGACCGATTTTCAGCGATGAAGAGCGCCGGGACATGCTTTTAGCTTTAAGATGCGTGGATCAGGTCTACATCAGCCACGAACTGACAGGGGTTGGCGCGATAAAGAAGTTCAAGCCGTCCTTTTACTGTAAAGGCCCTGACTACAGCAAGACCGGGGTTGATAGAAGAGAGATGGACGCCTGCAAAGAAGTAAAAGCTTTAATTGTTTACACCGACACCCAAAAATACAGCTCCAGTGATCTCGTCCAGTACGTTTGAACTAATCGAGTCGGTTAAAGACTCGAAAGTGTTGTTCGTAGGCGACGACATAATAGACGAATACCAGTATGTTTCTCCCTTGGGAAAGGCGTCAAAGGAGAACATCATTGCCGTTAAAGCCGGGGAGCTGGAACGCTATCACGGAGGCACGTTTGCGGCCATGAGGCACGCAGAGAGTTTCTGTTGTGTTGATATTTACTGTCACGGCCCGGTTACGGTAAAGCGCAGGTTTGTAGACGAAGCCTACAATCGCAAGCTATTTGAAGTGCATTCTGAGGAATTCGGGTTTTGCTACAAGCCTCCCAATATGGAATCATTCGACGCGGTTGTGGTTACAGATTTCGGGCACGGTTGTGTTGATGACGTTGATCGGCGATTCGAGGATGCCAAGTTCCTAGCGGTCTGTGCTCAAAGCAACGCAGCTAACTACGGCTACAACCTGATTACCAAGTATGACAAAGCGGATTACGTTGTCATCGATGAACCGGAAGCAAGGTTAGCAGCGCAGGACAGGACATCTCCCATAGAGGATGTAATACTGAAACTCGCTCCGGGTCATTTCAAGACCATGATCGTCACGCATGGGAAACATGGGGCTACGGGCTGGAATGGCAAGTTCGCACATTGCCCTGCGTTTACTGAAAAGGTAGTGGATACGATGGGAGCCGGGGATGCGTTCTTTGCTGTGACCGCTCCAATGGCAAAGACGGGATCTCTGGAAGACCTGCTCTTAATCGGAAATGCGGCAGGCGCGATTAAAACTGGGATTGTTGGACACCGAGAATCAGTCACTAAGGAGCATCTATTAGCCTTCTTGAAGCAGTAAAGAAAGCGAATCATGTTTACATCATTGGCAACGGCGGGTCTTACGCCAACGCCATGCATATATGTAATGACCTGTTAAGCATCGGGGTCAGGGCTTTTTCGATGGACCCCGCAACCCTGACGGCGTTTTCAAACGATCACGGATATGAGAATGCGTTCTCAAAGTGGATACTGGTCGTTGGAGATGAAGGCGATTTGCTGATTGCCTTATCCGGTAGTGGCAAGTCACCCAACATACTGAACGCTGTGGAAAACGCCAGAAAGATAGGCATGGACGTGTTCACCGTGTTCGGCACTGGTCTGGATATGCAAAGGGCTGAAGAACTGCAAATAGAGACGGGTCACGAGTTATGGCGTTCGTTGAAGAACTAAGGGCGTTTGAGAGGCGTCTTCAGGCCTCGATGTCAGAAGTCATGTGCCCTACGCATTTATGCATAGGCCAGGAGGAAGTTCCTGCTGCGCTGAATCTCGTTTTACGGGAGCAGGACTGGTTATTTTCCACCCATAGGGCGCACGGTCACTACATGGCAAAGGGTGGTGACATGGATAAGCTGTGGGATGAGATTATGGGGAAGGAGACGGGCTTAAATGCGGGTTTCGCAGGCTCTCAAAGCTTTAGTGATCCCTCTCGTAATTTTCATTGCAGTGCTATTGTCGGCGGTCTTGTTGGCGTTGCTGCCGGCACAGCTTTGGCCCTGAAAGGCACCGGCTCTATCGTAGTGTGTTGTATCGGTGATGCCGGAACTGAACAAGGGGTCTTTTGGGAATCGCTCAACTTTGCTGCTCTGCACAACTTGCCGATAGCCTATATCTGCGAGAACAACCGCATGTCGGTGGATTCCCCGATATGGGAACGGCAGGCGACTTCTCTTTCCAAGCGGGTTGAATCCTTCGGCGTTGAAGTCAGGGGGTCGGTAGACAGTGCCATCAGAGGGGCGAGGTTAGGAACGCCCTGCTTCTTTGAGGCGCTTGTGGAGTTGCAATGCGACCATTTGAACATGAGTACGCTTTTACCGACATCTGATCTCGCATGAGCAACTCAGACAACGCAAAAAGGCCTCGCGAGTCGTTTGCTGGACAGATTAACCTTGCACTCGATGAGGCGTTGCAGGACGAAAACGTAGTGGTAGGCGGGCAACTGGTTAAGTATGGCGTTGCAGGGCTTACGACAGGGCTTTACGAGAAATACCCCAAGCAGTTCATTACCTACCCTGTGTCAGAGTCGTTGATGAACTCCGCGACGATGGGGCTGGCGTTGGCAGGGAAAAGGCCGGTTACGATACACGTCAGGATGGACTTTCTCGCTAGTGGCATGTGTTCATTGGTGAACCACATACCAGTGTGGGCGAAGAAGATGGATTTGCCGCTGGTGTTCGTCTGTCAGGTAGGCAAAGGCATGGGACAAGGGCCTCAGCATTCAAAGGACTTGACCGCCTGGTTCAAGAACTTCGAGGGTTGGAATACTCTAGTTCCTGAATCTCCGGTGCAGGCACACGACATGCTGATTGGCGCGATATTCGGAAACCGCCCGACCATGTATGTGATACACCGCGAGCTGTTCGACCTGCCGAACGGGAAGCCTATACCAACGCCTGAAACGGTCAGGTTGTGCGGGACTTCGCAGCGGCACGAAAGGGCGTTTTACGGCACTTAGCGCGTTGATGATGTCGCAGTTGTGTCAGCGCCTTAAACTGGGCGATCGGATAGCGTCTTTTGGATACCCGGACATAATAGGCGACATAACGCAGTACACGAGCAGGACTCCAGCTTACCGGCCCGAATCTCATGCGATCTGCAAGAGGCACAGATTAGCGGAACACCTGATACCCGATGCTCACTCGTTTTTCGAGATCATGGGGGCGAAGCTCGATGTGTACGACATCGTTAAAGAGCGTGGTTGCGAGATACTGTGCGATCTGAACGAGAAATATCAATCCCACGCTTGGAATTACGATTTCGTGTTGGATGTCGGAACGGCTGAACACTGCTTCAATATTGGACAAGCCATAACAAATATGGCTGAAACTGTGAAAGTAGGAGGGTTTATCCTCCACGAAAACCCGTTTAACTGGGGAAATCACGGTTTCTACAACCTGAATCCCACGTTCTTCACTGACTTCTACGAGCAGAACGGGTTCAAGGTTCTGGAGTGTGTCGTTGTGGGTGAGGATTGGATAGCAAGACCCCCGCGAGCTAAGCGGTTCAGGCTCAAGAGGGACTCTGAGGCCACCATTTTCACCATTTCCGAACGGGTTGAGCTTGTGGGGTTCAAGTGGCCGACACAGGACAAGTACAAGAAATTGTTAGGGTGACGCCGACCATCGGGCGGTTATAAGGAGTGACATGGAACTTGATGACGTTTTGAACGAAGGCAAGCTAACAGACAACCGTGGGGAAATAACTGACGGTGTAGGCGGTACTGAGGAAAAGGTAACTGTATCGACTCGCCAGGCGCACCGAGAGAAAGAGCGCGCGGCGAAGGAAGTGCCGGAAGAAAAACCGGAAATCAAGGAAGCACCAAGGGACGAAACGGGCAAGTTCAAGTCCGAGAAACCCCCTGAAAAGCAGGAGATGTCCGAGAAGGAACGGGCACTTCTGGCGACCGCTACAGACGAGCGCAGGAAGCGACAGGAGCTTGAGAGGCAGTTAGCTGAGTATAGGGCCAAGCCTGAGACTCCAGCACCCCAAGAACCACCCAAAGCGTTCTGGGACGACCCTGAAGGCGCCGTAGCCAAGATCAACAAGCAGATCCAAGACGCCAGGACTGAGGACAACCAGAAACTAGCCCAGGTCTTGACGGCTCAAAGACTTAACTTCTCGGAAATGCTGGCGCGGCAGAAATACCAGGATTTTGAAGAACACGTAGGCGCTTTCAAGGAAATGCTCGAATCAACACCGGGTTTGTACCACCAGTTCATGGCAGCACCCGACCCTGCGGAGTTCGCCTACAAGACAGGAAAAACTCACAAGGAGATTCAGGCGGCTGGAAGCCTGGACGAATTGAGAGCCAGGATCGAGAAAGAAACCCGCATCAAGCTCGAGCAGGAATACAAGGAAAAGCACGACAAGCTGTTAAAAGAAAAGGCAGAGATACCCGATACGTTATCCACGGCACCGGGAACGGTTCAGCGCAAAGTCGCCTGGGCCGGTCCCTCCAGTCTGGAAAATATACTCGGGAAGTAAGCGAGCCGCCGTCGCAAACGGGCGTCTGTAACACCTCAGTGCCGCCGACTTAAAGGGCGTTTGTTGTGCCGCCGACATACGGGCGCAAACCCTTTAACTATCGGAGTACACCCCATGCCACAGAGTTATGCTGCATCGGGTCTTACCCCTCAGATTTGGGATGACGAGTTCTTTCGTGATTATGTGCGCTCAAGCCGTTTCAAGCGCTACATGGGCACGGATGAGGCCGCTATCATCCAGCTGAAGGAAGACCTTACCAAAAAGAAAGGCGATTCCGTTACCTTTGCTCTTGTAAATGAGCTAGTCGGTGATGGCGTCACTGGAAACAGCACCCTCAAGGGTAACGAAGAGCGACTCGGCTCCCGTTCGCACCGCGTTTACGTTGACGTTCTGCGTCACGCCGTCGCGGTTGATGACTGGGACGTTCAAAAGTCGGTTATCGCCCTGCGAGACGCCGCCAAAACCCAACTGCGCGAATGGGCTCAGAAGAAGCTCCGCGACGGGATTCTGGCTGCTCTGGGTCAGATAGACGGAGTTAACTTCACCAGTTCCACTCCTACCCAGCGCAATACCTGGTCGTTGAATAACCAGGACCGCATTCTGTACGGAACGGCAACGTCAAACTACAGCGCGACGTTCGCTACCGGCACGTTTGCGATTGCCTCCACACAGAAGGCATCCCCGCTGACCCTTTCGCTGATGAAGCGCATGGCGCAGGCGGCCTCTCCCAAGGTGAAACCGATTTACGTTCGGGAGATGGACCAGGAGTGGTATGTGGCCTTTATCGGGCCGCGTTCCTGGAGGAACCTGACGGAAGACAACCCCACCACCAACGTGCTGACTCTCGCAAACCGGGATGCGCGCGTGCGTGGTGTTGATAACCCGATCTTTACCGGGGATTCCCTGGTTTGGGACGGAATTATCATGCGTGAGATACCGGAGATCGCTCCTTTGGAGGCCTCCCTGTCTTCGACCGGTGTTGTGTTGGAGCCTTTGTATCTGTGCGGAGCACAAGCAGTCGGCCTCGCATGGGCACAGCGCACCAAGAGCACCACGGACATTGACGACTACGAGTTTATGCATGGCGTAGGCGTTCAGGAAATCCGTGGGATTGAAAAACTGCGTTTTGGCACAGACGTGAACGTCGATACGACCACCCCGAAGGATCATGGGTTGGTCACCGGCTTCTTTGCTGCTGCTGCGGATTAAGGAGAAAACTACATGGCTACTTATCTTTCTCCCCAAGCTGCTGCGACTTACCCAGCAAAATCTCTGCGTGTCGGCTTAGTTCAAGTCGAGGCCACTTACTCATTTTCCACCAGCATATCGACTGCGATGGTGGTTCAGATGATTAAGATTCCAAAAGGTGCGCGCACCGGCTTTATCATGGTCGCAAACACCAACGCGGGTCAGGCCACTGTGCAGGTTGGCGATGGCATTGATCCTGATCGTTATTACGTTGAAACGACCCTCTCCGCAGGTATGGGGATGGTGGTTTGTAATGCGGTCACAGTTCCCGGCTACACGTATTCGCTGGACGACACGATTGATGTAACTATCTCTCGCGTCACCATCACTACGCTGGGTGGGGCGCTGTATCTCAAAGCCATCTTCACGATGGACCCGTAACAAACCTCGCAACTCTTAAAGGGCCGCCCTAACAAGGTGGCCCTTTTTTTTGATGGAATTGTTTGACCAGGCAGCAAGGTTTCATTTAGATGGGAAGTATAAGGAAGCGGAAGAACTTTACGACAAGATACTGACGCAGAATCACAAGCACCCTCATCTGCTGGCGACGATGGGGTCGCTGTATCTGCAAATGGGCAAAACAGGCCTTGCAATAGCGCTGCTGGAAGCAAGCCTCAATTACGACAAGACGTTACAGCAGTCCGACATCCTCTCTAATCTTGGGATGGCGTATTACCGTTCCGGTCAGGTTGAAAAGGCACAGGAGTACCTTGAGCGTGCTGTAAATATGGGAGATCCCGCAGCAACGACGCTGGCCGCTTACAGCGCGTTATTCGTGGAGTCGGGAGAACCCGAGAAGTTTGTCGAAGCGGCCACGAAGGCGATAGAGAAAGACCCCAGCCTTCCCATAGCGCACTGGAACCTTGCATTAGGACTATTGGCGCAAGGGCAGTGGGAGCGCGCGTGGGATGAGTATGAGTGGGGGCTTCAATCCAGAGGAATGCGGATTGACAGAAAGCTAAAAGGCGTTCCGTATTGGGATGGAACACCGGGAAAAGTCGTTGCGATTTACGGCGAGCAGGGCATAGGCGACGAGATCATGTTCGCATCCTGCCTGCCCGACATCATGAAAACGAACACCGTCATTTTAGACTGCCATAAGCGGCTGAAGACGCTGTTTGAAAAGTCGTTCCCCGGCCTCAAGGTTTACGGCGATCGGGAGAACAGAAACCCTGAGTGGGTCGAGAAAGAGCATTTTGACTACCAGTGCTCGATTGGCTCCTTGGGCAAGCATTACCGCCGGTCGCGGGAATCGTTTCCTGGGACACCGTACCTGAAGGCTGAATCCCTGCTCCCCGATGGCAAGTTCAGGGTTGGCGTGTCGTGGACCGGGGGTTTGAAAGAAGGTCGGGTCAGGAAGCGCTCTGTTCCGCTCTCATGGTGGAAGCCGATCCTGAATGTTGTGGATTGCGAGTTCGTTTCCCTGCAATACACCGATTGCGATGAAGAGCTGGATTTGGTAGGCGCTTTGGGATACGACATCAAGCGGTTTCCCGAAGTCCATATGGATGACTACTACGAAACCGCGAAGCTGGTTCAGTCCTGTGATTTGGTTATTTCGGTGTGCACTTCAGTGGTTCACCTGGCGGGCGCTTTAGGGGTTCCCTGCTGGTGCATGACACCTAAAAACCCGGCTTGGAGGTATCAGGACTCGGGTGGGATGCCGTGGTACAGAAGTGTCAGGCTCTACAGGCAACCGGACACGACACAGGACTCCTGGTTTCCGGTTATCAAGAAAATAGGGTTTGACCTGTCTGATATACAAAAGTGATAGCCCTATATGACCTGTCATACAGGCCTGCATCGTTCGATTTCGTAACCTATTTAGCCACAGCAACGACTTGTGGCGCGGATCACGTCCGGTTCGTGCTGGGTAAATTCAGGAAAAAGAACTACAGCAACCCGCAGGAGCGGTTCGACAGCATCGTAGAGCCTGCGGTTAAGCTTTATGGCATTGATTACTCGGTGGGCGAGCCGGAAGGTGTCCAGTACTCGCACTTCTTTAGCGGCTGTTTAAAGGCATTCAATTCACTCGGGCATCTTAACAAGATCAAGTGGCCGATAGAGCCTAAGAACTACATCACCATCACTCTCAGGAAGTCCCGAAACCCGGAAAGGGATTCCAAGGAGGATGAATGGCTGAAGTTCGCAAAACGCTGCAAGGACAAGGCAATCATCATTCGGGACTACGACGAAAGACCGTTGTCCCTGGAAGACCGCATGTCCTTATATGCCGGGGCAAAAATGAATCTCATGGTGATTAACGGCCCCTTGACGCTTTGCATACATTCGGACGCGCCTTACCTCTCCATGAGGACGATAGGGTGTGAACGCTCGCAAAGCACTTCACCTGCGTTCATGGAAAAGATTGGCATTACGCCGGGGTTTCAGTTCCCATGGGCGAACGCTAACCAGCGGCTGAGTTATCTGGACGACACCTGCGAAAACATCGAATCTGAATACGAAAGGATGCAAGATGCAATATGTGTTTAGTGGGACGTATCGGGAGTTCAGAGGCTATGTCTTTGCCAATCATAAGCCGGTGACGATCCAGGACCGGGGAACTCTGGAGGCAATCAAGAAAGACCCATCTTTCAAGGAATACCATGAAGAAGAAATCGAAGAAGCCGCCGAAACCGAAGTATTAAAAGGCGAGCCTTGCCCAAAGTGCGGCAAGCTCATCAATCAAGGCCGTTACATGCATGTGAAATGGTGTAAGGGATGACGACCTCGTTCACCCGAACCAGAACCCAGATAGCGAATCTGGTTCTAGGAAAACTCGGCGTATTGGAGGCTGGTGGGACTGCGCGCTCGCTGGATTCCGACGTAGTTTACGAAGCGATAGACCTGCGTCTGAAGGAAATGCACAGGCTGGGTATTTTCTGGCGCAAGGTAACGAATGTCCCGGTTACTTTCTCACTGGACTCCGGGATTAACTCTGCCAGTGCTACAGCTGACGTTCTGTTCCCGATAAAAATGCTGGTAGTCAATGGCTCAACAGATGAGCCAGTGGATATTATCGGCAAGCTGGAATATGCGGCTCTTCCAGACAAGGACATAACAGGCTTCCCAACAAAAGCGCTGTGGAAGGGCGGGGCTGAGTTTCTGTTCTATCCTGTTCCCTCTGAGAGCACGACCGCCAAGCTCACCTACGAAAAGATAGCCGACGACAGTTCTGCGGACGCGGTTGTAGATGTTGACGTATCCATGATCCGCTGGTTGAGCGACATTCTTAAATACGACCTGGCAGACCAGTTCGGCAAGAGCGAGCAAACCATCCTTCGCTACAAAAGCGAGTCCGAGTTAGCGGAAAGAAACATCAGAAAGCTCGCAGTGCAGAACGTGGATTTGTCCAGGGTGGCGGTGGATGACTGCGATTCACCACCCAACGACTACACGGTATAACTATGGAAGTAACGCCTGAGATTAAAGCGCGTATTGAGAAAGTGTCAAACATGCCGGTAACTGCGTTCGTGTGCCACTACCTGCTGAACGGAGAGATTCACACTGAGGCGTGCGCTATCGAACGCTCAGAATTGGAAAGATTGGAGAACGCAATTGGCTGATACCACCTACACAGATAACACCACTCCGATAACAGCGGATACGATGAATGACCTGAATCGTCTCCACTATACGATTCTGGGAGACCCGGCGACTTTAGCCGCGTTAAAGACAACCCTTAACTGTATCCAGATTGGGACTCCGCAAGCCGCGACCTCCGGCACTTCCATTGACTTTACAAGCATCCCGGCAGGAACCAAGAGAATTACTGTCAACTTTACCGGCATTTCTTCCAGCGGAACCGACGTTTACTTAGTGCAATTAGGTGATTCTGGCGGGGTAGAGAACAGCGGGTATCTGGGCGCGGGGGTAGAAATAATCGGCGGGACTTCATTGCAGGCATCAACCGGCTTTCCGATTGGAAGCACGATGGCTGCTGCTGGAACGCATAGTGGTGCGGTGATACTGACGCTTGAGAACTCAAGCAGCAACAAGTGGACTTGCATAGGGCTTGTGGCGAGAGCCGATGCAGTCCAGGTAAAGGCTACGGGTGGCTGGAAAGCGCTAACCGGGACGTTGGATCGTGTTCGCATCACGACTCTTAACGGGACCGATACGTTCGACGCGGGCGAGTTCAACATCACCTATGAGTGAAGAGTTTCGCATTCCTTTAGCGGGCGGTGTAAACACCCGCGTTACAACGCCCGGAGGTCTGGCTGTGACGACCAGCGTTGTCGGGTTAGCTATCGTTGGTATGGCGATTGTTGGTGATGCAGGTGTGATAAACACCAAAGACCAGCGCTTTGTTAACTGCTTCACCGAGACAGTTACCAACCCATACACAGGGCAAAAGACCTTCTACCTCGTTAAAAGACCGGGGTTTGCAGCTTCGGCTTTAACACCGCAAGCCGGAAGTATCGGGAACGAAATCCTGATATGGACAGGGGCCTCAAGCAAGATCATTACCGCTTTTGGTGCGACCAACTCAAGTATTTATGACTCTGCTTCTCAGCTCGTAACCAACAACGCTGACACCACCAAGATTACAGGTCTTGCGAGAAGCATCACTGAGACCGAGTTAAGCGGCACAGCAACAATCACCATAGCATCCACCGATTCAACCGCTTGGTATTACCAGACTGCCGGTACGGTCACCAAGATTGCCGATGCTGACTATCCGGGTAATGCGGGGCTTACCACTGTCGGTGGGTTTGCCCACATGGACGGGTACGCTTTCATTATGGATACCAGAGGGCGTATCTGGAACTCCGATGTTAACAGCGTTACGGCATGGACTGCTACCTCCTTCATAGCCGCGAACTCATACCCAGACCCAGGCCGGGGCGTTGTAAGGCTCGGCACTTACATTATGGGGTTCGGCAGCGATTCGGTTCAGTTCTTCAGGAACGCCGGGAATATATCCGGTTCTCCCTTGGAGCGGGTCGAACCCATGACACTAAAGATAGGGTGCATTAGTGCCGATGCGATCTGTGAAGTCACAGGAACAATCTTCTGGGCAGGGTCCAGTCCTCAAGGCGGGATAGCGGTTTACTCGTATGGCGGTTCTGCTCAACGAATATCAACGCCTGAGATTGAAACCACCCTGCTTTTAGCAGGAACGACCAATATCACCCTGGCTTCGACAAAGTTCTATGGTCGCTCCTTCGTTCTGGTACAAGCCTCTGCGGTAACTCTCGCTTATTGCGTTGAAGAACGGGCGTGGTTTGAGATGTCGAGTGCCACACCTTTATGGTATCGCACTGCCGGGGTTTCCTCCGGGACTCAGGTTACCTACGCGATCAGCAAGAACTCCACCAGCGGGAAGATATTCCTAATCAATCCTGCGGCTCTTACCTTTCAGGATAACGGGGCTACGTTCACCGCATTGTTCCAGACCAGCAAGATCGGCAAATCGAACATCAGAACATTCTGGAATGAAATTGAAGTGGATGGCGATAGAGAACTCGCCACTTCCACGCTTTCGCTCTATGTGAGTGACGACGACTATATCGGACAGAAATTCATAGGCACGGTGGACCTATCCTCTGGACGAAGGAAGCTTACCCGGCTCGGATCGGCTTTTAGGAGAAGCTGGATAGGCTCCCATTCGGCCAACACCCCAATGAGATTGGAGGCGCTTTCCGGTCGGAAGACGACGGGTGTTAGTTGAACCAGTTCGATGAGATTTCACTAGCCCTCTACTCATGGGCTTACCAGAACATAACCGGAACCGATAAGGAAGCAGCACCCAGACGCAAACCCAGAGCAATATCAGCAACAACCAGCATCAACCCGATAGACCGGGAGCACGATGTTGATTGCACGAGCGCTCCGGTAACGCTCAATCTCGAAACGGCTATAGCTTCGGATGGCCGCTGGCACTTCTTCACGAAGATTGATTCCAGCAGCAACGCGATGACCTTGGACGGCTTCGGCTCCGAGACCATCAGCGGGGCGGCTACTGTCTCTACAGACGTGCAGTGGTTGACCATAGCGGTCAGGTCTACAGGGACGGGCTGGATAGGGTTGAAGCTTGCTTCTGCTGCTGCTGCGGGTGCGGTAACGAGCGTCGGACTAGCGCTACCTACGAGCGTCTTTGATGTATCTGGTTCGCCTGTTACTAGCAGCGGGACACTAACGGCGACGTTCGATAACCAGAGCGCTAATACTCATTTCTCGGGGCCTACATCCGGGGGTGCCGCAACACCGACATTCAGGGCGTTAGTCGCTGCTGATTTGCCTGCTGGGACCGGGACGGTTACGAGTGTTGCACTCGCATTACCAACAAGCGTATTTGATATATCGGGTTCTCCGGTTACCGGGACCGGAACGCTAACAGGTACGTTCGACACCCAATCGGCTAACACTGTATTTGCAGGCCCGACTACGGGTAGCGCCGCTACGCCAGCATTCAGGGCGCTGGTGACTGCTGACACAGATGGAAAAGTAAAGTTTGAAGGCCAGTATCTTCTGGGAGACCAGACAACCGCTTTAACTACAGGAACGAAGCTAACCGTCCGGTGGCGTGGTATGACGCTAAGTGAGGTTCATACGTTCCTCGCTACCGCTGGCACTGGTGCAACGACCTTCGACCTTAAAGACGATGGCACATCAGTATTTTCTACCAAGCCATCCATAGACTCAGGGGAAAAGACCAGCACCACAGGAACGGCTGCGGTTATCAGTAACCCAACCATCGGGGATCACTCGGAAATGACGATGATTCTGGATGCGGTTGGTACGGGTGCTGCGGGGTTCGGCTTTAACTTTACCTTCGTTCGTATCCCGTAATGTGGATATGTGTTGCGCCGCAAGTTACCGCTGGCGCTGATGTTTGCGACCCCGATACTTGGGAATACTACTCAGCCCCAGACACTAACACCTGGGTATCCGTCACTGTTGGGCTTGATCTATTCGTAGCGATAGCCAACGAAGGCGGCACAGGACAGGACACCGCCCACTTAATAATGACTTCGCCGGACGGTCAGAACTGGACCGAACAGGCTACTACAACTTCCGGTGGGTTAAACGCCGACGAATGGCAATGTATCTGCTTCAGCATTGGCAGTGAGAGGTTCTGCGCCGTTGCGGAAGATGGGACTGATGGGCGTGTCGTTACATCGGATGATGCAACTACCTGGACATACCAGGCCTCTCCCGGCAACGGCTGGAACGCAGTAGTCAGTAACGACAGCACGACCTTTGTTGCCGTCTCCACGTTCAATAGCGGGCGCGACACCATGCGCTCTACCAACAACGGGGTTACATGGAGTGGTTCAGATAGTGGAATAGACCACGGCACCCGTTGGAACGGCATGGCCTACAACGGCACGGACACGATGATTGCCGTTGGTCAGACCGGGGGCGGTAGCACCACTCTGGTTCGGTATTCGACTAACGATGGGTCGAGCTGGACCGGTGCTACTTCCGGGGTTCCCGCCAATGAATGGATGGCGGCGTGCTGGTCACCGACTTTCAGCAAGTTCTATGCGTGCTCTCAAACCGGATCAGCGAATCGGGTTATGTCCTCTCCTGATGGGATTACCTGGACCGCTTTAGATACCACCGGAATGGATCAGTCATGGAAAGGCATCACAGAGGGTGATGGAACGATAGTGGTTGTCGGAGATGACGACACGCTTCTAGTCTCGTTCGATGGATCTACCTTCGAGGTTCGCAACGCTCCGGGCAGTCAGAACTGGAATAGCGTCGCGTTCCTTACTGGCGTTGGATTCGCAGCAGTATCAACCAATCACGATGTAGTTGCCGCACCTTTTGATGTATCTCGCGTAATGATGGCTCCTTGTTAGGAAACCTATGGCAATCGTCAGAGCAATAAGAAATCCCAATTCCCAAGCATCCCTGTATGGGAACACATCTCCGGGTGATTGGAATGCCCAGGAGCAGGACTTCTTCATCCAGAACCCGGATGGAACCTACTCCGACAAGCAGGGAAATCCCGTTGATTTCTCAAAGCTGCTCGAGCAAAGCTACCAGAACGCCGATGGGATTCAGGGCGGGCAACCGATCTACCAAGACCCCTCAACTTTCGTTCGGGCCGAAAACCCCGCGTGGTGGGATGAATTCGTAAGGTCCCAAGCAGGAGGGGTGGATTACGCTGATAGCAACATCTACAGCAACCCGCAGTTGAATCAATTGAATACAGACGTTCAGCAGCAATGGCAGGACAAGTACCGGCCTAACCGGAACTCTGGGAACCTGCTTACCGACCTCGTAAAGATATTCGGGCCTGCGATTGCCCTTGGCACTGGTCTGGGGGTAGGACTACCGGCGTTGTTTGGTGGTGGTGCTGCGGCGGGTGCCGGGGGTGGTTACGCTGCCGCTGACGCCCTCGGCCTATCTCAGATGGGGCAGGCCGCAGGACTGTCAGGGAACGCCCTAGCCGACTTTGTAGCGAGCGGTGGCACCTTGGGGTCAACTGCGGCTGGAGGCGGCGGTATAGGCTTCGGTGCGCTTGATGGAACGCAATTCGCGGACTTGGGCGGGACTGCAACTGATGCGACAACGGAGGCGGCTTTGCCAAACATAGACCCTAATGCTGTGATGGGCGTCGATTACGGAACAGGGGGCGAAGGGACAGGCCTATTGCAAGGCGCGGCGACCGGAGCCGGTGGGCCGACGATGGCGCAAATACTCAAACTAGCCGCCGCGTCCGGCAACCCTCTGGGCTATTTAACTCAGGTGTTGAATGGTGGCGGGGATAGCCCCGTTTCTTCTGGGGGGCTTGGCGTCCCGAATTTGGGGTCTCTACTCGGCACTCTCGGCGCAACCGCTGCGGGGGCTTACACCGCTAACCAGCAAACCAACGACCTCAAAGACCTAGCTAACAAATACATGGAGTTCGGCGCTCCGTCCAGAGCAAGGTATGAAGGCTCATTTGCGCCGGGATTCACGATGGCAAGCGACCCCGGCTATCAGGATGCGCTTGATTCCACGTCCAGTTCATTGCTGCGCAAGCTCTCAGCGGCGGGTAACCCGTTCGACAATCCCGGCGGGCTGATCGAAGCGAACAAGCAAATCAACTCATCGTTGGCATTACCTGCCCTACAGAACTACCGGAACCAGAACGCAGCAACCGGGGGCTACGGCGCTTTCAATACCGCAGCTCCGGGGGCGGCTACGGCTGCAATAGGAAGCCAAGGTAACGCGCTAACGACCATCGCCGGGGGTGCGTCCGACATTCTCAATCCAAAACCGCCCTCGCTCACGCTGGCTGACTTAATGAAGCAATTCGGCGGCGGCCAGAACAACAACGGCACTATTTACATCGCATAGGTGAATTATGGCTGATGACTTCAATTTACCTAGAAACAACCCTCTAAGCGCTTTCCTCGGAGTCAGAGACGCCAACCATAGGGCGGGACTGGCTGATATGAACTCTGCAATAGGGGCGTTAGGTGTGCTCGCGCGGATACAGCAACAAAGAGATGAAGCGCAGCTAAACCCGCTCAAACAGCAATTGATGCAAGCGCAGGTTGCTGCCGCTCAAGGAAACGTGCAGGACGCACAGACGAAGCGGGATTTCTATTCACCGCAGAACCTAGCGCAATTTCAGACGCCGGGGAACCCCGGTAGTGCATCTCCTGCGGATGAACTCGGGGGTGGCCCTGCCATGCCTGCCCAAGCGCCGGGGATGGACTTCGACAAGTATCTTGAGCAAGCTGCAGCGCAAGGTATTGTCAATCCTGAAGTTTATGCTCGCCATGTTGCAGCGCGGGATTTGGCAAGGGAAAAGCTGCAACAGGACGCAATATTAGCGCGCGAGCGAATGCAACCAAGAACTCCGCAGATGGCCCCGGGGCGTACTCGTTCTATCCAGATGGGAACCGAGGAAGTCACCCAAGAACTACAAGCCGATGGAACTTGGAAAGAGATCGGCAGAGGTCCGAAGTTTGCCAAACAGGTAAGTGGTGGAGGCGGGGGCGGTGGTTACGCCACGCAGGGCGCGTTTGATCCGGTCAAGGACAAGGAAGCGCTTAGAGACATCGCCGTTCAATCGCTGTATGACCCGAACGCGACTATCGGTTATCGCCGGGATACGAAAGCAATGGCGGCTATCCAGCGCGAGCGGGTACAACTCATGAAAGAGGCTGGAATTACTTCGGAGGACGTTGTGGCCGGTCGAGCAGGGTTCAAGGCTGACACTACCTCTTTGAACAAGCTGACGCCTCAGTATGACGCAATAACTGCGTTTGAGAAGAACGCTGTAAGACAGGGCGATATATTGGTCGGTCTGGCTGATAAGGTAGATACCACCGGGGTTCCAGTCATAGAGCGTTGGATTCGTGCAGGAAGAAAAGCAACCGGCGATCCTGACGTAGCTAAATTCGACGCCCAGCTTTACATCTACCGGGCTGAAGCGGCGAAGATCCTTACCAATCCTAACCTGACTGGTCAACTGACAGACTCAGCGCGGCACGAAGTTGAGGACTTCATGAAACCTGGGGCGTCAGCGAATCAGATTAAACAGACGGTCGCTCTAATCAAGAACGACTTTGACAACCGCAAACAAACACTGGAAGAACAGATTGGCAGCATCAGAAACCGCATGAGGGAGCGGGTTGGTCCTGGTGCTGCCGAACGAGGCGGTCTGGGTGTCGCGCCTACTGCTCCTTCCGCACAACCTGCGCGCCGCGCATCCGATAACCCACCGCCCACTAACGCCAAGGGCTGGAAGCTGATGACTGACGCCAATGGCAATAAAGCCTATGTCGGGCCGAACAAAGAAATAGAGGAAGTCAGGTAATGGCGTTCGATCTATCTACTGCCAAACCGGTAGAAGAGGGCGGTTTTGACTTGTCTACTGCACAGCCAGTGGGGCAGGGGCAATCAGCTACCAACACCCGCATCGCACAAGAAGCGGTCTATAAGGGCGTAGCCGCTATTCCAGATACGTTGCTCAACACTCCCAATACTGTTCTCAATCTAGGCCGTGCTGCTTTCGGGGCTGGAGCAACAGCGTTAGGACGCCCCGATCTTGCGCCGGAACTCAAACCAAACCCGAACTTCGCGCGCAGAGGGTTGGAGTCTGCCGGACTGATTGATCCAAATATTCAGCCTGAAGGATTTGCTCAGAAGGCGATTGATCTGCTCGTTCAAGGCGGTGTTGGTGGTGCCCTTACCGGTGGCGCATCGTTACCTCGCGTAGCTACGGGTGCTGGAATGGGCTTATTGTCCTCCGGGGCTGCTGGCTCAACTCAAGCCCTTGGGGGAAGTCCTGCAATGGTTGCTGCTGCGGGATTGTTGGCTCCTGCCGGTGCGGGGCGTCTGGTGAGTGGTGGCGGTAAGTTACAACCGAATCAGCAATTGTTGGCTGATGAAAACGTCCTAATGACGCCGGGGCAAATTAAGGGCGGCGCAGTTAAGCGTATGGAAGATGCCGCTACGAGCGTTCCTGTTGTTGGAGACGCTATTAGGGCGGCGCAACGCCGAAGCGTTGAGTCATTCGCAAATGCGGCGATCAATCGCGGTCTCGCTCCAATCAAAGAAAAGCTGCCTAGTGGATTAAAGGGAAATGAGGCTATCGCGTACGCATATGGGAAGCTTGGTGATGCGTATGAAGGATTATTGCCGAACCTGAAGGGGGATCTAAACGCTGGGCAAAGGCCAAATGTTCCTGCTGTACCCGGACAACCTGTACCTCGTGGTTCGTTCAAGCAAGACCTGGACAATATAAAGGCGATGGGTCAGAACTTGCCGGATGCCCAGCGCACCCAACTGAATGCCATTATAGACAAGGAAGTGATAGGTCAATTCACTCCACAAGGTCTAGCTTCTGGTGAGACCCTGAAAAACATCGAATCTTTGTTAGGAAAGCTCGCAATCAAGAAAGCGCAATCCGACAATTACCACGAAAACCAGCTAGGCGGCGCATTAAAAGAGATTCAGGATTCAATGCGAACCATGATTAATACCGTCAATCCTAACTACGCAACGGAGTTGGGAAAGATCAACTGGGGGTATAGCAACTTCAAACGCGCGCAGACTGCTGCTGCATCTGTGGGTGCTCAAGATGGCGTATTCAGTCCGGCGCAACTGCATCGAGCGGTAAAGGCAGGCGACAAGTCCAAGGACAAAGCACGATTCGCAGAGGGAACCGCAAATATGCAGGATTTATCCACTGCTGGTAAAGCCGTTCTACCTTCTAGCGTCCCAGACTCAGGAACACCTTACAGGGCTGCTCTCATGTACGCACTATCACACCCGTTGCAAGCCAGCTTGCTAGGAGTGCCGATGGGTGCTGCAACACTCCCATACACGCAGTTTGGGCAACGCGGACTACAATCATTGTTAACACAAGGCAATCCGATGTATTCAGAAGTTGCCAACAGGTCAGGGCCAATCGTAACCGGAACCACCCTCTCAGACTTACTCAAATAAGGAACCAAAATGACCATACTAGGACTGCTCGTTTTAGCGTTAGGCGTTATCTGCGTTGGCTGTTTGGCCTATTGGGTCATCACCAAGTTTTTCCCTGAGCCGGCGCGCATGATTGCGCTCGCCATCGTGGGCGTGCTTCTGCTGCTTGTGTTGCTGTATGCGTTCTTTCCTGGCGCGGTAAACCAAAAGGTCTGGTGATGTCAGATCAGGACAACAATGGCGAGGTAGAGGCAAAGTGGGGTGACAAAAGCATCCGGCTTCGCGGCTACGATGCGATTGTTTTGATGTCGGTTGGCATGGCCGCAATCGTCATCTTTTTCCTGATCGACATGGCGAACGAAGTCAAGAAAAGCAACGGCGTGGTGTTGGTAGCGGTGCAGCAGTTGATAAACGTATCCTCTCGCCAATACCAAGCGCAGGTAGAGGCGACGTGCGTGCTAACCCTTGATATGCCGCGCAGGACAATGGAATTGGGAAACCCAAACAGTTATTGCAAACGGTATTCAAGGGGGCAGGAATAATGGCAATCGAACCGATGGGCGAAGAGTGGGTTACCACCTTTGAAGTTACCGGAGAGTGGACGCCCTGCGAGGCTGGTGTGCGCAGCCGCACAGATGTCAGGGAGCAGACGCGCGTGCTTGTCGAATCCTGCCAGATGCCCGTTACAGACTACGTTTACGGCATCGGCGCTGGGGGTCACCTATACCCGGAAGCGCACCGCCTATTTCATTCCAAGGATTACGGTCCCGGTGATCGTTTCGAGCTATCCAAGCTGCAAGCCGCTATTGATGCTGCCCAGCCGTGGAACGTGTTCGAGGATGCGATAGGCAATATCAGCAAGTCTCGCAATGGGGTAAGGGTAACGCAGGCTTGCTTGTTTCCAGTCTGGGGGCCGCTCAATCGTCTATATGAGCCGATACCGACCCTGAAAGACGGGGAAGTCTGGATGAACTACCCGGAGAATGAAACCGCTTTTGATCTTATAATGTCAGTGAGTATGCCGCGCGCGCATACGCGACCCGGAAAGCGAGGAACGCATGTCACTACCCCATTCACTACTTGGCATGGACACCCAACAATTGGCAGAACTGATGAGTCAGTACCATACAGCCCGCGTTCCCCTATGTGGATCGGTATCGAATTCGACGGCCAATTGGTGTTTGCATTCAGGGATGGTTCAATTTCCCATCCGTTCAAGGTTCCTGACTGTAACGCAGCTACGGACTGGACGCAGTTGGACCTTGGACCCGGAAACAGGAATTTTCTCTACTTTGTCGATTGCCTCAACCACAGAATCCGCGAAGTCAACCGGGTAACGCCCTCAGACCCTTCCACCTGGACTACCCGCACCTTCCTTGATGGCTTTGTAAAGCCGATAGCCATTTGTCAGTCTGGCACGGAACTGTATGTCACCGACAACGGCGACGGGCACATCTATAAGATCCACCCGACCGGCAGCAAGGTGCGGGTAAACACCAATCCCATTCCGAAGCTTTTCTGGTGTTCCCCGACCTCGGACAATAAGCTCGTTGTAACCACTCTGGCTCATAACGTCTACAAGATCGACCTAGCCAATCCTGACGCGCCTTTGGTAGACCTGATGCCCCCGCAGCCGACTTCCTCCCCTTGGGTTGGTTGCTCGGTAGACCAGTATGGAACGTGGGGGCCGGTCAATGAATTTACGGTTTACAGCCAGGTCCACGGCAACAACGTCAGCGTTTGGCGCTATCAGGATGGCGTAATGAAGTTCCGGCCGGTGCAGTTCGGATATGGCGAGTGCTCTCAGGGACTGACCAAATACTGCCATGAGGAACTGCACTACCCTTGGGGCTGCGAGCATCACCCTCGGGAAGCCTGTATGCTGACTTTTGGCAGCGCCAACGTGGGAATGGCCTTAGTGGCAGCGAAGCCAGCCAATTACCCAACTGAGGACTATTACGACGACAAGCTGACGCTCCACAGGCGGGCGATGGATATACTGAAATATGGGACGGTGGCCGGGGTTCCCTACCACGTAGGGGGTGTGGGTTCCGATGGGCTTACCTACAAAGCCCGCCCCTCCCTGACCTCCCAGATGACCATAGGGGGTAACTCAGGAATCGGCTGCACCTCGGATTACATCTCCCTGATGACCTTTGACGAGCAAAAGGCGTTCATTCAGGCCGGGTTCTTCAGCAGTGTCCCGAGGCCGGAAATCAAGGGGCAGGACTTATACGCGCTCATGTTCTTAATCAACCGCTCTTCGATGCGCTTCCTGAAGCAAGGGAAAGTGCTCATGGACGCGGTTAAGGCCTACTGTCAGCCGATGCTCGGGCAGGAGCTTTTACCCTTGGCAACCCAGCCCTACGCAGGCCAGCCAGCCACAACGAACGTCATGGATATACAGGTCAAGAACGGCGTCCTAACGCTCATAGGCATGAAATACACCAGCGGGACGGGCTACGCCTCATTTGTCCCGCCTACGGGCTGTGTGGTGCGTATCGTGGCAGACAAGGGGCTTCCAGAGGAGGAAGTCTTGGGCGAGATTACCTACCCTCAGACGATGCCTTTGCCGAACTGGACTAAGAAGCGTTCGCTGTGGCCGGTTGTGGTGTCTGGGGCTGATCCGTTTGTTTATCGGTGTCGGGCTTCGGTGTGCTAGCGTGGCCGATTAAAAATATACTTCAGGCTCCGATGAGTCCAACCCTTACCATTCCTAAACCTGCTTCTGGAATTAGCGACGTGCCGAGCACGTTTGCGCTTACCGGATTTGCTACTTTTCATATAGGACTCCCAATGAAACCCGCAATCCTACTCTCTCTCCTGCTCCTAGCCGGTTGCAACACCGTAGGCGGTATCCCAGACAAGACCATTGAAGCGGTAGCCAATGCCGGGGGCGGGTGCATTTTCGCTACTGGCGTTTGGGGCCAAGGGATAGTCATGGTAGCTGGTGCCGACAAAGGTGTTCTGAGAAATGGCGAAATCCAAATATCCGGGAATTGCCAAGGGATTTCAATTAAAGATGCGGCAACGGTGCGCGCCTCCCTACTGCCGCCGGGCACTGTTGTTACGACCACGACCACCATTCCATCGTCAACGACTACCACGGTTCAGCCTAAGTAGCCTCTATCTCATGCTCAAAGGCGGGGCCGAGCCATTCACCATCAGGCAAATAGCAAGGCAATTCTCTTTCTAAATCTGCTTCTGAATCCGTAACTGCTCTTGGACTGGCACAGGGGAATGGGGTATATAACCGAAGCATCACCTTCCGCTTCTTGGCGGCGAGGCGGAGAATCATAAATTCATTCGGCCAAACGGTTCCAATGTGCTTCATCCAAGGCCACTTGATTACTACGCAGCCATCAATCGCAAGTGCTAATAGTGGCGCTATTCCAGTCTCGTAGCGCACCCGCCCCGGCTCCTTCTCGAAGATGGAAAAGTCAAATGGGATTAGTGTTTCGCTCATCACTTCCTCCTCATGTCTCTCATGCGTTCCTCATCCCGGCACGTTGGGTAGCTTCCTCAGAGCGTCGGAGTTCAGCTAATAGCTTAGCACCGTCGAACCTAACTTTGGCCCGGTTGGCTGCTTGTCTTGCATTGACCATGTTCACGATATGCAGCCTGTAAACCGGATCAGCCTTGGCGTTGTGTTCTCTGACCGCTATGGATAGATCCTGCGGTTGCTTGACGAACAATTCAGCCAACACAGAGGATTTGGTTTCCTCCAGAAGCGTGGCGGCGGCATCGGTATCTGCCCAAGTCTCACCAGCCTCAACGACCTTTCCGTAGATGGTTTCGGCGTTTAGCGGTTTGTCGATCATGCAGACACCCTATCGAATACCGGCCTGTAGTTGTTCTTGGCTTGCCAAAACTCCAACAGCGCCTTGAAACAGTTCCAGCCCTTGGTAAGCTCGGTCTGATCCAATTCAACGATATGGCACAAGCCTGGAACGCTCACGGACACGAATACGATGGCGCACCGTGCCCGCTCC